>Ga0079303_10000247_pt1 | contig 12688 bp, 10 predicted proteins | sample Methanogen_OWC_FD_77073 | JGI IMG/M metagenome (GOLD analysis project Ga0079303, IMG submission 77073) | Enriched soil microbial communities from Old Woman Creek wetland in Ohio, USA - Methanogen_OWC | ecosystem: Environmental > Terrestrial > Soil > Wetlands | place: USA: Ohio | collected...
TGGCTGATGAAACAACAGGGGTGGGATCGGCAGAAACAACCGGTGAAGATGTGGGCGGCACGGGGGAAGCGGAGACCGACTTTTTGGGGGAAGCAGGGTCCTGTGTTGTCGAATTCAGCGCCCATTCACGAATGACGGGAGAAAGGCGAACCTGAAAATCGATGATAACGTAGACTATCAAGATGACCGCTGCGGCAAGATAAACGGGAAAAAAGCCGGCGAAAGCATATTTTTCACCACCGACGACGGGAGCAGGCTGATCCATGGCGACTCCTTTTCAGATCCCTTGCTGAATGTTCCTCGAAATGATGTCACGGATGAGACGTGAGACAACGTATCCTAGCAATGCATTCGTGCAGTGTCAAAGATGTTGTTCAATTGGGCATGAAGATATTCCTGATGGCCTCATGCGTTCGCAAAGGAATGAATAACAAAACTCCTCTACTTGCCATTGGTATTTATCCTTGGTAGAATTTTACAGTATTTATTTTGATGGAGGCTATTCGATGATGAAACGGCTGTTCGCGATTTTTCTGGCTGTATTTTGTTTCCTGCTTCCGACGTTTCCGCTGATTGCCGCTGACAATGCGACTGTTACCGATCTTACGAAAGCGTATGAAATCTGGAAGAAAAAAGGCATCAGGTTTGTTGTACGCAATGCCAACGGGACATTTGCAAGCTGGGGCGTAGGCCGCCTTGAGTCATGGGCCGGCGAATCAAAATGGGTCGTCCGCAACTCGAAGGGGCAGTTTCTTGTTCATGCAAAAGGGAAGGTCGAGAACTGGAAAAACGGGAAAACCCGTCTCGTGCTTCGCACAAATAAAGGCCAGATTCTTGTACACATCGATATTGCCATCACAAGCCAGGGAAGCTTTGCACAGAACGTGGTCGGTCTTCGCCGTCTCGAAAATGACAAGTTTCTCGCCTTCGTGCAAGAAAGCCTTGCAGAGCTGATCATCGAAAATCTGAAGGATGGCGACCTGATCAAGGCCCGTGTGCTTGTTAAATATCTTGAGAAATATAAGAAAGAAAAGGGCGCAGATCATTTTGTTCCCGTTTTGAAGAGCATTCTCCGCCAGGTGAATTTCATGGCCAGCGAAAAACCTGAACCGAAGGTCGTTGAACTCCAGACCCGCATTCGCGAAATGATCAGGGAAATCATGTAATCCGGACTCTGAAACAAAAACCGCCGGCCTCCAATGGGCCGGCGGTTTTTGTTTCAGGTCAATCGCGGATCTTTGCTCCGGGAAGAGGGGATGAGCTGGTTGTCGTTGCTGGAATCGGCGGATTGAAAAGACGGTCCCGCTCTTTTCCGGTCTTTTCAATCAGTTTGTCGATCTCCTCGATGCGGCGTTCTATTCCCGAGATCTCGGCTCTGATGCTTTTCAGCGAACTTTGATTCTGCTCGGTTTGGCTGCGATTCCGATAATACATCGAGAGACTGGTCCCGGCATCCGGGTTCTGGCCGTCACCACCTGACTGTGTCGGGGAGAGTTCCGTCTCGGGGAGAGGGCCGGGAGGATTGATCTGCTCAGGCGTCAGCGGACCGGGCTTCCCATCTGTTGATGTTGGGGAGAGCACCGTCTCGGGAAGCGGTCCGGGAGGATTGATCTGCTCGGGCGTCAATGGACCGGGTTCGCCGGGGGGCGGCGAAGGAAGTGGCCCGACGGCCGGCCCGGCATAAGATGATACGGGGAAATTCGATTGATACGGCCGGCCGGGATAATAATAGCTTCTTCGATATCGAGAAGCTCTCTGAATCGAGGTCATGAGCAGTTCACGGCCCTCGCTCTCCTGCCGGCGAAGATACACGAGTCGTTCCTCAAGCGCCGCCTTTTCATCCTGGAGAGATTCTATCCGTTCATCCACAGAATCAACGCGGCTCTGGAACGCGATTTCCGAATCGTCGTGCTTCCGCTGGAGAGCGACCTTGCGGCGATACTCGATCTGCCAGCTCCTGATGTATTCGAGCTCTTTCTGCAGCCGTATGACTTCACGCTCTGCAATTGCCTTTACCGTGGGTGAGGCAGCCAGGGAAGCCGCCTTCTTGTACTCGGCGATCGATGATTCGAGATTACCTGAAATGACGTTTTCGAAGAATCCCTGTCTGCAGAGAAGTCCCGTTGTCGGCGATGCCACGCTCACGCGTTCGCGATAACGCTCCAGGAGTGCCTGCGCAAGACCTTCATCCGGCCTGGAAAGAACGCCACGATCCGCGAGCAGAGCCGCCTCGTATGAGTCGAGAGCTTTGTTTTTCAACCCTTGACGCCAAGCCGAGACGGCATCCATGTACAGCTTTGTGCCTTTGATCGGGTCGGCCTCGTCGCCAATCACCATGCATTCATCCGGTGAGACCGTGAGCGGGGCTGCGAAGATTCCGGGAGTGAAGGAGGCCGTGGAAGCAAGTGCCAGAAACGCAATATGCCATGCCTGTATTTTCATCATCGGGTTACTTCGACTTTGAATCGGCTTTCAGGACGCCTTCCAGGACAGTTCCCTTCAAGAGCTGAGAGAAAACCTCGGCAATGCTTTTTCCCCCGATGATCGCAAGGGGGGCCATGCTCTGCGCCATACGCTCGGCAAGGGCCTTGTCGCTGAAAGCCTGCATTGCGGCGATGAACTCCGGTGATACCGCGCCGGCCTTTCCGATGACGGCATCCGTTTCGCTCTTGAGTTCCTCCAGCCGGAGGGCAAGTCTGCGCTTTGCGACCTCGACTTCAAGATCGAAGGAATCCTTTTTGCGGGCCAGCTCTGCCGAGTCTATTTTTCCCAGGGTGTCCTGGTCGGCAAGCTTCGCTTCGAGGTTGATTTTTCGTGACTGGGTCTCAGACTCGATTTTTGCGAGATTCAGAGACAGCTGAGCTTTTGCTTCGCGCGTAAGCAGATCGAACTCCCGCTGCTTTGTTGTCGACTGGGATTCGGCGATCTGCTGCTTGTTCGTTTCAAACTGCTGCGTGAAGTCGAGTTGCCGCTTCTGGGAAGCGATCTCGAGCGTCTGCTTGACGACCGAGTGCTGGGCGTCGATTAACAGCTTCTCGATCGCTTCGTCCCCGATCTTGACGTCGAGGACTTCCACGTCATAGATGTGCATGCCGTTTTCGGAAAAACTCCTGCCCGTGCGCTTGCTGTCGCTGCCGGACGTTCCAAGAATAGCATCGCGTATAATTCTAATCGCATTGGCGTAGAATTCCTCGATACGATGTTGCTTCACGGAGTGGCGGACGAGCGAGCGCATGTGATCGGTCAGGAACTTTACATAGTTCTCGACATTGAACCACTTGCTGGAATCGCCTTCGAAGTTCACGCGATACGAAAGCCTCAGACGGACACGGCACAGATCGTTTGTTTCTGCCTCGACAATGTCTGAAACCTTGTTGTGAAGAACACGCAGATAGGCTGTCTTAATCTTGTTGTCGTCATTTTTCGGAGTGCCGGTGGAGAGTTCGAGGCTTTCGAGAGCTTCGTCGTATTCCAGAAGATACGTCTGCGGCCCTGCAATTACGCGGCGTTCGCCTGCGCGTCCGACGACCAGAACCGCGTAGCCCGTCCAGATGTCGAATGCGACGGCCCCTTCATACTTCGTGTCGAGAGTGATGGTGCGTGGCTGAGTAAACCCGCGCTTCCGGGTGAAATCGTCGCCAGCGTACTCCTCGGTTGCCTGATGTGCGGTCGTGGCGGGCATGCCGGGCTTGGGTGACGGGGGAGGGGGAGCCGCCGGCAGCTTCGAGCGAACCTGGTCATCCGACAGGTAATTGTCGGCATGCTGACTTTTCGCGAGGTTCTTCAGTCGCAGATTGTACTCGAGCGCCTCCTGGTTTCCCGGAAACCAGAGCGCACACTGCTTGGGCTCGAGAATCCTCCTCACGATCACTTCCTGGCGGGGATCGGGCAGGAACATGCACGGGCCGCGCTTGAGCGTGACCTTTCCCGTATTGCGGTTCAGAAAGTAGCGGCCTTCTCCGGCCGGAATCGCGACTGCAAAGTTTATTTCCTGATCCCCGTATTTGATGATCGCGTGCTCGGGGCGCGGAAAATAGATCATCTGGTCTTTTCCGGTGACGAACAGTTCCTCGCCGACCCGGTGATCGACGCCATCCTCACCCTTGTAAGGGGCAATGACCTTGATATACAAACCGCTGATTTCGTTCAGTTCGATCGCTTTGAATTTTCGGGAATCGTGCTTCCCGACAAATGCCTCGGTTGGCCGCGGAAACACGACGGCCGGCCCCTGGATGTACCGCTTGTTGCCGTCCTCATCGAGAAGAATGCAGTATTCAAGGCGCTCGAGCGTGACCGCTTCCCTGACGTAGGCGTCATTGGCGTCGCGCACGACTTCAATGCCGGTCGGCGGAATATAGAAGGAAACGTCGGTTCCCTTGATGACCAGCTGTTTCCCCATGGTGAGCTCGGGAACGTCCGATGAGGGGTCTACAGATCCGCTTTTGGGGTCAGCCGGTGCTGGCGGAACGGGCGCCGCCGTCGTGGTGGAAATCGTTCCATCGGGATTGATCGTTGTCTGGGGTTTGATGACGGCCTTTTTCCAGTTCGCTTTCGCAGCTTCTTCGTCATACACGCGTACGACAAGATACTGGTTCGACCGCAGATGATGGCCCTGAATGACGCGGACCATCTGACCCGGCCAGAGGGAAAAGGAAACCGGCCCGGGAATGTTCACCTTGCGGCCGATATTGAGCTCAGGAAGGTTGTTCGGGCCATAGGTGCGCGGCTGATGGGTGTCTTTCGCGGGATTCTTGAGATTCAGATACCAGCCTTCGGGTGCTGTCGAAAAAATCGAGATCGACTGCTCAAGATTGCACCGTTCAAACCGTTTGGTGCGGTCGTTGAAGACCACAGGCTGATCCGTGTTTGCAAGGCTCGTCTTGCATGGACCGACGTAGACGACGATGTGACCTTTTGTCTGGTCTGAAATGAGGGCGAATTCGTTCGGGGCCAGAACGAGATCGCGTTCGCGGTTTGACGCTTCGGGCATTCTCAGATCTCCTCTCATACGTATAGGCATGGGGCAATTATATTGCTGCCCTCAGATCCGGGTCAAATACCTGTGTCTGCGCGTGTTCCCGGTCCACTCAGTAGTGGGGCGGTTTTTCGTTGGCGATATTGATGTCGGCCCCGGTGAGCGAGGTCGGGGAAAGCTTGAGCTTGAGCTGTTCGACCGTCCGCTCGATGCGCTGCACTTCGAGTTGAAGCCTGGTAACGGTTTCGTTCAAATCTTCGATGGTGCCGTCCTGATACGTGACTTTCATCTCAAGTTCGATCATGCGCTCTTCTATTCTGGAGTCTTCCGTGTTCAAAATCATTTCCCTTTTGTGCGCTAAATTATGGTTGCGATTGTGCGCATGAGGCATCAGGTCCGCTTTTTCAGCGTTTCCGCGGTTCATCCTTTTTGACGCTGAATCCGAAGGTGCCGATTGCTTTGCCGAGTTCGAAGTAGGTCCCGTGAGCGAAGGCGATGAGTCCCGCTTTTTCGATCGAGAGGTGATTCTCGGTGGATATCAGACGCTTGCTGACCTGAATGCCGACAATCTCGGCAATGAACAGGGTGTGTGAACCCAGGGGCAGCGCCTGGCTGACCCGGCATTCGATATTGAGCGGACACTCGGCGATGATAGGAGCCCGAACATGTTCCGCGGGTGCCGCCGTCAGGCCGGTGCGGGCGAACTTGTCGTGGTCTCTTCCTGAAATGACGCCGCAAAGATCGGTTGCAAACGCTTCGTAACGGGAAGGCATGTTGACGACGAACTCGCGCGTTTCCGAGATCAGCTTGTGGGAATGCCGGGCCGGTGTGACGCTGATGCCGAGCATCGGAGGGTTTGAGCAGAGTGTGCCTGCCCATGCGACCGTGATGATGTTTGGAGGTCCCTCATGCCCCTGACATGAAATCATGACCACGGGAACCGGCCCCAGCAGAGTGCCGGCAGGCCAGCTGAGTTTCTCCGGCGGCCCGCCCGCCGGTGCTGAGTGCTTGGTGCTTTTTGTCATGCCGTAATTCTAAGCGATATGACCGGTATTCAGCAACCGGCAGATGCAGGCTGCCATCAGAGGGCGAGCATCCAGTCGTTGAGCTCTTTCTGGAACTGGGGGAAGTCCATGCCGGCGGCCTCATTGAGGGCTTCGTCGAGCCATTCCCCTTTGCCGAGCGAGCTGAGAAGCTGATCGACACCCTGCCAGCCCCAGCGTTCGACGAGGAACCGCACGGCCAGATACGACTGAAGATACCCGAGGCCGATCTGGTATCCGTATGTCTGTTGCTGCGGGTTCAGATTTATTTCTTTGAGGGGGATGAAGTGTTTTTCGCTGAGAATTTTCGTCTGGAACAGCTTTTCGTAATCCGAACGGAGATTGGTCGGATCCCCGTTTGCGAACTTGAACTCCTCGTACACCGCCAACCCTTCGTTAATCCAGGTCGGACAGCGGTTGCTGGTGCGCAGATTCACGATCACATGCGTGAACTCATGCGCCAGAATTCCTTTTATGGACTGCACGTCGGAATATCCCTGCTGTAAAGGCACCAGTATTTTTTCGCCCTGGGCAAGGGCGCCGACCCAGCGGGCAGAGTTGTTGAGCTCGTAAAACTCATCGGTCAAAAAGAAAATCACGTTGATCTTCACATCGGGCTTGTACATCAGGTCAGACGTCACCTGATCATAGACGTCTTCGAGTACTTCCATCGTGACATCCCCGATGTCTTTCTGGGAAGAACCGGCGTAATGAATGACGAACCGCTGATTTTCGTCCGTTGTTGTGCCGGAAATGGATGCCGACTGCTCTCTCGCTTTTCCGATCAGGGTGCGCAGGGCTTCGGCTTCCTGAGCGTTCGGTGCGTGCTTCAGCGCTTCTTCCCAGAGTTCGATTGCCCTGTCAAAATACTTCTGCTCGAAAAGGCAGCGGCCCAGGAAATACAGTAGCAGGTAGTCCTGCGGAATCTGTTTCTGGGCTCGTTCGAAAAGAGCCTGAGCCTCATCGAACTTCATCAGTTTCATCTGCGAAACTCCGAGCTTCATCAGACAATCGAGGTGCTCCGGGTTCATGGAGAGCGCGGCGTCGAGCTTTGGAACCGCGGCTTCGAAATTCCCGCAGGAAAACAGGGCCTGGCCCCACTGGTAATTCACGTCGAACGAGTCGGGAGAAACGTCGGCTGCTTCCATGAGGCAGGATTCGATCTCGGAAAACGGCCTGCCGCGCAGAAGATCGACTTTGCGGAGGAGAAGCGCTGTCAACAGCGTTCGCGTGTTCCCCGATTTCGGGTTCTGTGCATACAGGCTGTGCTGAGTTTCGATCATGGCATCCGTCTGCTCGAGATTCATTTTGGATAGACTGACGGAAGGCCCGTTGCGGGGATCCAGGGTTCCCGGATCCGAAGAAATGGCCGGCTGTGCCGCAGACTTTACGACGGATGGTCCGGACTGGGCATGAGACGGAAGCCCGGTAGTCAGCAGCGCCGCGGCGAAGAACAAAATTGGAAATACGTTGGGGAAACAGGCGGCTCTGGACCTCATGAAACTCGTCTCCCTGAAAATCATTTACCTTCCATTCTCATTATACATCATGCCTTCGACGCCAGGGCGGCGGACAGCAGATTCTCATACCTCACCCAGGCAACGCACCACACCGGAGTATCGTCCGTGCTTCCGGACAATCGAAAAGGGCACGTCGATGACGTGCCCTTGCGATTGTGCGGATTGGATCTGCGATTGATGGTTTTTCTTTAATGGCCTCCGAGGGCCTGTTTTACTTTATCGAAGAAGGATCTGCCGCCTTCGCCAAGCTTTGAGTCAACATCTCCGTCTTCGGAAGCAAGCTGCTTGAGAAGTTCTTTCGATTTATCGCTCAGATTCGTTGGGGTGCGGACGAAAATCTTTACAAGCTGGTCTCCCTGACCGCCCTGGAGGGATTTCACGCCATAGCCGCGCAGTCTGAAGACCTTGCCCGTTTGTGTGCCTGATGGAATCTTGATTTTTACGGCACCCTGAAGGGTCGGGACATCGACTTCACCGCCGAGCGCGGCCATCGGGAAGCTGACATTGCGTTCGCAGACGATGTCGTCTCCGACACGCTCGAACAGGTCATGCCTGCCGACGACGAGCACGATATACAGGCTGCCAGAGGGGCCGCCCTTTTCGCCGGCTTCCCCTTCACCGCTGAGTTTCAGTTTGCTTCCCGTCTCGACTCCGGGTGGAATCTTGACGTCCAGGCTTTCATTATGTTTCACACGGCCCTGGCCGTGGCACGTTAGGCAGGGCTTATCGATGATCTCACCCTCGCCCTGGCACTGGTGGCAGGTGCGCTGGATCGAGAAGAATCCCTGTGCGAGCGAGATGGTTCCCTTGCCGCGGCAGACCGGGCAGACCTTGCGGGTGCTTCCCGCCTGGGCACCGGAACCACCGCACTGAGTGCAGTTTGCCGATCGCTGAACCGTAATCTTCTTGTCGCAGCCGAAGACGGCCTCTTCAAAGGATATTTCGAGATCATATCGGAGATCGGCGCCGCGTCGCGGGCCGGCTTTATGACTCGCTCCGCCGAAAAAATCGGATAAAATATCGCCAAATATATCACCGAAATTTCCGAACCCCTGGAAGTCCGCCGGATTGAAACCGGCGCCTTCGAGGCCCTGGTGGCCGAACTGGTCGTAGGCGGTGCGTTTCTTTGAGTCGCTGAGGACCTGGTAGGCCTCGTTGATCTCCTTGAACTGCTCCGCCGCCTCTTTTGCCGGATTCACATCCGGATGGAATTTACGGGCCAGAGTTCGGTAAGCCCGCTTCAGCTCGCCCTCGTCGGCATTTTTTGCAACGCCGAGGACCTCGTAATAATCACGCTTGGCCATGTGCATCTCCTGGAATCGCGGTGGCCTTGCGGAATGCGCCCTGGCGGGCGCATCCCGCATGTCGTTGCATTACTCCGCCTTCTTGAACTCGGCATCGACGACGTTGTCGTCGTCCTTCTTCCCTGTTTCAGGCTGGCCATCGGCATTCGGAGCACCCTGCTGCGGACCGGCCTGCGCCTGCTGCTTCTCGGAAGCTTCCTTGTAGACCATTTCCGCGACCTTGTGCGCGGCCTGCATCAGTTCATCCGTCTTTTTCTTGATTTCTTCGAGGTCGTTGCCTTCGAGCGATTTCTTCAGTTCGGCGCATTTGGACTCGACCTGGCCCTTCAGATCTGCCGGAACCTTGTCTCCGAGTTCCCGGAGGTTCTTCTCCGTTTGGTAGACAAGACTCTCGCCCTGATTCTTCGCTTCGATGCCCTCTTTCTGCTTCGCATCCTGCTGGGCATTCTGTTCGGCTTCCTTGACCATGCGGTCGATCTGATCCTTGTTCAGGCCGGAGGTGCTGGTGATCGTGATCGCCTGCTGCTTGGAGGTCGCCATGTCCTTCGCCGAGACATTCACGATACCATTTGCATCGATATCGAATGTGACCTCGATCTGCGGAACGCCGCGCGGCGCCGACGGGATGCCGACGAGGTCGAATCGGCCCAGCGTCTTGTTGTCGGCCGACATCGACCGCTCCCCCTGGAGAACGTGGACAGAAACGGCGGGCTGGTTGTCGCTCGCGGTCGAGAACACCTGGCTCTTCTTGGTCGGGATCGTCGTGTTGCGGGGAATCAGGACCGTCATGACGCCGCCGAGCGTTTCGATGCCGAGCGAAAGGGGGGTCACGTCGAGCAGAAGGACGTCTTTCACTTCGCCCTGCAGAATGCCGGCCTGAATCGCCGCACCCATCGCAACGCATTCCATCGGGTCCACTCCGCGCTCGGGGTCTTTGCCGAAATGGTCCTTGAGCAGCTTCTGAATGCAGGGCATGCGGGTCGGACCACCGACCATGATGATGTGATTGATGTCCGTGCGCTTCAGACCAGCATCACGAAGGGCATTGTCGATCGGGGGTTTGCACCTCTCGACGATCGGATCGATCAGCTCTTCGACTTTCGAGCGGGAAAGCGACATCAGAAGATGCTTGGGACCGGCCGCTGTTGCGGTGATGAACGGCAGATTCATATCCGATGACGTTGTCGTCGAAACCTCGATCTTTGCTTTTTCGGCTGCTTCACGAAGACGGGTCATGGCCATCGAATCACCCGAAAGGTCGATCCCTTCCTTGGCTTTGAAATCTTTCACGATATAATCCAACAGCGACTTGTCCATGTCGGTGCCGCCGAGCTGGGTGTCGCCGTTCGTCGAAAGAACCTCGAAAACGCCGTTTCCGAGCTCGAGAATCGTGACGTCGAGCGTGCCGCCGCCGAGATCGAATACCAGGATCTTGCGTTCACCCTGCTTGTCGAGGCCGTAAGCGAGGGCGGCCGCCGTCGGTTCATTGATGATGCGCTTCACTTCGATGCCCGCGATGGCGCCGGCATCCTTGGTGGCCTGGCGCTGTGCATCGTCGAAATAGGCCGGAACCGTGATGACCGCGCCGGTGACCTTGTCGTTCAGGAACGCTTCGGCATCGCGCTTGATCTTCTGCAGGATCATCGCGGAGATTTCCTGGGGCGTATACTGCTTGTCATCGATCTGGACCTTGTGGCTCGAACCCATCTTGCGCTTGATCGCCTGGATCGTGCGATCGGGGTTCGTGGCCGCCTGGCGGCGGGCTGGTTCACCGATCAGGCGCTGACCGTCTTTCGTGAAGGCGACGTAGCTTGGAAACGCTTTGCCGCCGATCGATACGCCTTCGGCGCTCGGGATGATAACGGGCTTTCCGCCCTCGATAACGGCTGCTGCCGAGTTTGACGTTCCAAGATCGATTCCGATGACCCGTGACATGTATTCCTCCTCGTGTCTGGTTGCGTGCGGCCTCGCCGCAGATATCTATGTGAAAGAATATAATAAAATCAACTATTTGTGGTTGATGACGACTTTCGCCGTGCGCATGACGCGCTTTTTGAACATATACCCCTTTTCGTATTCCGTCAGGACCACCTCGTCGTCCTGGCTCGGATCGGTGCTCTTCGTCATGGCCTCGTGCAGGTTCGGGTCGAACTTCTGCCCCTTTGCTGGAATCGGCTTGAGACCTTCCTTTTCAAGGACATCGTTGAACTGGAAGAACAGCATTTCGAAGCCATCCATGATTTTGGGCTCGACCTGGGCATCGGTAAGCTGGCGCATGGCCGACTCGAATGTGTCGAGCACCGGCAGAAGCTTCTTCATGAAGGCTTCAGAACCGTATTCCGACATTTCGAGCAGTTTCTGGTCGGTTCGGCGCTTGAGATTGTCGTAATCCGCGAGCGCCCGGTGATACCGGTTCTTCGTCTCGGCCACCTCTTTTTTCACCGTCTCGAGCTCTTTACGAAGCGTTTCGGCCGGGTCCGCCGGCTGTTCGGAAGCGGCTTCTTCCGTTGTCGCCCCGATTTTGCCCTGCCCGTTTTCCGCTGCAGCTGCGCCGCTTTCGGGTTTATCCGGTGCGGGCGACGGTGCAGCCTCGGGGGTTGGTTGTGATTTCGTGGTTTCGGCTGTCATGAACGTCTCGCTTTCTGGGAATATTCTTACAAATTCTCGCTGACCGGCCGGCGCCCCGACGCGGGAACCGCCAGCAACAGCAGGTCGCTCAATGCCCGCGAAATGTTGCCCAGGGTGGCGACAACACGGGCGTAATCCATACGCAACGGACCGATGAGACCGATCCGGCCGAAGGAGTGATTCGGCCCGCGATACCTCGCGGTGACGACCGAAAGGTCCGAAAGGGCAAGACCGGAGTCGGAGCCGATATTTACCATGATTTCGTCACCGCTTTCAAGGCTTCTTGCCATGAGCTGCAGCAGCTGCTCTTTCCGGTCGAGAAGACCGATCATTTTGCGCATTTTTTCGGGATCACTGAATTCGGGCTTGTCGAAAAAGTTGACGAATCCTTCGAGGAAAATCGCATCTGAAGCCGGATTTGAAATTGCCGTGCGTACGCGGTCTGTAAGCTGCGCGATCAGATGATTGTGGCGTGTCAGAAGATCTTTCGAGCGTCTCAGAAAATCAGCTTCGGCGTCGGTAATGCGGCTTTCCGTCAACTCTGCCCGAAGATGCAGCGTGAGTTTTTGAAGATCCTCGTCCGTGGTCTCGGCAGGAATTGCTACCAGCTGATCGGTGATATGGCCGCATTCATCGACCATGACAAGCATCGCCGTCGTCTCAAGAACCCGGACGATCTGAATATTCCGCACCACATTCCCAGATTTATGGGGGGCCAGAACGAGACCCGGCAGTCCTGTCTGTTCGCAGGCCACCTTGATGGCGGTGCGCAGGACTTCCTGTTCGCGTGACCGGCTTTCGAGACGGCTGTCGAGAAGAGCCATGACGGCGTTTTCAAGCTGGCCGAGCCGCTCGTATTCAAGCAGGAAGTTGACGTAAAAACGGTACCCTTTTTCCGTGGGGATACGGCCTGCGGAGGTGTGCGGCGAAAAAAGATATCCCATCGATTCGAGATCGGCCATCTCGTTTCTGATCGTCGCCGGGGAACAGGAAAGGCTGCTGAAACGGGAAATGGTGCGTGAGCCGACCGGAATGCCGGTACTGATGAACGCATCGCAGACTTCCTTGAGAACGCGGCGCTGGCGGTCGTTCAGGTCGGGAACGAGGCGCTCGAGCGTCTCGCCATGCATCTGAGAGGTTCCCATGATGTTATTCCCGTTTTCCCTCTTTTTCAGGAAAGCCCACCCCGGCAAAAAGCGCCGGGGTGGGCCGCTTCAG
>Ga0079303_10000249_pt1 | contig 12647 bp, 10 predicted proteins | sample Methanogen_OWC_FD_77073 | JGI IMG/M metagenome (GOLD analysis project Ga0079303, IMG submission 77073) | Enriched soil microbial communities from Old Woman Creek wetland in Ohio, USA - Methanogen_OWC | ecosystem: Environmental > Terrestrial > Soil > Wetlands | place: USA: Ohio | collected...
CGCCGCGCTCCGGTTCGCCGTACTTTTTTCATTTACCGGCGTTCTGCTTGCTTCGGCGTTTGAAGAGGTTTGTTCCGCCTCACAGGTGGCATCCCCCAGGCATCAAACGTGCTGAGTTCCGCGACCAGTTCGCTGGAAATGGCATCCCAGGCTTTTGTAACTGCAACCGACGCCCTCCTTTTCCTCCCATCGGAAACAGCTGCATCATCCCCGTTTCTAACCGCACCGGACCCTTTCACTACATCGTTAAGTATATTAACCTCCCTCGCGCTGGTGGTGGGGCTGATATTCGTTATTTCCTGGTTTCTCCAGCGTCGCCAGGGTCTTTCGGGCTCGGCCTGCGGCCGCACGCTTGGTATTCTGCCGATCGATGGAAGGCGATTCGTGTATATCGTTGATGTCATGGGCAGAATCCTAGTGCTAGGCGTTACCGAGCATCATATTTCCATGCTCTGCGAAATCACCGACCGGGCGATGATTGATTCTCTTCGCATACAACCGGGTGGAGCGCCTACAATACCAGGGCTTGATAAAGTGTTCGCCTTTCTGAAGAGCAACCGCCTGAAGACGTCCCCGGGGGAAGATGAATCTGCTGAACCCCGCGACGGAAAGAGTTTTGCGGATCATACCGAGAGAGCTCAGCAGCAAATACGGAAAATGGAAGAAATGATTATCCGGCGCCCGTCGGATGACGCCTGAGCGTTCCCTTTCTCTTTTCTGAATACGGTGCATACCCCAGGTTGCATCTTGTCATGCCGGGAGTTCATCGTGTATAACGTATCAGGCTTTTCATCGTGCCCCTTTTTTCACACCAGCGCACAGGAGTTCCATAGCCATCATGTCGTGGCGTGCATTCTGCACAGATCGATTCTTCTGCGGACCCGCCTTCAGGCAGGTCTGGCTTTTTGTCGTGCTGGTCATCGTTCTCGTTCCTTCAGTCGCTTCGGCCCAGACAGCTTCCCTGGAAAATCCGCGCGCCAAAGTCAGCATTGAGGATCCGACGAAAGTCCAGAAAATAGAACCGACCGACACTCCGTTCCCGATTCCAAGAATACGAGTTGATATAGATCCAGCCCGCGAACGGGGGCAGGTAGGCACCGGACTCCAGGTCCTGCTTCTGCTGACCATCCTCAGCCTTGCGCCCTCGATTCTGATTATGCTCACAAGCTTTACACGCATTCTTATCGTGCTCAACTTCGTTCGCCGGGCGCTCACGACACAACAGGAACCAAGCAATCAGATCATCATCGGCCTGGCGCTTTTCATTACGTTTTTCACGATGTCGCCGGTTATCGACCAGGTCTACAAACAGGCTGTCGTGCCCTTTGCGAACAAGGACATCGATTATGCCGAGGCGTATACCCGAGGAATCAAGCCTGTCCGCCAATTCATGTTCCGGCACACGCGCAAAACGGATCTTGCGCTGTTTGCCGGCATGGAGGGCGGCGCAAAGCCCAAAACCAGAGATGATTTCAGCACGATGGCGCTCATTCCAGCATTCATCACAAGTGAAATCAGAACGGCATTTCAGATGGGCGTCGTGATCTTCCTGCCGTTTCTGATTATCGATCTTGTCGTCGCCAGTGTTCTGATGTCGATGGGCATGATCATGCTCCCGCCGGTCATGATTTCGATGCCTTTCAAGATCCTTCTCTTTGTCATGGTCGACGGCTGGAATCTGGTCATAAAATCCCTTGTCGTCAGCTTCGGCGGGAATGCATGAACGAATTCACTCTTCTGGAAATCATGAAGGAGACCATTTATCTTTCCTTCGTGGTCTCCCTTCCGATGCTGATTGTCGGCACGATTGTCGGCGTCATGATCAGTATTATCCAGACGGCAACCTCGATCCAGGATCAGAGCCTCTCCTTTATCCCCAAGCTTCTCGCGACCGTCGCGACGCTTGTCATCTTCGGCCCATGGATGCTCAAGGTGATGATGACGTTCACCATAAGGCTGCTCAGCGGTCTTCAGATGTTCGCGCGCTGACGCACAAAGCGCATGACGGAAGCTGATTTTCTCACGAGCGTCGGGTTGTTCCTGATCGGGATGGTCAGGTTCTCGGGCTTTTTCATCAACATGCCCGTATTTGGCGAGGGAATCATTCCGATGCGTGTAAAAGCGGGGCTTTCGGCATTGTGCACCGCCCTGATTCTTCCGCATCTTCGGACCACCCAGGTTCTTCCGGCGCTGTCGATTCCCGGCTATGGGCTGATGATCATCAGAGAGCTGGCACTGGGATTCACCATCGGATACGTTGTTCTGCTGTATGTCGAGTGTATGAAGTTCGCGGGAGAACTGATCGGCATGCAGATCGGCTTTTCCTTCGTTCAGGTCATGGATCCGGAATCTTCGAAAAGTCTCTCGATCATCAGCGAGTTTCTGCAGGTTTTCATGACTCTGATGTTTCTGATACTCGGCGGACATCTGCTTTTACTCGGCGCCTTTGCCAGAAGCTTCGATATCGTTCCCCTCTCAGGGCTTCAACTTGGTGGCGACGAGATCTCTGAAATCGTCAAGGTCTCAGCATTGATTTTCTGGATCGGCCTGCAGGTAGCGCTTCCCCTCATCGCGGTTATCCTGCTTAGCGATGTTGCACTCGGTATCATTGCGCGCACGGTGCCACGGCTGAATATTTTCCAGGTCGGCTTCGCGTTGAAGATCATCATCGGCCTGTATTCGCTCGGACTTCTGCTGCCGCTCATCTCGGATCTCGTCAGAAAACTCCTTGGCGACTCGATGAACCAGATGTCCTCTCTTCTCCACATGATGGCCAGATGACCACGCTGAAGTTGCGGTTCACCGAACTTCCCTTCGACCTGCAGATGTTCGCGGGCGAAAAAACCGAGCCGGCAACTGATAAACGCCGGGAAGAAGCGCGCGAACGGGGAAACGTTCCGAAATCGCAGGATCTCGAATCGGTGGTGGTCCTGCTTGCGGCATTCATGACGCTGAAGTCTTTCGGCCCCGATATGGTGGCCATTTGGGGCGATTACATGAGATACACTCTCACGAGTGTCATCTCCACCGACTTGACGCTCCCGAATGTGCTTTTGATCATGAACCAGTTCATTGTGATCATGCTGAAATCCCTGGCGCCGATACTGATGGTGATCATGCTCACCGCAACCGCGGTCAATCTGATGCAGGTCGGATTTCTTTTCACTCTCGAACCATTTGTTCCGGATATCGATCGCCTGAACCCGATTTCAGGGCTTTCAAACATCTTTTCATGGAAGATGATCGCCGAGCTTGTCAAGTCGATCCTGAAGATTCTCGTCGTCGCTTATGTCCCATACTCAACGATGCGGGAACAGCTTCCAAGCCTGATCAGGTTCATCCAGCTCGAACCCATGCCCTCCGTAATTATCCTGATGAAGCTGCTTTTTTCGATGTCGGTGAAAATCATTCTCATGCTGCTTGCCCTTGCAGTAGGGGACTGGTTTTTCCAGCTCTGGCGGCATGAAGAGAATCTCAAAATGTCCAAAGAGGACATCAAGGAAGAATACAAACAGCGGGAAGGAGATCCGAAAGTCAAGGCCAAGATTCGTGAACGGCAGCGCAGAATGGCGTCAAAACGCATGATGGAAGAGGTTCCCAAGGCGACTGTTGTCGTGACGAACCCAACGCACATCGCCATTGCGCTCCGGTATGAAACCGAGTCGGGCATGTCGGCGCCACAGGTCGTGGCAATGGGCACCGGAATGATCGCAAGAAAGATAAAGGAAATAGCCACCGAGCACGGCGTGCCCATCATTGAAAACAAGCCACTTGCCCGAACGCTGCACAAGATGGTAGATGTTGGAGACGAGATCCCAAGCGAACTTTTCCATGCGGTCGCGGAAATTCTCGCAGAGGTGTATCGCATGCGCCAATCAAAGGCTGCATAAAACAATCAAATGGGGTAAAATGGACGGCGTGCCCTGAATCGTTACTATTTTTAACAATATATTGTTTACCAAAGGGATACAGCGGTAAGGATGGCGGAAAACAGAGCCTCGGCGCTGATGAACAGCGTCGCCATGGTGGAAGTCTTGAAGAATCGCGACGTCCTGTTCGCGATCGGTCTTGTGTCCGTCATCATGATGATGTTCATTCCTCTGCCGGCATTCATTCTCGATATCATGCTGGCACTGAACATTGCCCTGGCGCTGACTATTTTGCTGGTATCGGTCTATACCAAGGATGCGCTCGAGTTTTCGATATTCCCCAGTCTTCTGCTGCTGGCCACGGTTTTCCGGCTCGGTCTGAATGTGAGCACGACGCGGCTGATCCTGCTGGGCGAAGGCGCGAAGATCACCATCGTCAAATCTTTTGGAAGTTTTGTCGTCGGGGGCAACTACGTCGTTGGCGCGGTCATGTTCGCGATCATCGTCGTTTTTCTCTTCGTGGTCGTCACCAAGGGCTCCGAGCGTGTCGCTGAAGTAGCCGCGCGATTCACCCTCGATGCCATGCCCGGCAAGCAGATGGCAATCGATGCCGATCTCAACGCCGGTGTCATCGACAATGACGAGGCGCGCAAGAGACGGCGTAACGTTCAGCGCGAAGCCGACTTTTACGGGGCCATGGACGGCGCCAGCAAGTTCGTCAAGGGCGACGCAATCGCCGGAATAATAATCATTATCATCAATGTATTGGGCGGCTTCGTCATCGGCGTGCTGATGCGTGGCGAAACGCTCATGGATGCGATGCAGACCTACACGCTGTTTACGGTCGGCGATGGCCTTGTCACGCAGATCCCCTCGTTTTTAATCGCAACAGCGTCCGGTCTCGTCGTGACCAGAGCCAGTTCAGAGTCAAACCTCGGCGTCGAACTGACGCAGCAGCTCGTTTCCAACCCCAAGGTCCTCGGTGTCGCGGCTGTGATGATGGGCTTCCTCGGCCTCATTCCGGGGTTGCCGAAGCTGAGCTTCCTTCTTCTGAGTGCGCTGTTTGGCACGGTCGCCTACATCGTGCATACGACGACAGAAGAAGAAACCCAGCAAAAGGTCGATGAAGAAAACAAGGAGGCCGCTGCCGCGCCGTCGAAGCCGGAAGACGTGACCTCTCTCCTGGCTGTCGACCAGCTCGAGCTTGAAATCGGCTACAACCTGATTCCCCTCGTCGATGCGAACCAGGGCGGCGATCTTCTGAACCGCATCACGCTCATACGGCGTCAGCTCGCGATTGATCTCGGTCTTGTCGTGCCCCCCATTAGAATACGCGACAATATACAATTGCCACCTTCTGTTTACGTCATCAAGATCAAAGGGGTTGAAATCGACCGGTATGAGATCATTCCCGACCAGCTGCTCGCGATGAATCCAGGCACGGTAACCGCACCAATGACAGGAATAGAAGTGATCGAGCCCGCGTTCGGACTTCCTGCAATCTGGATCAACCAGTCGATGCGGGAAAGAGCCGAGATGGCCAGCTACACGGTCGTCGACCCGTCGACCGTGATCGCGACACACCTCACGGAGGTCGTTCGGAAAAATGCGCATGAAATTCTTGGCCGCCAGGAGCTTCAGTCGCTGCTCGACACGGTCAAGGCCCAGTATCCGCTCATCGTCGATGAAGTCATTCCCAAGGTCGTTTCTCATTCGCTCCTGCTAAAGGTTCTTCAAAACCTGCTCCGCGAAGGCGTTTCCATACGAAATATGGTTACAATTCTGGAATCACTCGCGGACTGCGGCGGCATAAACGAAGTGGATTCTCTGACCGAAATCGTCAGGCAGGGCCTTTCCCGGCACATCTGCAAGACACTTGTCGATGGATCTGGCATATTGAACGTGATCTCGCTTGATCCACGCCTCGAGCAACTTCTGACTCAATCTCTGCAGAAGATAGAAGGCTCGGTCCAGCTGGCACTTGATCCGAAAGTCGCGACCGATCTGCTCACGAAAGTGAAAGAAAGAATCGAGGAAGTGATGCACGAAGGACGTTCACCGATTCTTCTCTGCAGCGGCATGTTACGACTCAGTCTGAAGCGTCTTACGGAGCGAATGGCCCCGAGGCTGACGATTCTGTCCTACAATGAAATTCCTACGACGGTCCAACTTCAATCCACGGGTTTGATATCCCTCGGATGATCACATGACGAGAGAGCAGGAACATGCCTGACCAGGCCTCATCGCTGCGGGAACTGAAGCGATTCATCGACCATGTCTCACCGGAACAGCTTCCCGGACCGGAAGCGTTTCTGACATCGCTTCCCTCCCCCACAGCGTTCCCGGCAATCGCTCTGATTGTTCCCGACCGCGTCGGCTCCGCCATTCCACCGCTTCAGAAATGGCTTCCAAAACTTCTCCCTCAAAGACGCCCCCCCACCCTATGGGATCAGGCTGCCACGCTGTCCGCAACAACGTTACTGCCGGACGCTTCCGATAGAACCCCTCTGATGGTGAAAATTGATTCAGCTTCCGGTCCGCTGATGGCACTTCCGAGGCAAATTGCTCCGGCAAGGCTCCAGATGCGGCCAATCCAGGATCGGATACGGTTTCTACGGCAGGTGCAACGCCTTTTTGCGGGCAGCAGCGAAGTCTGGATCACAATTCCCATGAAGGATTTTCGCTCCCACCTGTCTCTGGTTCATGCGACGGATGCGGCGATCGTTCTCGTGCCCCATGCACAGGATGCAGTTCTGCGGTGTTATGAGGCCGTCAAGGCGGTGCATCTTTCCGGGTATTTTTCGCCGATTTCCCTCGCGGAGATGCCTGATGGGAACGGGCTCAATCCGGATAAACCGGCTGAGCGGATCCGCCTCGTTGCAAAACAATTTTTATCGCTTGACCTCCCCCCCCTCGGAATGGTACTTTCTGGCATCATCCCAAGTTCCCCGACAAACCCAAACGGGCAGAATCATCAAAAGCCCAGCATTGTTCCCATGTACGATTTTCTTCACGCGTTTGCCGAGCGAATCTTATTTCCAGCACCGGAAGACCGCCAATGACAGATTCCGTAAAAAAACCGATCGAAAGCATTATCGCAGAGACACGCCGGCAGATTCAGCCGTATGTGTTCAAGCGGCTTGAATCGCGTCGGCCACGTCAGGCGGGAAGAAAAATTGCGCGGACGATCACGATCGCGAGCGGCAAGGGCGGCGTAGGCAAAACAAACATTGTTGCCAATCTGGCAATCTGCCTTGCGCAGGCAGGCAGGCGCGTCATCATTCTCGATGCTGACCTCGGCCTCGCCAATATCGACGTGGTTTTCGGCATCAGGCCCAAGCACAACCTGACGGATGTGGTCACGGGAGATCTCACGCTCGACCAGATCCTGATCCCCGGGCCCCGCGGAATTCAGATCATTGCCGGCGGCTCAGGAATCAGCGAACTTGCGCACCTTCCTCCAACCCAGGCCAAGCGACTTTTCGAACAACTCCGTTTTCTTGAAGACAAAGCGGATTATCTGCTGATCGATACCGGAGCGGGGATCGGCCAGAATGTCATCTCCTTCTGCCTTGCCGCCGACCAGATTTTCGTGGTTACGACTCCCGAACCGACGGCTCTTGCCGATGCCTACGGAATCATCAAGGTGATCAGCCAGTCGAGGCCCGAAGCGAATCTTTCGGTTCTCGTCAATCGCGTCGCGGATGATCAGGAAGGAGATTTCATTCACGACCGCCTTGCGAAAGTCGCTGAGGAGTTTCTGCGATTCCCCGTGAAACGCCTCGGATGCATTCCCCAGGATCCGCAGATGTATCTTGCCGTCCGGCAGCAGACACCTTTACTTCTGTTTTCGCCGATGTCTCCGGCGGCTCAGCGCATCAGAAAACTTGTCACGGAAGTCTTCCACGAAACATTCGAAGAGCAGCAGCCCGGCGAGGGGATGGAAGGGTTCCTGACAAGACTGGCGAAATTTTTCGGCGGAGGCGTCCGGGCATGATGATCCAGAAGTTCGTCGCCGACTCGTATCATGAAGCCCATCTGAAGGCCAGAATGGAACTTGGCGAGGATGTCATCGTCCTTCAGACCAAGACCTACCCGCAAAAAAAATGGGGTGGTATTTATTCACGGGAAGTCGTCGAGCTCACGGTCGCGGCCGCCAGAAGCAAGAGCGAGCCGCCGAACATCAGCGCACCCCTGAAGCCTGTTCCATCCGAAGAACTAACCGGGCAGCCATCCGCCTCTGGTCAGAATCAGCCCGCGAGAGCGACATACACAAATCAGCTCAGGCCGGCGGCAAGCACGTCAAATCGTGCCCCCGCCGATGGGTCAGGCACAAAGCAGCATCACACAGGGCCGCATGAATTGCGTCGTGTGCACGGGATCCGTTCAAACCAGGAAGGGGCAAGCGAGCCACACTCCCAGCGCATCGAGGAAGATGCCCAGCAGACAGCCAAAACGCTCGAGCTTCTCGGCGCAATCCTCAAACACCGCAATACAAAACAGTCTGAATCGGCCACCACCACGGGATGTCAGCAACGGGAAACGGCTGTTCCACAGCCGGCGTCAGGCAGGAGGCGGACTCCTGACAACCAGCTGGATCACGCTTCGATCAGCGCTCTTGAACAGAGGATCAACGAAATTTTCACTCTGATCAATGACATGAAATCATCGGCCGGCCAGACGCTCGACATGCCGACGCCAGCGGTTCCCACAGGCCTTTTTCATCTGAGGCGTCAGTTTCAAAATCAGGAGTTTCCGGCGGAAATCATCGATGAGCTGATCGACAGGCTAGGCAAAGAGCTCCCGCCCCTGTCCCTTCATTCTGAAAAAACGATTTTCAATGAAACCTCGAAATGGCTGAGCCGGCTTCTGCACTTCAATCCCAACCCGCCTTCTACGCGTCCGGGACCACAGATTTTCGCATTGATCGGCCCGACCGGAGTGGGAAAGACGACGACGATAGCAAAGCTGGCTGCGACGTATGCTCTGAACATGATGGAACGGAAATCCGTTGCCCTGTTTACTCTCGACACCTACCGCATCGGGGCTACGCAGCAGCTCGAACAGTATGCGAAAATCATCGAGGCGACGATGGAAGTCCTTTATGAGCCTAACGACGTGGGCCCGGCCCTGGAACGCCACATGGACAAGGATATCATCCTGGTCGACACTGCCGGTCGCTGTCCCAAGAATGCAGACGAACTGGGAAGTCTCAGAAAATTCATCAGCCTGTTTGGCGCCGTCAGAACCTACCTCGTGCTGTCGGCTACCACAAAATATTCAGACATGGTTGATACGGTAAGAAGATTTCAGCAGGTCGGATTCGACGAAATTATTTTTACAAAAGTCGATGAAACGGATACGGTTGGCCCGCTCGTCTCCCTTTTGTATCGAACGTCACTGCCCCTCGCCTATTTTACCGACGGTCAGTCCGTTCCAAATGACTTCCAGCCGGCGTCACCTGAGTATTTTGTCTCCCGATTCAGTTCCGGCAGCTGATTTCCAGCCACACACACATTTCAGACATTCAGAAAATTCTTCTTTCAGCCGATCATAACTGCCGGGACTCCATCTCTCGCACAATTTCTCTGTTTCCTGTATACTGTGGGGTCTGACCATGCCTCATTCTTGACACCATGAACGACAGTTATTCGAGGTAAGGGAGCCTACTCGGGTGGATATCGACCTTTCCCAATACATGGGGATGTATATCGACGGTTCAAAAGAGAACCTCGATATGATGGATAAAATGCTCCTGAATCTGGAGCAGAACCCCAACGACATCGAGTCCGTGGGCGAGATTTTTCGCGCCGCCCACACGCTCAAAGGGATGTCGGCCACCATGGGATTCGAAAAGGTCGCCCATCTGACCCACGAGATGGAAAATATTCTCGACAAGCTTCGCAACCGACAGCTTTCGGTTACGGCTCCGGTTATCGACGTTTTGTTCGAAACATTCGATGTTCTGCGTATTCTTGTGAATGACAGCATTTCGGCGATGGACTCAAATGTCAATCTCGAAGCCATTTCACAAAAGTTGATGGAAGCGGCAAATACCGGGAGCCAGACAAAAAAAGCCGAGGTTCAACAGGTCCAGGCACAGCCTGTTGCATCAAAGAGGGCGCCGGCGTCCGTGACAACCACAGCGGCGGCCCCCGCACCGGTCGCAGCAGGACTTGCAGAGCTTTCAGACATCGTCATGAACGAGTTCGAGTATGAAGTATTACTGGAAGCTCAGCAGCGCGGCTCCAACATTTTTCTCCTCCAGGTAAAGCTGGTTCCGGACTGTCTTTTAAAAGCTCCGCGCGCGTTCATGGTTGTGCGTAATCTCGAAGAATTGAAATGCGACATCATCAAGGCTGTTCCTGAAACAAAGGATCTCGAAGAAGAGAAGTTCGATCTCTCTTTTAAAATGGTTCTCGTGACACCGACGGGCAATGCGGATGTCAAAAGCGGTATCGAGTCGATCACCGAGATCGAGTCGGCTACCGTGATGACGCTCAAGCCTGATGATTTCAAGATCTCGTCTTCCGACCAGACAAATCAGACCCAACCGGCCCCGGTTGCTCCACCACCCCAACCCGTATCTCAACCGTCTCCGCCGCGCGCGCCTGTCGTGCAGCAGCAGACGGCAAGAAAGCCACCCCCTCCGCCGCCACCCGTGGCAACTCCCCAGACGCATGTACCACCGCCTCAACGGGCTGAAGCGCCCCCGAAACCACCACCGGCTCCCCCCACAGGCGGAGCCGGCGGCAAGCCTCCGGCCGGCCAGCCACCCAAGCCCGGTGCCTCGACAGACAAGCGCAGCAGTCAGACCGTTCGCGTCGACATGCACAGGCTGGACGACCTGATGAATCTGGTTGGAGAGCTCGTCATCAATCGCACCCGCCTCGCGGACATCGGCGCGGCGCACAAACTGAAAGACCTGAATGAAACGCTGACGCGGGTCTCCCAGATCAGCAGTTCGCTGCAGAATGTCGTGATGCAGGTCCGCATGGTGCCGATCGAGCAGGTTTTCGACCGGTTTCCCCGGATGGTGCGCGATCTTTCAAAAAAACTGAACAAGAAGATCGACATGGTCGTCGAGGGCAAAGAGACAGAAATGGACCGGACCGTCATCGACGAAATCGGCGATCCGATGGTGCATATCATACGCAACTCTATAGACCATGGCATAGAACTGCCGGCGGACCGCATGGCACGAGGGAAGAGCGACACGGGAACAATTCATCTTATCGCGCGCCACGAGGGAAATCATGTCATAATCGAAGTGCGCGATGACGGCCGCGGGATCAATCCGGCGATCGTCGGGCCTCTTGCGGTCAAGCGCGGCCTCTTCACGCAGGAGCAGATCGATAAAATGCCGCCCGAGGAAATCGTGAAGATTTGTTTCCTTCCGGGCTTCTCGACAGCCGAAGTCGTTACCGACATTTCGGGCCGCGGCGTCGGCATGGATGCGGTCAAGGCAAAGCTCGACGAACTGAACGGCACTCTCGACGTCGAATCGAAGGTCGGCGAAGGAACGCGCGTGATCATCAAGCTTCCTCTGACGCTGGCGATTCTGCCGGCGCTCATGGTCAAGCTCGGAACCGAAACATACGCGATTCCGCTCGGCTCGGTCCAGGAAACGATGGATATCACGAAGAATGATATCAATATCGTTCAGCACCAGGAAGTGACTCTGCTGCGCGGCGAAGTGATGCCGATCATCAGGTTGCGTAACGTGCTCAATGTTCCGATGCAGCCGGACGAAAAAGAAAAAGAAGATGAACTTTCGATCGTCGTCTGCTCGTCGGGCGAAAAGCGGGCTGGATTCATGGTCGACGAGCTTCTCGGCCAGCAGGAAATCGTCATCAAATCACTGGGCAATCTGTTGAGCAGCCTGCCCGGAATCATGGGCGCGACAATGCGCGGTGATGGCAGCATTGCACTGATTCTGGATATTCCATCGTTCTTCCAAATGAAGGGTCAGTCACTCAGTTAAGCGAAACAACTCAAGGAGCTCGTGGTGGATCTCGATCTTCAACAATATATGGGGGCCTATATCGATGGTGCGAAAGAAAACCTCGATACGATGGACCGCATGCTGCTCGCAATGGAGCAGAACCCCGGAAATATCGAGGTCATCGAGGAGATCTTCCGGGCCGCGCACACGCTCAAGGGCATGTCAGCCACGATGGGCTTCGAGAAAATTGCGCATCTTACGCACGAGATGGAAAGCGTTCTCGACAAGCTTCGCAACCGCCAGATCTCTGTCACACCCCAGATCATCGATATTATATTCGAAACGTTCGACGTCCTCAGGACCCTGGTTAACGATAGTATTAACCAGAGCGATTCGGGAATCGACCTCACGCTGATTTCCGGCAAGCTCAGCGATGTCGTTACCAATCAGATTCCTGCCGCGGCCCCCGCAGGACAGCCGTCCGCGGCGCCACCAGCAAGCGGGAGCGGCTCCACCTCCGGGCTTGCCGAGCTAGCCCAGTTCGGCCTGTCGGATTTTGAGTTGGACGGTCTTGTCGATGCGCATCAACAGGGAACTCCGCCTTCTATTTTAAAGGTGTTTCTGGTCGCGGATTGTCTTTTAAAGGGGCCGCGGATATTCATGGTTCTGCGAACCCTCGATTCGCTGCACTGTGGAATCGTCAAATCGGTGCCTGAGGTCAAAGACCTGGAGAACGAGAAGTTCGATCGGTCGTTCATGATGATCATCACGACGGATCATCAGCCAAAAGAGGTCACTGATGCCATTGAAACCATCTCTGAAATCGAAAAGGC
>Ga0079303_10000250_pt1 | contig 12627 bp, 10 predicted proteins | sample Methanogen_OWC_FD_77073 | JGI IMG/M metagenome (GOLD analysis project Ga0079303, IMG submission 77073) | Enriched soil microbial communities from Old Woman Creek wetland in Ohio, USA - Methanogen_OWC | ecosystem: Environmental > Terrestrial > Soil > Wetlands | place: USA: Ohio | collected...
AGGGCGACGCTTCGGCGATAGTGTCGGAAAAAGGCCAGGACTACCTCGGCCAGCTGGAAAGAGGCAGCCTCGATAAAGAAAAAATGGCTCAAATCGTTTCAGCGGTAAAAAGCGGCAAAGGCGTCGATGGCGATACCTTGAAAAGCAATTTCGGCTGGATCGACGTCGATCCTTACATTTGCGATGCCATTGCGAATCTGATAAAAGCCGATCCGAATAAATATCTGTCTGCGTACAAGTCGAAGTAAAAGTTGTTAACCTGCAGGCTTGATAAGCCCGGGTAAGTCTATATACATTTTATTTTTACCTGTCGTTTGATAATAGCATTTTTCTTTGCTATATAGTATAATTATAACAGAGGTTATTGCATGAACGACAAGAATACTTGTACCGAATTTCATAGAAGAATTCGCGGCTTCGTCGTACCGATGGCGCTGTTCATTCTTTTCATCATAATGATCATAGGCTTCAGCGTTTATAACTACTCGAAATTCGAGCGGGGAGTGGTTATACGTTTCCGTTTTGCATCCGTGGCCGATAAAATGGCTAAAACCGCGGCGATGGAGACCGCCAACTGGTATAATTATAAAATTTTGATTATCAAAAGCCTTAAACCTGACAATGCTCTCGACAGGTTCGTCCTTGCCACCATATCTGAAAAAAGTATCAACGGTTTAACGATCAGCCTTTCATCTGCCGAACTGAAATCGTTTGGCATTATAGAAAGCCTGAACGGCAAGCTCGAATCCGCCGAGCTGAAATATGAGAGTTTCGCCAAATACTTTTCAGACCCGAAAATCCCCCCTGATTATAGCAGAGGCTGCGTTCTGGTACCCGATCCTTTCGAACGTTACGGCCTGCTCACCATTTCCACAAAAGTTATATACATGAATATTCAAAGAACCTATACCTGCACTTATGAAATGAAAATTTCAAATACTCTGGTGCCGGTCATTTCGAAATTTACCCTGTTTACCAGGGACAGGGATGGCGCGTCCGAAAACCAGGTGGCAATGTCGCAGCCCGTGGGAGAAACCGATATCGGCGGCCAGGGTATTATCGATAACGCGTCAAAACCTCTCAGGGCGCCTTTAATTCTCGTTCACCATCCTGACGATGTAGAGACGATCAGCGGGTTCAAAAAAAATATGACTGAAATGAGGGAATACCTTCCTCTGGATAAATCGGTCAATGCCGCGACCTCTTCGAGTTACAGGCCTTTGATACATAATCGCGGCTGGGTCTTTCTTGGATGCGAAAATCCAGACTCCTGTTATGTTTTTAACGTAGCTCCGGGAAAACCGAATCCCGACTCGATCCTGCCTTATGCCGCTAATTTATGTAACAGGTACTATGGTAACGGTTTTCAGCTTCTTGAAACCGACCTTTGCGCGCTCATAATAGGTTCTCTGAAGGGAAAATTTCCATTTAATTATTCGTTTTCCGAGGTAAAAAAACCCGAGGGGCTTTCAGACTACATAATAAGGCTCACTCAAACCGGGATTTACTGGATATTAAAAACACCTGCAGCGCGCCCGATTATAGGTAATTTTACCGAGAATAATCAGAAATTCACCACCGATTCGGCCCTCATTCAGCTTTCGGGTGACATTCAAACGCTGGGCTTTTCAAGTGAAGCGGGCAAACCGTCGAAATATCTCGACAGGCGCTCCCCGACTGTCGTTTTCGGGAAAGTCGGAAGGTCATTCGTGCAGGTCGGAAACCTTGCCCAGAACTGCCAGCACCCTCAGGGTAGCGGCAACGCCGCCCATAACGCGAAATACATGCAACCTAACGGAATGCACAGCCTGCCTTATGTCAATCCGCCCACTCATCCAAGAACGACATTTTTGCCGTTTTTCAATATCAGTGAAGAAGGAATGAATGGGCAGAATCCGGTTTTCGATTTCGACGACGCGAAATGGGGCGGGTTCAGGGTTGTCGACGATAATTTATGGCAGACCGACACCGATTTCGCTAAAGTCAAATATGACGTGAACAGCGATATCTTCAATCTCGGCGGAACCAATCAAATGAAAAACTACAGGTTTTTCATGACTCAGGTTATTAACGAAGTATATAACAAGACTTATAACTGGATCGTCGCGAATTCGAAACCGCATGGCGGCGCGATAGAGCCCGGCGAAAGATATTATTTGAAACAAAACGAAATAAAGATTTTATCAAGCTACCCGGATTCACAGCTTGATACCATATTTTTTTACGGCAATAACAAGGACAACGGAAACGTTTTCGCCGCCAACAGATTGAAAATAATGCAATATAAAGATACCGAAGGCTCTATCAGATCGAGCGACGCGATATTCGAAGACGGCATTTTCAGGGGTAACCTCAACGCCCTGAGTTTATCGGCCGCCAATTATCAAAATCCTTACAGGGTCGACGGCGTGGCTAAATTTGAAGATTACGACATAAGACAAAAATCCAATTATATATTTACGACATTCGCCGAATTCGAAAAATATCTCCTTGTCGCCGAAGGCGATTCGCTTGTTTTAAAAGAAGGCGGGGTTTTTTATATCGACGCCGAAGCGGCCGCCGATTTCACGAAGTCGAGCGCCGTCAAAAAACTGGTTTTTCACGAAAACGCCATGATAATATGCCGCGGCACTATCAGGCTTCCCGAAGTCGCCAAGAGCGTTTATGCCGTAAATGAAAAGGCTACGCTATCGTTCGTTTCGATCGTGGGCGATGTCGTGATTGCCGGTAAAAACATCGAAGCGTCGCTTAATTCGCTGAACGGGACCATACGAAAGGAAGTCGATTATTTTCAGGTCTTTGGCAATGTTACGATGAACAGGCTTTATTTCAATTTGTCCGAGAAGGGCAACCTGTTCAAGGTATCGGCGCTGCCGGACAGCCCTTCGTCGCAGGTTCTCGGAAAAAACAACGCGAAGGGTTTCGAAAGAAACAGCGTCATGTACGATCCGGATATGGATATGTGCAATCAGGTGGCATACTCGAATCATTATAAAGTATTCGTTTCTACGAGGCCCGCATTCTGGAAACTGACAAGCGAGGAATAAAATGGCTATGATGAGAAATAAAGGCGTCACTTTCGTTGAAATAGTTGTAGCGGTTGCTATTATTATCATGGGGCTGGTTCCCGTTTTTACGATTTTCGGCACCACCGCCTCGGACATATCGATCACGATAGACGAACTCGTCGCGACGGCTTACGCCAACGAGCTCCTCGACGCTTTTTTTTCCCATAAGTTCGACGAGATCCCCGGTAAAATCGATTATGCCGAAGTCGACAGCATTTCCGACCCGTTTTTTCAAAAACTGATGAAGGGAATAGCGCCGCTTGAAAAAGGCTTCAAAAGATTCATCGAGATATCGACCATCGACGCGTCTTACACGATTCCGCCTAACGCCAATCCTTTTCAGAAACAAAAATTCGAAAAACTCAATATTTTCAAGGTGATAAGGGTGACCGTAACGTTTTCTCAGAACGGAAAACCTAAGGAAATCAAAATGGGGACGGCCGTTACTTCAATATAGCTGCGGCCGGCTTTCAATCACTTCGTAATCGCTGAAAATCAAAGAAGGTTTATTATGAATAATAAAAGAGCCGTAACCCTTGTCGAACTTCTGGTTTCGCTCGGAATCATATCCATGGTCTTATTACCGCCGCTATACACTTTTTTTACGAGATCATTCAAGTTCGGTTCGGTTGAAACGAAAAATATCGATTCGATCCAGGAATTGACTTTCATAGTCAATCATTTGCGGAACGATTTGCGCACGATGATCGAGCTGCCCGATATCAAGGACTCCACGATCAGTTTCGATCCTTCAACGAAAACGTTGAAATTCATGGTTGTTTCAGGATATACCGACACCGGGATGCAGGTGCTTTCAACGGCGAAGTATTATTTCAAAAACAAAGAACTCCACAAATCCTATATTGGCCTCAATGGAAATTCCATCGACAAAGTGCTGTCAAAGCCGGGCGGCATTTCAAAATTTGAATTTGAAATCATGGACATCAACGGCGAAAAGATAGGCGAAAGCAGAAGCGACGGCAGGATTCCCGCATACGTGAGGATGATGATATCCCATTCGTGCAGCAACCGTTTGAAAATCGATACTAACGTCTATCTGACATATATGCGTGACCTTTCGGATAACATAGATAATTACAGGCTTTCCGGCTGGAAGATTCAGACGACTTCGTTTTATCTGATGCTTCTGAAAACGAATATCGGTAATCTGCTCGTCGACCTCAGAACATTGATTAATATGCTGAGTAACGTTCAGATGAAGATCGCCGAGAATATGAGCGATCCTCAGTTATTGCAAAAAACCGTCATTAAACACCAGAAACCCGTTCCGGGAGCCAAACCGGGTGACCCCGACCCGTATGTAGACCCGCCCCCGCCTCCTCCGCCTCCTCCTGCCGCTGGTCCTGCCGGTGGTCCCGGTGGCAATCCCGCCTCGGGTATGGCCGATGGTCCGGCCCGCATAGGCGGGAAGAACGGCTGGATAAAAAACGGTATATTCTATCCAAGCGGTGCTGGATTGTAGTCAATCAGCCAGGATGTTTTTGAAATATTCGCGATATGATCATCAGGAAGGGAAGTGCTAAAAATGAACAAAGTTTCAACTGTAATAATTTTTATCATACTGATCTTAATACCTGTTTCCGTAGTGCTGTCGCAGATGCCCGAGAGCAAGCCTCTCGGATCCTTTACCGAGCTTTCCGGCGCCGTCAAATACGATAAGGGCGGTTCCTCGGGTTATGCCGATCTGGCAAAGGACGATGCGCTTAAATTGTCATTGTTTCCCAAAGACATGATCTCGACCACGGAAGCTACGACTGGCGAAATAATCATGTCATGCGGCGCCAGACTTGAAATAGTACAGAATTCAGAATTCCAGATGGGTTATAACAGCATAAAAATCAATAAGGGCGGTACCTGGATCAATTACAAACCTGTCAGTGACAATAAGGGTGAAATCAAATTCAAGGTCGAAACGCCGGTAGGAACTATCGGCATCAGGGGAACCAAATTTGCCGTGCTTGTCAGTCCCGAAGAAAAAAATGTCATGGTACAGGTCATGGAAGGCGTCGTTTCGATGGATTCGGATAAAGGCAGCGCCGTCATAAACGGCGGAGAATTATTGACCGTCGAAGACGGAAAAGCAATCGGGAAGCCGTTTAAAACCGATCCGGACGTCGACATTCTGAAGGCCGACAAAAAGCCCGAAAAAGACGGCAAAAAGAAAAAAATCGTCGAAGAAGCGCCGAAGATGATTGAAAACAACAGCAATACTAATCCCTGGAACGGCCTGAAAAACCAGTAGATTTTTATATGTCGCGGTAATGCGAAGTATAAAAATCGGGAAAGGAACCGCATAAATGAAGAAATCGATCTTCGCCTTTGTATTATTGCTCTGCCTGATTATATTGCCCGTTTCGGAAGCGCGATCGCAGACCCCGGAAACCGGTCCGCTCGGTTCTTTCACCGAGCTTTCCGGCGCCGTAAAATACGATAAAGGCGGCGATACGGGCTATGTCGAGCTGACGAAAGCCGATGCGCTTAAATTGTCGTTTTACCCGAAGGATAAGATTTTAACGCCGGAAGCCACCACGGGTGAAATAATGATATCGTGCGGCGCCAGGTTGAGACTATCACAAAATACTGAACTTCAGCTTGGCTATTACAGCATAAGAATCAACAAAGGCGGTATCTGGGTCGAATATAAGCCGGCCAAGGATGACAAGGGCGAATATAAATTCAAAGTCGACACTCCCGTGGGCACGATTGGCATCAAGGGCACAAATTTCGCCGTTCTCGTCAGCCCGGACGGAAAATATGTCACGGTACAGGTTTACGAAGGCGTGGTTTCGTTTGATTCCGTTAAAGGCAGCTCGATTATAAGCGGCGGAGAACTATTGACCGCCGTGGAAGGAAAAAATATCGAAAAACCGGTTAAGGCCAATCCCGGAACGGATATTTTGAAGATTGGCGAAACTCCCGAAAAGGATATTCAAAAGCCGGTTGAAGAGACTCCGGAGCCGGTCGGGAACGACGGCGCCAATCGGAAGAAACTAAAAGATTTGATGAAAAATGGGGAGAACTGATAAGATTTTAATAAATGGCCGCGGCACGGGACCTGAAAATTTTTGAAGGGGATTTCTTGAAATGATAAAAAAATCTGCTTTCACGCTTGTTTTATTTCTTTGTTTGATTGCAATACCGATTTCGGACGTGTTATCGCAAACTCCCGTTGCCAGGCCCCTCGGGTCGTTCACCGAGCTTTCCGGCGCCGTTAAATACGATAAGGGCGGTTCTTCCGGTTATTCGGAAATTTCTAAAGACGATGCGCTGAAGCTGTCGTTGTCCCTGGCTGATAAGATTTCGACTATGGAATCCACGACAGGCGAAATAATGATGTCGTGCGGCGCCAGGCTGGCCGTAAAACAAAGTACGGAACTCCAGATGAGTTATTACAGCATAAGGATAAATAAGGGCGGTATCTGGATCGATTACAAGCCAGTTAAGGACGAAAAAGGCGAATATAAATTCAAAGTTGAAACTCCGGTCGCCACGATCGGTATCAAGGGAACTAAATTCGCCGTTCTCGTCGGCCCGGAAGGTAAAAATGTTATGGTCCAGGTTCAGGAAGGCGCCGTTTCGGTCGATTCAGCCGACGGGAACGCTTTGATCAACGCCGGTGAAATATTGACCGTCGAAGAAGGGAAAAAAATCGAAACCCCGGCGAAAGCTGAACCGGAAACCGACATTCTGAAGGACGGGCAGAAAACCGAAAAGGACGTCAAAAAACCCGTCGAAGAAGCCCCGCAGATGCGTGAAAACAAAAGCAACACGAATCCCTGGAAGGGCTTCAAGAACAAATAGAAATTCCGGGCCGCCCGACCGCCGGTGAAAAAAGTGCACCTGAGCGGCCCGAAAAAATCCCCGCGAAAATTAATTTTATCAGTGTTTTAAAAACGTAGCCGTTGCATGAAAGATTTTAAGCATATCATTGGAATGGGAAGCAGCGAGCGCGGCCTGATCGTGCCGATCGCGATGATCATTATTTTCCTTGTAATGATCATCGGATTTGGCGTTTACAATTACTCGAAATTTGAAAGAAGCCTCGTCCTCCGGTTCAGGTTCGCCACGACGGCCGATAAAATGGCGAAAACGGCCGCGATGGAAGCGGCCAACTGGTATAATTACAAAATCCTGATTTTAAAAAGCCTGAAGCCCGATAATGCTCTGGATAATTTCGTGCTCGCCACGATCAGCGAAAAAAGCATTAACGGAATTACCATCGGCCTGACGCCGGCCGAGCTGAAATCTTATTCCATCATCGAAAGCCTTGGCGGAAAGCTCAATTCCGTCAATCTGAAATACGAAGCGTTTTCCAGGTATTTTTCCGACCCGAAGATCCCGCCGGATTACAGCCGCGGCTGCGTCGTGGTGCCCGACCCGTTCGAGCGTTACGGCCTTTTCACCATTTCAGCGAAAGTCACTTATATGAACATTCAGAGGAACTATACCTCGACTTACGAAATGAAGATTTCAAATACTCTCGTGCCTGTCATTTCGAAATTCACTTTATACACGAGGGACCGCGATGAGTCTAGCGAAAACCAGATCTTAATGGCCGGAATGGACGGCGAGAACGACATCGGCGGCCAGGGAATAATCGACGGCGCGGCGAAACCGCTCAGGGCGCCGATGGTATTGGTGCATCATCCCGATGACGTCAGCCAGGTTAATGGATACTGCGAAAGCATCGCGAATTTAAGGGAATATCTTCCGCAGGAAGGTTCCGTTTCGGCCGCGTCGGCAAACGCCTCATCTTACAGGCCGGGAATCCACAACCGCGGCTGGGTGTTTCTGGGGTGCGAGAACCCGGATTCCCAATATGTGTTCAACGTATCTCCGGGGCGGCCGAATCCTGATATGATAATGCCGTATGCGGCGGCGCTATGTAACAGATTTTACGGCAACGGTTTTTTGCTTCACGAATCGGACCTGTGCTAACTTATAATCGGGAAATTGAAAGGCAACTTTCCGTTCAAATATTCCTTTCAGGATGCCAGAAAACCCGAAGGGATCTCGGATTTCATAATCAGATTGTCCCACACCGGCGTTTATTGGATTTTAAAGACTCCGGAAGCCAGATCGATCATCGGAAATTATTTCAGCGCCAATCCGAAATATACCACCGATTCTTCGCTGCTCCAGCTTTCGGGTGACGTTCAAACCCTCGCTTTTTCACCCGATCCGACGAAGCCGTCAAAATACCTCGACAGGCGTTCCCCGACGGTCGTATTCGGAAAAGCAGGCAGATCGTTCGTCCAGGTCGGCACCGTCACTCAAAATTGCGTTCACCCGTCGGGAAGCCCGTGCGCGACGAATGTTCAGAACGGCATGCACAAATTGCCGTACGTCAACCCTCCGACTCATCCTAAAACTACTTTTCTGCCGTATTTTAACATTAGCGCCGAAGGCACGATCGGGTCGAACCCCGTTTTCGACTTCGACGACGCAGGCTGGGGCGGATACAGGGTCGTCGACGACGATACATGGAAGAAAGACGCGGATTTCGCCAAGGTTAAGTATGACGTCAATGCCGATATCTTCAATCTTGGCGGGACCAACCAGTTAAAAAACTATAAATTCTTCATGACCCAGGTCATAAATGAAGTATATAACAAGTCTTATAATTGGATCGTCGCCAATTCAAAACCGCTGGGCGGCTCGGTCGAGCCGGGCGAAAAGTACACGCTCAGACAGAGCGATATAAAGGTCCTTTCAGGTTATCCGAATGCGCAGATCGATAAGATATTTTTTTACGGAACCGAGAAGGAACAGGGCAACGTTTTTGCCGCCGACAGATTGAAAATATCCCAATACAGGGATGACGGCGGCTCTATTAGAGTTGCCGGCGACATCTTCGATGACGGGATTTTCAGGGGTAATCTGAACGCGATCCGGCTTTATTCCGAAAATTTTCAGAATCCGTATAAAATAGATGGAACGAGCGATTTGAAGGACTACGACATAAGACAGAAATCCAATTATATTTTCAATTCCTTTGCCGAATTCGAAAAACTGATGACGGTCGTCGAAGGGGATTCACTCGTCCTGAAGGAGGGCGGAGTAATTTTTATCGACTCCAGGGAACCATGTAATTTCAAGGGTTCGTTATCGTCGAAAAAATTTGTTTTTCATGAAAACGCCATGATCATCTGTTCGGGTGACATAAGGCTTCCCGAAGTGACTAAAAGCCGCTTTGCGGTGAACGACAATTCCACGCTGTCGTTAGTTTCCATCGCCGGCGATATTTATATCGCGGGAAAAAATATAGAAGCGTCGCTCAACGCCCTGAGCGGAACCATAAAAAAAGAAGTCGATTACTTTCAAATTTTCGGCAACATGACGATGGGGCGGATTTTTTTCGATTTGAATAACAAGGGAAGCCTTTTCAAGGTATCGTCATTTCCTTCAAACCCTTCGGAACCGGTCCTCGGAAAAAACGAAGCGAAGGGGTTTGAAAGGATAAGCGCCATGTACGACCCCGGGCTGGACGTATGCAGCCACGCGACGTACAAAAACCATTATAACGTGTTCGTTTCCGCGCGTCCTATTTACTGGAAGCTGTCGGGGGAAGATTGATCGGGCTAATTCTTTATGAGTGTTGCATTTTCACGAAAGAGGGTAAGACGGATGAAAAAACGCGGAGGGCTGACGCTGGTCGAAATATTGATATCTTTAGGCCTTATATCAATGGTTCTTATCGCCCCTCTTTATACGTTTATGACCAGGTCGTTCAGTTTTGGCAAGACCGAGGTGAAAAATCTCGATTCGATTCAGGAATTGACTTTCATAGTAAACCATCTCAGATTCGACCTGATGAACCTGATCGAATTCAAAGACAATAAAGACTCTTATATGAAGTTCGATTCGTCCACAAAAACACTTGATTTTATGGTTGTTTCAGGTTTTACCGGAAACGGCATGCAGATTGTTTCAAAGGCTAAATATTATTTCAAGAACAGGGAGCTTCACAAAACATATGTAGGGCTCAGCGGTGAAACGATAGATAAGGTCCTTTCAAAACCAGGTAACATATCGAAATTCGAGGTTGAAATCTTGGATATCAAAGGTGAAAGGATAAATGAAAGCAGAAGCGACGGAAGGATTCCGGCTTACGTGAATGTCGTTTTAAACCATTCGTGTTCTGCGAGGATAAAGGTCAATACGAACATATACCTTTCGTATATGAGAGATATGACGGATAGTTTAGATAACCACAGGCTCTGGGGCTGGAAGATCAGGACCACGTCTTCATACCTGATGGCGATGAAAACTAATATCGGCAACCTGCTGATCGACCTCAGGCCGATTTTTCAGATGCTTGCCCAGGCCGATATGCTTCGCAAAGGAACTAATATGGGTGTCTCGCAGCACATGCAGATGCCTGTCGTTAAACTTAAAAAGCCGTTTTGCGCCGCAAAGCCGGGAGATCCCAACCCTTATTTAGATCCGCCGCCGCCGCCACCGCCGCCGCGATGCGGCTGACATCCCTTCGGGCCCTCATGAATATAAATAAGGGCAAATAAGCCGGCGGCTTATAACGACACTGGAACTTAATACGAAAACGAAAAAAGAATTTTTAACGCGATTTCTCGATCGAAACGCCTGATGAGAATTCCGGATTATCGTCGTCGGGCTCTGAAATAGCACCGATGAATATTCCGTCGGGATAATTCTGGCTTGAAAGATTAGGATTCTGGGTTATGGCTTTTTGGGATTCTTCCGCGGCTTCGGTTTTCATCGATAATTTTTCATAGCATGCGGCCAGGTTCAAATGTATTTCGCCACAATTCTTATTTATTTCGAGACCGCTTTTTAAAACGGCGACGGCTTCTTCGTATTTTCCTTTTCTATAGAGTACCGCGCCCTTGTTTACGATTGATTCAATATGGTTTGGCTTTAATTTAAGTGCCTTGTCAAACTGAATGATCGCATCTTCAAATTTGTTTTTTATGTTATTGAGAACGCCAAGGTTGTAGTATGAAAGGTAATAGTTCGGCTTTATAGATATGACTTTATCGAGGACTTTTTGGGCATTTTCAGTTTTATTTTTATAAAGCAAGGCGGCCGCGAGGTTAATTCTGGCTATGAAATAATCAGGATTTAAAGTGACAGCTTTTTTCAAACAGAAGATTGCATCTTCAAATCTCTTGCTTTTAATATTAAGGCAGCCGAGATTGTTCAATGCTCTGAAATGATTGGGACAGATGGCAAGCAGATCTTTCAGATTGCTTTCTTCGCTCTTGGTGTCTAATTTATGTCTTAAGTTGATGGAGAGATAAAAACGTGCTTCCACGCATGTAGTATCTAATTCGAGTATTTTGCTGAAGAGAAGATCGGCATTATCGAAATAGTTGGCTTTTGTGTAAGCTTTTCCGAGTTTCAGGTTGCATTCAAGGCTTTCGGGATCGAGATCGAAAGCGTTTTTATATTCGTTTTTAGCCTTTTCATAATCGCCAGCTTTCATAAATTCATCTCCTTTGATCATGAAGGCGGCAGGGGAAAATTCGGCTTCGTTTTTTTTGGGCTTCGTCGTTTTGATTTCTGCCGTCGCGGCGGGGGGAGAAAGCGTGGCGCCACAATTTCCACAGAATTTGGCATTGGGTTTGCTTTCGAATTTACATGCCGGGCATATATTTTTCTGGATAATAGGCGTACCGCAGTTGCCGCAGAATTTTACTCCTGCTGCATTGGAAAAATCGCATTTCTGGCATGAGATAGTGGCGCCGGTGCTTTTTTTTGGGTTTAAAAGGCTGTCGACGCTGAACTCTGAATCACCTGTCTCAGTATCCGCCGCGAATGATGGAACGGATAAATGGCAGAAAAAAATTGCCATAGCGAAAAAAAGTGATATAAATATTATATTGGCGGCATAACCAAAATTATCCCTTTGCACTTGATCCTCCAAAGGGTGAATTGAAAGAAATTTTATTATAGCATAAAAAATATTGAAAGTAAATAAGCATCGGGGTAGTCCTGTCCAGTGTTGATTGATTTTTTCTTCAATATACAGTAAAATATATATATATACAAAAATTGAATAATCGTTGATCCCTTTCGGAGGCTCGCATGAATTATCACAAAAATATAAACAGAGCCTTTACTTTTATTGAAGTGATGATTGCCACGGTCGTTTTGATCCTTGGTTTAATTCCGATTTTTACGTTTTTCATTTCGACAACTTCGGACATTTCCCTCACGATAGACGAGCTGGCGGCTACGACTTATGCGAACGAACTCATAGACGGCGTTCTTTCATTTTCATATGATGAAATTCCCAATAAAATACCTGAGACTAACGTTAAAGAACTTATCGATTCGGATCATTTTTTCAAGAAATTCGACAAATTGATTTCAAAAATGAATCCCGGCTATGAAAGGTTTATCGAAATCGAATCGAGCTCCTTTAATTTTTCGGTTCCGCCCATGGCAGGCGCTTACATGTGCGACAAAATCAAAAAATTGAATTCATATAAAAAAATCATTGCCAGAGTCAGATATACAGTCAAAAATGCGGTTTCGAGGGAACTGAAAATTTCTT
>Ga0079303_10000252_pt1 | contig 12596 bp, 6 predicted proteins | sample Methanogen_OWC_FD_77073 | JGI IMG/M metagenome (GOLD analysis project Ga0079303, IMG submission 77073) | Enriched soil microbial communities from Old Woman Creek wetland in Ohio, USA - Methanogen_OWC | ecosystem: Environmental > Terrestrial > Soil > Wetlands | place: USA: Ohio | collected...
TGCGCTGCGATCGATGCCGCAAACATCATCAGTACTGCAACTGAAGCTAAGAGAAATTTATTCATGGTTCTTTCAATTAAATATCCAACTCAATTATCGTTATACCGGCACCACCCCGGTCAACATGCTCATCTGCAGCACTCTTCACGGCACCGGTGGAATTAAGATACTGCCTAATCATCTGCCTCAGGATGCCATTACCCTTGCCGTGCAAAATACGCAGATGCCTGAACTGTATCATCAGGGCCGTGTCAATGAACTCCTGCACCACCTGCAACGCCTCGTCGGTACGCATGCCCCGGACATCTATCTCAGGATTGAATTGATTCCTCCGCGTGTTCAGTGACCAGTCTATCTTTTGCGGCGGTTTATTCTTTGATGCCTCCTTCAGGTATCCGGCAGCATCGACAGGCTCCGTCTTATCAATATCGACACTCATCTTCAGACTATTCGATTCGATCTGCAGTTTTTTGCCCCTTACCTCAGTGACCTCACCCACAGTGTCGGTTCCTATAATCCTTACATAGTCACCCGGAGAGGGCCTGCCGGATTTCTTTTTTACCACAGGTTCCTGCACTGTTTTCCTGCTTATCCGTTTTACTATGCCGGCAGTGCTGCTCCTGAGCTTCGGAGGGGCAGGGAGAGGCACCTCCGGATGTTTCTCTTCAGCCGTAAGATGCTCCCTGAAAGAGTCCAGCTCATCACGTACCTCTTTTGTCTTTTCCTTCCCCGCCTGCGCCTCACGTATAGTACGTATAGTGTTCTCTATCATCTTGTTGGTCTCTCGAAGCATCTCCTCTGCCTTGTTCTTTGCCTGGCCGATGATCTCCTTCTGCTGAACCTTTATCGTGCCCAGCTGAGCCTCGTAGGCAGCGATGAGCTCTTCAAGCCTCTTTTCATGATGACGCACCGTCTCACGCTTTTTCTCCCAGTAACGTTTGTCGCGTGCTATCTCCCTGAGATTACGGTCAAAGTCCACGTTTCCCTCACCGGCTCTTGTAGCGGCATCATTAAGTATTTCCTGCGGAAGGCCTATCTTTTTTGCTATCTCAAAGGCGAACGAGCTGCCCGGCTTACCCTGATCGAGGCGGAAGAGAGGCTGCATGAGCTGGTTATCGAATGCCATGGCACCATTGCTTATGCCCTCCTGTGAGGTGGCGAAGTGCTTCAGATTGGTATAATGTGTGGTGATAACACCATATGACTTCCGTGCGTTCAGCTCAGCAAGAATAGCCTCTGCAATCGCCCCTCCTATGACCGGTTCCGTACCTGTGCCGAACTCGTCAATCATCACCAGCGATTTATCATCGGCATATTTCAGCATTTGCTTCATGCTTATAAGGTGTGAGCTGTATGTGCTGAGGTCGTTCTCTATGCTCTGCTCGTCGCCTATATCGATGAAGAATTTGCCGAAGATACCTGTCTCGGTGCCCTGTGCCACCGGGATGGTCATACCGCACTGCAGCATATATTGAACCAGGGCCACTGTCTTGAGACAAACAGACTTGCCTCCCGCATTCGGACCTGAGATGACGAGTATACGGTCCCTGCTGTCGATCCTTATCGTCAGCGGCACAACCTCCCTGCCGGCGCTGCGTGAAAAAGAGAGCGTCAGCAGAGGGTGGCGGGCATTGACCCAACTTATGTGAGGAGTGTCAGCCACGGCAGGCATAATACACTGCAGCCTGGTCCCGAAGAGTGCCTTTGCCCTGATAAAGTCTATCATGGCAAGGAAGGCAAAGTTATCGGCGAGGTCGTCGATATACGGCCTGATGGTGTCGGCCAGGGCTGTCAGGATCCGCACTATCTCCCTCTTCTCCTGATGTTCAAGCTCCGTGATCTCATTATTGAGCTCGACAACCTCGGCAGGCTCAATGAAGACAGTTTTGCCTGTGGCGGATTCATCATGTACAAAGCCTTTTATGCTTCGCTTGTCAGAGGCGCTGACAGGTATGACCCCCCGACCGTTACGCACCGCCACGGTTGCGTCACGGTCGACAATTCCGTCAGCCTGGGCCTGCCGCAGGACGGAGTGCAGCTTTCTGACAGCCGCCATGCTCTTCGCCGACAGGTCAGCACGTATGACCTTCAGCGCCGGAGAAGCGCTGTCGCGGACCTTTCCTTCCTTGTCAATTATACGGTCAATGGCCTCACCAACAAAAGGATAGTAGGTCACCGCTAAAGCCATTGCCGTCAATCCCGGATACTTTGCATCCTTCCTGTTTTTAAAGAAGCCTATGATACGCCTTATAGTATCGAGCGATCCTCTTAATGCCACAACCTCCTCCAACTCCGGGAAGGTACCCTCGACACGCAGCTTTTCAAGCATGGAGTGAGGATCGTTGTAGTTATCAGACGGGAATTGCTCGCCTCCCTGAAGTAACTGCTGGAACTCCTCCGTCAGTGCCAGACGCTTTCTTACCTCATCCCCTGAGAAGGAGACCTTCATTGCCTCCACCAGACGAATACCGGCAGGGCTGAGGCAGTTACCCGTCAGATACTCCCTGATCCGGTCAAAACCGATTTTTGTCTCGTATGTGTCAGGGTAGATCATATGTGTCCAGGTTGAGGGATGGCTGAGTTTTACTCTTTTATTCCTTCGAGGTCGAGGATGAATGCATATTCGAGTGCCGTTTTCCTGAGACGCTCGAAACGGCCTGAAGCTCCGCCGTGACCTGCTGCCATATTCACATCCATGATCAGGATATTGTCATCTGTTTTATTGTCCCTCAGCCTGGCAACCCATTTGGACGGCTCCCAGTACTGTACCTGTGAATCCCAGTAACCGGTCGTTACCAGCATGTTCGGGTAATTCTGTTTCTTCACCCGGTCATAAGGTGAATAAGACAGCATGTAGTCATAGTATTCCTGTTTTCTCGGATCACCCCATTCATCCCATTCAAAAGTCGTAAGAGGTATAGTTGCATCAAGCATTGTGCTAACCACATCGACGAAAGGCACCTGGGCTATCACCCCGTTATAGAGTTCAGGTTCCATGTTGACGATGGCGCCCATAAGCAGTCCCCCGGCACTTCCGCCCTCTGCGTACAGGTGTTTTGCCGAGGTATACTTTTCGTTAATAAGATATCTTGCACAATCGTTAAAGTCTGTGAATGTGTTTATCTTCTTCAGCAGCTTTCCGTCCTCATACCATTGGCGGCCCATCTCGCTTCCTCCCCTGACATGGGCTATGGCGTAAGCGAAACCCCTGTCGAGCAGGCTTATGACAGATGAACGGAATGAAGGATTGGTGGAAGAACCATATGAACCGTAAGCGTATAATAAAAGAGGAGCGTTGCCATCCTGTACAAATCCTTTGCGGTAGACAAGAGAGATGGGCACCATCGTGCCGTCAGCAGCTTTTGCCCACAAACGTTTTGATTCATAGTTATTCTTATCGAACCCTCCAAGCACAATTTCCTGTTTCAGAAGCGTCCTGGTTCTCGTAGCCATGTCATAATCGAACACTGAGTTAGGTGTAGTGAGCGATGAGTAGCTGTATCTTAACAGGGTTGTGTTGGCATTGGGATTTATGCTTATGCCTGCAGTGTATGTCTCTTCCCCGAAGTCGAGGAAATGTTCAGAGCCGTCTGCGAGACTGATTACGCGCAGGTTGGTGAGCCCCTTGATTCTCTCTGCAGCAACGAGGTATTTGTCAAAGACCTCGAAGTTTTCAAGCAGGACATCCGTGCGGTGCGGGATGACCACTTTCCAGTTTTCCTTACCTATTTTATTATCAGCACATTTCATCAGCTTGAAGTTCCTGGCGCTGTCAGCATTGGTCAAGATATAGAACTGTCCGTTCAGGTGTTCAACTGAATAGAGGCGGTCGACCACCCTGGGTTCAAAGACCATCGGTTTGCCGTCAGGCTTTGCAGCATCGATGAGGTGAACCTCGCTCGTAAGTGTCTGATTTGACTCTATGGTTATATATTTTTTACTTTTCGTCTTGCCAACGGAGACTGAGAATGTTTCATCGGTCTCATCATAAACGAGCTTGTCCTCGGTTACCGGTGATCCGAGGATATGCCTCATAACCTGTGCTTCACGGAGCGTCTCGGGATCTTTCAGAACATAGAAGACACTCTTGTTATCGCTGGCCCAAACTGCCTGCCCTGATACATTGTCAATTTTGTCAGGAAGCAACTCGCCGCTTTTCAGGTCCTTGAAGAATAGTGTGTACTGCCTGCGGCTGACATGGTCAACGCCATAAGCGAGGAGGGTATTATCAGGTGAGACTGACATGCCGCCTACCCCGGTATATTTCTGACCCTCTGCCAATTTATTGACATCCAGGAGTATCTGTGCGCTGTCAGATCCCTCTTTCCGCCTGAAGAACACCGGGTACTCCTTGCCCGTGTAGTATTTTGTCTGATAGTAGTAGCCATTATCAAGGTAAGGAGCGGTCTCATCATCTTCCTTAATGCGTCCCTTAATCTCTTCAAAGAGCTTCTGCTGGAACTCCTCAGTGTGTTTCATTATGGCCTTTGCGTAATCATTCTCGGCATTCAGGTATGCAAGCACATTCACGGTTTGTGAGTCAGGCACCTGTGCATTTTTCTGTTCATCACTGAGACGCATCCAGAAGTATTCATCGACACGTTCATTTCCGTCGCTTTTAATGACATAAGGGTTTTTCTGTGCTACCGGTGGCTGTGGTTTTTTGTCACTGCAAGATGCCAGGAACAGCATCATTCCGGCCATCATCAATATTCCAAGGTTCTTCATAAGTTGTTGGTTATATGATATTTGTTGTCTGTTGTCTGTTGTCTGTTGTCTGTTGTCTGTTGTCGGGTTTCGGTTAAAATCGCTTCTGCCTAATTCCTATTGCCTATTTCATCCCCTTCATTGAAAGCTGAATGCGCTTCCGCACCATATCAACGCTCACCACGCGGACAGTCACATGCTGATGCAGTTTCACCACCTTTGAAGGATCATCCACATATCTGTCAGCCATCTGCGACACGTGCACCAGGCCATCCTGCTTCACTCCTATGTCAACGAACGCACCGAATTTGGTAATATTCGTCACTATGCCCGGCACTACCATCCCCTCTTTGACATCCTCGATGGCATGAATATCGGCAAAGCTGAATTCCTTTATCGCTGACCGCGGGTCGCGGCCCGGTTTTGCAAGCTCATGCATTATATCCCGGAGTGTCGGCAGGCCTGCCCCGGGCGAAACATATTTCTCTATGACTATCGATTTGCGCTTCACTTCATTACTGATGAGGTCAGCGACCGTGCATCCGGCATCGGCAGCCATCTTCTCAACGATATGATAGCTCTCCGGGTGTACTGCTGAAGCATCGAGCGGGTTTGCAGCGTTTCTTATCCTGAGAAATCCGGCAGCCTGTTCAAAAGCCTTGTCTCCCATGCGTTTTACTTTCATCAGCTCATAGCGTGACCTGAAGGGGCCGTTTTCGGTCCTGTACTGCACGATGTTCTCTGCCAGTCGCGGGCCCAGTCCTGAGACGTACGTCAGCAGGTGAGGACTGGCAGTATTAACCTCCACTCCCACTGCGTTCACGCATGACATTACCACCTCGTCAAGGCTGGTCTGCAGTCTTGCCTGGTCAACGTCGTGCTGGTACTGTCCGACGCCTATCGATTTGGGATCAATCTTCACCAGCTCGGCCAGCGGGTCCATCAGCCTGCGGCCGATGGAGACAGCGCCGCGAACAGTGACATCCTGTTCAGGAAACTCATCACGGGCTGTCTTCGATGCTGAATAGACAGAGGCGCCTGCCTCGCTCACCACGTAAACCTTGATGGCACCTGATGGTGGAAGGTATTGTTTGACAAACTCCTCCGTCTCGCGGCTTGCCGTGCCGTTGCCGATAGCAATGGCTTCAATGCTGAATTTCTCCGTCAGCGACAGCAGCTTGCTGACGCTCCTGGCAGTCTCATTCTGCGGCGGATGAGGATAGATGACATCATGATGAAGCAAGGCACCCTGCCTGTCGAGGCAGACAACCTTGCATCCGGTACGGTAACCGGGGTCAAGGGCCAGAACGCTCTTCTCTCCAAGCGGCGGTGACAGCAACAGCTGCCTGAGGTTATCGGCAAATACCCGTATGGCTTCTTCATCGGCCTTTTCTTTTGAGACCTTCCTGAACTCTGTCTCCATCGACGGCCCAAGCAGGCGGCTCCAGCTATCCCTGACAGCCTCCCTGACCTGTGCTGCAGCAGGATTATTTGCCTTTACAAACTGTTTTTCCACCAGCTCCAGTGCTTCCTCATCGCGCGGAATTATCGAGAGCTTGAGAAACCCCTCATCCTCACCCCGGCGCATGGCGAGCAGCCTGTGCGAAGGACATTTGCGAAGAGATTCTGACCAGTCGAAATAATCGCTGAACTTGCTTCCTTCTTCTTCCTTTCCTTTCACCACCCTGGAAAAGACTACTGCGTCACGTTCATACAGTAACCTCATTTTTCCGCGCACCTGATCATTCTCGCTGACCATCTCGGCGATTATGTCGCGTGCCCCGGAGAGAGCATCATCCACGCTTTCAACGTTCTCATTCAAATATTTATCAGCTTCATCCTCAGGTGCCCCGGGCTTCTGTTCAAGTAGCCACAATGCCAGCGGTTCAAGGCCTTTCTCCCGGGCCACTGACGCTCTCGTCCTCCTTTTAGGACGGTAGGGCAGGTAGATATCCTCCAGCAGCGCTATTGTCTGCGCGTCATTGATCCTTGAGAGCAGCTCCGGCGTCATCTTCTCCTGCTCTTCTATTGATTTTATGACTGCTTCCTTCCTTTTATCGAGCTCCTTCAGCCTCTCATACTCGTCTCTTATCGCCGCGAGCTGCACTTCGTCGAGGCTGCCTGTGACCTCCTTACGGTAACGGCTTATAAAGGGAATTGTGGCGCCGTCGTCAAGCAGCCTCAGGGTGTTCTCAACCTGCCAGTCGTGCAGTTGAAACTTTTGTGCTATTATCCTAATACGGGTTTCCGGATTCATCGCAGTTAATCAATGTATAACACCAGTCCTTTCAGATATTCGCTTTCCGGATGGTAAATATTTACCGGATGATCCGGGGGCTGAACAGTCTGGTGCAGGATCCTGACGGAGCGTCCCGTGTTTGCGGCAGCAACAAAGACCGAGCGCCGGAAATCGTCACGGCTGACAACCTGTGAACAGGAAAAGGTGAATATTATCCCGCCGGGCTTAATCTTCTCTATCGCAACCGCATTCAGCCGTCTGTAGCCCTGCAGTGCCTGGTCAAGAGCAGTCTGATGCTTGGCGAAGGCAGGAGGATCAAGAACGATAAGTTCATATTCCCGATCCATCCCGGCCAGATAGCTGAAGGCATCTGCCGTGAATGATTTATGCCGGGTGGCGTCGACGTAGTTCAGGCTGACATTCTCATCAGCCAGCGCTGTCGCCGAGGCTGAGCTGTCTACTGTGTGCACCATGGCAGCATTGGACATGGCGTAAACGGAAAATCCTCCTGTATAACCGAACATGTTAAGCACCTTCTTTCCTTCGCTGTACTGCCGTAACAGGCTTCTGTTGTCGCGCTGGTCGATGAAGAATCCTGTTTTCTGACCTGTCTCCCAGTTGATTCTGAACCTGAAGCCGTTTTCAGAGACTATGGCACTGCTGCCGGCATCGCTGCCTGCTATAAATTTATTTACCGCACCGAGGTGTGCCATGAACGGCAGCGTGCTTTCGCTTTTATCATAGACTGATGTAACGGTCCCCCCGAGGACATCCAGTACCAGGCCGGCAAGCATTTCGCGTATGTGCCAGAAGCCGGCAGTATGAGCCTGCAGCACCGCCACACTGCCATAGATATCAATAATGAGGCCGGGAAGACCGTCGCCTTCACCGTGCACCAGCCTCCAAACGTTTGTATCATCTCTCCGGGCAATGCCGGTATTCAGCCTGTATTGCAAGGCATCGCTGATCTTCTTCCTGAAGAACTCCCTGTCAGCTTCACATTTCTTAAATGAGAAAATGCGTACGGCTATCGATCCCGGGGCCCAGTGCCCGGTGGCAAGGTAGGTGGCGTCTGAGGCGTATACCTCAACTACATCGCCTTCAGCCGGTGATCCTGAAGTGCTGGCTATGGCACCTGAGAAGATCCATGGATGGTAGCGCCTCACAGACTGTTCCTTCCCCTTTTTGAGGATTACCCGGGCTGGTGTCACTTCCTTAGATTTGATGTTTTTCCTTTCCGTTGATCGTCAGGTATATGCGCCGGCATACCCATGCATCCGTAGCGGCATAGACCTGTTGGGGCGGCGTCAGGACAGGCGATTCCCAGTTTGATGTCTGCTGTGACTTGGAGATGGAGAAGCCAAGAATAATGGCAGACAGCTTTTTCAGTCCCAGCTGTTTTATTCCATGATCAGCAACCACCGTCTGAAGATCGACGAACCCGCCAGGTTCAAAAGATCTCAGGTGCCTGAGAGCTTTGATATCGTCATGCACAGCCACACCTATTTTAAGAACATTCTGATCTGCAAGGAGTGCGGCGAGTTCCGGAGGAAGTCCTATAATATTCAGCCTGAAGAGCCAGGCACGGTTGTCATCAGCCAGCTGAAGCAACGAGACTTTATGTTTCGTCCCTTTCCTGAATGAAGGCCTTGTTTCCGTGTCGAACCCGAGCAGATGCGACTTTCCGATCTGGTTCATTGCATGACGGAATTTTTTCATGTCGTCAACCAGGGTCACCCTGCCTTCGAACTGGTTCACTGGAAGCTTCTTCAGATCCTCGTCAGTGACACTCTCGTTAAACTGTCTTGTCATCGCCGGCTGATACGTTAGTGTCGTCTTCATCATCTACCGAGTAGAGTACGGTGTGTATAGCGACAAGGACATTGAGCATTTTCTTTCCCCAGAATTCTTCGAAATTCATCAGCACCTCCCAGACTGCGTCATTCATCACATCATCATTCCCGCTCTTGTAGCTTACGATGAAGTTTTTCAGGTCCTGGTAAATATCCGCAAGGCTTTCAGCAATACTGCCTGTATAGAGTCCGTCAGCAGGGTCTCCAATATCGACTACCACAGGGAACGGGTCATTATCAGCCGTTTTGGCAAGCAGGGTGTCATGCATGCGTGTCCAGTCGAATTCGGTCACGGTCTTCTCATTTCCATCCTCGAGTATGGGTTCAACCAGAGGCAACAGCGAAGCCCTGAGATAAATGAAAGGCAGCAGTCGCTGCATGACCTTGAGTATTTCTATGCCGCCGGTGTCCTTGATACCTTCGAGGTATTTGCAGTACTCATTTGCTGAAGCTGCAAACTCGATAACCTGTCTTGAATAGATGATCTTCTCCTCTTTTTCCATCCGTTAAAAATAAACGATAAAAGTATTCATTTCAAGATTAATAATGATCGTGCATGCATAAAAGGAGATTTATCATCGTTTCCATAACAGTTTCCGGCTGTCGTCGTACAGGAGTTTCTCGTGGTCAAGAAGCCAGCGGATCACCTTCGAGCTTTTTTCCGTCGGGAAGTCCATTGCATCGACCAGCTCTTCCGGTCTCATGGTTTTATCTGCAAGCAGCTCCTTTATTCTGTCAATTATAAGGTCGAACTCATACTTGCTGAGTTCCAGCTCATTCCGTTCCTGGCATGTATCGCAGAGTCCGCACCTGCCATTCTCTTCACCGAAGTAACCGGTGAGAAAAGCTGAGCGGCATCGTGTCTTGTTCTCAGCATACTCAGTGATCATGGCTACTCTCGCAATATAATTCTCCCTGACGCGTAAATAAACGTCAGGCGATATTGTCAGGTGGCTGCGGTCAAGCCTTTCCTCGGTGAAGATGACCAGGGGGCTCTTTTTCCCAGGGATAAAGTGAATTATCCCCTGTGATGTCAGTCTCAGGAGGTATTGATATATAGCTTCGCGTGTCAGCCCTGATCTGTTCGCCAGTATCTCCTCGTTGATAGGAACAAACTCCGAGAACATTCCGCTGTATGTGCGGAGCAGGAGCTTGATAAACCGGTCATATTCCTCATTTGCCACCTGGAACTTGTAAAGATCATCACGGCTGACAACGAAGTGGACACGTGAAGGGTTATTGATCTCGTCAGTAAATTCAAGATATCCTTCCTTTTGGAGGAAGTTCAGGCTGTTGTAGGTCTCCGTCACTGAAAACCTGAAGGCTGTCACGAACTTCCAAAGATCGAAATCATGAACGCTGTTCTTCCCTGAACCCACCGGGAGCTGATAGAAGTTTCCTATCGCATCATAAACGTCTTTAATGCGGTCTATCGGAGGAAATTTTATCCTCACCGAGTCAGCCAGCCGTTTTTTCTCATCCTGTGACCAGAGAAGGACAGCGAAAGCGGGCTTGCCATCGCGCCCTGCCCTGCCGGATTCCTGGTAATATGCCTCAATCGAATCAGGGCAGTCCCAGTGTATCACGAATCTGACATCAGCCTTATCTATTCCCATGCCGAAAGCATTGGTGGCAACGATGATGCGAGACTCACCCGTGGTCCATGCATGCTGTTTCCTGTCCCTCATCTCCTGCGGCAGTCCTGCATGGTAGAAGTCGGCACCTATGTCATTGGCAACCAGCATCTCGGCAACTTCCTTCGACCGTTTCCTGCTGTTTACATATATTATTCCACTGCCAGCTTCCCTGCCAAGGCTCTTCAGTACATAAGCACTCTTGTCTTCCACTTCCCTGACCACATAGGTGATGTTGGTCCTTCTGAAGCTTGCCTGCAGCACCTGCGCATTTTTCAGTGTGAGCCTGGCAATGATATCCTTCACCACGTCAGGCGTCGCCGTTGCTGTCAGGGCGAGGAAAGGAACTTCTTTTCCGATCATGTCACGGATCTCTGCGATACGCAGGTATGAAGGTCTGAAGTCATAGCCCCATTGTGATATGCAATGCGCTTCATCAACCGCCACGAGAGTGAAGTTGAAGCGGGCGATGCGCGCCCTGAAAATTTCCGTCTGAAGCCTCTCGGGACTGACATACAACAACCGGTAGTCGCCATAGAGGCAGTTGTCAAGAGCTATCTCCACCTCTTCGCGTGTCATGCCGCTATGGATAGCCATAGCCTTAATATTCATCGACTTAAGCCTGACAACCTGGTCTTTCATCAGGGCTATCAGCGGGGTGATGACGAGGCATAATCCTTCCTTTGCTACCGCAGGTATCTGGTATGTCACCGACTTGCCGCCGCCTGTAGGCAGAAGGGCAACGACATCCTTTCCTGACACCACTGCATCGATGATCTCCTCCTGCAATGGCTTGAAAGAAGTGAATCCCCAGTAACGGGCAAGTGTCTCCCTGTAAATGTCCGGTAACATTGTCATGCAGGCTGCTTCAATGCAAAAATAATAACTCAATCTCATTTTTAACGTTTTATTGACATTTTAGATGTGACGGAGATCAGCATTTTTTTGTAATTTTCGCCCCAAACAAAACCCTGCCCGATGTCATTCTCCGAGAATAAACTAATGTTTGAAGGTCTGACCTTCGACGACGTGCTGCTTCTTCCGGCATATTCGGAAGTGCTTCCGCGCGACGTTGATCTGAAATCACGCTTCACCCGCAACGTCATTATCAACGCTCCTATCGTATCGGCGGCTATGGATACTGTCACCGATGCCGAGCTAGCTATCGCCATCGCCCGTGAGGGCGGTATAGGGGTGATCCACAAGAATATGTCGATAGGGCAGCAGGCTGCCCAGGTAAGAAAGGTCAAACGCGCCGAGAGCGTAATGATCTTCGATCCGGTGACAATCAATGACAATGCCACTGTCGCTGACGCGCTGGCTCTCATGAAAGAGTTCAAGATAGGAGGCATACCTGTCATCAACGACGACGGTGCCCTGGTAGGAATAGTGACTAACAGGGATCTCCGGTTCGAGACGGACTATTCAAGGAGAATAAGCGAGATAATGACGCCGCAGTCAAAACTGATAACCCTGAGTCACTCGACGGACCTGGCAGCAGCGGCAGAGATACTTCAGAAGCATAAGATTGAAAAGCTTCCTATTGTTGATGACAAGGGAAGGCTCAGGGGGCTGGTGACATACAAGGACATCACCAAGGCAAAGGACAGGCCAAATGCGTGCAAGGATGAGAAAGGCCGTCTGAGGGTTGCGGCTGCCGTGGGAATAGCGCCCAACACCCTTTCAAGGGTTGAGGCTCTTGTAGGTGCAGGGGTCGATGCAATTGCCATAGACACAGCGCACGGTCATACCAAAAGCGTGATAGATATACTCAGGGAGATAAAGAAGATCTTCCCCGGCACAGAAATCGTTGTTGGTAATATAGGCACCGCAGACGCTGCAAGAATGCTTGTCGATGAAGGCGCTGATGCCGTCAAGGTCGGTATCGGTCCCGGCTCGATATGCACAACCAGGGTTGTGGCAGGCGTGGGTGTGCCCCAGCTCTCTGCCATCTATAATGTCGCCAGGGCAATCGACGGCAGCGGCGTTCCTGTCATAGCCGACGGCGGTATACGTTATTCGGGTGATATAGTAAAAGCCCTTGCAGCAGGTGCCGACAGCATCATGGCTGGCTCGCTTTTTGCAGGCGTGGAAGAATCTCCCGGCGAGACAATCATTTACAACGGCCGCAAGTTCAAGACCTACCGTGGCATGGGTTCGGTT
>Ga0079303_10000253_pt1 | contig 12588 bp, 8 predicted proteins | sample Methanogen_OWC_FD_77073 | JGI IMG/M metagenome (GOLD analysis project Ga0079303, IMG submission 77073) | Enriched soil microbial communities from Old Woman Creek wetland in Ohio, USA - Methanogen_OWC | ecosystem: Environmental > Terrestrial > Soil > Wetlands | place: USA: Ohio | collected...
GTCACCGAGTCCGGCTTCAAGCGACACCTCCCCGACATTTACGTGGAGCGCTGGATGGCGGGTGTCCCCTTTCCGGAGTTCAACCCCAGAGACACCAATGTCCACGAGGAGGCCCGGATCATTGCCGATGCGTACGGCATGAAAGATTTCTCCGAGATGACCGCCTACTTCCTCGATCGCCCGCGACACCATCCGGCCATGGATGAACTGAATTCCATCGGGGTCGCCACCCCTTACGATCAGGACGGCGACCTCTTTCCGGCGGTGGTCATGGGGCTGGATGGTCTCCGCTTTCCCGACGGCCGCGGTCTCTCCAGCATGATCGGCGAGATCGGCGGCAGCGCCGAGTGGGCAGTGGGCACCATCCCCCTCGTATGGCGCGGCGGCCAGGGTATGGGCATGCTCGCCAGTCAGAGCTCCCTCACCCGGAAGGACCTTTCACCCCAGGAGCTCTGGAACGAGCGCTTCCACTACACCGAGGATGAACTCATCCTTCTTCAGGACGCCCGCTTCGAGCAGAAGCCCTTCTTCTCCCTCCATGACATCATGGAACGGCCTTTTGCCGGGGGAGTGAGTGCCTTTTGCGCCATCTCCGACAACTACTTCCTGCCCCAGCTCGAGGGGGTAACGGTCGACCGGGAGAAGGGAGTTTTCACCACCAACACGCTCATGATCAACTCCCTGGGGAACGTCGAGCACTGGCAGCTCTCCTTCAAAGGCATAGAAGGGTTCGAGGCGACGGCCAACCGGATGAGAGCACCCAAATCTGCACTCCGGGGCCTCGAACGCCAGAAAACGGAAGAACAGGTGCGGGCCATGGCGGACGACCCGGTGAAGCGGTTCCGCCTCAAGTATTTCTTCGTGAACGAGTACTATCCTGCCATTATTCACACCGCCGGCAAGATGGTCGTCCTGGAAAAGACGGTGGAGGCGCTCATCGCCAGGGAGGCACTCAGTGAACACGATCGAGAGATCGTGAAGGCGGTGATCAAGGCGTTGCCTGAGTGGTTTACGAGCTCAGCTTAGCAGGAGTTTCGCCGAGCCTGGTACGAGAGAAACATAGGACCATGCGGCGGGGGGAGGCATCTCCTCCCGCCGTTCGTTCCCTGTCTGGACATCATCCATGGACTTCTACGACCGTCAGTTGCTTACGTGCGTTGAAATCGGCAAGGCCGTGACTTCCACCTTGAATATGGACGAGATCCTCGTCACCATCCTCAAGAGGCTGAGCGAACTCATCAAGGCCAAGAACTGGACCCTTTACCTTGTCGACCCCGGGAGGCGGGAGCTTCGCTTCGAGGTGGTGGTAGGGCTGGACCAAGAGGTGATCGGTGACGTGCGGATCAAGGTGGGCGAGGGGATTGCCGGCCTGGCAGCCCTCACCGGCGAGCCGATCCTCGTTCCTGACCGTGCCCACGAGGACCCTCGGTTCAACAGGCGGGTGGACGAGCTTACCGGCTTCACCACCCGCTCCCTAATCTGTCTCCCCTTGAAGATCCAGGAGGCGGTTATCGGCGTCCTCGAGGTGGTGAACCCCGAGGATCCTGCCCTTTTCGACGAGAGCCTCATGCCTGTGCTCTCTATCCTCGCCGATTACGTGGCTATCGCCATCGCCAATGCGCGGAACTACCAGGAGATCGAAGCCCTCAGCATCACAGACGATGTGACTGGGTTCTATAATACCCGTTTCCTGCATCAGTACCTGGACAGCCTCCTCGGCGAGGGGAATGTGGTCTCCCTCGTGTTCCTTGACCTCGACAACTTCAAGCATGTGGTAGACTCCCACGGGCATCTCGTGGGAAGCAAGATGCTGAGAGAGGTCGCCCTCGTCATCGGCTCTCGCCTCGGGAAGGACGATCGCCTGGTAAGGTACGGTGGCGATGAGTATGTGGTCATCCTCCCGGGTCAAGACAAACAGACGGCCCTCGGGAAGGCAGCTGAGATTCGACAGGCCCTGGAAGAGACCGTTTTTCTCGGATCCGAGGGTCTCAAGGTGAGGATCACCGCGAGCTTCGGGATAGCGAGCTGCCCCGAGGATGTGGGCAGCAAAAGGGAGCTGCTCCAGGTGGCGGATGGATGCATGTACCGGAGCAAGGAGCTGGGGAAGAATCGGGTTCATGCTGCGTGAGGGCTCCCGGTCAGAGCCGATCTCCCTCCCCGGGGAGGAGATGCCGCCCCATCCCTTTTCTCCTCGCTGCTTCGCAGCGACGAGCCAGGGGCTCTCCCGCCCGCAGCCGGGGAAGCGGTTCAGGCCTCCTGCAGTCACTTCAGAAGAACCATCACGGCCCGCGTCTCCATTTCCCGGTGTCCAGCGCGGCCTGAGGTGTGAGTAAAGACCAGTTGATAGAGGAGAGGGCCATGGGAGAAAGCCGGGGCGCATGGTATCGGGTAGGCGGCTTGCTTCTCATAGCAGCGGCGGTCACCATTCTCCCCTCATCCCCTGCCCTGGCCGCAAGAGCTCCGGCCAAGAACGTCATCGTCCTCATCGCCGACGGCTGTTCCCACGAGCAGTACACCCTCGCCCGTTGGTTCAAGGGAGCGCCGCTCGCCCTGGACGGGATCAGGGTGGGCGCGGTGAAGACCCATAGTGCCGACTCGGTGATTGCCGATTCGGCCCCTGCCGCCTCCGCCTTCGCCACCGGCGTGAGAACCAGTAACACTTTCGTCAGTGTGGGTCCGCGGGACGTCACCCTGTCGGTGGTGCCGAGACCTGACCCCGAGTTGCGCTATCGCCCCCTGGCGACCGTTCTCGAGGGAGCCAAGCTGCTCGGGAAGTCCACCGGCATCGTGGCCACCTCTCGGGTGAGCCATGCCACCCCCGCCGCATACATGGCCCATGTCGCTTCACGGAACCGGGAAGACGACATCATGGAGCAGGCCGTGTACCAGCACGTGGATGTGGTCTTCGGGGGCGGCAAGCGACATCTCCTGGGGAAGAGAGACGGCGGGAAACGTGCCGACGGCGAAAACCTCCTTGATGTGCTGAAAGAGCGGCGGTACCAGGTCGTCGAGACCAGGGACGAGATGCTGCGCTGCAAAGCCGGCCGAATCTTCGGCATTTTTGCCATGAGCCACATGGAGGCAGAGATCGATCGGCAGGACTGCACCCCCCAGCAGCCGACCCTGGAGGAGATGACGCGAAAGGCGATCGAGATTCTCTCGAAAAATCCCCGCGGTTTCTTCCTCATGGTGGAAGCGAGTCAGGTGGACTGGGCGTGTCATGTCAACGACCCGGCGCACCTGCTGAGCGACCTCTTCATGTACGATCGTGCGGTTGAGGTCGCCCTGGATTTCGCCCGACGTGACCGGAAAACCCTGGTCCTTGCCCTCTCCGACCACGGCACAGGCGGCATGACTATCGGCAACCGCACCACGAGCGCCACCGACTCGCCAATCACGATGGAAATTCTGCTGGAGCCTCTGAAACGGATGCGGGTCTCCGCCCCGGCCCTGTGGAATCGGGTGGCTGATGACAAGACGGCGGAGGGGGTGCAGAGGGTGGTCAAGGACGGCTGGGGGATTGAGATCAGTACTGAGGACGCCCATCGTATTCTCGCGGTGGCCGAGAGAGACAAGGATTTTCCGGAAAACGGTTTCGGTGAGGTGATCTGCCCGGCCTACACCGCCATCGGCTGGACCACTCACGGCCATGTGGGGGGTGACGTACCGCTCCACGCCTTCGGGCCCGGTCGACCTGCCGGCCTCGTCGACGGGCCGGAGATCGGCAAGATCTGCGCTGCCGCGCTGGGGCTGGATCTGGCTAAGCTCACCTCCCGCCTCTTCGTCGAGGCGAGCAACGCCTTCGCCAAGGGCGGGAGGGTGTTCCTCGACCAGACCGACGGGCACAATCCCCTGGTCAAGGTGGAGTTCAAAGGAAAAACTGCCGAGCTCCCCGTGAACAAAAACCTCATCAAGGTGGGAGGTGTGGTGAGCGAGGTCGAAGGGGTAGTGGTGTATGCGCCTGATACCGGGAAGATCTATCTCCCCCTTCAGGCGGTGCAGATGATCAAGGGTACGGTGAAGGGGATGCCGGACATCACCCTGCCCGCCGCGGCAAAGGTGGTAGGAGCCGCGCACCGGTGAAAAAATCTGCCCTGCCCGCCGGCGCCTCACCGTAAGCATACTGAGGCTGAAACCGCGGGGGTCGGGAATCAGCTTTTCGGTCTCAGCCGGGAGACGGGAATGCCGCAGAGAAACTTGAAGGGGCCCTCACCAGTGTTCACATACTTATGCCTAGCACCAGGAGGCACGAAGACCACATAGCCCGGCCCCAATTCGTGCCAGGCCTCGTCGATCCTCACCTTCCCTTTCCCCTCCAGGATGAAATTCTCGTGCTCGAAGGGGTGCGTGTGGTCGGGAGTGCTCCTGCCGGGCGCGACCTCGATGAGGCGCGAGGCGTAGACGGGAGCCCCGTCTCCCTCCTCCCCGATCAGCCAGCGAATGGTCACCCCTGGGGCCTCATCGCCGAAGGTCTTGGCGGGAACTTCCGTGTAATGACAGACTTTTGCCGTCGGTTCGCCCATAGCGTATTCCTCCGCAACCTGCATCAACCCCTGAGACCACCGGCCTCGTCTTGAGCTCCGGAGGTATGTCCCTCGAGTTGCCCGTCGGCGCGGGCGAAGAAACCGATGCCTTCCTGTTTCTGCCCGTCCTGATATACGTGGAACAGTCGTCCCCCGGTCACGGAGGGGACGTGAATCACGTGGACCACCGAGGCGTACCTGGCCAGATCCGGTGAGACCTTGTGAATTTCGTTGGGGGTGGTCAGGAAGAACTCCTCCCTGAACAGGGTCCCGGTCTGGTCCGGATAAATGGCGACGGGGACGATCTGGGCCTCCACGAGATCATTGAAGAAGTGGGTACCGTAAGACACCTCCGGCCTGGACCCCCCCGCTTCAAAGGCGATTTCGCCGAGGATCAGACAGCGGTTGATGTCGCCGTATCCCACTCTGACGCCGAGGTTGATATCGTTGCTCCCCCAGCGTCCGGGACCGAACAGAGCGTACCGCTTGGTTTCCAGAAACCTGTTGATCTTGCTCACCACAGCAGCGATGGCGAGCTTCTCCTCGTAGGTTCCGAGCCTCCCGTAGGCCTTCGGGTCCACGTAGACCACGTACTCGACGTCCTTGATGACCGCGCTCGCGACACCCTGGTCGTTGGTGAACAGGATCTGTTCCCGGGGAAGGTTCTCCGGGAGGGAAACATTGCCCACATCAGGTCTGAAGGCGAGAGCCCGGCACTGGAGCAGGTAGAACTTACCGTTGTCCCAGGCAAACTCCACGTCCACCGGCCGGCCGTAGGCCTGCTCCAGCTTCCGCAGAATTTTCTTCAGGAGACCGACAAAGGGGGTCTTGGTGAGGAAGTTCTCGAAGGTCAAACAGGACCGGTTCGCATCGATCGCCTGCCCCTTGAACAGGGGAGCAGCGAGATGGCCGTCCTGATTCACCGACACCGCGTAGAAGAGATCCGGGTGCCCCACCTGCCGCAGGAGATCCAGGTAGGAGATGGTCTCCAGCCGCCGACTTTTCAGGTTGATGACGTCCATCATCTTCTGGGAGTATTTCGTGATCCGATCCGCTCCGATCTCCGGCCGCAGGAGGGGATGACTCAGGGGGATCATGCGGGGGTAGTCCTGGCCTACCCGGTCGACAGCCCGAGTTCCCAGCCCGAAGACGAGCCGAACAAGTCCTTCCTCCTTCTTGATCTGCGGATTCCAGATGTACGCGTTATGGGAGAAGGCTACCCCAGCTACAAAGGGGAAGAAGTAATCTCCCACGCGGCGACCCACGACTTTCTGGACCAGCACGCTCATCTTTTCGTCGAAGTCCAGCAGGTTATGGTCCAGACGGTAGAGGATCGGGGATGGCCCGAAGGTGCTCATGTGAACCCGCTTGAGGCCCCAGATGAACTCCTCAAGCCGCGTCTCCAGATCTCCCTGGTTGGCTAGGAACACCGAGTCGTATTTTCCCGAGAAGGCGTAGCCCACGTTATCCTCGAGGAGGCTGGAGGAGCGGAGGATGAGAGGATGCTCGTCTACCTCATCCAGGAAGGCTCGGAACTCCTCCACAGTGTCAGGCGGGAAGGAGGCCTTCTGGAAGAGCTGCGAGATGGTCTTGTACTCCTCCTCGATCATCTCCCGGGTCTTGTACTTCTGGCTGTGGAAGTAGTGCAACTCGTTGTAGTCGATGAAATCGGAAAAGATACCTGCGTTGAAGTAGTAGGAGTCTGGGATGGTGACGAACTTCTCTAGCTCGGGATCCCGCTCTGTCAGGCGAGGTAAAATGATCTTGTGGGCAAGGAGCATCCCGGCGGCCTTGCCCCCGATCTTCCCAGTGCGGCGGGGATTCCAGTAGGCCCGGTCGAGCATCTCGTCCACATCCCGGATGGTGATGTGGTTTTTGGCGATGCCGATGAAGCCAAGTTGGTTGGAAATGAAGTAGTTGATTAGGGCCACCCGAACCCCTTCCGCCTCACTCGGCGAGATGTAGACGTCGCCCTCGGGAATGTCACAGAACTCTTTGAGAGCAGCCCTGATCTCGGTTGAGGTCGCTCTTTCCCAATTCACCACTCGGGTGAGATTGCGGAATCGATCGTTTTTCCTCGCCAGGTTGATATAATTCTCTACCTCGTTGGGTGTGAAGTGGCGGGCAAAGTAGAAGTCGACGAGGACATTGCGGTACTCCTGGACTTTCTCCCCAGTGATCTCGATCTTGTCCCTCTCCAGCCAGCTTCGCGCCTGCCTGTCGATCTCCTCCACGGTAATGACACCCCGTTGCGCCAGGGCGTTGATGAAGATCTTCCGCATCTCCTCGATCAGCCGGGGATGTCGGGTCATTTTTTGATAGGTGTGATAGGCACGCACTAGGCCGTTAAGTTCCATGAGCCCACCTTGAACGTTCTGTCCAGCCGGAGGACCTTGCACCGTCGCTGTTACCTCCGCCACGACTCTTCCTTCCGTAGGGTTAGGCGTCGATCGCCGGATCCGCGCAACGTGCTCTCGATGCAGTAAAAAGACCGGCAGATCCCTGGCAAAGAGCCTCTTCTCCAACAAGCACAACAGCAAAGCCACCGGGAGCAGTCGGTGGCTTTGCTCATAAGCTGAGCCTATCGTCCGCCTCCATCGCCTGTCGGCTGGGCCTTCTCGAGAAGGGTGGCGCGGGTGTCCTCGTTGAGAGCGGGCTAGCCTGCATTGTGTACGAGACGCCGTGGCGAGATCGTGGAGATGGTCGTGCCACCGGGCAACCGCAGGGACTCGGACCTGAGGCGTACTTGTCGGTACGTCGCAAGGTTCGAGACCCGAGGACGCCCGGAAGGACAGCCATATCCGCGGTCGCAGCAGGTGGTTCGTGCATAATACGGGCTATACCCAGCCGCGCAGCTTGCAGGCCTCGGCGACCCGAGCCACCGACACCAGGTAAGCGGCTTGCCGCATGTTGATCTTCTCCCTCTGGCTCATCTCATACACGGCGTGGAAGGCACGGGTCATCTTCTCATCGAGCCGCCGATGGACCTCATGCAGCTCCCAGTAATAATTATACGTGTTTTGTACCTGTTCGAAATAGGAGACGGTCACCCCGCCGGCGTTGGCGAGGAAGTCCGGCAGCAGCAGGACACCCTTGTCGTAGAGGATCGCATCGGCCTCGGGTGTAGTGGGGCCGTTGGCGAGCTCGCAGGAGATCTTGCACCGAACCTTGTCGGCGTTCTCCTTGGTGATGACGTTCTCGAGGGCGGCTGGGAAGAGTACCGTCACCTCCATCGCCAAGAGGTCTTCGTTGCTGATCTCTTCCGCTCCCGGGAACCCCTGCAGGACCCCGCTCCTGAGCTTGTAGTCCACCAAGGCCTTGGCCTCGATACCCTTGGGATTGTAAACGCCGCCCTTGGAGTCGGAGGCGGCAACCAGCTTGAGACCAAGGATCTCCTCACCCAAGAGCGCCGCATGCTGTCCGGCGTTCCCGAATCCCTGAATCGCCATGGTCTTCCCTTTGAGGTCGGTCCCAACGAGCTTGGCCGCCTCCCGGGTAACATAGATGCCGCCGCGGGCGGTGGCATCGCCGCGTCCCTGGGAGCCGCCCAGAGGAATAGGCTTACCCGTGATTACCCCCGGGTGCGCTTCGCCCACGATGGTCTCGAACTCATCCATCATCCAGGCCATGATCTGCGGCGTGGTGTAGACATCAGGGGCGGGGACGTCGCGGGTGACCCCGAGGTTCCTGGCGACGGCTCGTATGTAGGCCCGAGCCAGGCGCTCTTTCTCCATCTCGGAAAGCTCCTTGGGGTTGCATACCACACCACCCTTCCCGCCGCCGAGGGGAATGTCCACCACCGAGGTCTTCCACGTCATCCAGGCGGCCAGAGCCCGGACCGTGTCGATGGTCTCGTCCGGATGCCAGCGAATACCCCCCTTGGCCGGACCGCGCGCCGTATTGTACTGGATGCGGAAGGCGTGGAAAATTCGGGTGCTTCCGTCGTCCATCTTCACCGGGAGAACCATCTTGATCTCGTGCATGGGCCAGCGGAGCAATTCATGAGTCGCCGGGTCCAGGCCAAGCTTCTCGGCCGCAGTATCCAGCTGCTGCTGGGCGATCTGGAAGGGATTGAGTCTCTGCATCGAACCGTCTCCTTTTAGTATGAGTAAACCTCTCCACCGAATCGTAAGTCGAATTTTCCACCAACCTCGCTACGATTTCAAGTAAAAAGGCAGAGATGGGGAGTGGGGCATAGGCGGAGGGCCTTCCAGCAGAGCGCCCTGCCTCCCACACGATCGCGGCTAGAAGCCGCTCGCACCCAAATGCGGCCGCCGCCAAAGGCAGGGGGGTCTGCGGCGCAAAGCGGATCCGGAGCCTCTATCCTAGTGAAGTGCCTAAAATGCCGGAAGTTATTCCGTAGGGCGGGTCTCCGTACCCTCGACATGCTTTCCGCCGCCGCCCGCTACAAGGCCGGGCCTCACAGTCTAATGGTGCGACCACGGCGTGGCGCGGCCTTGTCGAAGAGATTACCCAATCTCGCGCCATCGCGAGCGCTGAGGCCCAGTTTTTCAGCATCCTGTTAACGCGCCTGAATCCCTTCGGTTATCGGCCGCCGTCCATGAAACCCTTGCCAGAGGCCCAGGAAGAAGTGGCGGGCGTTGGTCCCGAGAGATCGGACCCGATAGCCCCCTTCCTGTACCACTAGGGTCGGTACGTGAAGCGAGCCAATCGTACGGCCATTCGCTTCAAAGTCCTTGGCCTGGAGCGACCAAGACCCGGTTGGATCGTCCTTGGCAGGATCAAGTCCAAAGGCGACGACGATGAACTTGGGATCGAATCGCTTGAGCCGCCGCAGAGCCCTGGCGAGGGTGTGCCGGTACTCGTCTTCGGTTATCTTCTCGGGCAGCGGGAGGTTGAGATTGTAACCGTCCCCGTCCCCCCTTCCCCGTTCATCAGCGAAGCCGGTGAAGTAGGGATAGGCGAACCGGGGATGGCCATGGAGGGAGACGGTGAGCACGTCGCTTCGTTCGTAGAAGATCTCCTGGGTCCCGTTTCCGTGGTGGTAGTCCACATCCAGCACGGCCACCCGGCCCTGGGCGCTCAGATAGTGAGCGGCAATGGCGGTGGAGTTGAGGTAGCAGAAGCCCCCGAATGCCCGGCGCTCGGCGTGATGACCGGGTGGCCGCACCAGGGCGTAGGCGAGCCGATAGCCCTGAAGCAGCGACCGGGCTGCGGTCAAGGCGCAGTCCACCGCACCCCGGGCGGCGCGGTAGGCATTCCCATCGAGCGGCGTAAAAGTGTCGATGGCGTAGTAGCCCGCACGAAGGGAGAGATCCCGAGGAGGTCGGTTGGCGTTCCGAATGGGCAGTATGTATGGATAGATGGAACTCCCGGGTTCGACCGCCGCACACGTGCGCTTGAGGTAGGTCACAAACCGAGAGTCATGCACCCCCTTGACGGTCCGGTCGGAGAAATGACGAGGCTCCAGTCTGGAGAAAAGACCGGTCTCGGAGATCCCCCGGAGAATCGCAGGTATCCGCGCCGGGGATTCCACGTACTCACGGTCATGGACATGGTGGCGGGCGTGCCCCTCGTTGACGACGAGGGCAATTTTCGTGTGAGCAGTCTGCACCATGGGCAACGTCCTCGGCTCATCATCCCCATCCGGAGATCCGCCGGCAATCCGCGCGGAAACTTGGGCACGTCCATAACATATTAACATTCTAGGAGAGCTTGCTCAGCGTTCGATCCCGCCACTATCGACCGTCCCCGTTTCATCGCTTTGCTCACCGCTGAGGGGCTGATCGCGAGCGCCTTCGCAACCGAAGCGCACCGTTCGTCAAGCTTTTCGACCGCCAAGTAGCAGAAGACCGCCCTCGCCCTCGCAACGCCGGCTGCCTTGCTCTTCCCTTTGACCTCCTTGAGATCGATCCCGTAATACTCCGCGATCCTTTGTAGCAAACTCTTCATATCGAGACCCCGTGCCCGATACGCCGTCTTCTTCTCCATCTCTTCTTCGGCCATCTCGAGCACTCGCTCGACAAACTCACTGCTCCCAAGAATCCTCTCATCCCCTTTAACGCGCTCCCTCCGAGTGCGAAGAGCCTTCAGTGCCGACCACCCACCAACTGAGCGAACCAACCCCCCACCAACAAGGTCAGGACGGCGCCCCTGCTTGGCCCCCGCAGCCATAAACTCATGGTAGCCTCGTAGCGCCTTTTTCTCCGTCTTCGCAAAGAGCCGCAACACATAGCGCCGGTCCTGCCATTTGCACACTCGTTTTCCCGTCAAGACCGCGTGACCACCGTACGCGTATGATGCCAGCGCCCTGAGGCTCTCTACCGCCTTCGCTCGCAGCGGGTTCAGGTGAATGTAGCGCACGAGCTCCAACAGGTAGGGGTCCTCTTCACAAAGGACCGACTTGTACCGATTTTGGAAAAGCTGCCCATGCCGCCGGTAGCGACGATTGAAACCCTGCGCGTACCCCGTAAGAAGCCTCCGCATCACGGTCGCAATCGGAACCAATCCAGTCCGCAGAAGAAGATGGGCATGATTTTTCATCAGCGCCCACGCATAGCACGGCGTTGAGGTCTCCTTGAGCACCGTTTCCAGCCGCTCCAGAAACCTCTCTCGGTCCCGGTCGTCCCGGAAAATCGTCCTTCGCTCGATGCCTCGGATGATGATGTGGTGCAGCGCCTCGGGCGCGTCTATGCGTGCTTGGCGAGCCATAGAGAGAGGGTATCAGTAGCAAATAAGAATGTCAATAAGTCACGGACGTCCCTTGATCAACTGGACAGCATCCCCCGCGCGATTCCGCACGTGAGGTGTTATCTGATCCAACTCCTACCCGGTTGGTGACGCCGAGGCGCCGATTTGTCGCGGCGCCCCTCGTCCCTCCTCAGAACGTCTAGAGCTTCACCCCGAGGCTCTGGGCGGTCTCGTAGGTGATGCCTCCCGTCGGCAGACCTTTCTTCTGTTGATATTCCCGCAAGGCCCGCATGGTCTGGTTTCCGAGCGCGCCGTCGATGGGCCCCGGGTTGTGACCCGCTTTTTTCAGGCCCTCCTGGACCGATTGGATGACGCCCGGGGTCAGGTTCGTCTCACATAGGATCTGACGCCACTCCATCCGCCCCTCGGAGGTTTTCTCGACCTTCGTCACCATTTCGTACTCAGCCGGGATCTGGATTCGTTTCTCTTGGGGTGCTGCCACGAGCTTGCGGACCTTAACGGTGGAGTACTCGGCTGGGATCTCCACGGTTCGGGTCGTGGGAGGGGTCAGCATGACCTGTTTGCGTACTGTCTTGTACTCCGCAGGGATCTTCACTTCGGTGGTTGCAGCGGGTTTCTCCAGCACGGTCTTTTTGACCGTCCGGTACTTTGCGGGAATCTCCACGAGACACATTATCTCGCCCGTGGCATTGTCAAGTTTCTCGACGGGCCCACGTCCCTTCTTCCACACGGTCTGAGCCGGGCTCTCGATGACTTGTTCGGTCGTGGTCTTGTACACCGCTGGTACCGTCTCCAGGCGGGTCGACTCTGGTTTCACAAGAACCTGTTCCTCCTTCCAACCGTACGTGGCCGGGACCACTTCCAAACGCTGCGACGCTTCTTTTACGAGGACTCGCTCCTCTGCCCATTCGTATTTCGCAGGGATGATTTCCACCTTTTCCGATGCTTCTTTCTTCAGCACCCTTTCCTCCGTCGTCTTGTAGGTGGGGGGAACGTAGACGCGGGCGTAGCACTCGCCCGGCTTTGCGTTTGGTGGTAGCATGTCTTTCCCGGCGACGCTCTCAGCAGGGCTCGCGGCCTTAACTTGGGCTGCCGAATCCGAACCTGTCAACATTGATGCTATGGCAAATACCATAAATACCAAAATGCTTACTTCCTTAATTGTCTTCATCGACTTAACCTCCCCTCTAAACATGTTCTTGATTCGCAAAAAAGATTCGTGAGAGTCCTCGCCCCTAGAAAACTTATTTTCCTCCTTTCCAGATGTTTTCCACCTTTCCAGTCTTTCCCCAATTTACCAATACAATTCATTGAATTTAATGAGGAAAAGCTCGATCTGGAATCTTCTCTTCGTGCTGTTGCTCGCCCTTGGTCTTTTTACAAAGGCTACGAT
>Ga0079303_10000254_pt1 | contig 12583 bp, 13 predicted proteins | sample Methanogen_OWC_FD_77073 | JGI IMG/M metagenome (GOLD analysis project Ga0079303, IMG submission 77073) | Enriched soil microbial communities from Old Woman Creek wetland in Ohio, USA - Methanogen_OWC | ecosystem: Environmental > Terrestrial > Soil > Wetlands | place: USA: Ohio | collected...
GGTGACGGCGCCGCAGGTTTCGGCGATGCGCATGCCGCCGGCAAACCCCGCACCGATCCGCAACGCGGTCTCCCGTTCCAGACCGAATCGCCGGCCGTACACGGCCAGTATCGCCTGCGATCAGGCCCACCCTGCCATAAACAGATCGACGGCTTCCTTCACGTCGCTCATGGTAAGAACCTCCTCTCCCGGTTCAGCGCAATATCCCGTAAACGGCCACGCAGAGCAGCAGCCCCAGGGCGACCTGCCGGTAGCGCCGGTCGGTCGACATGTAAAAATACTTCGCTCCCAGCCACGCGGAACCTGCGAAAACAGGCACCAGGAGCCCTGTACGCAGGACCGTTTCGGCATCGATCAGCCCTCTGGCCGTCATCATCGCCAGCAGCGTGGCCAGAGTGACGGAGAAGTAACCGGTGAAGTTCGCCCGGTTGACGGCGGCGGTGTCCGGGCCGGACAGAAAATAGACGATGACAGGGGGGTTGCCCATGCTGGTGGCGGCAATCAGGACCCCTGAAATCCCACCGACCCCGAGGGTGATGCCGAGCCGTTTTGGGCCGCGGTAGCGCCAGCCCGTCATGAGCAGCAGCACGAACACCAGCACGATACAGGCGATGCACCGGGCCATGACCTGCGGGTCGACGGTCACCAGCAGCCAGGTGCCGACCGGCATGAGCAGGGCCGCCGCACCTGCCATGGGGATGATGACCCGCCACTCGATCAGCCGGTGCACCGAAGGCAGCAGCTGGGCGGTGACCAGCGCGTCGAGCATGATGACCATCCCCACGGTCTGCAGCGGTCCGAAGAGGATCGCAAACACCGGCGCCATGAGCATCCCTGAGCCCACGCCCACGAACCCGCGCATGAAGCCTGCCAGAAGCGCCACCGACGCCGCTATCCAAAAACCGGTATTGCCGACGATTTCGGAAAATCCCATCCGGACAGCCCCTTGAATATAGGCTATAGACACGCCGCCTGCGTGCGGTCGAAGCGTGCAACTATAAAGGACTTTGTTGTGCACCTCAACCCATTTTCACACCCATTTTCACACGTCGGCACCGCACCCACGGATTGACAGCAACAGCCGGATGTGGTTTTGATCCTCAACTTCAGTGACCGCCGGAGGGTCACCCATGAAAAACATCCCCCTCTACGAAGTGCGTCGCATCCGCGACCTGAAGGACATGCTGGCCGGCAGTGTCGCTGAATTCGGAGACAAGCCCGCTTTCCTGCGTAAAAAGAACCCCGCCGCTGCCTATGAACCGGTGAGTTTTCGGCAATTCCAGGCCGACGTGAACGCCTTCGGCACCGCGCTCCTTGAACTCGGCCAGCAGGGCCGTCGGGTCGCCGTGATCGGCGAAAACCAGTATGCCTGGGCGACCACCTACCTTGCGGTCGTTAACGGGGTGGGCATCATCGTCCCCGTCGACCGGGAACTGCCCGAGGCGGACGTCATCCGCTGCCTGAAACGGGCGCAGGTGAGCACGGTGGTGTTCGCGGAGAGCAAGCGAGAGGTCGTGCGCTCGATTGCCGACAAGGTCGACTCCGTCGAGCAATGGATCGACATGGGCCTGGCCTCGGATGAGAAAGGCTTCAAGGCGTTCTCCGGTCTGCTGGCGCAAGGCCACGACCGGGTGCGGGCCGGCTTCCGGGGCTATGTGGACGCGGAACTGGACCCTGCCGCGGTGAGCGTTCTGCTGTTCACCTCGGCAACGACTTCGGAGCCCAAAGCGGTGCAGCTGTCGCACCGCAACCTCTGCGAGAACCTCATGGCGGTCATGTCCACGGTCCGCTTGGGGCCCGGCGACATCGCCCTGTCCATCCTGCCCATCCACCACACCTACGAGTGCACCTGTGGCTTCCTGTGCCCCGTCTACAGCGGCGCCGCCATTGCGTTCTGCGACGGCCTGCGCCATATCCCGCGCAACCTCAAGGAGTCGGGCTGTACGATGATGGTCGTCGTGCCGCTGGTGCTGGAAACCATGCACAAGCGCATCTGGGCCGAAGCCGAGAAGAAAGGGGCGGCCGGCAAGCTGCGGTTGGCGCTTAGAATCAGCAACGGCCTGCGGTGCATCGGCATCGACCTGCGGCGCCGGCTGTTCAGGGCTGTTTTGGAAAACCTGGGGCCCCATCTGCGCCTGTTCATCTGCGGCGCCGCCGCGCTCGACCCGGAAGTCGCCAAAGGCTTTCGCGACCTGGGAATTGCCACTCTCCAGGGCTACGGGCTGACGGAATGCTCCCCGCTCGTGGCGGGCAACCGCGACCGGGCCTGGAAGAACGACGCGGCCGGCCTTCCGCTGCCCGGGGTCGACGTGCGGATTCGGCAGCCCGGCAGTGAAGGGGTGGGCGAAATCGTGGTGAAGGGACCGAGCGTCATGCTCGGCTACTACGAGCAGCCGGAAGAAACCGCCCGGGTCTTCACCGCGGACGGCTACTTCCGCACGGGCGACCTGGGCTATATCGACGCTGACGGCTTCCTTCACATCACCGGCCGCGCCAAGAACGTCATCATCGCCAAAAACGGCCGGAACGTCTACCCCGAAGAGATCGAGTCGCTGATCGGGCGCAGTCCCTATGTCCTCGAATGCATGGTCTTCGGCAAGGCCGGCGCCCGAGGCAGCGACGACGTGGAGCTGGCGGTGAGCATCGTTCCTGCCATGGAGTACATTGCGCAGACTTTCGGGGCCGGGAAGCCGGGGATGGAGGAGATCCGGAAGCTACTCCAGGAGGTCGTGCACGGCGTCAACCAGGCCCTGCCCGCCTACAAGCGCATCCGCCACACCATCCTGCGCGAAACCGAGTTCATCAAGACCACCACCAAGAAGATCAAGCGCTACCTGGAAAAGCCTGCCTGAAGCCCAGCGAGGTGAGGACCATGGCCTCGGCGTGGATGGCCGTGGTGTTGAGGAACGGGATCCCGAACTCGTCTCGGGTCAAAATCAGGGGCAGCTCGGTGCACCCCAGGATGAGCGCTTCGATACCGTGGCGATCGATCATGCGCTTGGCAACGGCCAAGAGCTCCTGCCGGGTCGAATCCTTGATGATCCCAAGCTCGATTTCGGTGAAGAGCCTGCGGTGGATCAGCTTCTGGTCATCCGGTTCCGGAACGACCACGCGCATCCCCTTGGCGAGGAAGGGTTTCTGGAAAAAATCGGCCTGCATGGTGAACCCCGTGCCCATGAGCCCCAGCCGCTTTACGCCCAGCCCCTGCGCCTTGTTGCAGGCCGCCTCGACGATGCTGACCAGCGGCAGGGGCGCGCGGGCCTTCACGGCATCGAAGACCACGTGGGGGCTGTTGGAGCCGATGGCGGCAAATTCCGCCCCGGCCTTCCGGAGCGCCTCGATCTTGTGGAGCAGCCATTCCGTCAAATCCGCCCAGCGCTTCTCTTCCATCAGCTTCAGGAGCTCGCTGAGGTTGGCGCTGTAAACAAGAATCTCCGGGTAGTCGGCTGATTTTCGATCCTGGAAAGCGCGGATGATCAGCCGGTAGTAATCTAGCGTCGACTCGGGGCCGATGCCGCCGATAAGCCCTATTTTCTTCATCTAAGACCTCCAGGGTCGTTCATTCGACGGCGACCTTTATCACGATTTTTCGAACGCGTCGCTTTTCCCGCAGGTGGCAGCCCGGCCGATGGGTGTCGTGCGGATAAAAAACCCCAAAGTACCCGGGCTTCATGACCAGAGATGCAACCGGCTCCGGCGGCTTCAGGAACATCACATCTCGTTTCTCGTCGTAGGCTTCGAGCGTGGGGAGGTCCCTGCCCAGCGACACATCGATGCACTCCTCGCCCTCCAGCAACACCTGCACGTCGATGTACTTCCGGTGGGCTTCGAAGCGGCGCTCGGCCCGCGGGCCGGTCTCGTAGGTGGCCACCGACGCGTACAACCGCTCGCCGTCGATATCCACACGGCCGTCGGCAACGGTACGCACGATATCGCGGGCATACACCAGCGCCCGGTGCAGGCGCGTTCCCGGCTGGCAATAGAGATGCAGGTTCTCAAATCGATCGTAGATCATGTCGTCTTCCCTCCTATTCACACCCCTGCGATTTTGCTGCGGCGCTCGGTGATGATCGTGTCGCGCCAGGCACCGTGGTGCTGGGCAATGCGTTCGCGGCGGCCCATCACCTGGAAACCGCAGGCCGACTGCGCCCGCAGGCTGGCTTCGTTTTCAGGAAAAGTGCTGCCGTAGAGGGTCCAGATGCCGTGGCGCTCGGACGATGCCACCAGTTCGCTCAGGAGCCGCTTGCCGAGCCCGCGGCCGCGGTGGGAGGCGGACACGTAAATGCTTATCTCGGCCACGCCGGCGTAGCAACGCCGCCGGGACATTGGTGTCAGGGCCGCCCAGGCGACCACCCGTTCGCCGTCGCGGGCGACCATGCGGCTGTGCCTGAGGTGCGCTTTATCCCAGTGCTCCCAACTCGGCGCTTCGGTCTCGAAGCTGGCCTGGCCCGTGGCAAGCCCCTCGAGGTAGATCGCACGCACCTGCTCCCAGTCGCTGTCCTGCGTGGTGTCGATGATGATGTCCAAGCGGATGTCCTCCCGAAGAGAAAATATCTCTTCGATCATCACCCAGCCTTTCATGGACGTCCCGGTGGTATCAGTCCGGGCTCGGTGTCACGTCCGGTTCGACCTGGTAAGCGTTGGCGATCCGGTTGGTCCCGTTGAAAATCTCCACCACGGCCACGATTTCGCCGATGGCCTCGTTGTCCAGCCCGAGCCGCTTCACGGCGGCGCTGTGGGAGTGGATTCAGTACTCGCAGTTGTTGGTGATCGAAACTGCGAGGGCGATGATCTCCTTGGTGCGCAGATCGAGCTTGCCGGGCTTCATCACGGCCTTCAGCTTCTGCCAAGTGGCCTCCAGATGGTCCGGGTTGATCGACATCGCCTTCCAGAAGTTGGGAACGAAGTCGATCTTCTTGGTGGCCATGATGTCCCTGTAGATCTTTTTCACCTTGCCGGTGGCTTCCTTTTCCGAAACCGTTCGAAAGAGCGCCATTTTTAACTCCTTTTCAGAGCAAAATTGAACTGCGGCGTGCTTGTGGGACGGGTTTAGCAGGCGGACCCTGGATGATCAACAAGAACATGGAAAGCGCATAATCGATGCAACGCGGCCGGGATGGATGTGGGCAGGCTTGGCAAATCGGGTGCAAAGAGTATATTGAGCCTAAAAATTTTTCTTTATGCCAATAAACACCTCACTCTTTCAAAGGACTTGGGCCATGGAAAGAAATATGGGAAAACACGTCCTGGAGATTTTTTCGGATTTCATTTGACCCTGGTGCTACTTCATTACCGGGGGTATTGAAAGACTGAGAAAAGAATTCCAGGTCGACACCCGCTGGACGGCGTTTCCGCTGCACCCGGAGATCCCGGCGGAAGGGGTCACACTCGAGCGCTTGTTCGCAGGGCGCCCCGTCAACGTCCCGGAGATGCTGCAGCGGCTTGAGCAGACCGCGCACCGTTTGGGGCTGCCGTTCGGCGAGCGCCGCATGAGTTTCAACTCGCGACGGGCCCAGGAGGCGGCAAAGTGGGCCGAGTCCCACGGGAAAGCGGATGTCTTCCACAACGCCGTGTTCCGAGCCTATTTCGTAGACGGGAAAAACCTGCACGAAATCGAAACGCTGTCAGCGGCCGCCGAGTCCGTCGGGTTGAGGGGAGCGGACCTGGGAGAGGTCCTCCTGAACAACACCTTTAAGTCGGCCGTCGACCAGGATTGGCTGCGATCCCACCGGTTGGGCATCAACGCGGTTCCAACCTTCCGCATGAACGGCGAAAACCTCGTGGGTGCGCAGCCTTACGAGCAGCTGGTTGCGTTTTTGACCGCCCATCGGGTTCCGGCGTGCAAACCCTCGGGCGCTCCATGATTTGATTCGAAAGGATGGGGCCAGGATGAGACAGCCGTGTTCCGGGGTGATTCTCGCCGGCGGGTTGAGCACCCGCTATAGGGGCGAAAACAAGGCCCTTCTGAAGGTCGGGGGGACGCGCATCCTGGATCGGCTGTTTGCGGTCTACACGGAGCTCTTCGACGAGATCATCCTGGTGACCAACCGCCCGTCCGATTTTCTCGCATGGGATGCGCTGATCGTGACGGACATCTTCCCGGTGCGAAGCTCCCTCACGGGGATCCACGCCGGACTCTTTTACGCCAGACACCCGTTCGCCTTTTTCTCGGCCTGCGACACCCCGTTCCTGAAAAAAGAGGTGGTTGAAACGGTCCTGGAGAACCTCGAGCCGGGGATCGACCTCGTCATCCCCCGGACCTTCGCGGGGTTCGAGCCCCTCTGCGCGGCCTATTCGCAGCGCTGCCTGAAAGCCGCGGAAGACCACATCCTTCAAAACAAGTTCAAAATCCAGATGGCGCTTTCCGGAAAACGGGTCCGGGCGATTCCCGAGGATGTGCTGCGCCAAAAGGATCCGGAGCTTTTGTCCTTTTTCAACGTCAACTCCCCGGAAGACCTGGCGCGGGCAGAACAGTTCGTGAAAGAGGGTTTGAAAAAGGAGGCCGAATGGATCTCGCCGGCATGATCGCCGACATCCGCCGACACCCCGATTTCGCCGAGGCCGGTATGCTGCTGTGTCACAACGGGGTGGTGCGCGGGCATTCACGGGACGGGCGCAAGGTCAGAGGTTTGCGGGTCGCCGTCGACCACGGACGCCTCGCCCGCATCCTGGCCGAGCAGAAAAAGCGTTCCGGCATCGTCGACATCCGGGTGGCCATCGCCGAGGATCGGGACCTCGCCGTGGGCGACGACGTCATGTTCCTGGTCGTGGCGGGAGACATCCGCGAAAACGTGATTGCCGTCCTGACCGACACCCTGAATCTCATCAAGACGACCGTCACCGAAAAGACGGAATATTTTCTTTGACGAAATCCAGCCAACGCCCCACCGCGCGGCACTATCTCAACCGCCATGAGGCTGCTTTTTCAGCGGAGACAGCTGACGGTCCGAACCTGCCTCCCGCACAAGACGCACCGCGACCGCGCGGCCGAAGACCGCCTGCCGCCGCATGGCCGGCTCCGCAACTCTCCGGGCCTCTCTACCCGATCAGCACCGAGATATCATACCTTAAGCGCCGGAGATCTCAGCCGCCGATCTCATCTGCCCGCCTTGCGCTTTGACTGGCGCTTCCTCTTCGATTTGGCCGGGCTTGGACCGGGCACGGAAAAATTGACGTCAACGCTGATGATGCCCGTAGCCGCGTCGCGTTTGACGTTTTTCAACGTGATGCCCGAACGCGCACCCGGAAATGACGTGGAAATAGGCCCGGTATCCTTTAGCTCGGTCCTGCCGCTGCTGCCGGGGAAAGGATCCCCCGCGTCCCCTTGGTTCCAATCGTCCGGGTCCTCGAGATTGTGCCGGCCGTCTGCCTGGACGAGATACAGACCTGGCTGATAAGGCGTTTCCTGTTCACCGGACTCATCCACTCTCCACACAAGGAGGCCCTCGCCCGGCAGGTTGAAGTCAAACCCCGTGCGCCTGCGATTTTCCAATAGAAAGAACTGCTTGGGTTGGAAGCTCGAGCTGACCAGCTTGTAAACGCGACCATAGCTTGCGGAATACGGCCGGAGGGTGAGTTTGCGCGACTTTTTAACCGTGGCGGCCGTGACCCACCCGTGCTGCAGCTTGTGCAGGGCCGCTGGGTGCGCCGGCCGCGCTCCGCCGCCGTTGTAAGAGCCGCCCGCCATGAGGTCCCACACGCCCGAGCCGTCCCACTCGCTGCCGTCCTCATCGTAGTTCGGATCGTAGAAGTCCTGCCATTGGAATACGAGGTGCCCGAGCTCATGGGCGCAAACTCCGACTTTGCAGTCGTTCGGTACCACGAGATAGATGGTGGCCGCCAGATCCGGCCCCACTTGGACCGGGTTGCGCATGTTCCACTTGTGCGACCAGATCTCATTGCCGCGAAGTGCCGGCGGCATCACTTCGGCGCCGCGGCCGGCGTGAACGACGAACAGCGCGGTCACTATGCCCTGGTTGAATTTGTCGAGCTCCGGTTCGAACGTCACGCCGTTCTGGCGGGCGATCTTCACCGCGTCTTCCGCCAAGCGTGGCGCGTTGTGGGGATAGCTGGCCCAACGCGTCCCTGACTCGCCATTGGTGTAGTACGAGTACGGTTCAGGCATCCGGAGCCAACCGTGCACCGACCCTGTAATGCGGACTTTTTTCAGGCTCGCTTCCTTGTAGAAATCCCGCATGCTGCCCGTCGGATAGACACCCTCCGAAAACAGCAGATCCTCATAGTGGCTGGCCGGCAGGGTGCCGACCCGATCCGGAAAATCCACGAGGAGCACCTTCACACGCACTTCCCCGGTGACCGGCTGAGCCGGGATGTCGATAAGCTCGGGCCCTGCGGGCGTGGCTCGAAAGTGCGCGCTGTCGTCCATGCCCACCACATCTCTCGCCGGGTCGACGTAGCCAATGCTCTCGAGGTACTTGCGAAAAGTCATCTTCTTGCAAGCCCCGGAGCGCTTGAACTCCATGTACAAAATGGCCATCACATCGGGTGACGGCGGGACACACCGTGGAGCGTTCATCTTTGCACCTCCCGAAGGTTTTACGGCAACCCCGGTAGTTGAAGGTTGCCCGGTGGGCCGATTTTTAATTTTGGTGCCTAGCCAAATGTTTGCCGACGCCGGTCTGAATTACCGGCGCGGATGGGGAAAGGTAGTTATTAAGGGTGCCTTCCGTCAAGCAGGATGAATTTTCGAAGGAATTCTTAAGGAGTGATCGCCCCGGTCTCCAAAAACACCTTGGCCTTCTCGCGATAGCGGCGCTGACCCGCCTCACGAACGCTCGAGAAACTGCATTTTCAGCCTGCCGAGAGAGATGACGTCCAACCGGTGGAGCCGCACGGCGCCCCTCACGGCAACACCGTTGAGCTTCAACCGGGCGAGGCCCCCGACACGGCTGATGTACCAACCGTCGTCCAGCCGGTTGATCACCGCCGCCGTTCCGGTGACGAACATCCCGCGGGCCGGGATGTCCGCGGTTAAATCCTTGCCGATGCTGACCGGCCGGTCGCCCAGCTGAAAATCCTTCCGTCGCTCGCTGAGAAACGTGAGCACCGGCACGACGGTGCGTTTGGCGTTCGCCTCGCGGGGGACGGGCAGGTTGTTCTTCCGGAGCATCTCCCGGAATCGAGTGGTGTCCATCTGCATCGTCTCGATGATCGACGGCGCCATTCTGTCCGGGAGGCCCTGGTTCTGGGGGTTGGAGAAATTCAGCGTGTGCTTGCCGATGGTGACGGCGTCGCCGTCGGTCAGCCAGTGCGCCTTGATGGGCTGCTCGTTGACAAAGGTGCCGTTTTCGCTGTGAAGATCGATGAGCAGAAACTCGTCCCCGATGGACTCGATCTTGGCGTGGTGGAATGACACCGCCAGGTTGTCGATCACGATGTCATTGCCCTCTTCGCGTCCGATGAGGAACGTGTCGCCCATGCCGATCGGGAAGCTTTGCCGGGCCTTGCCGTTGTATTTGAGCGTGAGTACCGCCATCGGATCCACCTCTCGTCACATGAAATCTTGCAGGTTGCGCAGCCGGTGGGCCACTTCCACGTGTTCGTCCTCGACAACCTGCATGAAGGCCCCGAGGTCGGGCATTCGCCGGCTGTCGTAGTGGATCACAGACCCGGCAATTTTAAAGGAAACCGGCCGGCCCGAGACGGAAACGGGCTGGGCGTTCATCGATTTCAGCAGGCGGCGCGACGCCAGGTGGGCTTCCTTGTAAGTGGTCATCGGCATCACCGCCAGGAACAGCCGGTTGCTCACGATTCCGATCCAGTCCGTGTTGCGAAGCTTTCCCCGCAATTTTTGGAGAATCGCGGTCGTGGTGTCGATCGGGGCCGCCTCGCGGCTGCCGCCCGACCTCCGATCCCCCGCCGGGTAGATCGAAAACGCCACCGCGCTCAGGTCCGTGCCGTAACGGCCCGCACGGGCCAGCTCGATTTCAAGCAGCGCGAGCGTTTGCTTCTTGCTGAAGACGACCTCGTCGATCTTTTTTTCGGCCTTGCGGGTGCGTTTCCTGGCGGCATCGAGGCGCTCGAGGATTTCCTGAAAATCGTTCTCGTCCCGTTTCTGAGCGCGGACCTCCGCGCCGACCTGCCGCAGGATCGGTTTGAGCGCGTGGCCCTCGGGAAGACCGTCTTCAAGGCTCTGCAGAAGGGACCGCCGGTCCGGGCCGCTGGTTTTGAGCGCCGCCTTGTACTGCGAAAGCTCCGAGCGGATGGCCGCGACGCTCGCCTCGAGCCGCTCCTGCAGGCGCCGTTCGACATCGCCGACGAACCGGGCGTCGACATCGCCCTCGCGCAGGCCGTCCACCACGCCGGAGTTGAACCGGACGATCATCCGGCGCAGCGTTTCCTCGCCGGCAACCGCGTCGGTGCCGGCGCGGCGGCCGGCCAGTTTGGGCGCGATGCGCTCTATGTGGTCGACCAGGATGTCGCACAGCGGCTTGGAGCTGCCGGACTCCTTCTCGATTTCGGCGGCCAGGTACAAAAGCCGTGTGAAGCCGGAGGGGTCCGATTTCAACCGCCCCAGGATGTCGTCCCCATCGACCCCGATCTCCTCTGCGGCCCGCGCAACCGCCTGGGCGATGCCTTCGTTTTGCCGGTCGGCGCCGATCTGCTGGATCAGCTTCGAGAAGTCCGACAGCGGCATGCCTTCGCCCAACAAGCCGTCTCGAATTCTGGGAAGCAGCCGCGCGAGGTCCTCGGGAAAGGGAAGGAGACGCTCCAGGATGAAGGCCAGCCGCTCCACCGGGGTCCTGCCCTTGTCGTACTCCTTCCGGATCAGCTCCAGGATCACCGTGTCGGTGACGGATTCGGCCTCTTCCCGGATCTCGTTGTTCGGGTCCAGCGCGAGGCCGACGGCCTTCTGGGCCTCGATTTCCCTCAAAAGCTCGCGCTTCATCCTCAGGAGCGCCTCCGCCAGCTCCGGCAGCGCCACCGGGGCGTTGCCGGCGAGGACCTGCCGGATCTCCGCGCCGAGGGCACCCAGATGCCGGGTGATCGAGTAGGGCTGCCCCGCCGCAGCCCGCGGCGTTGCCCCGCCAAGGCTCTCGGCCAGGCCTTTTTCCACCATGCCGCGGGAAAGGGCCCCCGGGTCCGCCATCAGGCTCTTGAGCGAAAGGCTCTGATCCATCTCCTCCATCAGGAACTTGCCGGCAATCATGCTCAACGCGTCCTGGACCTCGCGGGAGGTGTTCAGCTCGTCATTGAGCCGCTCGGTTCTGGCGGCCGTCGATTTCGCTACGACCTGATCGTCCTCGGTCACTTTCTGGTAAAAGATGTGATTGATCCGGATGTGGCGGACCTGCCGCGTGGCGGCGGCGTTGCGCATCGCCTCCGCGCCCGGGTAGCTGCGCGGGTCGAGGAAAATCCTGACGAAATTCTCCACCTCGTCTTTCTGCAGGCCTTTTTCAATCGAGATGGAGGTCACATCGGTTTTCTTGAAATGCGAGGCCATCTTGAAAAAGTTCAGGTTCCGGTCGAGCGGCTCATCCTCGAGATAGAACTGGTTCCGGGTGTAGATCAGCACCACCGGCGAGGTGGCCTGCAGCAGGTCCTGGATCGAGTGGTAGAATTCGTCGACGGCCTGGACCGAAAAAGGGTGCCCCGGTCCGTACATGGAAACGCGGTTGAACAGGAGCACGAAGGATTTGCCCGCCTTGTGATACCCCTTCTTGATGGACTCCGTGTTCAGCATGGTCACTGCGGCCCCACGTGTTTGCGTTCGTACCCCGCGAGCGCCGTCAGAAACTCCCGGCCGGAGGCATAGCGCGCGAGCGGTTCATGGGCCGTGGCTGCGGCCACGACGGCATCCATGTCCGGGTGCAGACGCGGGTTGGCCTGTGAGGGGGCGCAGGTGAAGATGTCCCGGCCTGAAAGCTTCGCCGCCAGAAGCTCATCGGCCGACGCGTGGGCGACCAGGGGCAGCGCCTCGACCACGAGCCGAAACAGCAGAATGCCGACGGCATAAATATCGGCCCGGGCATCGGTTTCGGGGCTGAGGATCTGCTCCGGCGCCATGTAAAGGGGGCTTCCCCGCGGTGTCTGCATGGCATCGGCCGGTGCGGAGACGATCCTCGAGATCCCGAAGTCGGTGATGACGGGGATATGGGACTCTGCGATGACCAGGATGTTTTCGGGCTTGATGTCCCGGTGCACCACCTTGCGGCGGTGAGCGAAGCTCAGCGCCTCGAGTATCTGCCGGACCATGGTCAGAGTGGTCCGGATCGGCAGAATGCGCCGCGACGGCACCGGGTTCCCGGCGATTTTCCGGAGCATGGCCGCCAGGGACGCCCCCTCGATCAGCTGCATGGTGAACCAGCGGAAGCCCTGCGCTTCACCGATTTCGTAGATCGGCACGATGTTGGGGTGCGACAACCCGGCCACCGCCTCGGCTTCCTGCTCGAAGAGCCGAACGGACTCCTCGGTGTACATGCATTGCGGCAGGACCTTGACCGCGATCCGGCGTTTCAGGCTCTGTTGGAAGGCGGCGAACACCACTCCCATGGAGCCCCGCGCCAGCTCCGTGAGGATCGTGGCGCTGCCGAGGGTGGCTCCAATGACCTGGTTCGAATCA
>Ga0079303_10000255_pt1 | contig 12583 bp, 11 predicted proteins | sample Methanogen_OWC_FD_77073 | JGI IMG/M metagenome (GOLD analysis project Ga0079303, IMG submission 77073) | Enriched soil microbial communities from Old Woman Creek wetland in Ohio, USA - Methanogen_OWC | ecosystem: Environmental > Terrestrial > Soil > Wetlands | place: USA: Ohio | collected...
GGTACAACCACTATGCGAACCGGGTGCGGGGTCTAGAGACGGAAATGGCCAACTTCGCCAATGACCTGTTGAATATCGTTAAACGCGACATCCTCAAACGCTTCGCCCGGGGGGATGGACGCCCCGAGGGTGATGAAGAGTTTGAAAGCTAGCACCCACCGGGGATACCGTGGGGAAAATGAGATATACTGTCCACAACATCACGTGAAGGCCGACCTGGCGACAGGGGGGGAAGAATCCCGATGCAGGTGAACAACGGGAATCGAAGGTTGCTCTCCGAGATCAACGTTACACCCTTTGTGGACGTGATGCTGGTGTTACTCATCATCTTCATGGTGACGGCGCCGATGATGATGCAAGGGGTGGACGTGAATCTCCCCAAGACGACAACGCAACCGATCCGCACGGAAGAGGAGCGGCTTGTTGTCACGATCACCGCCAAGCAGCAGATCTATATGAACGAATACCAGATTACCCTGGACTCGCTGGTGAAGAAACTCGAGGCGATTTACCGGAACCAACCTGATCGAGCCGTATTCCTCCGAGCGGACCGGAGCGTTCCCTATGGGTTTGTTGTGGAGGTGATGGCTGCCGTTCGCCGGAGCGGGATTGTGCGCATCGGGATGGTGACAGAGCCGCCGCAAGAGGTGCCATGATCGCCGACGGTATTGGTCGATCACGGGTTCGCATGTACGGGCTGCCGGAGTGGTGGCGCCGGACGCTCGGGTGGTCATTGCTTCTGCACGGAGCGGTCCTGATGCTCGCCGTGACCTGGTCAGGGTTGTTTGTCGGCAGGACAAGCTTCGGCCCGGTATACGATGTGGAACTGGTTAGCCTTCCGGCCGGGAGGTTGTCGGGAAAGGGGACGGTGGCCGCGAAGGGCCAGCTCCAGGCAGCTTCGCCGCGAGAGAAGGCTATCCCCATCCAGCGCTTTCAGGCGAAGGAAGAGGCGCTCTCCCTGAAAAAGAGGGAGGGCGCGGTCCCGAGCAAGCAGGAGAGCGAGGAGGAACTCCTCTCGAAGGCCTTGGCGAAGATCGAGCGGCCCAAGCAGCCGACACCGACGCAGCGGGGGGCGCAGACCGCGGCCGGCCATCCCCAGGGGGTTGCCGCCAGTGAGGCACAGGGCACCGGTAAGGGTGTCTCCCTGGTGAACATAGGAGGCATGAAGGGAGACGAACTCAGCCAGGCCCTGGCACTCTACCGGGCCCTGATCTACGAAAAGATCGAGAGTAACTGGGTTCTCCCGGATCGGTTGATGCTGGAGAAGAAAGGCCTCGAGGCGGTGGTTGCAGTCCGGACTCGACGGGATGGAACCGTCACGGATATCCGGTTCGAGAAGAAGTCCGGCGATGCCTATTTTGACGACTCGGTGCTCAAGGCGATCGTGAAATCGAAGCCCTTTCCGCCGTTCCCCGACATTTACAGCCCCAAGGAGGAGGATATTGTCATCCGCTTCGCCCCAGGTAACGAGAGATCGTGATGCCATGAAGCGCCCTCTGCTTACGGTCCGCCGGCTGACGCTGGCTCTTCTTGCTATCGGCACCCTGGCCTTCATCCTCCAAGCGCTGCCCGTTGCGAGTCGCATTTACATCGATATCAGCTCCCCCTCGCAGCGGAAGATCCCCATCGCCATTCCAGCCCTTCGCCACGAGGGCGGCGACGCTGCCGGATATCCGCTGGCGAACAACCTGGCGGAGAGCCTCGGCGGCGCCCTCACGTTCACCGGCCTCTTTCAGGTACTCAATCCCAAGATGTTCCTCCAGGACGCCCAGCAGATGGGCACCGACCTGGCTGAGATCAAGTTCGCTGAGTGGAGTTTTCTTGGTGCCGATATGCTGGTCCGGGGAAGCTACCGGGTGTCGGGCGGAAAGCTGGAAGTCACCTTTAGGCTGTTTGACGTTATCAATCAGACACAGATCATGAAGAAGTCGTACCTCGATGAGGCGACGGCGGTGCGCCAGATCGTGCTCAGGTTCGCCGACGACATGATGCTCCAGCTTACCGGTGAACCTGGAATCTTCAACACTCGCATCGCCTTCGTGGGCAACGGGACCGGCCACAAGGAGATCTACGTGGCCGACTTTGACGGTTTCAGCCCTCGTCGGCTTACGAATGACAACAGCATCGATCTGAATCCGGAATGGAGTCAGGACGGGAAAAGCCTAGCCTATGTGAGCTACAAGAAGGGAAACCCGAGCCAGAGAGAGAACCCAAACCTGTACCTCATGAATCTTCTCACCAAAAGCGTCCAGATCCTCAGCCAACGGCCCGGGCTGAACATCAGCCCCGCCTGGCATCCCCAAGGCGGGAAGCTGGCCGTGACCCTTTCCGTGAGCGGCAACTCCGAGCTCTATCTTATCGACACCCGGGGCCAGATCCTGGAGCAGTTGACGAAGAGTTTCGCCATCGCCGTCTCGCCCTCATGGTCGCCCGACGGGCGCAAGCTGGCCTACGTCTCCAACCGGACCGACAAACCGCAGATCTACATCCTCGATCTCGCCGGCAACACGAGCACCCGTCTCACCTTCGAGGGCGACTACAACACCTCTCCCGCCTGGTCACCCCGTGGGGATCGGATAGCCTTCAGCGGCTTCTATGAGGGCAGGTTCAACATCTTTCTCATCAGTCCCAATGGGAATGACCTCCGACAACTCACCGGCGGGAGCGGCAACAACGAAAACCCCTGCTGGTCGCCCGACGGACGGATGATCCTCTTCCAGTCGGATCGCCAGGGTGGTACCACACTCTGGGTGATGCTGGCCAACGGGTCGGATCAGCGACCCCTCGGGCTTCGCCTCGGCGGCACTCATACGGAGCCGGCATGGTCCCCGAGGTTGACTTGGAACCCCTCTTAGGATATAGGGTCCTAAGATGTTGAGGGAGCAGTGAAGGCGACCGGGAGATCGTCTCCACTTTTTTCTCTTTGAGGGACTGGATTTGCGTTGTTTTTTGTTCTTTTGGTAAGACCACGTGGAACAGCGAGAGGAGGTGAAAGAGGAGATGAGGAGAGGCATTGTGTGGACCCTGGGAAGCGTTCTTCTGGTCTTGTTGATGGTGATGGGAGTGTCCTGCGCCAAGAAGGTTGTGACCGAGCAGCAAGAGCCCGCCAAGGCAGAGCCGGCCGCACCAGCGCCCGCGGCCAAGGAGGAGCCCAAGGCTCCGCCGGCGCCGCCCGCCCCGGATAAGCTTGCTGAGGCGAAGAAGGTTTTCGAGGCCGAGGGCATCTACTTCGACTTCGACAAGTACAACCTGAAGCCCGAGGCCATCAAGGTCCTGGACAAGAAGATTGCATTCCTGAAGGAGTACCCGCAGGCGAAAGTGCTGATCCCGGGCAACTGCGACCCACGCGGGAGCAACGAGTATAACCTCGCGCTTGGTGACCGCCGCGCCAACGCCGCCAAGAGCTACATGGTGAAGGCCGGTGTTGCCGAGAACCGCCTGAGCACGATTTCCTACGGCGAAGAGAAGCTCATTTGCACGGAGTCAACCGAGGCCTGCTGGGCCAAGTGTCGACGGGATGACTTTATCGTCCAGTAGTTTCACTCGAAAAGACGAGGTGCCCGGCCATGGCGGGACACACTCGTCGGAGCGGTTTACAGGCGCCGACCTCGGCTCAATCGCGGAGAGCCGACGTCGGCGTTCTTGTTGTAGCCCGCATTGTGCACGAGCCACCTGCTGCGACCGCGGATCTGGCCGTCCTTCCGGGCGTCCTCGGGTCTCGCCCCTTGCGACGTACCAAACAAGTACGCCTCAGGTCCGCGCCCCTGCGGTTGCTCGGTGGCACAGCCATCTCCGCGATCTCGCTACGGCGTCTCGTGCACAATGCGGGCTAGAAGGTCAACCCGGGGAAGAGAGAGACGGGGAGATACGAATATGATCTGGAGGAGGCTGGAGAGGAAACTGGGTCAAGGATTGATCACCCTTTCCCTTGCCGTGTTTGTTGGTCTCGGAGGCTGTGCCTGGCAGAAGGATGTGGACATGGTCCAGAGGCAGGTCGCCTCATCCAATAAAGACCTGAAGAGCATAGATTCGCAACTCGCCCGGCTTGAGCAGAAGGTGAGCCAGCTGGAGAATGTCCGCCACAACCAGGCGGTCGTGGGGGCCCAGCTCGACCAGATCCAGCTTGACATCGGTCGCCTGGGCGGCCAGGTGGAGGAGGCGGTCGTCAAGAGCAACCGGCAGGAGGAGAGGCTCAGCCAGCTCCAGCAGGGACAGATGACCTCGATTCTCGAGCTCCAGAAGAGTGTGGATGACCTCAACCGCCGGATGAGCCAGCTGGCTAGCTCCCTTGGATACCGAGACCTTGCCTCGCCCCCCGGCAGCGGTGAGGGAGGTTCCGGCGAGAAGAAGGTCCCGGAGACCGGTCAGGTCACCGGCGGCCCCGTCGCGACCCCGGCCGAAAGCCAGAAGGCCCTCGGTCCTCAGGCGCTCTACGACCAGGCCATGCAGCTGTTTCGCTCCGGGGACTTCCCCAAGGCACGGGAGGGGTTCACCCGCTTCGTGGGGCTCTATCCCAAGACCGACCTCGCCAGCAACGCCCAGTTCTGGCTCGGTGAGTGCTACTTCGCCGAGAAGAACTACAGCGACGCGATCCGCGCCTACGACAAGGTGGTCAAGGAATACCCCAAGAGCGAAAAGGTCAGCAGCGCCTGGCTCAAGATAGGCATGGCCTTCCTGGAGTTGGGCGACAAGGACGCAGGGAAGGTCGCCCTCAAGAAAGTGATCAAGGACTATCCACAGAGCAACCAGGCGCAGATCGCCCAGCGGAAACTCGCCCAGATCAAGTAACGCTGTAGTGCTCCTGCCCCGACCGGTGGGGCGTCGCGACGGGTTATTGAAAAACTCAGCGGGACAGACGCGACCTTGCTGCGGGCGATAACGTCTCTCCTTTCGTTCCGAGGGCTTCGGCCCGGCCACCGCGAGCCCTGCCTTGGCGGGGTCGGGGAAAGGCGCCCTCTCCCTGTTCTCCTCGCTCCTTGCCAGCGACGAGCCAGGGGCTCCCCCGCCCGCAGCCGTGGCTGTGACAAAGGCCTATCGCATTTACTTCAGAAGAGCCATCATCGCCCACCCTTTCGGCGCTGTGTCTCCGACCGGCTTCGGGGTGGTTGAAGACCGGCTCACCAGGGAGGCTCCCACGGTTCCCCGGAAGGCCCCGCCTCTTTTTCTTCCCCTTCGCTGTATCCATTCCCGGCCTTCTCACCGGACCTGACAAAGGTCTCGACTCCCAGGCGTTCTCCATCCGTCACAAACGTGATCGCCCCATGGATGTCAGTTCGGTAGGTGCGGACATTCAAATGGCGATACCGTTCCCACACCTGCGGCGAAGGAAAGCGAAAGGGATTCCCGAAACCCACGGAGAAGACAGCCATCTGCGGTCGGAGTCGTTCCAGGAAGGAGATGGTGCTGGAAGAACGGCTTCCGTGATGAGGAACCAGGAGCACCTGGGAGCTTTCGAACCCCGGCAAGGTCAGGAGCCGTTCCTCGGCTTCCCTATCGATATCCCCGGGGAAGAGGAAGGAGATCTGCTTGTAACGGAGCTGAAGAACGAGAGAGAGTTTGTTGTGATCGGCGTAGGTATAGGTGTCGTTTCCGCGGTGGTCATCGGGCGGAGGGTGGAGTACCCTCGTTTGCAGGCCTTGGATCAGACGGGGAGCCGAAAACGCACGAGGATCGAGGATACGTATTCCTCTCCGGGCCAAGGTCTCCAGGAGGCCGAGGCAGTCGGGATCCGGGGTCGGGATCCCGGGATACCAGAACTCCTTGACCGGGAACTGGGCGGCAATGAACGCGAGGCCACGGAAATGGTCCGGGTGGGCGTGGCTGAGGATCATGGCATCGAGGCGGTGAATCCGGCGATGCCAGAGGTACGGCGCCACCACATTGCGGCCCACGTCGAAAGGGGAGCCGGGAAAGCCGCCGCCATCAATCAGCAAGGCCCCCCCTTCAGGAAGCTCCACGACCGCGGCGCTCCCCTGGCCCACATCAAGAAAGGTAACCCGAAGAGGGGAGAGGGAAGAGGGTAGGGTGATCCGGTGGATCAGGAGGACGAGGCAGCCGGCTACCAATAGACCGGCCCGACTCCAGGCCAGGAGTCTCGAGCGGGAAAAGGGAAGCAAGGGGATGATGAATAGGATGTAGGACAGCGTCACTTGCCACAGCCCTATCGTACCGGGCCAGAACGTAGCCCAGGCGTGGCTGCCGATGAAGGAACTGAGCCCGAGAACGATCTCGAGGCCGAGGGCTCCGATGGTAAGGACAAATCCCGCGATCTCCGTGGAAAAGGGCAGGAGGAGGAGCGCCAGGAGTCCGGCCGGTTGCACCAAGACGGCGACGATGGGGACAACAATGAGGTTCGCCGGGATCCCGAGCAGGGGGAAACGGTGGAAGTAGTAGATGACGAGCGGTGCGGAGGCGACGGAGGCAACCAAGGTGACGAGGGCAAACTGGTACAGGTAACGGGCGGCTTTACGCCAGCGCTGCTCCTGGTATTCTTTGAACCACGACGGAAGCGGGAGCCTCGGCGGTACCCAGATGAGCGCAGCGACTGCGACGAAGGAAAGCTGAAAGGAGGCACTGAAAAGGTCCTGGGGTGTCACAGCGAGGATGAGGAGAGCGGCAACGGCGAGGAAGTTCAGGGAATCCTTGGGTCGCTGAATGAGGAGAGAGAGGGTGACCACAGCGAGCATGAGGGTCGCGCGCAGGACCGGTACTTCCATGCCGGTGAGCATGGCGTACACGACGGCAACCGGGAAGGCCGCCAGGCTCGCCACCGGGCTAACCCCCCATCGCCCCGCCACCGAAGCGAGGCGGGCGAGGCCGCCGCGGAAGATCAGAAAGACAAGCGCGGCAACGAGGGCTAAATTGAAGCCGGAGATAGCCACGAGATGCCCCAACCCGGCGGCATAGAGGTACTCCTTGGTGACCTCGTCGAGGGCGTAGTCGTCGCCGAGCACCAGGGCTCGGAAGAGGCCGGCGAGGTCCGGGGGCAGCCAGGCATCGAAAAAGGCACGGGACGTGGAGAGAATCCGGGCCAGCATCCCTCCCCACGGGGGTGATGCGGGGTCATCCAGGGCGATGAGCTGGGTATCCGATCGTACCGTACCCTGGACCCAGATACCCTGGTCGGCAAGGTACCGCCGATAGTCAAAGGCCCCAGGATTGTTGAAATTACGGACCGGTCTCATGACGACTCGACCAATGAATCGTTGACCGACCGGCCACTCTTTCTGGCAGGAGGTGATGGTGAGCAAGAGCCCACCCGAAACGGGCTGCATGGCATCGCCCACCCGGCACTGCTCGAGGTTCACCATCACTCTGGTCTTGTCGGGATAGCGCTTGGGAGGAGAGCTGATCCGCGCCATGACCGTCATCTCCTGCCGTTGCGAGAGGTTCGGCAGGCCCGGCGGGGGTCGATCCGGGTTGGGTGCGCTGGAGATGGCCATCGCCCCAAGGGTGAGAAAGAGCAGGTGGGGGAGGAGCAGCGCGCCTTTATTCCGGCTCGTTCGCCAGGCAAGCCAGAGGAGGAGGATGGTTGCGACAACGGCGATGGCCACAGGCTGCAAGGCAGCGTGGCGGCCGAGGACGATCCCGGCGCTGAAGCTCACGAGCAGGTGCAATGCCGGTCGGTGGACGGATGCCATGTGCGCCTTAGGTTGTGCGACGGAAGATGTGAGCCTACTCCTTCGCCCTCTCGATTTTCGCCCCGAGTGCCGAGAGCTTGGTCTCGATGGCCTCATATCCCCGGTCCAGGTGATAGACGCGGGAGACTTCGGTAACGCCGTCGGCGGCGAGGCCGGCTAGGATCAGGGAGGCGCTAGCTCGGAGATCGGTGGCCATGACCGGCGCCCCCTGGAGTTTCGGACGACCGCGAACGATGGCGGTGTTCCCCTCGATGTGAATGTCGGCACCGAGCCGTCTTAGCTCACTCACGTGCATGAAGCGGTTCTCGAAGATCCCTTCGGTGATGATGCTCTGGCCCTCGGCGAGGGCCATCATGGCCATGATCTGAGCCTGCATGTCGGTGGGGAATCCCGGGTAGGGCATGGTCTTCACATTCACCTCATGGATCACCTCCCCGCCCACGGCCCGGATAGAGTCATCGGTCAAGGTGAACTGCATGCCCGCCTCTTCCAGCTTCCGCATCACCGCCTCCACGTGTTCCGGGCTGCAAGGCCCCAACGTGACATCGCCCCGGGTGATTCCGGCGGCGACGAGGTAGGTTGCGGTCTCGATGCGATCGGGCATGATGGTGTGGTCCATGGGGCGGAGCTCCCTGACCCCCTCGACGGTGATCACCGGACTCCCGGCACCATCGATGTTCGCCCCCATCCCCGTGAGGCAGGTGGCGAGGTCCACCACTTCGGGTTCCCGAGCGGCATTCTCGATCACGGTCCGGCCTTCAGCGAGGACCGCTGCCATCATGAGGTTTTCGGTGCCGGTCACAGTGGGGATGTCCAGATGGATACGGCTTCCCGCCAGACGGGGCGCCGTAGCCTCCACGTAGCCGTGGCGGAGCTCGATCTTGACGCCAAGCCGTTCCAGCCCTGTTAGGTGGAGGTTTATGGGACGGGCGCCGATGGCGCAGCCGCCGGGAAGAGAGACCCGCGCCTCTTTGAAGCGCGCCACCAACGGCCCGAGAACCAGAACGGAGGCACGCATAGTCTTAACGAGATCGTAAGGGGCCTCGAAGCTATCGAGGTCGTCGGTGTGAATGCAAAGGGGTTCACCCTCCTCAAAAGTGGCGCCCAGGTGGTAGAGGAGAGTCTTGGTGGTGCGGATATCGCGCAGGCGAGGGAGACTGCGGAGTCGGTGAACACCGCCGCAGAGGAGCGTTGCAGCGAGAATGGGGAGCGCTGCGTTCTTGGCGCCGCTGATCCGCACCTTGCCTTGGAGGGGCCGGCCCCCTTCGATGAGGATCTTATCCATGCGATCTCCTCAGATCAGTCGCGAGCGGGCGGCCTCTTCCGGATCAGATCACTCTGTGGGCCAACCCGTCCTTGTTATTCATCTTTGCACATCCAGGCTTCCGACTATCTTCTCTGAGCTATCAGCACCCTGTCAATGGCGCTGTAATCTTTGAGCATATGCTGGCCCCGGTAGCGGTTGGTACGGGAGACGAGGGCGCCCACCACCTCGGCCTGTCCTGCGCCCATCTCCAGGGCCAGGATCCCTCCACTGCGGAGGAAATCCGGCGCTTGGTCGATGATGGCCCTGATGGTCTGCAGGCCGTCCTCTCCTCCATCCAGGGCATAGCGAGGCTCGTAATCGCGAATCTCCCGCGGGAGGAGGGAAAAGTCGGAACTCTTCACGTAGGGCGGGTTTGTGACCACCGCGTCGAAGAGGGTGCGGCCCAGTCCGCAGAAGAGGTCCATGCACAAAAAGAGTATACGCTCCGACACCTGGTGGCGGCGGGCGTTATCCCTGGCCAGCTTGAGGGCGGCCAGGGAGAGGTCTCCCGCTACGACTACGGCCTTTGGCAGCTCTCGGGCCGCGGCGACGGCGATGGCTCCGGAGCCCGTTCCCACGTCCATGAGGCGCATCTGCCTCGCCCCGGTCTCGCGCGCGAAGTCGAGGAGCGCCTCCACCAAGAGTTCGGTTTCAGGCCGCGGGATGAGCACATCGGGGGTGACGGTAAGGGCGAGAGACCAGAACTCTTGGGTCCCGGTGATGAATTGAACCGGCTCCCGGCGCAGTCGTCGCTCCAAGCATCTCGAGAAGCCTTCGAGCTCCTCGGCCTCGAGGGGGCGCTCGGCGTTCAGGTAAAGGGCGAGACGGTCCAGACCGAGCACATGGCCCAAAAGCAGCTCGGCCGAAGCGCGGGGCTCCGAGATATGATGGTTCTTGAGGTGGTCGGCGGCTCTCCGGAGGAGACTCAGGACGGTTTCAGGCATGTTGCGACGGCGCCAGTGCCTCTGATTTGAAATGGGCGATAAGGGGATCGATAAGGCTGTTCAACTCTCCCCCGAGAACCTCCCCGAGCCGATAAAGAGTGAGATTGATGCGATGGTCCGTGACCCGGTTCTGCGGGAAGTTGTACGTCCGGATCCGCTCACTGCGATCGCCGGTTCCCACCTGACTCTTGCGATCCTCGGCCAGCTTGCTCTGCTGCTCCCGGACCATCATGTCCTTCAGCCTTGCCCGCAAGACCTTGAGGGCCTTGGCCTTGTTCTTGTGTTGCGATTTTTCGTCCTGGCAGGTCACCACCAAGTTGGTCGGAAGGTGGGTGATGCGCACCGCCGAGTCCGTGGTGTTCACGCTCTGACCGCCGGGACCTGACGAACGGAACACGTCGATCCGCAGTTCATTGGGCTCGATGTGCACCTCCACCTCTTCGGCCTCAGGAAGCACGGCCACCGTGACTGCGGAGGTGTGGATCCGGCCCTGGGCCTCGGTGGTGGGGACACGCTGCACCCGGTGTACGCCGCTTTCGTGCTTGAGGCGACTATAGGCTCCTCTTCCGGAAAAGGAGAGGATGAGCTCCTTGAACCCCCCGATCCCTGTGGAGTGGCTATTGAGCACCTCCATCTTCCACCCCATGGACTCAGCAAAGCGGGTATACATGCGTGCCAGGTCCGCGGCAAAGAGGGCTGCCTCCTCACCGCCGGTGCCGGCCCGGATTTCCAAGATTACGTTCTTTTCGTCATTCGGATCCGGGGGGGTCAGGAGCTCTCTGAGCTGCTGCTCCGTCGCCTCGATATCCGCCTGGAGTTTCCGGTTCTCTTCCCGGGCAAGCTCCCGGATCTCCGGGTCCGGATCGTCGAAAAGCTCCTTGTTCTCTTCGAGTTGCCTCGAGAGTTGTCGGTACCTCCTCAATGTCTGGACAGACGGGGCGAGTTCACTGTGCTCCCTGGCGAGGCGCTGGTATTCCCTCTGGTTAGCAATGGTCTGCGGATCGCTGAGGGCCTGCTCGAGCTGGAGGTATCGCTCCTCTATCCCCTGGAGTTTGTCGAACATGGACGGTTACCCCGTGCTCTCGGGTCTGTACCCAGTCTCAAGGGTCAGTGCCCGAGTAAGGGCGCAGAGGCCGATCTCCACCTGATCGTCGCTTGGTTCCCGCGTCGTAAGTCGCTGGAGCCACAAGCCGGGTTGCACGAGCCAGCGGATCACAGGATGGGGCGCGGCTCTCCCGGTAAAGCGGATCCATTCATAGGAGAGTCCCGCGATGGGAACGAGGAGCAGGATCTTGGCCACGATGTAGATCGCCGTTCTCAATGCCGTGGGCAAGCTGGGAAGACGAGGGAGCACCGGGAAGACCAGAGAGAAGAGCACAATGCTGAACACGAGAACCATGAGGAGGAAAGCGGTACCGCAGCGGGGGTGGAGGGTGGAGTGCTTCCGCGCGTTGGCCACCGTAAGGGTTTCCCCGGCTTCGTAAGCGTAAATCGATTTGTGTTCCGCCCCATGGTACTGGAACACCCTCCGAATGTCCTTGGAAAACGAGATGGTCCAGAGGTAGAGGAGGAAGAGCACTACCTTTATCACGCCATCGAGGGCATGGAACGCCAAGCTCTCCACCGAGAACAGCCAAGGTCCGATCTTACCGATCCAAAGGGTGACGAGATGCGGAATGACGACAAACAGGGCGATGGCCAGGGCAAAGGCGAACCCGATGGTGAGACCGAGGGCCCAGGAGCTAAGCTCTTTGTTTTCCTCGTCCAGGGCCTGGGAGGCGGAAAAGGAGAGTGCCTGGATCCCATTTGCCAAGGTCTCGAAAAGAATCACTCCGCCCCGGAGTACAGGCCACTTGAGAAAGGGATAGCGCTCGGATAGGGGAAGCCACCTGGTCTCCTTGTAGACGATCTCGCCCCCGGGACGGCGCACCGCCACGACGAGGGCGTGAGGCGAACGCATCATCACACCCTCGAGCACCGCCTGGCCACCTATTCGGATCGGTCCACTCATAGGAGACGAATGGAAAGACACGAACGACCGCAGGCTGAGCCTTCACTCGACCGAACTCCTTGCGGTCGTCGGTCGTTCGCGCCCTGCCCTAGTTAGGTGTTCTTTTCCGCCGACTCTGCAGCGGTATGCTTCTCGTACTTCTTGAGAAACCGCTCGATTCGACCGGCAGAATCGACGAGTTTCTGCTTCCCGGTGTAGAAGGGGTGACAGCGCGAGCAAATCTCCACGCTGATGCTCTCCTTGGTGGAGCCGCTCACAAATTCGCTCCCGCAATGACACCGAAGGGTACTCTGATGATAGGTGGGATGAATGTCTTTCTTCATAGCCTTCCTCTCATATGGGCCTCCAGGCAGACAGGCCCTTGCCTGTCTCCCCCAGACTTGGCGAAACCAATCCAAGCTTATAAAAATAGCCAAAATCTAGATTTCAATCAAGAGATTTTTTTGACGCGAGGGCCAGGGGAGTGAGCGAACCACTGCCGCTCTAACCTCCTCTCGCCAAAGGACGAGAAAGGCTATAACCAGCTGACTTCGCTCGACCTCTCCTTCGTGAGGACGGATCTCTTGGAGTCGTCCTCCCGGCGGAGGGGGCTTAAGCGTTCATGGAGTCGAGAAAATCCGCGTTATCCTTGGTCCCTTGCATTTTGTCTAGGAGAAACTCCATCGCGTCCACGGGGTTGAGG
>Ga0079303_10000256_pt1 | contig 12480 bp, 11 predicted proteins | sample Methanogen_OWC_FD_77073 | JGI IMG/M metagenome (GOLD analysis project Ga0079303, IMG submission 77073) | Enriched soil microbial communities from Old Woman Creek wetland in Ohio, USA - Methanogen_OWC | ecosystem: Environmental > Terrestrial > Soil > Wetlands | place: USA: Ohio | collected...
TGGCAGTCACCTACGGGGATGACGCCGGGACGACCCTTACGGAATGGGACAGCGCCTCACCCGAGCACAGCGGTCGCCCGCCGCGGCTGGTCCAGATTCGCCTCAAGGTGGCGGCAGGAACGTCGGGAGGAAGTCGGACCTTCACCGCGGTTGTGGCACCCATGGCGAGGTAGGCGGTCTCAGTGCATCGAGCGAAGCCCCGCACAGCGGGACAAGCGGGTGGTAGAGGTGGAGTTGTTGAAGGCTCACCCAGTGAAACCCAGCGGGCAAGGGCGCCGGAACGACCAGGCCGGGGCGGCGCTCATCCTCGTCCTCCTCATGATCAGCATTCTGGTCGTCTTGGCCGTCGAGACCCTCCGGGCCATGCAGGTTGAGGAAGCGGGCGCCAGGTATTTCCAGGACAGCTTCCAGGCGGAGGCCCTGGCCAAGTCTGGGGTTCACGTGACCATGGCGCTCCTCTTGAAAGACGCTGAGACGAATCAGGCGGATCACCTGGGAGAGCCGTGGGCTCAGGTCGGCCAGCCAGGCTCGGAAGCGCTCGCCCTGAATGATATGGGGACTTTGGAGGGGAAGGTGGCCGACGAGTCAGGCAAGTTTCCTATCAATGCCCTGGTGGACGAGAAGGGGGCGCTGCGGCCCGCCCATGCCCAAGTGCTGGAGCGGCTGTTCACCAATCCGCCGTTCCAGATGGAGGCGGAGGAGGCCAAGGCCTTGGTCGCCGCCATCAAGGACTGGCTCGACCCGGATGATGAGACGACGGAGGGAGGGGGAGCCGAGGCGGATTTCTACCAGAGCCAGGAGAAGCCCCACGGGTGCAAGAACGGCCCCATGACCTCTCTCGCCGAGCTGCTCCTTGTGCGCGGCGTGACGGAGGCGCTTTACTTCGGGAAGGAGGGCGGCCCCGGTTTGAAAGATCTCCTGACTCTCTACAGCGGCGGGAAGATCAATATCAACACCGCCGGCCCTGTGGTGCTCCAGGCCCTCCTCGGCCCCTCCACCCCACCGGAGACGGCGGCGAGCTGGGTGGAAAGCGTGATCGCCTATCGGCAAGAACAGATGCACTGGGATTTTCTCGGGGAGTCGGACTGGTATCGCAACCGCATGGTCGGCTTCAGCGACATCAACCTCCCGCAAGAACTCATCACGGTCCAGAGCTCTTATTTCTCGGTGCGGATGACCGGCAAGGTGGGGGCAGGACGGAAAACGGTCTTTGCTTGCCTGGAGCGACGGAAACCGGAGAAGGAAAAACAGGGCGAGACGGACGTGGTTGTCCGCTTCTGGCAGGTTTTTTGAAGGGGACGGGGAACAAGGGAGATCCTGGACGATTGTGGCAGAGAAGATCCTTGGCATAGATCTCGGCACGAGCGCCATCAAGGCGGTACAGGTGAGCCGCACCCTGAAGGCGTCACATGTGACGGGGTACGCCAGTGCCAGGGTGCCGGCAGGCTGCGAACTCTCGCAGGTGGCCCAAATTCTCAAGGAGTTCATCGCCCAGCACAAGTTGGAGAGCGACCGCTATCTCGTGGCGGTGGGGACCCAGGAGGCCTTCATCCGGCGGATCTCTCTTCCCTTCACTTCCGACCGGAAGATCGCTAAGGTGATCGGCTTCGACCTCGAAGCGGATCTCCCCCTCGGCATCGAGGACCTGGCCGTCGATTTCGTCAAACGGGAGCAACTCGCGAGCGGGCAGCAGGGCGTGCTCGCCGCCGCACTCCCCAAGCGTTTCCTCACTTCGCTGCTCACCGCTCTCCGGGAGGCGGGCGTTGAGCCCGCGGTGATTGATTTGGACGGCGGCGCCCTGGGCGCCGTGGCGCAGGAGCTGGGCGGCCATGGGCCGGAGCGTCTGGTGGTGCTGGATCTCGGCCAGCGGAAAACCACATTCCTCTACTGGCAGAACGGTCGCCATGCCTACCTCCGGGCCCTCGCGGTGGGATGCGGGCGCCTGGCGAAGGCGGTGGCCCAGGCCCTAGGCCTCTCCCTGGAAGCCGGGCTGGAGCGCCTCTTTCTCACCGGGATAGAGAGGGCGGGTAAAGGGCCCGAGGCCGACGCGGCCAGGCTGGCGCTCATCAGGGAAGTGGAGGCGCTGGCGCGGGAGATCGACCTGTCGCTCCTTGCCGCCCAGGCGGAGGAACGGCAGGAGAAGGCGGAGCTCGTCGTTCTCACCGGCGGCGGCTCACTCATCAGGGGCCTGGTGCCGATTTTGGAGCAGACGCTCGGGCTGCCGGTGCGCTCCCTGGCCGATCTGGAACCGGGAGGGTTGCTTGGCCAGCTCGGCGAGGGCGCAAGGGAGGCGTCGGTCTATGCCGTTGCCGGCGGCTTGGTATTGGGGCGGCTCAACCGTCGTGGTGGGTTCAACTTCCAGCGGGAAGGGACGACGGCCTTCGATCTCTTGAGGAAATGGCGGCGGGAGCTCACCTATGCCGCGGTTGCCGCTAGCCTGATCGCCCTGACCTGGCTCGGTTCGGTAGGCGTTGATACGTACGTGAAGAAAGGACACGCCGCCCGTCTGGAAAAGGGCATCGATACGGTGTTTCACCGGGCCCTGCCGGATGTGAAGGGCGGACTTCAGCCGGCCCAATACGCGAGCACCCTAAAAGGGAGGATCAAGGACCTCGGTCAGGCGGCGACCTTTCTCTCGGAGACTGAACAATATCCCACTGTCGAATTCCTCCGTACCGTTAGTGAGGCCGTGCCCAAGAACCTGGATATAACGGTCACCCTTCTCACCATTGAGGGACCGCAAGTACGGTTGAGCGGCAAGGCAGACGCCTTCAACACGGTGGACAACCTCAAGAACCTGCTGGGAGGGTCTCAGCACTTTGCCAAGGTAACGATCACCGATGCCAAGGCGGCGGCCGACGGCAAAGGGGTGCAGTTCAGCATGGAACTCCAGCGAAAGGCGGCGCCATGAAAGCCTACCTGGCTTGGTTCCGTCAGCTCAGGCAGAAGCAGCTCCTTATGGCGGCGGTGGGGGTGGTGCTGTTTTTGGGACTGGCGCTGGGTGTGGTTCATGCGCTGGTGGGAGCCCGTGAGCGGCTGGAGCTCAAGATCGCTACCGATGAGCGGCGTCTCCAGGAGCTTCTGGAGCTGGAGCAGGCATACCGGCAATTCACCGCGGAGAACGCCGGTCTCAAGGAGGCTCTCACCAAACGGCGGCAGGACTTCACCCTCTTCGGGTTCCTGGAGGCCCTCGCGAACCGCGATGGACTCAGGCCCCAGATCGAGTTCATGCGACCGTCGGTGAAGGCCCTCAACGAGACCTTTCAGGAAGAACAGGTGGAGATGCGCCTGAACGGGGTGGGCGTGAAGAGCCTCATCGCCTATCTCTACCACATAGAAACGGCGCCGGAGCAGATTCGCGTCAAACGGCTGACCATGCGGCCGCAACAGCGCAATCCCGCTCTCCTCGAAGTGAACCTGGTACTGGTGACCCGTGGACTTCGTGAAAAACCTCGGGCTGCGGGTGGGTAACCTCGCCGCTCGGATTCCCAAGTTTCCAAAGCTTCCCCCCATCACCCTGCGCGGGAATCTGCTCAGGGTGACGGCATACCTTCTTTACGCCCTCATCCTCGGAGGAATTCTCCTGGTCTGGAAGTTTCCGTACTCGAGGCTGGAGCAGCGTCTCGAGGATGTGGCAAACAGGGCTTTGGAGGGGATGCGGGTCGAGCTGCGTGAACTCTCCCCCGCGTTTCCTTTTGGGCTCAGGGTGAGCCGGTGTGTGGTTCGGACCTGGGAGGCGGGGCGCGAGCCCGTGTTCGATATGACCCAGGTATCCCTCCGGTTCCGGATCCTACCTCTTCTCCGGGGGGCCGTGGGAATGGCGGTCCAGGGCCGCGCCTACGGGGGAACCCTGAGCGGCGAGGCATCCCGCAGCCGAGACCAGCAGTACCAGCTGGAGGCGGTCCTCCAGTCCCTACGACTCGGCGAGCACCCGGGAATCGCCCAGCTCTTTGGTCGTCAGGTGAGTGGAACAGTCTCGGGGGAGGTCCAGCTGAGTGGGCCAATGGGCGACAAGATGAAATCAACCGGGGGCGGAAAGATAGAGCTTCGGCAGGGGAGTTGGCCTGTCAATTCCCCGTATCTCAAGATCAAGAGTCTCGATGAGATGGAGCTGAATGCGACAGTGAAACTGGGACAGGGAACATTGACGGTCGAGGGGTGCGACTTCAAGGCCGCGGGCATCCAGGGTACCCTCAAGGGATCTGTTAACCTCGCGACGACGTGGTCTGAGAGTGCTCTCGAGTTGGCAGGGGAGGGGCAGGTGGATGGAACCATCCTCAACCTTGAGCCCGCCGTCACCGCCCGGGTTCAGCCGCTTCTCCAGCAGGGCAAGCTGATTCCCTTCCATATTCGTGGGACCCTTGGGGCACCGCAGCTGAGCATCTTTTAGAGAAGAGCTAGAGGCAGAGGGCTTGTTGTCCGTGGTCATTTGTCCGTTGTGGCCCAGAAGCAGAGAGCATGTGGCATAGATAAAGGGTGCAGGGCGCCAGGCGAAAGGTGCAAGCCGCAGGGGAGGGCCTCCGGCCGTTTGAGGCAGAGATTGAATAGATCCGATGGCTTGATTGGTTCGAGGGGGGTGCAAGGCATACGGAAAGAGGGTGCGTCTTGAACGAGTTCCGCGGACGCGGAACGATAGAACGAGCGAGGCGGTAGAACGATTTGAACGTCTCGCGCTGATACCCGATCCTGAGCCTCAGTCCCTGACCCCTGAACGCTGCTTCCTACTGATAGCCGAACTCCCGCAGAACCCGGGGATCCTTGCGCCACCTCTTCTGGACCCGGACCCAGAGCTCCAGAAAGACTCGCCTTCCGAGGAGTTCTTCCATCTCCCGTCGTGCTTGCTGCCCGATCTGGCGGAGCATCGCGCCGGCCTTACCGATGATAATCGCCTTCTGGGACGAGCGCTCCACGTGGATATCGGCCTGAATGTGGATGAGGTTTTTTTCCGCATCCTCCTTGAAGGAAGAGACGGTTACCGCCGTCGCGTACGGGATCTCTTCCGCGGTGAGGTGCAAGACCTTTTCTCTGATGAGCTCCGCGCAGATGAAGCGCTCCGAGAGGTCGGTAAGGGTGTCGGGGGGGTAGTAGGTTGGCCCTACTGGGAGGAAGGACACCATCCGGGCCACCAGTTCATCTAGCCCCGAGCCCTGAAGCGCCGAGATCTTCACTGAGCCTTTGAACTGGTGGCGGCTCTCAAGGGATCTGACCACCTCGTCGACCGTATCCGGCCGAACGAGGTCGATCTTATTCACCACCAGAAGAACGTCGGTTCCTACGGTACGCAGGGCCTCGAACACCGAGTTGTTATTGAGGTTGTGAGAGTCCGGGGCCTCCACGAGAAAGAGGATTAGGTCCGCGGTGTCAAGGGTTGCCAATGCGGCCCGCACCATGGCCAGGTTGAGATCGCCGCGGGCCCGATGAATCCCAGGAGTATCAAAGAGGATGAGCTGGTAGTCTGGGGTGGTCTTGACGGCGAGAATGCGGTTCCTCGTAGTCTGGGGCTTCGGGGAGACAATGGCAACCTTCTGCCCCACGAGATGGTTGAGCAGTGTGGATTTTCCCACATTTGGAGCGCCGATGATGGAGACAAAGCCTGACTTGAATTCTCCCTGATTCACAGTTCCTCGCTCCCGTTGAGCGGCCCAGTCATTCGCACAGTTCCTCCATGGTGGTGGGAGGAGCGCCTCGTGCCTTTCCATTAGGAAGGTTCTTCGACATCCTCCTGGCGGGGCGGTACCACGTGCCGTTGTCGCTGGCCTCCCGGATCCCTCTCGAGGCACCGTATTCTACCAGCGCCGATGTCATCGGGCAATGGACCTGTGAAGGGGCCGGGGGTCAGGGATCGGGGATCAGGGAAGAACGTTGGATGACTGCGCTGGTCCGATCATCCCGCTCTGCGGGATTCGTTCTATCACCTCGCGATGGAGGGCTCGTTCAGAGCGTTCAGGGAGCATGGGGCGGGGAGCAGAGTGGGATGAACCGCAGAGGCCGGGAAGTCTGTTTTGCAGAGGCGCCACGCCAAGGCGTGGTCGCGTTATTGATAGTATTGAGAGAGGCCCGGCTCGACTCTCATCCCGACTTGGGGCCTGGCACGCAATGTGCATCATGGGCTTGAAAATATCTGGAATTTGGTCTAATTAGGAGGCGTCATTCAGGCAGGAGTCCCAGTAGGGGCGGCCGAGGCCCGTCCCTTGAGATGCCGGAAAGGGATGGAGAGCGATGGGATGGAGTCGAACGGCGAGCCGTAAAGCGCCGACAAGTCGGGGCTGGCGAAGTCATGACTGAGACGGCGGTAGGCAAGGAAATACCATATTTCATCTGGGTTCGCGGATGCAACAACTGTCGGGTGTTCAAGTCCTATACCAGTCTTACCGGCACGGAGTACGGAAGCAATCACAGGCTCCATGCCAAGTGCGTCCACATGGGCTGTGATCGCTATGGCTATAATGTGCTCTCCCCCTTTATCACGCCCAAGGAGTTTCTGCGAATCGGCATAAACACCGGGTTACGACGCCAGGCGGTCGAGCGCGCAAGGAAGGTTGTGGCCCGTTTTCGTGAGTTCTACGATACGCGGGGTGGGTTAAGGCCGTGGGTGGTGGAGGATATTTCTCAACAGGATCCTCCCGAGGGCTGAATGGCTGCGGCGAGATGCCGCAGGCGTTTGCCTCTGTTGAGTGTGGGGCGCCTGTGGACCGCCCGTCGGCGTTCTCGGTCGTGCATGCCGGGAAAGGTACCATGGGTGAAGAGCAGGTACATCGCCTAGTCACAAGAGACCTGGTCAATAGAGTTCGGGAACAGCTGCAGCGCATCTATCTGGACACGCGGCGTCTTACACCGAACACCCCCGAGTTTGACCTCATGATGGAATGCGTGCGGGAAGCGCTAAGTACTTGTCTCCCCTTCACTCAGGAGAAACTGGAGAAGGTTGTGGATGACGCCTATGGACTCTACCTGAACTTCTTGGCGGTTGAGAAATACAACCAACCGGAGTAGAGTGCCAGCGCATGCCGTTACACTGGAACGGAAAGATGTCGAGCGAACAGGGTGGGCACCCCTGGTCCATTCGCTGTTTCCCCGGCGGGGCTCCACTGCGCATATTCCTATGGCCTCTGCCGCGAGCCGGTTCGCTATTCTCGGTGAACACGTGAGGCGCGAGTTCTTTATGAAGGCTTTCTCGGCTGGGCTCACCAATATCGGCAGGAAGCGAGACAATAACGAGGACACATTCTACGTGGACGACAAGATCGCCCTGTACATCGTCGCCGACGGCATGGGGGGGCATCGGGCCGGGGAGGTGGCGAGCAGGACGGTGGTGAGCAGCGTCAGGGATTACATGGATGCATTCTCCAGCTCTGAGGCGGCACAGCGGCTGGGGACCGGGGAGGTGTCGCCGGCCTGCGCTGCCGTCTGTCACAGTATCGAGCTTGCCAACCGCGTCGTGCACCAACTCTCGCAGGATCAGGGATCTTACAAGGGCATGGGTTCCACGGCGGCGGTGGCGTTTCTTCACGGTGACACGCTGGTGACGGCAAATGTCGGTGATAGCCGTATTTACCTTGTCCGTCAGGGAAAAATCGAGCAACTCACCCAAGATCATACTCTTCTTGCGGAGCAGATGAGGAAAAATCCCAGCTTCGATCCCCATTTTTCGACGTCGCCGATGAAGCATATACTGATGCGGGCCGTTGGCATTCAGGAATCGGTGCAGGCAGATGCTTACGAGATGCAGCCGCTTTCCGGCGACATCGTGCTCATGTGTAGTGATGGTCTCACCGACATGCTCTCGGATCATGATGTATTGCAGGCGATACTTCAGGGAGGGACGCTCGATGAGACCTGTCGTCGCTTGGTCACTCTGGCAAACGAACGTGGAGGTATCGACAACATTACGGTGGTGTTGATTCAGTTCGAGAAAGAGGAAAAGGGTTTGTTGCAGAAACTGTTCCGATCCCGGTGACGCACGGGCCCCTAGGGCCGCAGCACTGTCAGGGGTGAACGGACGATGGCTCGAATAATTCTCAAGTTCAAAGAACTGGTGCTGAAAAATTTTTCATTGCAGGACGGAGGCAAGACGATCGGGCGAGCGCCTGGCAACGACGTCGTTCTGGAGAACCTTCTTGTCTCCGGACACCACGCCCGGATCGATCAGGCAGGGGGCGACTACATCCTCACAGATCTCCAGAGTAAGAACGGCACCTATGTAAACGGGACGCGGATTACCACCGCCAAGCTCAAACACGGCGATCAGATCCTCGTCGGCAAGCATACCCTCGTGTTCGAACTGGACGCCGCTCAGGTGAGTACCGCGGACAAGGATATGGTCGAGGCGACCATGTTTGTACAATCGGCCGGCGTTGCCTCCGGCCTACTGCCTGTTCAGACAGTGCCTGGGGTCGAGACCGCCGCCGGACCAACTCCCGTTGAACCACCAGGGATTCTGTCCTACCTTTCCGGCGGGAAAGGGGAGCACGAACTGACCAAGAAACTTGTGAAGGTGGGCAAGGGCGAGGAGGCGGACATCCAGATCGGCGGGTTCCTCACTCCGAAGGTGGCGGCGACCATCAGCAAACGACCCACCGGGTATCACATCACCCCCATGACCGGCCGGGTCAAGGTGAAAGTAAACGGGACTCCGGTCGAAGGTAGCCAGCGTCTCGAAGAATTCGACACAATAGAGATAGGAGCGGTTGTGTTTCAGTTTTACTTCGGGAACTAGGATCACCTTATGCCCCTGCGTGGCGATGTGAAAACCTTTTCGCTCACTGCGATCGTCCGGATGATCAGCGCCGAGGCCAAAACCGGTGTGCTCAAGGTGACCGGCGACGGGAGGCAGAGTCTCATCTATTTCAAGGAAGGAAAGATCGTATTCACCAGCGGTCATCGAGCCAAGGAGCTTAGGCTGGGAGCCTTGCTCAAGGCGAACAACCTCATCACCGAGGAAAAACTCCAGGAGATGCTCAGGATCGCGCAGGTTGTGGAGAAGCGACTGGGGACGCTCCTTCTCGAGCGGGGCTATATCTCCAAGGAGAACCTGGTTCGCATCCTCTCCTACCAGGTCCGAGAGGCCGTGACTGAGGCAATGACTTGGGGAGACGCCCAGTTTGTGTACAGCGAGGGGTTGGACGGCTACGTCGAGGACATCCGATTTGAGGTCGATCCTGATCGAATCGTAAACCAGGCGGAGCATTGGGGGAGATACCGAAAGATCATTCCCAATGATGACGTTGTCTTCCAAATCAGGCCCGGCGCCCTCAAGTCAAAATCCATCTATGCCGGCGCGGCCCTGAGGGTCCTGCTCCTCATTGACGGAAAGCGCACGGTCGCCCAGATCATCTCCGAGACCGGGTACTCGCGGCTAGCGGTGTACCGCGCCCTCGCCAGTCTTCTTGCCGCCGAGGCTATTGCCAGACCGATGGACATTCACCAGAAGTCCGAGCCCGAGCCGTTACCGATTGCGACCATGCTTGCATTTTATCTCAGGCTGCTTCAAGTGATCACAGCCGACCTCTCGGGCGAGCTGGGAGGCAAGAAGGCGAGAGCATCCGTGGAGGCCAGCTTGGGGCATCTGAAGGCACGCGAGGAGTTCCTGCTTGCCATAGGGTCGAATGAGGCCTTGACTGAGGGCGTCCGGAGCGTCCGTGCAGCACTTCAGCAGGAGAAGCTCTCGAGCAAGGAGCTTCTCCAAGGCCTGAACCAGGCCATCCTCACCCTTCTCGGCGAGGAGAATCGACTCCTCGGTGCCAAGGCCACCCTGAGCACGGTGAGGCTCCTCCAACAAGTGTTAGATGATCTTCCGAGCGATCAGCAGGCTCTTGCGAGAGCCATGAAGCGGTTCCTAGGGCATCAGGAGAGCAAGCTCTCTTCTGGCACGTCGATGAAAGCTCCTCCGGAAATGACGGCTGCAGAGGTGATGGCGACGGAGAAGACCGGCTCTAAGCTCGAGCTGGAAGGGGTGGGTGGATCCGCAATCGTGACGTTTTTTGGTCAGATCGTTCAAGTGATGCTCTCCGACCTCGAGGGTGTACTTGGAGTAAAAGCCCGGGATCTGTTCCAGGGGATCGTAAGAAACTCAAAATATTACAGCAGCTTTTTATCTCAGTTTAGTCCGCAGAGCAATGGAAGCGCAAATGCCATTCGCATCCGGGAATACATGAAGACACGGGAGTTAAAGCTGAGCAAACAGGAACTCCTTGAGGCATTTACAGAGGTGATTCAGATACTCCTGCGTGAAGAGAGCAGGCTGCTGGGAACCAAGGCTGCCCAACAAACGATCACTCGCCTCAAAGAGGCAATGGCAAGAACCGACACGATGCATCAACCCCTGAAGGATTACCTTGCAGATTTGCTTACAAGACAACCAGGTGGCTGGAGTTAGTGTCGGCAAGGCTGTCGGGAAGGTGAGATGAGGGAACAATCCGGGTCGACTTCACGGCACGGTTGACCGGTTCGCCAGGAGTCGACAACAGGAGAAGAGATCCCATGGAGACTGCAACGCACTACTGGATCGCACAGGCATTTATTCTTATCCTCTACGTGAGTACCCTGATGGTGTACAACCGCGCGAAGAAAGAGTACGTAGGGGGGAAGATCGGGGCCGCTATTAACCTTATTATGGTGTTTGTGGCCTTCCTCTTTCTCGCCGACTACGTAGACTACTTCTTGAGCACCCTCTTGCCCCTCAGCGAGGATACAAAGTTCAGTGTAAAAATCCTGTTCCGGCTGATCGCTATCAGTGTCCTTGCCTTTGGCGGCCTGCGGTTCTTTGTCAGCAAACCAACCGCAGACACACTTACTCAATCCCCCTCGACAGCTGCACGTCCCTCAATGAGCGCCACCGGTGTGGCGAAGCTAGATTCTCTTGTGGAAGAGGAGATGGCCCTCTCTGCGCCGGCACCGGTTTCGTCTCCTGCTCCCGCCCCAGAAATCAGTGGAGATGCCACTGTCGTGGTGCAGGAGGCCGCTCAGGCAAAGCCCTCACTTGGAAGGTATGAGATTCTGGAGGAGTTGGGACGGGGCGCTATGGGTATTGTGTACAAAGGCCGCGATCCCAAGCTCGGCCGTCTGACAGCCATCAAGACCATCCGCTTCACTGACGACTTTGACGAAGACCAAGTGGAAAAGATCAAAGAGCAATTCTACCGAGAGGCGGAGGTGGTCGCGAAACTTTCCCATCCCAACATCGTCACCATCTACGACGTAGGTGAAGACCTGGAGCTCTCCTATCTAGCCATGGAGTATCTGGAGGGGGAGAGCCTGGAGAAGTATGCGGAGCGAGGCAGTCTTCTTGCCATCAGAAAATGCGTCGACGTGGTGGCCCAGGTCTGCGATGCCCTGGATTATGCCCACAGTCGGGGCATCGTTCATCGCGACATCAAACCGGCGAACATCATGATCCTCAAGAACGGGCTGGTAAAGGTCACCGACTTCGGGATCGCCCGGGCGACGGCCACTTCCAAGACCCGGACCGGCGTTATCAAGGGCACCCCATACTACATGTCGCCGGAACAGATTTCAGGGATGAAGGTGGACGGTCGCTCCGATATCTTCTCCCTGGGAGTTGTCTTCTATCAGCTTCTGACCGGTGAGCTTCCTTTCGGTGGCGAGAACCTGGCGGCGATCATGTACCAGATCACCTCGGTGCCCCATGACCCCCCCACCAAGTACAACCCGAAGATCTACAAGGCAGGTATGGCCATTCTCGATCGTGCCTTGGAGAAGAAGCTGGAGAAGCGCTACCAGAACGCGAAACAAATGAGCGATCACTTGCGGCTCCTTGGCCAGAAGCTCGACGAGGTGAAGGCGAAGGCGAAGAAGCAGGAGCGCCCGGAGCCGCCAGCGAACAGCCCGGAGCCAGTCACCACGAGTTGACCCGCATTATGTACGAACCACCTGCTGCGACCGTGGATATGGCCGCCCCCAACTGAATGGGACGCAGGTGTACGAAGATCTGTGCAGATTTCTCTTGCGTCTGAATAGGACACGGATTTACACGGATCTTTCTCCTTCTGCCGTATAACGAACCTGTCTGCTTGTCCTGAGCCTGAGGAAGGGCTGACTCCTGGCTCCTGGATGCTCACTCCCTATACCTTACGCCTTGCCCCCTGCACCCTTCTATCTATATCCGGATGCCCTACTCGTCCTGACCTTGTCGAAGGATACTCTCTGCTTGTGGGCCACAACGGACAGCTGACGACGGGCGCCGCGATTGTCCCGACGTCACTCTGAATTCTCCTGGAGGAATCTCGGGGGAGGAGATGACGTCCAGCCGCGGCAAGGACATTTCCGTCAGCCAGCGGCTGATGTTGCCGTTTCGATGACCTCGGACGTCGGCAAGGTCCGAGGGATGCACACGGATGATCGGATCAGGTGAACCCCGCCTGACCTCGGCCAGATCCGGGGAGATGCGATCGTACCAGAGGGCGGACTTGACCAGTTGGCCGAAAGCGGGATGGTGGGGACCGGCCATAATGGCACCGGGAC
>Ga0079303_10000257_pt1 | contig 12478 bp, 9 predicted proteins | sample Methanogen_OWC_FD_77073 | JGI IMG/M metagenome (GOLD analysis project Ga0079303, IMG submission 77073) | Enriched soil microbial communities from Old Woman Creek wetland in Ohio, USA - Methanogen_OWC | ecosystem: Environmental > Terrestrial > Soil > Wetlands | place: USA: Ohio | collected...
TCAGGGAAGCGTTTCAGAGGCAATGACGGTCGGAAATGGTTTGTTTCAAGAGGTTCCTGGCATCAACGGAATCGAAAAGAGTACTGGCAGTGGCCTTGGGGGGGTGACCGAGAATTGCTGACCCGTACGCAGAATTGTTGCAGATCTCGCGAAACTTGTGTAGGATTTCCCCGCACACGTTTCGCACACGGTCAGAGATGATTTTTCCTGAGTGAGGGGAAGCGGCCACACGGCCCTTTTTCAAGGAAGAAGGCTGTATGCGGCATCTCGAGAGAAGCTGACAGCAGATCCCTTTTCGGCTTGAGGTATGTGTGTGAATAATTATAATCTTCATCAGGAGCCGACGTCCCATGCCGCACAAGGAAAAAGCGAAGACCCCAAACACCGATCCGATTGCCGCAAACGGGGGTGAACCCGGAATCACGAGAGAGCACTGGGGTTCACGGATAGGCCTTGTTCTGGCCATGGCCGGAAACGCGGTGGGCCTCGGAAACTTCCTTCGTTTCCCGGCAAAAGCCGCTGCAAACGGCGGCGGCGCCTTCATGATCCCCTATTTCATCGCCTTTCTCATTCTCGGCATTCCGCTGATGTGGATCGAATGGGGCGTCGGCCGGTATGGCGGCTCGATCGGCCACGGCACGATGCCCGGTGTCATGCACCGCATTGTCAAAAGTCCTATCGCAAAGTATCTGGGGGTGCTCAGCATCGTTCTCGGTCTGCTCACCGCCGTCTACTACTCTTACATCGAGTCCTGGACGCTTTCGTTCAGTTATTTTTCGGTAACCGGCCGGTACAATGAGATTCCAGGTTCAGACATGGTCGAGAAGCGCAAAGAGATGGGGCGTTTCTTCAAGGAGTATCTCGGTGTCCGCGAAAAGCTCAAGATCACCAGGGCTGCCACCGTCCAGGAGATCGCTGCCGTCTCTGAGTGCACCAATGCTTCCGAGGTTCCATCCCTGCTGAAATACGATGCAGCACGGGATGGAGAATGGAATCCCTATGACTCCCGGCTGGATCAATCAAAGCGGCCCTTTACGGAGATCCCGCTCAGGAACAAGTTCTTCCAAAATAATAGTACCGCATACATATTCTTTTTCCTTACCTTCGCCCTGAACTTCTACTTCCTGTATCGTGGCTTATCAGCTGGTATCGAGCAGCTGGGCAAAATCGGCATGCCGATTCTCTTTATATTCGCCATTATTCTTGCCATCCGCGTCCTGACGATGGGGCGGCCTGAAGGCTGTAACTGGAGCGTCATCGACGGCATGAATTTCCTGTGGGTGCCGAAATTCGACCAGCTTGGGAATGCGGCCGTCTGGCTTGCCGCAGCCGGTCAGATCTTCTTCACGCTGTCACTCGGCCAGGGCGCGATCCAGGCCTACGCAAGCTATCTTTCGAACAAGGACGACGTCGTTCTGACCGGCCTTTCCACGGCATCGCTGAACGAGTTCGCCGAAGTGATCCTGGGCGGGTCGATCGCGATTCCCGCCGCCGTCGCGTTCTTCGGCCCCGCCGTCACCACGGACATCGCCCGCTCAGGCGCCTTCGATCTCGGCTTCCAGTGCATGCCGCTTATTTTCACGAAAATCACGGCGGGCTGGTTCTTCGGAGCGATCTGGTTCGGCCTTCTGTTCATTGCCGGCATCACCTCCTCCGTGGCGCTGCTGACACCCCCGATCACCTTCCTCAAAGATGAGATGAAGTTTTCGCACGGGAAGGCTGTTGCTGCCGTATCCGCCATTACCATCATCTTTTCGCATGCGTGCGTCTTTTTCTTCGAACAGGGGCTTGTCGACGAGATGGATTACTGGGTCGGCACCTTCGGTCTCGTCGTATACGCGCTTCTTGAAGTCATCGTTTTCATGTGGATCTTCGGCGGGGAGAACGCCTGGAAAGAGATTCACAAGGGCTGCGACATGAAGATTCCGCGGGTGTTCTATTACATCATGCGCTATCTTACTCCGCTGTATATCCTCGGCCTGCTGTTCGCCTGGGGCATCCAGGACGGCTGGGGAATCCTCGTTATGCAGGGAATCCCCGTCGAGAACCGGCCATACATCTGGGCTTGCCGGGTCGGCATGCTTGCCGTGACGGCGCTGTTCCTCCACTTCATCTGGAAACGTTTCCATGATGATGATAAAGACTCCTACTGGCTGCCGACCGTGCTCTGGGGCTATCCGCTGCTCATTCTCATCGCCTCGTATCCCGGCCTGCTGGGCATCGATACGAACGGGCTCCTCCTTCTTGCCGTATCGTGGTCGGCAGTGCTGATTCTCTGTATTTATGTTATTTACAGGATGTGCACCATCCCTCCCAGGCGCCACGACGACTTCCCGGAAGAAACCGAGACAGCCGACAAGCCGGCCACCTGACGCAAGCCGGCACGAGGCAAGACGATGCCATTCACAAAAAATGACCGCGAAAAACTGCTGGCCCTCTTCGAAGACGAAGGGGGCCGGCAGGACACCCAGCTGCTCCTGAAAAGCGCGGGGCGTCTCCTGGGAACCAATGCGTTCATAACAGAGCTTCTCCTGACGACCTGGCAGGAACGGCTTATGACCGAAATCGCGAAAGGGCAGGAAGGATGGTTTTCCGCGCTGGGCTGGTGGCTTGCGCGGGTCCTGATCTGGACCGCTCTTGTCGCAGGACTTCTCGGCATATATTTCTGGGGAGCTCCGGCTGCTGACCCGCTTACCTGGGCGCTTCTGGGGGCAGCCGGTTATTATGTAGCAATACAAATTCTCACCCCCCTGAGGCTGAAAAAAGAACGCAGGCATCTTGAAGCCGCTCTTGCGGCCCGCCGGGATGCCATCACTGAAATTCTCAAACAGGAACGGACAAAGACTCCCTAGCACCCGGCATTTTTCTTTCTCTTCGCTGGAAATTCCACACTGCCGAGCGCTCTGCTCTTGACCCTTGCTCAGCGCTGCGGTACACTGTGTATATGCGTGTTTGCCGCTTTATTTCCTTTTTTCTGACTTTTCTGCTTCTGATCGCTTTCAATCATCCTCTCAGCGCTGCCTCCCCCTGGAAGCGCCAGATGAGGATCGGCCTGTATCATCTTGGTGTTCCGCGCCAGTTCCAGGTATATTCGGCCGACGGACCGCTCGAGGTGTATGACCCGTTCAGTCGCAAAGTCCTGCTGTCCGGCCCGGCGTCTTCAGCAACTCTCGTCTGCCAGAACGGCGTGATGCAGGTTTTCATGGACCCCCAGGGCAGTGTGACTGCGCCGTATCCCCTTGTATTCACCTCTCTTGGCGCAAAAAATCCATTTCTGCACATCCGCACCCCACCCTACCGCGGCGAAACCTACAGAGGCTCTCTTGCCATCGCACCCTGGCGTGATCGCCTTTTTGCGGTGAATCTGGTCGGCCTCGAAGAGTATCTGCGCTCCGTGGTCCCGGCCGAAATCGGTGGGAATGCGCCCACCTCGGCCCTGGAAGCCCAGTCGGTGGCCGCGCGATCCTACGCACTCCGGAATCACCGTCGTCACTCCCCGAATGGCTTCGACCTCTGCGATGAAGTTCACTGCCAGGTTTACCGCGGGCTACGAACGGAAACCCCTGCTTCGGGCAAAGCCGTCCTTCGCACCTCGGGCTGGGTGCTTACACACTCATCCTTCCTCGCAAACACCGTTTATCACGCGAACTGCGGCGGCCAGCTCGCATCTTCCCAGAATGTCTGGAAGGGCGCAGCTGTGCCGTATCTCGTCGCCCATCCCGATCGAGTTGGCAACGACCCGTTTTTCTGCGCTCCCGAAGCAAAAAAAACGCCTTCCCCGCGCAGAACAGCTTCAGCGGCAACTTCTCTCGCAAAAAAAGCGGGAAGTGCGGCACGCGTGTCCGCCACGGCGTGCCATCATCCAAGTCGCGGGCACCGGGTCGGGCTGTGCCAGGACGGCGCGATCGGCATGGCAAAGCGCGGCTACAACGCTGTTGCAATCATGAATTTCTATTATCCGGGTACGCTCCTCTCTTCCGTTCAATCCAATACGCAGCTTGCTCACCTGACGAGAAGTCCCGGCAGCGGCACGCCCCAGATTGCCGCGCCCAGATTCGGATCAGGCCCCCTCAGAGTCGTTTCTTCGATCGTCAGGACAACACCTATCAAGCTGATCACGGCTCATGAGAAGCGGACCCACACACCCCGGCCCACCACCACCCGCGAACCCTCCGCCTTTTCACTGAACCTTCGCAAATGGTTCTGGACCGCTCTTTCACCGCATGGCTCGCCGCGCGACATCAAGCTCGTATCAGCTCCGATGAACGTCGCTCTCAGGTCAGGCAAACGGACCGGCAAAGACGATGCGAAGAAAAAGAATAGCGTTTCAGCCGCCCCCAAAACAGCGAAACGGGGCAGCGGCACAGCCACTTCACGAAAATCAACAAGCAGGAACGCACGCCGATGATCACTGAGCTACAGTTGGAACAGTTTCTCTTCATGCCCGATACACACATCGAATTCACCCCCGGTCTCAACGTCATTACCGGTGAAACCGGCGCCGGCAAAAGCATTCTGCTTGAGGCGGTCAAACTTATTCTCGGGAAGAAGGCCCGCAGCGGCCTTGTGCTGCCAGGCCGTTCAACGGCCCGCCTTCAGGCCAGGTTTGATATCTCCGCCCTGCCATCGTTCCAGAGCCGCCTCTCGGATTCAGGTCTGCAGAACGATGACGATCCAGGCACGCTCCTGATTTCGCGCAGCTTCAAAGCAGAGGGAAGCGACAAGGTGCTGATCAATGGTGTCATGACCACGGCGTCCGCGCTCCGGGATCTGGGGGGGTTCCTGATGGAGATTCATGGCCAGAACGAGCATCAGACGCTGCTGATGCCCGAAGTCCAGCGGCATCTGCTCGACAGGATGGGCGGGGAACCGCATCAAAAGATGTTGAACTCACTTACAGCCGCCTATTCAGAGCGTGAGCGGCTTCGCATCGAGGTTGAAGCTCTTGAACAGCGGCTTGCATCCGGCGAAGCCCGCCTTGATCAGCTGACAGCAACGCTCCAGGACCTTGAAGCTCTGCAACTCGTCTCGCCCGACGAAGAACAGCAGCTGAAAGATGAGTCTCATCGTCTATCGCATGCGGAACAGCTTTCTGAAACGATATCTTCCGCCCTTCTGGCGCTTGAAGGCGGCGACGAGAACGATGGAGCGATCAGGCTTCTTCATCGCGCCAGGGATGCGTCTCAGCAGGCCGGCCTGATCGACCAGCGTCTTCTTCCCTTCTCCGAGCGTCTCGAAGCCCTTTATTACGAAGCAACGGATATAGCAAGCGGTTTTCGGCATGAGTCCGATATGGAGTATGATCCAAAGCGTCTTTCCCTGGTCCAGTCCAGGCTTTCTGCGATTCAGCAAGCCTGCCGGCGTCACAGAACGAATTTTGAAGGGCTTTTCACCCTCATCGAAGCGATGAAACGGGAAATCGCCGAACTCACGGCACCTGATTCAAGCCGCAACAGGCTTCGCAAGGCTCTCGGAGAGGCCGAGACGCGTTTATCCGCCATCGCCGCGGACGTCTCCGCTGCAAGAACAGCGATCGCCGCACGTCTTGAAAAGCAGGTCGGAACGGTCATGGAACAGCTTGGGTTCAATGCCTCGCGCTTTATCATCGAGAAAAAGCAGATACCGGTCGGCCCTTCCGGCCAGGAGACGATCGAGTTTCTCGTTTCTCTCAATCCGGGCGCGCCGGGCGGCCCGCTTCGCCGCATCGCTTCAGGCGGCGAGCTCTCGCGCGTCGCTCTCGCGCTCAAGCAGGTTCTCGCCGAGGGGGACGATCTGCCGACGCTGCTTTTCGACGAAATCGACGCCGGAATCGGCGGCACAACGGCAGAGGCTGTAGCAACCAGCCTTGAACGGCTTTCCCGGAAAAAGCAGGTCGTTCTGGTCACGCATCTGCACCAGATAGCGAAAGAAGCAGACAGACATTTCACCGTCACGAAAGAAGTTGTACACGGAGAAACCGTCGTCAGAATCGGGGAGGTCAGAAAAAGTGAACGTGAAGCCGAGATTGCCCGCATGCTCGGCCGGACCGGCGCCGAAGGCCTGACTTTCGCCAAAGCGCTTCTGCGCCGAGAACGAGCCCCCAAAGCCACTTCCAGTCCTTCGTAACTCCGGGAAGCCGATGTTACGGCATCTTTTTTGGCTTTTTACTTGCAGGATCGGCACGAAATATGTTACAAGATTAGCACCATCACATCATTTGATCGAGGAGGTTCCCCCGTGAACAAGCAGGATCTCTTGAAGACCGTCGCTAAGAAGGCCGCCATTACGAATGTTGAATCCGAAGCAGTTCTCAAGGCTTTTGTAGAGTCCATTAAAGACTCTCTCAAGAAGGGCGACAAGGTTCAGTTGGTCGGCTTCGGTTCTTTCCTGACCGTGAAGCGCGCGGCTCGCAAGGGTGTCAATCCCAAGACCAAGAAATCCATCCAGATCCCGGCCAAGCGCGTTGCCAAGTTCGTTCCCGGCAAAGAGCTGAAGGACCAGGTCAACAAGGGCAAGTAACCTTACCCGACATGCAGAGGGCGCCTTTCGAGGCGCCCTTCTTATTTTGCTTTATATATTTGATTTTTATATTTCACTGGAATTTTCTATAAGGGACTCCGGCCGTCGACTCTTCCAGACTTGAAGAACGGATTTCGAGCCCCTCCGGAGATGAGCACACCGACCAGTCGCTTGTGCCGGTCATCGGATCATCATAGATCCTTCGCAGAAACCGCTGCCCTTTTTCATCCCTGCACAGATCATCGAGAGAATGCGGCTGACGACCGTTTCTGAACGAAAATTTTTCTGCAGCCCGTCTGAATTCCCCGAGTATGAAACGGAGTTCCTCCTCTTTCGCGCGTTTCACTTCCAGGTTCGCCCGCGGCAAAGCCAGCGAAAGAGAAAATCCCATGATAAGCAGGACAATCGTCAGCGCAAGCAGGGCCGCGCCGGATGTGGCACGAAAGCGGGGGCAATCACCAGGACCCATACAAGGTGCCGTCACCAGCTTGCCCGGCGGCTCCGGAACGAACGTCGAACACATCGGCACGCCCATATTCAGAAGGAATCGCGCGCCAGGTGTCCGATCTGCCCGTCATCGGATCTGCGGGAACTGCCCGCAGATACCCGTCCCGAACGAGACTGTCCAGATCCTCGGGCCACTTCTGACGGTCCTTGAAATACTGATCAAGCACTTTTCGCATAACCTGCAGATCTTCTTTCAGGGCCGTTTCTTTTGCCCTGATGATCGTGGTGCCGTACATGGGCGCGACCGTGAAATACAGAATACCGATGATGGCAACAACGACACTCATCTCGATCAGCGTGAATCCGCGGCCAAATCGGGATTTCCTCTTCATCATGCGCTCTTGATCCCTCGATACATCGAGATGAACGCATCGAGAACGTCTTTGGGAACACCCTCGCGAATCATTCTGCCGGCGCTCTGCTCGAACGTAACGCTCCCTTCGCCGGCACTTCGCAGGTTCGGTTCGATCTGGTTCGCACGGCCTTTTTGCAGAATCCCGCTGATGGTGCTGTTATTGATAAGCACCTCGTGAATCGGCCTGAGACGTTTTTCCCCGGGGTGCAGCAGCAATGCCTGGGAACAGATGCCGAGCAGGCAGGTTGCAAGAACATTCCCTATGTAAGTCCGGTCCATTTCGGGAAAAGCGAAAAGAATTTTTTCGAGTGTGTTCTGAATGCCGAGCGTCTGCATTGTCAGGACGACCAGATGCCCGCCGGCAACGTATTCGAGAATGCTTCTGAACGGCAGTTCCCGCTTGAGATCGCCGATGACGAGAACATCAACATCCATTCGTTTCGCGAAGTTGATGCCGGCCTCGATCGAGACCACATCCTTCTTGAATTGACGCTGGGAAATGCGCGATTTTTTCGGTTCGAAGGAAAATTCGATCGGATCCTCAAACAGGAGGATATGCGCGGCCCGGCTTTGATTGATTCTCTCTACAAAAGCCGCCAGGGACGTAGAGATGCCCGAGCGGCATGGCCCGGCGATGACGATCAGGCCTGCTTTTGCCTGGGACAACGGGTCCATTGCCGTCGGGAACGATATTTCCGCAAAGTTCGGAACGGCTTTCCTGATCAGCCGGATGATCGCCATCGTCTCCGACTGCGCCTGGAAAAGGGTCAGCCGGTAATTGCACGGCAAACCTCCGAAGAAGTTCCCTTCAAACCCTCCCTGCTGGCTGAACTTGGCCTGATCAGCCGGAGAAAGCACCTGTTTGATGATTCCATCGATGTCACCAGGCTGAACGGCAGGCAGGGAAAGCCTTCGCAGGAATTTATTCTGTCTGACAAGCGGCGGGGAACCAATTTTCAGATGAATCTCGGTTCCGCCCTGTTCCTGGACCGCTGATATCAGCTGTTTCAGATCCATCGCAGCCTCACTTCCGGGTAAACCGGCCCGACATTTCGTGCGGATCGTCTGCATAGGCGATCGCCGTCTGGGTCGAAATCACTGTTTTCTGAACCATCGCCGCAAGATGCCGGTCAAAAGTCTGCATGCCCGATGCGTGATCCTGTTCCTGAATGGTTCGCAGCATCACAAGATTTTCATTTCTGATGAGGGTCTTCACCTGCTGGGTGTTCACCAGAACGTCGAAAACGGCGATCCGTCCATAATTGTCGGACCGCTGCACAAGCTTTTGTCCGATGATCATCGAGACGTGCGTCGCCAGCTTCCCTTTCAGGGAGTCGCGGGCTTCCGCCTCCCGCGAATAGATCAGCCGTTCGAGGATCTGCGCGCAGCTTCCGCCGTCCGTTGCCCCGATCACCGTGCAGCCGGACTCGCACAGGAACAGCGATTCATCGAGCACGTCACGGTAATTCAGCGAATCGGTGACAACCACATCGGGATCGAGCCTGTATGCTTCGTTCAGGCCGCTGTAGAAATTCGCAACGTCGAGAGGAATCGCCCGCTGGATGAACGTCGACCGATCATCCTTGAATTTGATCTCGACAGGGTTTTCGACGGTAATAATATTTTTTTCGAAATGCGTGTTGATGAAATCGAGCAGCGCCGCAATCGTCGTGGTTTTTCCATGACCGGACGGACTGCCAACGATGATCAGGCCGGAAGATTTCGCAAGAGTCTTTTTGATCGGCTCCGGCAGGCCAAGGTCGCCGAATTTCGGCGGAACGACAGGGATGACGCGAATCGCGATGCCGAACTTGCCGCGATCGAAAAATACGGAAAACCGATAGCGCCCGTCTGTGCCGCGTTCCCAGGAGTAGTTGACCTGGCGCTGCTTGCCAAGAATTTCCCGCGCACGGGGAGAACTCGTTCCGAGAATGATCTTCTTGACATCATCCTCGCTGAACGCCATTCCCGGAAGCTGTTGCAGAACGCCATTGACCCGGATAAAAGGATTTTCGCCGGGATAAATATGCAGATCTGACGCCCGGGATTTGGCAACCTCTCCCAGAACCTTGAACAGCACATCCATGCCTGTGGCCTCGCTCAATCGAAATCGAATCAGTTGTCCTTCGTTATCGGCAGGAAGCGATGAAAAATTGCGTTTTCATTTCACGCTAATCTTCGAGTTTCTGAAGCAGCTCCTCGACGTTTCGAAACACTTTGCTGTCGGGGGGCAGGCTCTTTTTCAACCCCTTGAGCAGCCTGAGAGCCGGACCGTGCTCCTTGATTGCATAATAGGACAAAGCGAGGTGGTAACAGGAGGAAAGGTCGCGCGCGTTTTCCCGTATCGCCTGATTCAGCACCTCGATCGCCTTCTGATACCGCTTCAGATGGAAATAGGCCAGCCCGAGGGCCCCATGAACCTGGCCCAGCGTTTTTTTATCATCCGCTGCAATATATTTGCGAATCCGCTCGTAGAGTTCCAGAAGAGGATTCCACTGTTTCTTCTGAAAATGGATCTGCCCAAGCATCAGGCTACCCGCGACATGGGCCGGGACCTTTTCCACCAGGGTCATCAGATACGACAGGGCTTTCTCGTGCTCGTTGCGCTTGAAATAGATCAGGGCGATGCTGTAGAGAGCATCGGGATGGTGCGGAAACGCTCTGATGAACCGCTCAAAAAAGTTCAGCGCCTCATCGATTTTCCCGGCTTCGATAAGAGCGACGCCCTGTGGAAGCGAGTCTAAAGCCGGTTGGACGGGCAGCGCCACGGCCGGGGTATCCAGGCCCGCAACACCCTCCATGTCTTTTTTGACTTCAACGGCAAGGGCTTCCGAGAGACGCCTTGAATATTCTTCGGTATTTTTGAGAAACGCCCCGACTTCGCCGGCAACGCGAATGACCGTCACCAGATCCTCTTCGCGCGTCTTTTCCCGGAGCTGCGTCGCGAGCTCCGGAAAAACGGCCATTTCGCCGTGCAGCAGAAGCGCGATATAGAATTCGCGCATGGTTTCATCGCTGGCCGTGCCGACGAACCGCTTCGCTTCCGCGACGGCTTCGCGGGCATCGAGATGGCCGAGAGCGGAAATGAGGCGTGGCAGGCCCTCTTCCGGTTCAGATTTTATCTTCTGCATGATAACGGGGACGCAAGAGTCGACCCGCCGTTCGACGAAAAATGCCAGCAGGCTTTCCCAGACCGGCGGGGATGATTCCTCCCTGAAGGCATCAAGGACGGGCTGGACGGGGAACCCCGGGACCTTGCGGGCGCAGTCGACAGCCTCCCGGCGGACCCACTGGTTCGGGTCACGCAGCAGCGGAACGATCCGGGCCTGGCCCACCTCGGTTTCGAGTGCCAGAACGGCTTTCAGAGCCATTTTGCGAACGGCATACGCCTCGTCGGCAAGCAGCCGGTCGATCAGCGCGTCACGCCCGCGGATCTGGACTCTCGACAGCACATACCCGGCCGAACGGCGCGTCGGGATGTCAGGGCTTGCAAGCATCGCGTCGATCTCTTCGATGACTTTTCCCTCGTCTGCTTTCGCGAGCGCGATGCAGACGTTGGCGCGAACCCGGTTATTCGGATGCGAAAAGAATTTTTTCAGTTTGCGCCGCATCTCGAGTGCCGGAATTTTCAGCATCGCGATGGCCTCGACGGCATTCGCCTGAATGCGCGGATCGAAGGATTCGAGTCCCTTCTCGAAAATGTGCAGCAGCTGAGGCTCGGCGAAGGTCGCCAGCGAGGAGATCATGATCGCTTTCAGACGGGGATCACGTGCGATTTCGAACTGGCCGACCAGCGAGGGTATCGCATCGGCCTCCTTGAGGCGGGACAGAATTTCCAGGACGTTGATGACGATCCACTCGTCGGCATCCGCGAGAAGCCTGCACAGGCTCTGCGCGACGTCCCGCCCGCCGATCTTGTACAATGCCCACGCAGCCTCGTAACGCACCATGCGGTCCTGATCCTGGAGCAGTTCCATGAGCTTTTTCCCGGCCATGGGGTCGCCGATCACGCCCAGCACGCGAACGATCTCTTCCTTGAACGGGTGCTCCGGGTCATCGAGCATCTCGAGAAGCCGGGGAACAGGCGAACTGTCGCGCAGATGTCCGATCGCGGTAATGGGCTCGATCCTGTCGGGCCAGCCGTCGAGGGCATTGCGCATGATTCCAAGCGCCGCCGGGTCGCCGATTTTGCCCATGGCGAGAAGCGCTTCAGTCTTTACTTCCTCCGAGGCATCCGCGTTCTGAACGATCGTCGACAACCGGTCGGTTGCAGGCCGCATCAGCCGCCGCGCAGCCTTGATAAAGCGAAAAGGTTCGATCTCGTGAAGGCCGGCATCCGTCATTCCACGATCTCCTTGAGAATAGCGTTGATGAGTTTGCCGTCGACACGTTCGTCGCGCATGAGTTCTGTGAGATTGTCGCGAAGAGTCACACAGCCTTCCTTGCGCGCGAGCATGAGCGTCGAACGAAGCTGGTTCGTTTTTTTCTCGCGAATCAGATTGCGCATCGCCGGGTTGAGAATCATCAGTTCATATGCCATGATCCGTTCATTTTTGTTGCGACCCGGCATGAGAATCTGCGAAATCAGCCCCAGCAGCGACAACGAGAGCTGGGTGCGGATCTCATCGTGCCGATGGCCCGGGAACATGTTGATGATGCGGTCGATCGTCTGAACAGCCCCGACGGTGTGCAACGTGGAAAGCACCAGATGCCCAGTCTCGGCGGCGGTCAGCACCATCTCGACCGTATCGACGTCCCGCATCTCGCCAACCAGCATCACATCGGGATCTTCCCGAAGAGCATGCATCAGCGCCGTCTGGTAACCGGCCGTCATGGAGCCGATTTCGCGCTGTGTGAAAATGGAGCGACGCGGCGCATGGATGAACTCGATCGGATCCTCGATCGTGATGATATGCCGCGAACTTCCTTTGTTGATTTCATGAACCATCGCGGCCAGCGTGTGCGTTTTGCCCGAGTTTGCCGGGCCGGTGACGAGGAAAAGGCCGCGCGGCCGCTGAGCCATTTCCTTGAGTTTGACCGGCAGCTTGAGTCCGTCGATGCTCGGGACACGGGTCGGAATGAACCTGAAAGCCCCTGAAAGGCAGCCCCGCTGCCTGT
>Ga0079303_10000258_pt1 | contig 12461 bp, 9 predicted proteins | sample Methanogen_OWC_FD_77073 | JGI IMG/M metagenome (GOLD analysis project Ga0079303, IMG submission 77073) | Enriched soil microbial communities from Old Woman Creek wetland in Ohio, USA - Methanogen_OWC | ecosystem: Environmental > Terrestrial > Soil > Wetlands | place: USA: Ohio | collected...
CCCCTGACGAAATATCGTGAAGGCGACAAAGAAATCCCGGTTATTGCGCGTTCGGCAATGGAAAACCGCTCGCATTTGTCTGATCTGGAAAACCTGTATGTGTTCTCGATCTTCTCGAATCAACGTCAGCCGCTCGGTCAGGTTGCCGATCTCGAATACCAACTGAAGCCGGAAAAAATTCAGCGCCGGAATCAGTTCCGGTGCGTGACAGTTTCCTGTTTCCCCCTGGAAGGGCACCTGCCATCGCAGGTGATTGCCTGGCTCAAGCCGGGTCTGGCCGCATTCAAGGCGTCCCTGCCCCTGGGTTACCGACTGGAAATCGCAGGTGAGCAGGAAGAGCAGGACAAGGGGTTCCGGGAACTCGTCATTGTGCTTGGCGTCTCAGTCTGCATGATCTATCTGGCCCTCGTGTTCCAGTTTTCCCACGCGATGAAGCCGTTTATCGTGTTCGGAGCCATTCCTTTCGGCATGTTGGGGGCGATTCTGGTGCTGTATCTCACGAATGCGCCCTTCGGGTTCATGGCGTTTCTCGGCGTTGCCAGCCTGATCGGTGTCATCGTCAGCCACATTATCGTGTTGTTCGATTTCATCGAGGAAGCGCGTGAACACGGCGCAAGCCTCGGAGACGCCCTGCTCGATGCCGGAATCATGCGGTTACGTCCTGTCATGATCACGGTGGCGGCGACCCTGATCGCCCTGCTCCCCCTGGCCCGGAACGGCGGCCCGCTTTGGGAACCCCTGTGCTATGCGCAGATCGGCGGCCTGACCTTCGCGACGCTTGTCACGCTTCTGCTGGTTCCGACCCTGTATGCCATCTTCGTGAAAGATCTCGGCCTGATCGAATGGCCCGAGCCACCTGAAAATAAGTATGACGATATATAATTTTCATGCGGCAGATCAAATGCGTGCCATCTGCTGTATCCATGATGTAATCTGTGTCAGCGCTTCAGGAAAAGCAGACGGATGAGAATCGAATGGAAACAGCACGCGTGATCACTCAAGCTTCGATTGAAACCGGCAACCTGCCGGAAGAGGTGCGGCAAGCTCTTGACGCTCTTAGAGCCGGTCGGCCGGCGGCAGAGGATGTTTTTTTCCTGCGCGGCGAGTTAACGACGGAGCAACGGCAGCAGAAAGTCCTGCTTGCCAAGGGGATCACGATCGGGATTCTCGCGTTCGGTCTTGCCATTGGCCTGGTGGCGGCTTATAGCGACGCCCCGCAGACCGGCGCTGGAATATTCGGCATGGAACTGGTCGGCAGTATCGTTTTGTGGGTATCCTGGGTGCAGGAAACCCAGCAACGGGCGGACGATCCGTGGCGTGAATCGATGATCTGCACCCCCGGGTATCTGCTCGTCATCACGATGGGGATGGTCAGACTGTTCGAGCTCAAAAACTGGACAGAGGCCAGGGTCATCACCCGGCCCGGAAAATATAACAGATACGTTCTTTATCTCATCCTCGACTCGGGCGAAACAAACCTCGGCTTCGTTGACGACACAGGGAAAAAAACCGTTGACGCGTTCGTCGAAAAACTGCAGCACCGCATTCTGGCAATCGCCAATTCCCACGCAGGAGCCTGAATTCCAGGCATCTTCACTGTCGGGTCCGAACAGCGCACTTACAAGACGCGGGCCGTTTCCCGAAAGATCGGAAACGGCCCGCGTTCTCTTATTGAAGCCCTTGAATAATCAGTTTTTCATGCTGTGAATCGGAGCGGGGATACGACCACCACGTTTGACGAAGCCGGCCGGGGACTGGGTTACGACGCTCATGATCGGGCCCTTGCCAAGCAGACCACCGAAATCGACGATATCGCCCGCTTTTTTCCCGGGTACCGGAATGAGGCGAACGGCGGTGGTCTTGTGGTTGATCATGCCGATCGCCATCTCGTCGGCGATGATGCCAGCCAGTACATCGACGGTCGTGTCGCCCGGAATGGCAACCATGTCGAGACCGACCGAGCAGACGCAGGTCATCGCTTCGAGCTTCTGAATCGTCAGAACGCCCTCTTCGACGGCGCGGCACATGCTCGCGTCTTCCGTGACCGGGATGAATGCGCCCGACAACCCGCCCGCATACGTGCAGGCCATGACGCCGCCCTTTTTCACCGCGTCATTCAGCAGCGCCAGCGCCGCCGTCGTGCCATGGCAACCGGTGCGCTCGAGGCCCATCGCTTCAAGAATATCGGCGATCGAGTCGCCCTCGGCCGGGGTCGGGGCCAGCGACAGATCGATCACGCCGAACGGAATACCCATCATGCGCGAGGCTTCGCGCCCGACCAGCTCGCCCACACGCGTGATCTTGAAACTCGTCTTCTTGATCAGTTCCGACAATTCTCCGAAATCGAGTGCACCCGCGTTCGCCAGAGCCGCCCGGACCACGCCGGGTCCAGAGATGCCGACGTGCAGGATCGTCTCGGCCTCGCCCACGCCGTGGCAGGCGCCGGCCATGAATGGGTTGTCTTCGGGTTGATTGCAGAAAATCACCAGCTTGGCGCAGCCCAGTCCGTCCCGATCGCGCGTCCGCTCGGCTGTTTCCTTCATGATCTGGGCCATCCGATACACGGCGTCCATGTTGATGCCGGCCGCCGAACTGGCCACATTGACGCTTGAACAGACACGTTTCGTCGTGCTCAGCGCATCAGGAATCGAGTTGACAAGCAGCTGATCGCCGCGCGTGAAGCCCTTCTGGATATTCGCCGTGAAGCCACCCACGACATCAACACCCAGTTCAGTCGCAGCCCGGTCGAGAGCGGCGGCGATCGGCACGACGGTGTCGCCCCGGCATGGCCCGGCAATCTGTGCAATCGGGCTCATCGAAAGACGCTTGTTGACGATCGGAATACCGAACTTGCGCTCGATCGCCTGCGCGGTCGGAACAAGATTCGCCGCCGTGCGCATCACTTTTTCGTAGACCTTGGCCGCACACCGGTCGACATCTTCGTCAGCACAGGTGAGCAATGAGATGCCCAGCGTGATCGTGCGGATGTCGAAGGTCTCGACACCAACCGCGGTAATCAGTTCAATGACTTCTTCGAGACTGTAAGACATTGCGCGCTCCGCGGCTCAAAGCCGGTGCATGAATTTGAACACGTCTTCGTGCTGAATGAAAATCTTCACCTTCAGATCGTCAGCCGATTTCTGCATTCTCGCCTGGAATTCCTCGAAATTGCAGTTCGCCTGGGCGACGTCCGTCACCATCATGAGGGCGAACAGATCCTGCATGATTTTCTGCGTGACGTCTTCGACGTTGACGTTGCTCTCGGCAATCGTCTTCGTGATACCGGCAAGCACGCCGGGTTTGTTGGCGCCGAGCGCCGTGATGACCACACGTTCGCGTTTTTCGCTGTTCATCGGATATCCTCCGCAAGTCTGTCCGGGTCGGCCAGCCGGTCGAGCAGCCCGTTCCGTTCGAGGAACGAGAGACACTTCCCGATTTCGCCGACATCCCCGAGCCGCTCGTGCGTGTCGGTTCCAATGGTCAGGTGCAGGTCACGCAGTATACTCACGTCACGCCGCGACCAGAACCATGGATTGCGACTTCCGCCCGGCATCTCAAGGCCGTATCCGAACCGACGTACCATATCACAGAGCGGCTCCAGCCGCAACGAATCTTCGAGCCGGTCGATCGCCGGATGAGCGATAATCACTGGAATACTGCAATGCTCGCGCAGTTCGGCAAGCCCCTCGGCAGGCATTCCGCCCAGCTCGTTCTCACCAACATACTCGATCAGCAGATAATCGAGCCTGTTGATTCCTGCCCAGGGAAGCTCATCCAGAGTCATTTCAACACGGTCAAGGCACGAGTCGAGCTCGATCCCGAACCAGATTTTCATCTTTTCGGAACCGGCCCCGCGCCACCTGTCGGCTTCGGCAAGATATGCCGGCCAGGCAGTGTTCAGCCAGGCCCGCAGCCCGATCCTGTGGAACACCTTGCGCGTGTAAAAATGGTCGCTAACGCCGATGCCTTCGAGGCCTGCCCGGGCCGCCTCGGCGATGATCTCCGGAACGGAGTACCGCCCGTCGGAAAATGTTGTGTGATTATGCAGGTTGATTCGCTGAAGCATACGAAGAATGAAACCACAAACGGAGTAAAGATGGACATAGATATTTTATCCCCGTCGCGCCCGTCTGCCGGGTGCCCAGTCTCCCGGCCCTGCCAGAATCAAGGGCCAAAATGGTCTTCATTGGAGATCTCCAATGCGGCGAGGGCACAGGCGGTCCACTTTCTGTATCGTGCGGATCTGACCTGTCGAAACGAGAATGATGACCATTGCAAGCGCGGTTCGAACGTCTCCTATTGAAAAGCAAACCCGCTCAGAGATCGATGAAACCGTGTGGTATGATCAAATTTAGGCAGTTTCAGGCAGCTAGTTTGAGGACGGGCGATAATCGTCTGCCCAGCCAAGCGCGGCCGTCGACAACGGTGTAGAATATCTGCATCGGACACGGGAGCGACACAGCCGCTGATGCTGCTGTTCCGATCTCAGGCCAAATCAGCCTGCAATAAACATTAATATATATTCTGGAGGATTTCAATGGAGATCAGATCGTTTTTCCAATGGATCGCACCAGCCGTCATCGCGGCGGGGTTCGCCGGTGCCGCCTGGGCTGAAGGGGATCTGCAGGCAACGATCAGAACCAATGACGGCAGAACGATCGATGTCACGGCCATCAGCGCGGATGGCTGGATAGAGCACACCCCCGCAGGTGGCAAAAAAACGAAGTTCCTGTTCAAGGACATCAAAAAGATCGAGTGGGACAAAAGCACACGGATCCACACCGTGACCACCGCCGACGGGAAAACCCAGAAACTCGAGCGAGCCTGGATCTTCGCAGGAAGCAGCGGAGCCTATCTCGCTTTCACCGGCACCGACAAAGCATCCAGCAAAGATGCCAATGGTACCATCAGTGGAAGCGACATTGCAGGTATCGAGTTTTCCGGCGCAGCGCCGGCCGCTGTCCCGGCAGCGACCGATACGGCACAGGCCCCTCAGGCCACGGAACCCGTGGCGACTCCGGCCGAGCCAGCATCCCCGACGGCTCTGCCGGAACCTGCGACGGCTCCCGCTCCCGTGGAAAAAGCAGGACCAACCAAACGACTTCCGACAAATAATCTCGACTATACAAAGGATGCCATCGCCGAGTTCGAGAAAACATTTCCCGGGCTTGTTGCCGCCTATGACAAGGCGAAAGCCGACAACAGCCTCATAGCCGACGCCAAGGATCCTTATTCGTCCGAGATGGAACTGAAGGAGATCCTGATCCAGCAGCAGGTCCACAAGCTGTTTCACGGTATCGTGAAAAATTATGTCGCCGCACTGCAGGACGGATGGGAACTCTCCGATTCCGAGCTGGCGCCGCATCGTGAAAAGCTCGCTTCCATTCTTCCCCTGCTTGTGAAGATCGGGTATCAGAGCTGCTTCAATCCCAACGATGCCGGTTGCGACAATATCGAAAACATGGACCGCGCACGTGTCAAAGCTTATAAGGCAATGTTGCTGACCACTGCCCGCAACAACTCCAAGGCCGGCCAGGAGCTGATGGGGGAAGTCGATAAAAGCACCGAGCAGTTCACGAAGGTGTTCGAAAGCGCGAATCAGACCGGTCACCCGTCTCTCAAGCGGTTCCAGGACGAGATTGGACGGCTGAAGAAAGCCTGTGAAGCTTGTTTTGCCGAGGTCGGCAAAACAAAAGAAACGATCCTGGCCGCCTGGCAGGCCCTGAAGAGTGAACAGGAGCGGCTGCGGTCCACCATCTCCCAGATCGAGAACGGGCAGATCCATCCCAACAACTGGGTGACCTTCATCGCCGAACTGGAGAAGTTCGAGAAGACCGACTCGGCCGTCGTGAAGGATCAAATAGAGTATCTCGGCAACATCTGCGGTACCGACTCGGCAGCCCTCGAAGCCGCCATGGAGAGACTTCTCGGGAAGAATCCCTCCGGCTGGGACTGGAGCGCCGAGGTCAAGTATTTCGACAAAATATTCAAGACCATTCCCGCTCTTCGCAAGGATCTCGGCGATGCCATTGCCGGCCAGGCCAAACGGGACCTCGAGGGCATGGGTTCCTTCGATGAGGCCATCCGCGCCCAGAAATTCGGGGAACTGAAGCAGCTCGTCCAGCTCGGTATGCGCTATGATCCCCACAACACCGACCTCGTCGACCTCGCCCCCAAAGTCGAGACCGCTGCGACCGGGGACGCCGCCACCATCGAGAAGCAGATTGCCGACCGCCAGTGGCCCGGGAACCATAAGGGTTTCTCCGGCCCCGGCACCCCCGACGAGCTGACGAAAGCCGCCCTCGGCTACTTCAACTCCACCTGCAAGCCGACTGAAAAAGCCCTCGCCGCTTGCATCGTCGAGCCCGACTGGTACTGTTTCAAGCGCAACATCTTCGGCGAACCGGTGCAGTGGGCCCTGACCTTCTGGGTGGCCGTCGACGTCCAGGGCGAAACCACTCCCGATGTCGTCTACGCCTGGAGCATCTCCTTCATCACCGGGGAAAAACTCGGCATCGCAAAGGCCCCGCCCTTCAAATCGGCCGCCTTCAACACCAAGCAGAAGATGAAGCGCACCAACGTTCCCGGCCTGAAATAATCTGACATCTCTCATACCCAGGCCGCGGGCGGAATCCTCCGCCCGCGGTTTTTTCATCACGGCCAACACACCAGGGGCATCCCCGGCAGAACACACCATGAAATTTTATGATCCGGGAAATGTGGCCTGAAAAAGCTTATGGTTCCCCTTGTGCGTGACGGCGAGCAGCTTCTTTTTTTCGAGATTTTGCAGGGAAGCCTGGATTTTTGCTTCCCCATGGAGACGAAATTTGCCGGCAATCTTGGACTTGGTCTTGGGGCTTCGACAATACTCGAGGATTTCATCCGACAACGTATCTATCGTTGACGGCAGCGGTTTTCGCGGGAAGACGAACGTATTCCCGATATTGCCGCCGGCAATATGCTCGCCACACTCGAAAGCCAGGAAATTCTCATGGTTCGCCAGGAAACTCCGCAATCTGAGCCGGATTTTTCCACCCTCACCCGTGGAACCGTATCCATGAATGACGAGAATACGGCTGAAATCCCCGTTGTGAACCCTGCCGTTGTAATAGTTCACAAAGGTGTCAATCGCCTCGACCATCTGAAGTCCATGCAAATCGATTTCGTTGCTCATGATATTTTTGTAAGTATAATGAAAGAGAGAGGTTCTCTTCAAGCAATTCGCTGTGAAGTCTTCGTGCTCTTTGTCTTCTTCGTGCTGAACGGTTGTGCCTTTTTGGAGGAAGTATGGCTGAGAAAAGGAGGGTGAGCGGGGTGGTTGATCGAATCGAGGGCAGCGTCGTGGTCGTGCTGGTGAAAGACCCGAAAGATCCTGAAATGATGATCGAGATCTACGTGCCCCGCGGCAAGATCAAGAAGGTCGAACTTGAAGAAGGCGACCGCGTTTCCGTGCTGATGTAAATGCGCGCAGCACTGGTTTTCCCTCCCCAGTGGGATCCCCGGCAGCCGCCTCTCGCGCCTGCCGTGCTGGCCGGCACTCTGCGGACGGCGGGGGTCGATGTCCGCGTCAGCGATCTGAACCTGGCTCTGTATCGTCGTCTGCTGCATCCGGCGGTTCCCGGCGGCATCGAAGAAATACTGACCGGACGTCTGCTTGATCCCGAAGCCTTGCGTGATGCCCAGGGGTATCTGAACACAAGCGAAGCGCTTCAGAAAATCCTCGACGAAAGGTTCGATCCCCGCGGGAAAGGCCGCCTGTTCTGGGACACCTGCGGCGGTCTCCCCTCACCCGCCACATCCCGTGACTGGCAGGCCGCTCTGATCGAGCCTGACACACTCCCTTTTCTGCGCCACTTGGAAGCGGAGACCGCGGAACTCCTGGAATGGGCACCCGATCTGATTGGCATCTCCGTTGTCTCCGACACACAACTACCCACGGCCCTTGCCCTGGCCGCGCGATTCCGGCGTGCCCGTCCGAAGATCCGCATCATTCTGGGCGGTGATGCCCTCACCTATCGCCGCAGCCTTCTGCCCGCGCTGAGCTGGTTGCGACCGACGATCGACGCGATCTGCCTGGGTGACGGCGAACCCCTCATGACCGCCCTGGCCGATGGCACTCCCATCGCCGGCTCACCCAATTCCCTGAGCTGGAACGAATCAGGAGAACCAATCACCGGTAGTTCTATATTACAAAATTTATCAATTTCAATCCCGCCTGATTTCAGCAACCTGCCGCTGCATGCATATCTGACGCCGCATCTGGTGATGCCTGTCGAGACGGCCCGGGGCTGTCCCTGGGGCCGGTGCGCCTTCTGTATTCACCCGGTGCGGGCAGTGATCGGCCGGCCCCTGTATCGCCCAAAGCCAATCGCGAGAGTCGCGGCTGAAATCGAACGGCTGTTCTCCACCGGCCACCGGCGGTTCTTCATTGTAGACGAAGCCTTGCCCCCGCCACGCCTGCGCGAACTGGCCGACCTGTTCGGCGCTCTGCCCGAACCGGTTTCCTGGATAGGCTACGCCCGTCTCGACGCGGGGCACACGCGGGACGGTTTCATCCGGGCTCGCGCCGCCGGTTGCCGCAAACTGTTCATCGGCGTGGAAAGTGGATCGGACCGATTGCTGGCGCGATTTTGCAAGGGCGTCGACGCGGCCCGGGCCCGCCGGGTCCTGAGTGATGCCGCCGCCGCCGGGCTGGCCGTGCATTTTTTCCTGATGACCGGCTTTCCGGGCGAGGATGAAAGCGACAGGCAGGCGACGCTCGATCTGCTCACCGACGTCTGGCCGGCATTTGATCCGTTCGGCGTGTCGTTCGACCTCTTCCCCCTGACAGGCGAACTGGAAACAGCTTTGACGGCAGACCCGGCCGCATTCGGCTGGAAAGGCCCGAGCCACAGCACCTGGAATGATCTGGCCTGGCAGTTTTCCCTGACCACAGGCCCGGCGGCAGCCGAATCACTTTCAGAATTCCGCGGCCGCATCGCTGCGCTCGCCGACCGGATCTTCGGCCCCGCCTTCGGCCTGCGCCATGCCGCCCTCGCCCAGGATTCAATGCACCTTCTTCTGCTTGAAGCACGGAGCTGACCGGGTCAGAAGCAGGTGATCCGTTCAGGGCCTATCAACCTTGGAAGAGATCGAAAAGAACGAACAGGGAACCCCGTCATTGTTCTCTACAGTGGTTTTTGGAACCCTTCAGCGACAGCTTCCGGTTCACGACCGGCAATGGCGGCCAGGAACGATGGGCCATACTTCGCGAGCTTCTGGTCTCCGACGCCTTTGATGAGGCGCAGGGATTCAGAATCAGCCGGTTTGAGCGCCGCCATCGAGGTGAGAACCGAGTCGGGGAACACCATGTAGGGTGGAATGCCCTGTTTTCGCGCCAGCAGCAGCCGAAGCTGCCGCAGCGACTCGAACAGGGGCAGGGCCGCGACATCGGCCGTATCTGCACCGGCTGAACCTCCAATGGCGATAGAGCCGGTGATTCCGCGACGGCGCTTTCGGGAACGGCCAGGCAGGCCGGGCTTGCCGAGACGCACGGTTCCGTTCCCCTTGCACAGGTCGAGGCCGGCATTCGTGACCTTCAAAAGCGGATACTCGCCATCAGTCACCCCAAGCAGTCCCTGGATAACGAGCTGGTCGATCCAGCCGCGCAGGATGGCTTCGTTATGCTCTTTCATCAAGCCGAACACGCGCAGGGCGTCGTGACCGTTGTCCCGGATGCGCGCATCGTCGACCCGCCCCAGCAGAACGCTGATGACGTAGTTTCCTCCGAACCGGCTTCCGGTGCGATACACGGCGCTGATGATCTTTTGCGCCGTCACCAGCGCCTCGTCGTCCGGCAACGCCGTGGTTTCCCCGAGACACACATCGCAGGCGCCGCAGCCACGGGGTTCAGAAAATTCAATGTCAATATTGTTGCGTTTAATAGCATCTGCTATTTCAACTGGACTCGTGATTCCGCCATCCCGTTCTGTCCCCGAAGGCGGATACTCCTCGCCAAAATGCTCGGAAAGCAGCTTGTGGCGACAAACGGGCGACACAGCATACCGGCCGATTTCCTTCAGCTGGCGTTCGATGACACGACGGCGTTCCGGCGTCACTCCGTCGTCACGCAGCGAGAGAGCCCGATGCGTCGCCAGATCGCCGGCCGAGAAGAACAGCACGCACTCGGCTGGCGCGCCATCCCGGCCCGCGCGGCCGGACTCCTGCTGATAATGTTCGATCGATCTCGGGGTATTGGCGTGAATGACATACCGCACGTTCGACCGGTCGATTCCCATGCCAAATGCGATTGTCGCGATAACCACATCGAGCCGTTCGTGGACGAAATCATCCTGCGTGCACGCCCGAACTGCTCCATCGAGCCCGGCATGGTATGGGGCACACGACACACCGGCTTTCGCGAGGCTTTTGGCAAGCCGGTCGACTTCGCGCCGGGTCTGGGCATATACGATGCCGCCTTCCCGGGGGTGGTTGCGAATCACGTCGAGCACCTGCCGCGACTGGTCATGGCGCGGGAACGCGCGATACGTCAGGTTCGGCCGGTCGGGATGGCCGATCAGCGCGACCGGCTGCCGCAGCCCGAGCTGATTCATGATGTCTGTCTGAACAGCCGGGGTCGCGGTCGCGGTCAGCGCAAGTCTCGGGACATCCGGAACACTATCAAGGAGAGGCACGAGCTGCCTGTATTCAGGACGGAACTCGTGGCCCCAGTGTGAAACGCAGTGTGCCTCATCGACCGCGACAAGCCCCAGGTGGGGCTTGATCAGTTCGATCAATCCGCCCGCGACAAGCCGCTCGGGACTGACATAAAGCAGCTCGAGCGAACCGTCGTGAATCCCGGCGAACACCCGGCTTCGAAGCTTTTCGGTCGTCTGTGAATGAAGTGCCCCGGCTTTCAGACCGGTCTCGCACGCCGCCGCGACCTGGTCGTCCATGAGCGCGATCAGCGGGGAAATCACGAGCGTCAGCCCGATGCCGCACGCCGCCGGAAGCTGGTAACACAGACTCTTCCCGCCGCCCGTCGGCAGAATAACAAGCGCGTCCCGCCCGTCCAGAACGGCCGTGACGGCCTCGCGCTGCAGGGGCCGGAAAGCGCTGTAGCCCCACATACGCTCCAGCACGTCATCCGGTTTTTTGCGGGAAACCCCGTTTTTCTTCCGGGTACCGGATTGTGAAGCCACATTCCATTGCATGTCTGCCATCCTGCGTCCGAGCCCCCTCGCCGTCAAGGCATGTATAGCGGGAATTTTCCTCCCACCTCATTCATCCGGCGAGCATCCCATCCGGGGAAATTATTTTTTTCCCGTCGCACCTGATGAAGATGGCGACGGATACAGGGCTTCCAGTTCAGGCGTGACTCCGCCGGCCTGAACGATTTTGCGAAAGACGTCGACCGAGGGGGTCGGCACGCGTTCGAATCGTTCGTTTCGGCAATCGACAGAGTACAGGCCGAACCGCGGCGCGAACGAACCCCATTCCCAGTTGTCCGTGATCGACCAGTGAATATACCCAAGAACGGGGTATCCATCGCGAATCGCCCGCTGCATCTCTTTTACATGCTGCACAAGGAATGCTTCGCGCGTCCAGCCATCAGGTCTGGGGGCGAGATCACATGTCGCCATGCCATTCTCGGCGATCAACACAGGCACCTTGAAGTAATTGTAATAATTTTTGATCACATCGTAGAGACCTTCGGGGTGAATTTCCCAGAGATGTGGCTTTGTGAAGGCCTGGGGCAGCCGCCAGAGAGCGTAATAATCGATGCCTATATAATCGATATACTTCGACCTGCCCCCCACGCCCAAAGTCTGCGCCTCATCAGCCCCGGTCATCATATCTGTCCACTGCTTGTCGACAGCCGTCAGGGCCTCCAGAGTGGTTGTGCTTTCCGAGCCGATCTGCCTGCCGGAGCCTTCAACCAGAAGGTGAATACCCCAAAAATCTCCAATTTTATATGTTCCAGTATAATTGTTCCATGAAACGTAAGCCTTACGGTCGTTTTCATGGATGATGTTATAGGCAAGTTTGTGGCAGCGGATCCAGGAGCGGGCGACGGCGATCGCCTTCAGCGGATTTTTGTAACCCGGCGCGCAGGAGCCAAGCACATAACCGGCAATGATGCTGATCGGCGGTTCATTGTAGGTAAGCCAGAAATCGACCTTTGACCCATACTCGCTCGAGACGAAATCGACGAAGCGGCAGAATGCGCGAATACCAGCCTCGGATTCCCAGCCGCCAATTTTTTCGAGCCACTGGGGCCACGTGAAATGAATGAGGGTGACAACAGGTTCCAGCCCGCGCTTCCGCATGCCACTGAAAAGGCGGTGATAGAACTTTACCCCCTCCGGATCGATCCGGCCTGGCTCAGGCTCGATCCGACTCCACTCGATGCTCGTCCGGAACGCATTCAGTCCCATTCCAGCCGCAAGGTCGAGATCTTTCTCATACATCTCGATCCCGTT
>Ga0079303_10000259_pt1 | contig 12432 bp, 8 predicted proteins | sample Methanogen_OWC_FD_77073 | JGI IMG/M metagenome (GOLD analysis project Ga0079303, IMG submission 77073) | Enriched soil microbial communities from Old Woman Creek wetland in Ohio, USA - Methanogen_OWC | ecosystem: Environmental > Terrestrial > Soil > Wetlands | place: USA: Ohio | collected...
GGCGAATGATCGACTCGCGCGAAATATCGAGCGCCGAAGTTGAAGGTCATCTCAGAGCGCGGATCAAGGAAATCGATTCGAAGCTCGGCGCTTATCTTCGCTTGAGTTCGGATGAGAGAAAGGAATCGCCCGGAAGTTTCTGGGACGGTATTCCGGTCGCCGTCAAGGACAATATCATGATCCGCGGCCAGATCGCAACGGCCGGATCGAAAATACTTGAAAATTATACCGCGATATACGATTCTACTGTCGCTCGAAAGCTTTCGGCGGGCGGCGCCGTCGTTATCGGAAAGACCAATCTGGACGAATTCGCCATGGGGTCTTCGACGGAAAATTCAGCGTTTCAAAAAACTTCGAATCCGTGGGACACGTCGCGGGTACCCGGCGGATCTTCGGGCGGCTCCGCGGTAGCTGTGGCGGCGGGAATGGCTTATATGTCCCTTGGCTCCGACACCGGAGGTTCGGTCAGGCAGCCTGCCGCCCTGTGCGGGATTTGCGGACTGAAACCGACTTACGGTCTGGTTTCCCGTTACGGGTTGATAGCTTTCGCCAGCTCCCTCGATCAGATCGGTCCGTTCACGCGCGACGCCGAGGACATGGCGTACGCGTTATCCGCTATCGCCGGTCACGATCCTAAGGACTCTACATCAAATACGAGGGTTCCTGACGATTATCCGGCTATCGCGAAGACCGGAATCGATATGTCTTCGGTCAGGATCGGCCTTCCCGACGAATACTTCGGCGCCGGGATAGAAGCCGGCGTTCTTAAGAAAGTCGAGGAAGCGGTCGAAATTTTCAGAAGGGCGGGCGCGAAGATCGTTCGCGTAAGCCTGCCGCACACCAGATACGCAATCCCTGTCTATTACCTTATCGCGACGGCCGAAGCCAGTTCAAACCTCGCCAGGTACGACGGAGTCCGTTACGGCGTCAGGACTCAGGAGACTGAACTGAAAACGATGTATATGCGTACGCGTGACGTCGGGTTCGGCCCGGAGGTTAAACGCCGCATTATTCTCGGAACCTACGCTCTGAGCTCCGGATATTATGACGCATATTACAAAACGTCACAAAAGGCGAGGACGATGATAAGCAGTGATTTTGAAAACGCCTTTGAATCGGTAGATTTTATTCTGACGCCGACCGCTCCTACTACCGCCTTCAAATTCGGAGAGAAAGTAAACGACCCTCTGACGATGTACCTTTCGGATATTTTTACGATTTCCGTCAACCTCGCTTCGATTCCCGGGCTTTCAATTCCGTGCGGCCTTTCCGACGGGATGCCCGTTGGTCTTCAAATTCTCGGGCCAAGGTTCGGCGAAGGGAAAATGATCGCCCTCGCATCAAAATTTCAGGCGTTAACCGATTTCCACCTCACTTTCCCGGCCATTTAACGGAGGATAGATGAATTACGAAGCAGTAATAGGACTCGAAGTACATGTACAGCTGAATACGAAAACAAAAATATTCTGCCCGTGTTCTACCGACTACAGCGGAACGGAGCCTAACACCCGCGTCTGCGAAATCTGCAGCGGCCAGCCCGGCGTGCTGCCGGTGCTCAATTCGCAAGTGCTTGAAAGAGCTATTAAAACCGGGCTCGCTCTCAACTGTCGCATAGCGCGCAATACTAAATTCGACAGGAAAAATTATTTTTACCCCGATCTTCCGAAAGGCTACCAGATATCTCAGTTCGATATGCCTATATGCGAAGCCGGCCATCTGGACATAGTCGTGCAAGGCGAAAAAGAAGGAGAAGCCTGTAAAAAGAAGGTTGGCATAACGCGAATTCATATGGAGGAAGACGCCGGAAAAAATGTACATCAGGATTCGGGAAGTTCCTGCGTCGACCTGAACCGCGCCGGAGTTCCGCTTCTGGAAATAGTTTCCGAACCCGATATGAGGACTTCACGCGAGGCGAAGGAATACCTTGAGAAATTGAAAGTTATATTAAAATATATAGGTGTTTCCGACTGCAATATGGAGGACGGCTCACTGCGATGTGACGCTAACGTTTCAATAAGGCCGTCCGGAGAAACCAGCCTCGGCACGAAAACTGAAATAAAAAACATGAATTCCTTCAGGGGCGTTCAAAAGGCCATCGACTACGAGATCGCCCGACAGATAGACGTCGTTTCAAAAGGCGGAAAGATCGTCCAGGAAACCAGGCTATACGATGATGCGCGCGCCGCGACGTTCACGATGCGTAAAAAAGAGGAAGCTTTCGACTATCGTTATTTCCCGGAGCCGGATCTTCCCCCATATCAGATAAGTGAAGAATCGATTGCCGAGATAAAAAATACGCTTCCCGAACTGCCGGACGTGAAATTTGCTCGTTTTACCGGGGAATACGGGCTTCCGGAATATGATTCGAAACTTATTTCCGATAGTCCTTCGCTGTGTGCATTTTTTGAAAAATGCGCATCCGCGAATAAAAATTATAAGGTTCTTTCGAACTGGATAATGGGCGATATCCTCAAGCAGATGAACGAGATACCTACCGACGATATCCTTGCGACGCGCATCACGCCGGAACATCTTATAAACATGCTCGCAATGATCGATGCTGGAACGATATCCGGCAAAATTGGAAAAACTATTATTACCGAGATATTCAAAACTGGCGAATCGGTAAAGGCGATAGTCGAGCGTCTCGGCCTGGTCCAGATTTCCGACGCATCGTCTATCTCGGCGCTTATCAAGGAAGTCTTCGCCGAAAATGAAAAGGTGGTTGCAGATTATATCGGCGGCAAGGATGCCGCAAAAGGCTTTCTCGTGGGACAGGCAATGAAAAAAACCCGCGGCAAGGCGAATCCAGGATTAGTCAACGAAGTTCTCGAAAGCGAATTAAATAAATTGAAAAACAGGTGAGTCATGAAAGAACTATTCATAATAAAGACTTCCGAAAAAGACTTCGTTAAGCAGTGCGGCGCAAAAACCGTCGTGGTTCCTGACGAACAGATTTACCGCGATTGCCTTTATGTTGCCTGCGTCGACGCGGAAAAACTCCAGATAAATTATTTCACCCGGATCCTCGATGTCCAGTTCAAGGAAGAAGGAGCCGCAGAATCTGACGGCAAAATCGGCTACGTTCTTCATCTCAAGGTCGGCAATCTTATTAAATTGCCTCGCGCGCTTGATTTTTCCTCGATAGAAGACTTTCCATCTTATCTAACTTTTGAGGAATTGCTCTGTGAATCGATAGACCTGCGTGAAGTCGTCAGAAAGCAGAAGAAGATGACCAAGCGTGAAGTTTCGCTCGTCGTCGCCAGATATCTGGAACAAGGAGTCAATTACAGCCTCAATCAAAAGCTAGACGACGCCATGGATCTTTTTAATCTCGCTCTGGACATCGACAAAAAAAATTATCTCATATATTTTTATCTTGGCAATGTATATGTTGATAAGGCAAAACTGGACATCGCTCAATATTATTACAAAAAATCAATCGAAATCAATCCAAAGTTCCATCACGCATACAATTATCTCGGACTGGCGTATTCTTACCTGAGCAAAGGCGAAAAAGCCATCGATTGCTGGCAGCAATCCATCGCGCTTCAGCCTAAAGATGAATTTGCGCTTACCAATCTCGGAAAGGCTTTCATTCAGGCAAAACAATATCAGAAGGCTCTGGAAACACTTAATGCTGCTTATGAAATTAACCCGTCAAATAATTTTATTATCAATCTCATCGGCGTCGCTCATGCCAATACCGGAGATCTCGATCAGGCTATCGAAAACTGGTCCAAGATTGTCGAGGCCGGTCAGGATGACGAATATCTTCACCTCAATCTAGCGCGCGCCTATTACGAATCTCACCATTATCGGGAGTCTCTGGAAGAATACGAACTTATCCAGGAAATGTTTCCCGCCGGTCACGAGCTTCACACTCTGGCGGACCAGAATATCGAGTTGCTGCGTGAAAAATTATCTGAAAAAACCGTCGTAATAAACGATATCAAGGATATTTCTCCATACTTCGAGCAAAAGTTCGGCATAACGTTACCCGATATAGACGATGAGCTGACAAAAATCATTAATTTTAACAAACTTGCAGATTATATAACCCTTTTCAGTCTTTCAAGCCTTAAGATCAAAACGATCGTTTTTGACCGTGAAAACGATGAAGACCTTGTCAAATACGATGAAGAAAAGCAGGAATTGAAAATCGCCCGCGGTTCCTTCAAAACTACTATAAAGCTGCGACGGGCGCTGAAAAAGGTGAAGGCCTCGATCCCCGTCAAAGAAGAACCGCCAAAGGAAAATAAGGAAAACGCAGGAAACGAGCCTGAAAAAGAAAAGATCCAGATCAATCAGATAAAACAGCAGTCCTCATCAGAAGGCGTTTCTCAGGCCGATATCCAGAATGCCATCGAACAGGCGCGTGCGCTGGTGGCAATGGAACCGAAAAATGAATGGGCGCACTACAGCCTTGGGTCGGTACTGGCGCAGGCAGGCGAATTTGCCGAAGCGATAACCGAATTCACGCTGGCTTCTACTATAAATCCGAATAATGCCATCGCATGGTATGCGCTCGGATTGAGTTACGTACGCAGCAATCAGCTCGACGAAGCCGTCCAGGCGCTTCAGCAGGCGATAATTTCCGTTCCTGATTCAAGATTGACGAGCGTTTTTGAGGAATGGAATTACAAAGATTCCCTGGCCTATTTCGGCCTTGGTGACGTATACATCAGAAAAGGCATGTTCGATGAAGCTATCAAGATTTTCCAGAAAGGGCTTTTAATTGACGCGACTTCTGCTCTAGCCCATTTCCAGCTTGGAACTTGCTACGAGGTCAAGGAGCAATATGATCTTGCGGTCGAGTCGTTCATCAACTGTCTTTCGTTGAATCCAAATTTTTCATTTGCGTATTCAAAACTTGGTACAGTATATTTCAAGAAAAATCAGTATAGCGAGGCTCTTGTTATGCTGCTGAAGGCTGTCAGTTACGATAACGCCGACAGCGAAAGCTATTATTTTCTCGGAGAAATATACTCCAAAACCGGTAAAATCGAAGACGCAAAATATTCATACAACATGGTATTGCAGCTTGCACCGAAAGACGACGTCTATTATTCTCATGCCCAGAAAGCATTGGAGGAGCTTAATTCGGTAAAATAAAACCGTACGTACGTTTCATAATTTTTTACGAGGTGAACTTTTTTGAGCATAATAAATAAAAAAACATTTTTTCTTGTTATTACTTTTCTCGTTATATGTTCCTTTTCGTTTCAGGGATGTGGATGCGGCGGAGACGATCGTGCTGGTGAAAAGGCTTCGGGCAGAAAGATCCTCAGGCTCGCAATTCCATCCGATATCACCACGATCGACCCGGCTTTTTCCACAGATGTCACTTCGGGTCAGATTCTTTCAAAGGTATATGAACGCCTTGTTAATCTTGATGACAATATGATCATCAAGCCTGATCTCGCGGAAACATTTGAAATCAGCGCCGACTGTAAAGAATTTAAATTCACGCTCAGACGTGGCGTCCTTTTTTCTGACGGTGTAACCGTTTTGAACTCGAAAATGGTGAAGGACTCTTTTGAAAGAGTAATCAATCCCAAAACGGCCTCGCCGCGTGCAAATATTTTTGATAAAATAGTCGGATACGATGAATTCATAGCCGGTAAAACTTCCGAGATCGAAGGTCTGAAAACCAACAGTGATTATGAAATAGTTATCAAAATCAAACAGCCATTCGTGCCATTTTTATATAATCTTTCGATGGTTCCGGCATCCATCGTTTCAGTTAAAGAAAAAGATCCGATCGGAACCGGTCCTTTTTTTATTGCCCAAAAAAGCGATGGCGCCAAAATGACGCTTGGCAAAAACTCTTTTTATTATATGAAAGATAGAATCTTCATTGATGAACTTGTCTATAATATAATTCATGACGAAAATACTCAGATAACTTCATTTGAAATCGGCAATATAGATGTCCTGAATTTGAGCACTGTCAATGTTAATAATTTCATGGTCAAAAATGGATCAAAATACAATATTCACAAACAACCCAAATTGAATGTTTATTACATAGCATTTAATTGCGCCAATAAAATGTTCGAATCGGAAAAAGTTCGTAAAGCTCTCAATTATGCCATCAACAAAGAAGAAATAATAAAAGTTCTGATGAACAACACTATGATTCCTTCTGTTGGCCCGTTCCCGCCATCACTCGGTTCGTTTGATCAGAAGGCTTCAGGCTATTCCTTTGACATTGATAAAGCTAAAACGCTTCTCAAAGAAGCAAATGTCCAGAATTTGAATATCGACCTTTATTTCAAATCGAGTTTTGAAATAGAAAACATCATGCAGATGGTTAAAGAAAACCTTGCAAAAGTCGGCGTGAATGTTTCACTGAAGAAGATGGAGTGGGCTGCATTGAAATCTGAAATAGTTAAAGGCAACTTGCCTATGTACTATTTGAACTGGTCAGCTGATTATCCTGATTCTCACAATTTTCTGGTTCCTTTATATCACACAAAAAACAAAGGCGCCGGCGGGAACAGAGCGTTTTTTTCAGACAAATCGGTTGATGACATGATGGATAAACTGGAGGCTACTTCTAATCCTGATGAATATAAAAAATTGTCTCAGGAAATTCAGAAAGTAATTATCGACAAAGCTCCCTGGATATTTTTGTGGCACGAAATCGAATATGCAGCCTCTCAAAAAAATGTTGTCAATTACAATGTTCCCAAGATTTATTCAATGGAAAAATTTTTGGATGTAAAGTTGACCGAATGACAAGGCAAAGAACAACTCACATAGAAAGTGTGTCGTCCAATAATTAATATTATGTAAACTGATTATGTAATCCAGTTATGTGAACACATTATGTTAACTGATTATTCGTGACAAAATTTTTGCATTAGTCATTTTGGGTTTAATAAACTATAGATTTACCGATTAGTGATATTATGTTAAATTACTTTATAGAAAGATTAATATTCAGTATCATTGTATTACTTGGTATTACTCTTATCACATCATTACTTATTTATCTCATTCCCGGCGACCCCGTCCTCGAGATAGTAGGAGAAAATACATCTCCCGAGGTCATCAAAAACATCAAGGAGCGCTTTTTACTCGACCAGCCATTCATTGTTCAATATCTGGCCTATCTGAAAAAACTAGTTCAGTTCGACCTGGGCAAGTCATATAAAACCAATGTCGAGATCTGGGATGTCATAAAGCAGCGCTTCCCAAATACAATGCTTCTTGCCACTTCGTCGATCCTGTTCGCTTCGTTTTTCGGCATCCTCATCGGTTTTTTCTCCGCCATGTATAAGGAATCGCTTTTCGATAAAGTAAGTAAATACTTCATATTAGTTGGCATATCAACGCCCGTTTTCGTTCTCGGCGTCATTTTGTATACCGTTTTCTCCGTCAAGTTCAGATTCATCAAAAACATCACCGGCTTCGACAGCTATTATAACCTGATACTGCCCACCATTGCGCTGGGCACCCAGAGCGCGGCTTACATCGCCCGCATCACGCGCTCGACGGTCCTGGACATCAAGAAACAGGAGTATGTTCGCCTCGCAAAATCCAAAGGCCTCTCGCGAATGACCGTCAACTTCAAACATATTTTTGTTAATTCGCTTGCACCGATCATAACCGTCATCGCTCTCGACTTCGGTTCCTACCTCAACGGTTCCGTCATCACAGAAACGATATTCGGCTTTCCCGGTATCGGCCTTTACATATTCAAACAGGGAATCGGCTGCCGTGATTTTCCCGTTATTCAATCCATGGTACTTTTCTGTGCCGTCATTTTCATCGCGATCAATTTCATTGTCGACATGATTTACTTTGCGATCGATCCGCGCGTGCGTGAAAAACTTCAAAACAGCTAATTTCCTGCCAACCGGATTTTCCCACTTTTTATTTTTCAGGCACGCACCCTTGTCCAAGGTCAATAATTCATTCGGGCGTGCCTTAAAACGCCTCTAATGAACGCTCCACCAAAACCGTTGGTTGACGAGCTTTTTCGACGATGGTGTAATACGTTCGGAATTTCATTCGAATTTCGATCTAAAATTTGCGTTTAAATTTAGCGCCGATAATATATCTTATGTAAACCAAAATTACTCGCGTAATTTTGGCTTACATAAGATACCGGGTTAATATTTTAACTTAACCAAAAAAGCGTATTTTAAGTCGCTTGCTTTTCGTGAGTTGAATCTTTGCGTAATTTTGGCTTACATAAGATACCGGTTTAATATTTTAACTTAACCAAAAAGCGTATTTTAAGTCGCTTGCTTTTCGTGAGTTGAATCTTTGCGTAATATTGGCTTACATAAGATACCGGGTTAGTAATTACTTAATATTCAAATCTTTCTCCTTCTACTGGTAAATATTTTTATTTGCATAAAATATCGGAAGGAGAAATGCGCGGCCACTTTTTTTTACGATTATTTATTTGTTCTGGAAAGCAATCCGATCATTTTTAACAGATCGTCGGCCTTGGATAAAAATGTGAGCAATGCCAATATTGCGACTGTGTAGCCGGATTTTTTGTGAACGGAGCGCAGATTTTCCATTGCTTTATTGACGACCATGTATCCCAGGACGGGAGTTATCGCCATTAATATAACGGTTATGAATCCACCGATGGCGTGCGGCGATTTCAGATGCGGGTAACCGTTTAATATCTTGAAGGTGGCGATTGATGTGAAACCCGCGATCCCGCAAAATGCTCCGGCGGCGCCAAGCATTTTATGCTTAAAAAACCACTGGCCCTTTTTGCCGCGGGCGATTACTATCGCGCCTGTTATTATAATAACCATCAATAACATTAAAAGAGCATGTGCAAGAACGTAATAATTCAATTAATTGTTCCTTTTATATAGAGAATATAGCCTGTTAAAAACTGTTATAATCTATTTTGTTTTGTTAATTATTACCTCTGACGTAGAGGGCGGTTTTACAGGCTCATTTTTTTTGACAGTAACTTCCCGGGTTTCGGAAACCGAAGCAGGTTTATCGACAATTTTTATCATCGGTACACCAAACAGCTTGGCGAATTCGTTGTAATAAAGCTGGGCATAATACTTATCATGAATGACGATAACGTTTTCGTCGTTTTTAGTGTCGGCCGCCTTGGTATAATTGAATGATCCGGTTATGACCAGGGCGTTATCGGATTCGGGATCTACTACGAGAAATTTGTCGTGAAGCATCGATTGGGGATTTGAATCCTTTTTTACATCCATATTTCTGGAAAGTAACGCGGAATAGCCGCTTGATTTTCCGCCTGCGCCAAGATCGTCGCACATTCCTCTGACGGTAACGCCATTTTTATATTTAGCGTAAAGGGCGTTCTCAAAATTGTCTTCGGTGAATGCGAATATTACGAAGGAAACAGATTTTTTGGCGTTATCGATATAACTGACCATTCTATCTATAACTCCGTCTGTCGGGGCAAAATAAGCTTCCACTTCGACTGAATCGATGTAAAAAGAATGACTGGAAGTAAGATTGGTTTTTTTCTTCCCGAATAGATGATTATCATACATTATTGAAAATTCTTCATTATATATTTTAGCTGCTTCTTTCGATTCAAGAATGACGCCATTGTTATAATCTTTAATGGTATTGTTGTCAGTAGCATTATAAGACCCAGTCCAGACCTTCTCGCCATCGACGACGCAGAACTTGTTATGGCATTCGCCCGATCCGCCGTTGCCGAACATTTCATCTGTCACGATCACGATACCTGCATTTTCAAGTCTCTGGTAACTGTCGAAAAAAGTTTCTCCCTTAGTCTTTCTTTGTTTTTTATTATTATTGTAATATTTACCTTCGGTGATAAGTTTTACATTTTGCGGTTTAAGTCTTTGAGCAGCCCTGATGAACGCTTCGATTATGCACGTGCGGTTTACTTGATAGAAATGCGCGTTAACCGATACCTTAGCGCTGTCAATGAAGTTGGCCAGTTCAACGTCTATATTTTTCGAATCGGGCGGGTCGTTGAAGAAAACTTTGATCTTGTCTGTTTTGGCTGCATGAGAAATGTCCGAAATCAAAAAAAGAAATGAAAAAAACACCGAAATTATTATTGCACATGACAATATCTTGATTGTTTTGCTTTTCGATAAATACATAATACACCCTTTCGGTTTACATAATAAAAATTATTGGACGTTTTTCGGAGAAAGTTGAAGCGTTCACTACTGTTCGTAAATTTGACTGTGTTATTGAGATTCGGATAGAATCTGAACCGAAGAATTTCGTTATGATATCGGCAAATTAAGGCTGCTGTGGAAGAGGCCTTGGCGATACTAATTTTTCGAATGAGCCGTGAGCGAGGTCGGCGCTCTTTTTATTGACGCAGACTATATCGATTTTTTTACCCGGCGCGTCCATAATGGCGTAAAAAGCCTCGTTCTTGGTCAGGCCGGAAGCATTGGGGCAGACGGGTTCAGTATTTAAATAATTGCTTTTCATGAGAGTTTCGATGTCGACACCTTTAAAACTGGAATCTTTGACATTTTCCATATAAAAAAGCCTGGTGGCGTTTAAAAGCGTTCCCATATTGGCGATGCATGCCTTCTTCTTCACATCGGCCTTGATTCGGGCGTAGTTGGGAACTGCTATCGCGATAAGAATGCCTATAATGGTTATCACAACCAGCATTTCGATCAGAGACCAGCCGCGTTTGATGGCATACCCGTATTCGTTGAATTTTTTGTCCGGATTCATTTATTTATCCTCCAATTAATCTTAATCAAGAATGATGACTTTTGATTGCATTATATGTATTAGTCGCGTACCTGTCCGTCATGGACGAAATATAATCGGCTACGCAGATATCGATATTATCGTCTTCGGAAACCCTGTGATAATCTTTGAAAAGATGGTCAGGGTTGTTTTTATAATAATCAAAAAGAAAATATATTATATCCCTTGCCTGTTTGGCTTCGTCGAAATTGTCCTCTTTGTGGTAAACGTTTTCGAAGAGGAAATCGCGAAGTTTGTTGGTGACGTCGAGGATCGTTTCGGACATGGTTATTTCGCCCCGCTCCATACTGCACAGTACGACGTCGGTGACCATCCGGTCGATCCTCTCGGAATTGGACTTTCCAAGTTTTGAAAAAACGAAATCGGGTATCTGCTTTTCTTCCAGCAAGCCGAACGAAAGCGAATCGTCCAGGTCATGATTGATATATGCGATGCTGTCTGAAATTTTGACTACCATGGCTTCGAGCGTTTCTGGAAAATCGTTTCCGAACGCTGAAAAGATTCCGGCGCGCGTCTTGGAATGTTTTAATATTCCCTCGCGGACCTCGTAACACAGATTCAGCCCGCGCCCGTGACGTTCGAGCTTGTCGACGACCCTTAACGACTGGATGCTGTGGCGGAAACCCTGAGGCAATAATTTGTTCAATACGTCCTCGCCCGTGTGGCCGAACGGAGTGTGGCCGATGTCGTGGCCGAGTGAAATGGCTTCCACCAGGTCTTCGTTCAGGCGAAGGGCCCTGGCTATGGTGCGCGCTATCTGCGTGACTTCAAGCGTGTGCGTCAGGCGCACCCTGATATGGTCCGAGCTCTGGCGTATATAAACCTGCGTCTTGTCTTTCAGACGTCTGAATGACTTGGTGTGCAAAATCTTGTCGCGGTCCTTTTGAAAGCACGTACGGAATCCGCACTCGATTTCAGGCTTTTCGCGCCCCTTGGAGGCTGACGATAACCTTGCCATAGGAGAAAGGAATATCTTCTCCTGCTCGTATATTCTTTCCCTTATGGTAGCCACCACGGGAACCGTCTGCGGTTGAGTCATAAAACCCCGTTAATATCCTTTTTATTCGTCGTCGGAATCCCCTGATTTCAGGACGGACGAGGGAGCCGGGCGCCATTTGAAATTGATATTGCTTTCGAACCCGAGAAGTTCGTTGATATAATAAACGACGGGCAAAACGATTTCGTCTATCGTCTTCGGATTGTGGTAGAAGGGGGGCGAAGCGAACATTACATCGGCCCCCGCGGCCGAAAGTTTCGCCATATTTTCGAGATGAATCGTGGATAGCGGCATCTCTCGCGCGACGACGATGAGCTTGCGTCTAAGTTTGAGCATGTTGGACGCGCACCTGGTGATAAGATTGTCGGCGATGCCGCCGGCGATCTTGGCAACGGTGTTCATGCTGGCCGGAAGAACGACCATCCCGTCGATTCCGGAGGTTCCGGAAGAAATGTCCGCCGACAGATCGGAATTCGAATATATATGGGAAACGTATTTACGTGTTTCGGGTTTGCCCATCTGCATTTCGTTTTGAAGTATCTTCCATCCTTCGTCGGAAGCTATGAAGGATACTTTAACATCGCGCTTTATAGTCAGCCATTTCAGGAATTTGACGCAATAAATGGATCCGGACGCGCCGGAATGAGCGACTATTATCTTCAAGATATCACCCAAACCTTCAAAATAGATAA
>Ga0079303_10000260_pt1 | contig 12402 bp, 10 predicted proteins | sample Methanogen_OWC_FD_77073 | JGI IMG/M metagenome (GOLD analysis project Ga0079303, IMG submission 77073) | Enriched soil microbial communities from Old Woman Creek wetland in Ohio, USA - Methanogen_OWC | ecosystem: Environmental > Terrestrial > Soil > Wetlands | place: USA: Ohio | collected...
TTTCTGTTTCCGTGTCATTTCTTTCTCCTTCTCCGAAACGCTTTCAACTCGTTCCCGGTCATTTGATATGCCGTAATTACGAAGATATCGTCTTCCTTTGATGATCTTGGTCTTGTGTCACTGCTTGATTTGATCAGAAGATTCCAATGTCAGTCATGAACCGCCGGATACGGAACCGTACGTCCGGTGGTGTGAGAGGACGGCGGGGGGGGACCTCACCTCCTACTCGATGAGCCGAAACGGTGGCAACTCCAGGACCTGACGTTTCGGACATGAACCAGCTATTAATATTGGATGTTATAATTGATGGCATCTTTACTTTTGCAAGTATCAAGAAATGGATGTTGCAGGACTTCTTTGACGTGCCATTGGCGAAATGATTCGGCAGGGCGATATTCGGAACGGGAGGGGATACGGATTTGATGGCCGAGGAAACGAAGAAGCCATTCTTCCTTCCCCGGACCGCTTGTTTCTTCGGAAACGACAACTTGGAGAGATTCGGACAAACCCCACGCACCTCGGTCGAACAGCTTGTGATGAAGAGTGCAGAGGCAAAGACCATTTGGTTCTTCCGCGGGACCGCCGGCCTGGTGCCATTTGATATGAGCTGCTTCAACGCCTACCGGAGCCAGCCCGAGCTGGAGACCCATACCACATACGCAACAGCGATAATCATATGCCCGTAGGATCCGATGGCGGAATTCAGGATTTCTTGGCGGTGTTCCGGAATTTTCGGGGATTATGTTTGTCATGGTATTTAATTCAGAATCAGAGCCGATTAAACACTCAAGACCTGTCGCCAGGAGAAGGTCATCGTGATACGACTCAGGAAAATGAGCCGTGAGAATCATTCTCGCAATGACTCTGATAAGCTTCGGATCTGACTTAAGCGCATGAAATATTTCCGGCGTAAATCCACCCAACGCAGCATACTGAATGAGATTGCCGTGATATACGCTGCTCTGGTTTCGTCCTGGTTCAAGCTGATCGGCATGGGGAATTTCCCAAATTCCGTCAGATTGAAGATGCCAGAAAGGAAACTCTGGATGATATGATTTTCTGGTTGGTCCGAAGTCGCGAAGAAGCTTCCTGAGGGGCTCCTCAATTTCGGCAAAAAAGGCAAGCCGCTCCCGGCCTGCTGCTATCCTTCCAAGCGTCAGAAGAATCAGAAGAGGCTTATGCGGCGCGCGCTGAGCACCTCTCTTCCAGACTTTTAACTCTGAAAACTGGCGAAGGAACTCTGAATGATCACGACGAATGACTGCCATGTGGCGTATTACCCTCGACCAATGATTTGGGGCATTACATCTTTGCGAATAGTATTAGCGACGCATTGTAGTATAAAATAGAAAATAATTGCGTAAATGCTTTGCCAGAACTCATTTTATAATAGCATACGGGCTATCATTTATGGTCTTGACCATTTCACTATCGAAGATGCGGAATACCGGGGAAGGAGGCAGGGTGGCGCTCTCGATCGTTCAAGGGCGGTTCTGGCCCACGATCCGGCTGATGGCCCCGGGGATGGTTTGCAGGGGAAGGATTTCCATCGCGGCGCCGAGATCGATCGCCGCTTTTGGCATGCCGAAAATCACCGAGGTGGCCTCATCCTGGGCAATGATGTGCCATCCTGCCTTCCGCAGAGTGAGAAGTCCACTTGCCCCGTCGCGGCCCATTCCGGTCAGCAGAACCCCGATTCCCTTCGTTGGCCAGTTTTTTTCGGCGCTCGAAAAGAACACATCCACGGAGGGGCGGAAAGGCTACTCCGCCGGTTCCTCCTGATATGGAATTGGTGATTGCCGTCGGAACCTTCGACGTTGGGGCCACCCGGAGCATGTTCCCGTCGTCATCCATGCGCTGGAAAATGGTTCAGGTGCCTCCAACCAGGCGTTTCACCTCGTCTACGATGGGAGTTTCCACCTTCAAATCCCGGTTGGGCTTGAGAGCGATGTTTCCGGCCTGGAAGACTGGGAGGTTCAGGGCTCTGGTTCTCTTGTCCAGTTGGTTGATTGCATCCCATGTGACTGTCTGGGACGCCAGGGAGGACTTTCCCTTGTTGGCGATGACCTCACGGGCTACGTTCAGACTGATGTTGACCTTGTCCTGGATCAGATCGTTGGCGGTTTCACACATGTTGTAGACGTCCCGGGCTACCTGTGACAAGGTTTCCAGGGATATGGCATTCATTTCCGACTCGGCTTTTTCGGACAGCGTCTTTCCCATCTGGGAGGTTCGTTCCAGGAAAACCACCATGGGAAGCGCAGCCGCAAGGACGGCCAACAGGAAAACCTTCGTCCGCAGTGTCAATTTCACGCATGAACTCCTCATAAATGGAATGGTGCAAAAAGATCTGAGCGACAGATGGGTCGCTCGCCTCTAACGGGTGAAAGTCAGTCGGTCCGAAAGAAATCAAAATATCCGAGTGCCGGATTCTCAGGCCTGAAAATTGTAAAACTAACTGGTTTCAGTTTATGTTATTTTCTGACAGATGACAACCCCTCAACGAAGCTCTGAGAACGGATGGAGGTGTGAACAGCCATTTCTGAATATCAGGAAGTATTTCACTATAATGATGCGGAAAATCGAATGATGATAAACTCACGGTCGAAAAGAAAAGTTCCGGAGAGCCGGCTTGCCCCGGAGCAGACACAGATATCAACCGGTGCGGTGAAAGGAAAAACGATGGTTTCGATCATACCCAGAACATGGTATAGTGAGAAGTATTCCATATCGCAGTTAGAGAGCCAGTATTGGAACTTCCTGGACGCGCCGAACAGACAAGAGTTGAGTGCTCTCGATCGGGAGGGGCTTTTTGAATCTGTCATTCAACGGTTCAAACACTGCTACGAGCTTATGAGTGGAGCCGTCAGCACTATTATCGTCATGGCCATGGTCGATTACGCTCCCAAAGGCGCAAGGCGAGTGTTCCGGCATGCCATCAGGGAAAAACTCATTGAATGTTCAGGCGACTGGGTGGACAAGGAAGACCGTCCAAACCTTTTCCGCGGCACCTATGATGACACCCAAGCCGCCCAGGAGCTGGCCTTCCTCGGGCCCTTCATCAAAGACGCCCACTCCATCCTCGACAAAATTGCCGGAAGCGAAGCAAGCTTTGATGGAAATGGCGCATGCCAACGGTGAATTTTCCTTTATATCGGGGAAACACCATATATCATGAGATATTCAGATAATCAAATTGATCAGACGTTTGCACACGGGCCATGGCCTGTGTGGAAGAATGCGATATTGTTAAGAGCGTTTTGCCTCATCACGCGGATGGCTTGAGGATGTTCTGTAAATACTCCTCGTAATTCCATCCGTTGTCGATCTGGCCTGTTGGCGTGATTTCAATAACGCGGGTTGCAACCGATTCGATGAACTGCCAGTCATGGGACGTGAAGAGAATGGTACCAGGAAATTTCATGAGACCGTTATTCAGCGCCGTGATGGATTCCAGATCGAGGTGATTGGTTGGTCCATCCAGCAGGAGCACGTTCGCGCTGCTCAGCATCATACGCGCGAGCATGCAGCGCACGCGTTCGCCACCGGACAACACATTCGTCATTTTCAACGCTTCATCACCGGAAAAAAGCATGCGGCCGAGAAATCCCCGGATAAAGCTCTCGATTTTATCTTTGGAATACTGCCGAAGCCAATCGACGAGATTCAATGTCCCGGAGTTGAAAAATTCGGAATTGTCCTTTGGAAAATAGGCTTGTGAGGTGGTCACTCCCCAGGCGAACTTCCCTGCATCTGGCATTAATTCGCCCATGAGAATTTTGAAAAGGGTGGTATGGGCAAAATCATTCTCTCCCACGAAAACGATCTTGTCGCCTTTGTGTACCGTAAAGGTCACATTATTGAGGATTTTGACCCCATCGATCGTCTTTGTGAGCCCCTCCACCCGAAGAAGCTGATCCCCCGCTTCACGCTCGGGTTTGAACCCGATGAACGGATAACGGCGAGACGATGGTTTGATGTCTTCGATATTCAGCTTTTCCAGCTGTTTCCGACGGGAAGTCGCCTGGGCCGACTTGGATTTGTTTGCACTGAATCGGGCGATAAAAGCCTTCAGCTCTTCCGCCTTTTCCGACAATTTCTTGTTTTGATCCTGCTGCAATTTGAGGGCAAGCTGGCTCGATTCACACCAGAAATCATAGTTTCCGGTATACAATTTGATGTTGCCGTAATCGATGTCCGCCATGTGCGTGCAGACGTGGTTGAGAAAGTGTCGGTCATGGGAAACGACGATAAGCGTTTTGTCATAATTGAGCAGAAAATTTTCCAGCCATCGAATTGCCGCGATATCCAGATGGTTGGTTGGTTCATCGAGCAGCAGAATATCCGGATCACCGAACAACGCCTGCGCCAGAAGGACTTTCACCTTTTGCGAGTCTTTCAGCTCCCGCATGAACAATCCATGCAGTTCGGTTTGGATTCCAAGCCCGGACAGTAGAACGGCTGCATTGGATTCTGCTTCCCAGCCGTTCATCTCCGCAAAGAGTCCCTCGAGCTCGCCCGCACGCTCTCCATCTTTTTCTGAGAAATCATCTTTCTCATAAAGCCTGGTTTTCTCTTCAATCACGGCGCACAATTCAGGGTGGCCGAGGAGAACGGTTTTCAGAACCTCAATATCATCATAGGCAAAATGATTCTGGTTCAAAACCGCAATGCGTTCGCCAGGAGTGATATTCACGCTTCCCGTGGTTGAAGGGATTTCTCCGGAGAGAATTTTCAAAAAAGTCGATTTTCCCGCACCATTGGCACCTATCAACCCATAGCAGTTGCCGGGAAGGAATTTGATATTCACCCCTTCAAAAAGCTTGTTGCTGCCAAAACGAAGTCCGAGATTTTCTGTGCTGATCATGTTTGTTCTCCGGTCCAGTCCATCCAATGTATCATCAAAGCTCATTCCCAGAGGGAAAGGGAATTCGAATGTGTCGAGGTTGATCGGTCTGATGCTGAAATTGTGTCATCCGTGTGGCAATGCTGTATATTTGAGTGTGAATACTGCGTTATGAACATCGAGACAAGCCGCCATTTACCTGGTGGCGGTGAAACAAAGAAATCGGATATTTGCCAGCCCCGCCGGCGGGGTTGCATTATACCACCGCTCACAGGTGAACGAATGTAAATCCTGCTCATGAAAATCAGGCAAGGCAGAGACAGGATATTTTCCGAACTGCAGCTTCGAGGTTTTTAATAAATATGGTAGTATTTATTTTCTGATCCCTGGAAATGGGAGATCATCCGATGAGACTGACGAGAAAGGCATGTAGAAATGGACAAGTTGCTTGGTATCCGCCTGTTATGCCTTAAAACAGGTTGTCAGGAAATTATCACTGAGTTCGATATCCTCAAAGAAGATAATCATTCGCTTCGGATATCCATGGCAGACCACACCGGTGAAGCCGATGAGCGAACCATCAAAAAGAAGTGGATCGGAGAGATTACCGAATACGCTCTTGGCGATGAAGGTGTTGAATTCAAACTCATGTGCCAACCAGAAAGCAAAGCAGAGTCTGTCATCTTACTCCGCTCTGCCATGATGGAATATATTCATCGACTTCGCGACAATTTGACGGCGCTCGAAAAAGCAGCTGTCGAATTCACACAAGCAAAATAATATATTGCAATGTATTCATTGGGGGTTTCTTGTGAGCAATATGGGTGCCAATATTTGTAGTATTCATCCTGGCAGTGGAAGCGTTTGTTCATTCAGAGTATGGGCTCCCATGGCCCAGGCGGTCTGGGTTATGGGAGATTTTAACGACTGGAATCAAACCCAGGATCTTTTACAAAGAGATGACAGCGGCTTCTGGACAACAAGTATTCCAGGTGTCAAACCCGATCAGAAATACAAATTCCGTATCAAGGGTCCCGCATGGAATCAGGAAATTCTCAATAGGCCTGATCCTTGTGCCCGACAGATGGAACACTCCGCCGGGTCTTCCATCATCAAAGACCCTCTCCGTTTCACCTGGACGGACGAATACTGGGAGCCTCACTCATTTGAAGACATGGTGATTTATGAGCTCCATGTTCCAACCTTCATTGGAAAAAATGATGGACAGGGATATCCCGGCAATCTGAAAAAGCTTCTGACAAAATTAGATTACATCAAAAACCTGGGTGCGAACACCATTGAACTCCTTCCACTGCACGAATACGCCGGAGACAATTATCTCGGATATGCTCCCGTGGCATTTTTTCCAATCGAATCATCATACGGATCAGCAGAAGGAACAGCCTATGATGAGCTGAAAGAGTTTGTGAATGCTGCTCATAGTAAAAACATTGCCGTCATAGCCGATGTCGTCTTCAATCATTTCACTGATAGAGATAAAGACGACAAATGGATCTGGAATTATGACGGAGATAGCAAATATGAAAAGGGAGGAATATATTTCAGCGGGCTGAATACCTCCTGGGGCCCCGCTCCTGACTGGGAGAGAGCTGAGGTCATCGAATACGTCAAAGATACGTGCAGCTTTTATCTCAGCGAACTGCACTTTGACGGTCTCCGATGGGATGCAACAGATCATATTAAAAACAAGCCAAATGGCTGGAATGCCATGAGGGACATTTTGTGGAATCTCAAGACATTCCAGGGCAATGAAAAGAAAATTTTCATTGCAGAGCAGCTTCCGTTCGATCGGGAAATTGTTCATTCCGGTAATTTCGATGCAGGGTGGTGGGTTGAATTCCATCATTCTCTTGAAAAGGAATTAGGAGGAAACCAGACGAGAGGGAGCAGTATTGAAAATGGAATCAATGGTGGAGAGTATTCCAAAATATATCAAAGGATCATTTATTTAACCGGACACGATGAAGCAAGAAATGGGAGTCAATATGTCGTCAGTGAATTTGGCGGGAGAAACAATTGGGATGCCAGAGCCAAATGTCGTTTGATGGGTTCTCTCCAGTTCTTTGTTCCAGGAATTCCCATGATCTGGCAAGGTGAAGAGTTCCTCCAGGATGGCTGTTTTGACGACAATTCGGAAAAAGCTGTTGATTGGCATTATCAAATGGATGGAGTTGGCTCTCAAATGCAAAAGATGTATCAGGATGCAATTGCGGTGAGAAATCTCCATACCAGTTTGAAATATGGTAGCTTGACCTGGACTCATCCCAAAGATGCAAACCAGATCGTTGCCTTCCAGCGACATGATCCTGTAAATTCTCAGACGTCACTGGTCATCGTCAATTTCAGTGGAACAGACTGGGTGGATAATCATGGCTATTCCATTCACACCGGCATATCCCATGGAGCATGGGAACAGCTCTTCTGCAGCCAGGATGCAGAGTATGGCGGCTGGGATGGTGCTGGTAATGCCTATTATGAAGCTTTGTCTCAAAATGACGGTATTATAAATCTCAATATTCCTAAATTCAGTGTCATTGTCATGAAGTTAAAGTGACTGGTGATCAAAGCGTTCGTGGAAATCCGATAGGAGGCTGGGCATGACGGGGCAGGGTTGGGTGGTACACAAATTCGGTGGAACCTCGCTGGGGTCTGCCGAGCGTATCGAACATGCGGCTGAATTGATCCGGTCGGAATTTGCAAAGGGTCGGAATATGGCCGTTGTCGTTTCGGCCATGAACACCATGACCGACCGCCTGTTGCGGTTGTGTGAACTGGCAGAAACCCGCGATCCGTCTACCGACAGCCACTTGGAGGCCATCCGCCGGGACCATCTCTCCACCATCGAAAAACTGTTTCCCGGCGAAGAAGGGCGCGAAACAGCCGGAACAATCGAAACCGAGATCCGGGAGTTGCGTGAAATCCTGGTAGGAGTGAGCCTTCTGCGCGAATGCTCTGAGCGTGCCCGCGATTTCATTGCCGGCCTCGGCGAGGTATGGTCTTCGCACATGATGACGGCGTTGCTCCGCAAGCTGGATCTTGCAGCCGAACGGGTTGATGCCAGGAAGGTCCTGGTTGTCGATCTGGCCCCGCCAAACGTAAACGTGGTCTGGGACAACAGCCGGACCCTGTTCGACCGGTTTTTGAGCGGGCTGCCCCCCGTTGCCGGAGATGGTCCCCGACTGGTCGTCTGCACCGGGTTCATCGCCCAGACGCGAAATGGGGTTGCCACGACCCTTGGGCGCAACGGATCCGACTACACGGCCACGATTTTCGGGAATCTGCTCGATGCCAGTGAAGTCGTGATCTGGACCGACGTCGACGGAGTGATGAGCGCCGATCCCGGGAAGGTTCCCGAGGCCGTCCTGGTGCCCGAACTCACCTATCGCGAGGCGATCGAGCTGGCCTATTTCGGAGCCAAGGTTCTTCATCCCGGGACAATGGGACCGGCGATTGCCAAGTCTCTGCCCATCCTGATCCGCAACACTTTCCGGCCCACGGCGCCGGGCAGCGTGGTCAAATCCGAGGCCGTCATCGATCCGAACCGGCCCGTGAAGGGATTCGCCACGGTCGAGCCGATCGCTCTGGTGAACATGGAAGGCACGGGTATGATGGGCGTGCCGGGAATCGCCGGCCGCCTTTTCGACGCACTCCACGTGCGCGGGATCTCGGTGACCATGATCTCACAGGCTTCGAGCGAGCATTCCATCTGTTTCGCGGTTCCTGCAAAACAGGGTGAGGCAGCCCGCTTGGCCGCTACCGATGCCTTCGCGGCAGAACTGGCCCACGGCCAGGTGCAGAAGGTGGAGGTCAGCGGCCCCTATGCCATTCTGGCGGCAGTCGGAGAGGGGATGGCGGGAACGCCCGGGGTTTCGGCCCGTCTCTTCGGGGCGCTTGGTGCTGCCGGCGTCAACATCCGCGCTATCGCCCAGGGCTCTTCTGAACGCAATATCAGCGTGGTCATTTCAGCGGGCGAAGCGGTCAAGGCGCTGCGGGCCGTGCATGCGGGGTTCTACCTGTCGCGGCAGACCGTCAGCATCGGAGTGATCGGCACCGGGAATGTTGGGGGAGCGTTGCTTGACCAGATCGCCCGTGAGGCCGACCGGTTGCGGGAGACGTTATCGATCGATCTCCGCATCCGGGGAGTCATGAATTCGAGAAGAATGCTGCTTCACGAACGCGGAATGGATCCGGCTGGCTGGCGCAACGAGCTGGACGCGGCGACCATGGCTCCCGATCTTGATGCGTTCCTCGCTCATGTCCGTACCGATTCCTTGCCCCATGCTGCGGTGATCGACTGCACGGCGTCGCAGGAGTATGCCCGGCAATATGCTGACTGGTTCGGCAAGGGGCTGCACGTGATCACTCCGAACAAGAAGGCCGGTTCCGCACCGTGGGCGGAATACTGCCGGACCCTCGAAGCTTCGCGGCGAACACGCCGTCATTTTCTGCATGAGACCACCGTCTGCGCAGGCCTGCCGGTTATTGGCACCCTTCAAGACCTGGTGCAGACCGGTGATTCAATAATCTCCATCGAGGGGATCTTTTCAGGATCGCTCTCCTTCATCTTTTCCCGGATGGCAGACGGAAAACGCTTCAGCGAAGCGCTTCGGGAGGCGATGCAGGCAGGCTTCACCGAGCCCGATCCGCGGGATGACCTGTCGGGGGCCGATGTTGTCCGCAAAGTTGTCATTCTCGCCCGTGAAGCCGGACTGGCGCTGGAACCATCGGCTGTTACTGTCCAGAACCTGGTGCCCGGGGAGCTACGCAGTATTCCGAAAGACATGTTTCTCGACTCCATCGATCGCCTTGATGACCACGTTGTGGCCCTTCTGAAACCGTTCTCGGAAAACGGCCTCACTCCCCGGTATCTCGGCCGGATCGATCCAAAACAAGGCGCAAGCGTCTCCGTGGGAGGTGTTCCAATGAATTCTCTGCTCGGCCGGGCGACCGGCGGGGACAATGTCGTGTCCTTCCGCACTAGGCGATATGATGCCCATCCCTTGATTGTGATGGGGCCGGGGGCCGGCCCAGAGGTCACAGCCGCGGGCGTGTTCGCCGATCTTCTGCGTCTCTGCTCAATCATCGGAGGTGGACAATGAGCTCACCGCGTCAAGCGACGGCATTCGCACCAGCCACCGTTGCAAATGTGGCGGTCGGTTTCGACATTCTCGGGTTCGCCATCGGCGGCTTCGGCGATACAGTCACGGTGCGCCGGATCGATGAACCGACCGTGCGCATCGCCTCGGTGACGGGGTTGCCGGAGCCCCTTCCTCTCGAAGCTGCCAAAAACACAGCGGGGGTCGTGTTGATCGGACTGCGCGAGCGGCTCGGCCTCGAATATGGGTTCGAGATCGAGATTCGGAAAGGGATTCCCCTCGGCAGTGGCATGGGAGGCTCCGCCGCTAGTGCGGTGGGGGCTCTGGCGGCGGCTAACGCTCTTCTCGACCAGCCCTTGCCCCGTACGGACCTGTTCAGCCTGTCCCTTCTCGGCGAAACCCTGGCCGGCGGGGCGCCGCACGGCGACAATGTGGGGCCATGCCTCTTCGGCGGGCTGCTTCTGGCCCGACGGATGGACCCGCCCGATCTGGTGCAGCTGCCTGTTCCGCGACAACTTCGGGCCGTCCTGGTCCATCCCGATATCTGCGTGAGCACGCGGGAAGCCCGGGCCATTCTGCGCCAGGATGTGTCCATGAGGGGCTTTATCGACCAGAGCGCCAATCTCGCCGCCTTCACGGCCGCCTGCTTCACCGGCGACTACGATCTTCTGGGCCGCAGCCTCGAGGATCTCGTCATCGAGCCCCAGCGGGCCCGTCTCATTCCGGGCTTTGCGGAAGCAAAAGCTGCCGCTCTTGCGGCGGGTGCACTCGGATTTTCCATATCCGGGGCGGGACCGAGCGTCTTTGCGCTGACCCGCGGAGATGAAATGGCCAACCGGGTGCGGAATGCCATCAGTGCTGTCTTTGCCGGCCATTCGCTGCGGTGTGAGGAATGGGCAGGCTCTATCTCCCTCAAGGGTGCTCTGGTGGTGGAATGTAATTAATGAAATATATCAGCACTCATAGAAACGCGCCGCCCGTTGGCGTTTCCGAGGCGATAAAAGCCGGTCTGGCTCCTGACGGTGGTTTATACATTCCCGCGAAACACATCGCTTTTCACGACAGAGCCCTTGCCCCCAGCCTGGAGTTTCCTGTTCGTGCGATAGAGCTTCTGATGCCTCTCTTCGAAGGCGATCGGGCCGTATCGCTTCTTTCGGCGATCTGCCGCGAAGCCTTTTCCTTTCCGGTGCCGTTGCGATGGCGGGACAAAGAGCAGGCGGTTCTCGAACTGTTTCACGGGCCGACTCTCGCATTCAAGGATGTCGGGGCGCGCTTTCTGGCCTCATTCCTCGACCACACGGCACCGGCAGACGCTCCCCCCGTCACGATCCTGGTCGCCACCTCCGGTGACACTGGCGGAGCGGTGGCAGCAGCATTTGCAGGGAAGCTGTCCGCGCGGGTCTTCGTGTTCTTTCCCCAGGGGCGTGTGTCCGAGCGGCAGCGCGCCCAGCTGACCTGCTGGGGCGGCAACGTGACCTCCTTCTCCGTCCGGGGCAGCTTCGACGACTGTCAGTCTCTGGTAAAGGAAGCCCTGGCCACGCCATTCCTCGCAGACCGTTTCCGTCTGACTTCGGCGAACAGTATCAATCTCGGCCGGCTTCTTCCCCAGGTCACGTATTACGCCCATGCCGCGGCTGGGTTCCTTGCCCGCACGGGAGAAAAGCCCCTGATTATCGTTCCGACCGGGAATGTCGGCAATGTGACGGCCGCATTCTGGGCGCGGGCCTGGGGAGCCCCGATCGGGGAGATCGTTCTGGCTGTCAATGCAAATCGCGCGATTCCCGATTTCCTGGCCACGGGAGAATACCGACCCCGGCCGAGCGTTCCCACCCTGGCCAACGCCATGGACGTCGGAAATCCCAGCAATCTCGAGCGTCTCCGCTGTCTATTCCCCGATTTCGACGCACTTCGGCAGGCGGTGCGGGCCTATTCGGTGAGCGATGACGAGATTCGGAACACCATCCGTGACGTTTTTTCCGAATCAGGCGAGGTGCTGTGCCCGCACACCGCCGTGGCCGAGCATGTGCGCTGCAGATATTACCCCGATCGACCTGCGATCATCGTGGCCACCGCCCATCCGGCGAAGTTCGAGACAATCGTCGAGCCGCTGATCGGCCGTCCTGTTCCGGTGCCGCCCGCGCTGGCGGAACTCCTGACACGGCCCCGGTTCGAGCAGGAACTCGATCCGGCGGGGATACGGTTGTCAGACTGGGAACACCTCCTCTCATGACCGGCATGAGAGATGTTCGAGGAAATCAACCTGATCCGTGATTCTCAAAAATACTCTCTGCTGACGAAGTCGACAGGTTGATCGTGCCGAGTGTGCGCGCTGACTTGAAGATTCTGATTTTCCCTGAAGTTGGCGATGGCTCTGGAAAGCTTTTTGAATTTATTCAAGCGGTAGTATAATCCTGAATGAGATAGTTGAAGCGTGTCAGC
>Ga0079303_10000261_pt1 | contig 12394 bp, 13 predicted proteins | sample Methanogen_OWC_FD_77073 | JGI IMG/M metagenome (GOLD analysis project Ga0079303, IMG submission 77073) | Enriched soil microbial communities from Old Woman Creek wetland in Ohio, USA - Methanogen_OWC | ecosystem: Environmental > Terrestrial > Soil > Wetlands | place: USA: Ohio | collected...
GGCGACGGAACAGCTTGCCGCGCTTCCCCTTCTCGATCGCGAGACGTTTTACCGCCACTCGCCGCCGCTTTCAACGGCTATTCTGACCGGTCCGATGACGGGTGCCTATGTGTATGCATCGGGCGGAACGACCGGGGAACCAAAATTCGCGCTGTATTCCAACGAGGAATATAGAATAGCTACTGATGTATTGGGATTTATTTACTCGACCGCCGGCCTCGTGCCGGAAGACGTGGTTGGCAATCTGTTTCTGGCGGGAAATCTCTGGACGAGCTTCAACGTCGCGGGGCGCGCGCTCGAAAATATCGGATGCCTGAACATGCCGATTGGCGGTGCGACCGACTTCGAGACGATGATCAAATTTCTGCAGGCGTTTGACGCGAATGCGATCGTCGGCCTGCCGTCGATCATCGTCAAGCTCGCGGAAGAGATCGATCGGCGCGGTTCGAAGCTGAGAATCAAAAAGGTCCTTTACGGCGGCGAGCATCTGCGTGCGCCGACTGTGGAGTATCTCCGGCGCACGCTCGGTTGCGAATTCGTGCGCTCGGCCGGGTATGCCTGTGTCGATACGGGTCCGATCGGTTACCAGTGCCCGCACCTTGCTGGGGCTCTTCATCACGTGCTTGACGGGTATCAGCTGGTCGAGATCATCGATCCCGAGACCGGGGCCGTGCGTGAAAACGGCGAGCCGGGCGAGATCGTCGCGACAGGGTTGACACGGATTCTGATGCCGGTCGTGCGCTACAGAACCGGCGATCTGGGACGGTGGGTCGAGATGGATGAGTGCTCGTGTGGCTATTCGGGCCGCACCTTCGAGCTGCTCGGCCGGTGCGATGATCTCCTGGTCATTGGCGGTATCAATCTGTTGCCGTCCGACGTGGCGCCCGGTCTCGCAAAACTGGCCGTCAGTCAGAACTTCCAGATTATCGCCAGGCTCCGCAACGGACGGGATCAGCTGGTGCTGCGTCTCGAAGCGGAGAAACCGCTTCGAGACGCAGAAGTCGCGGAAGCACTGAAACAGAGTTCCTACAAGATCGCGGAGACGCTCAACGACGGCTGGCTGAAATTCGAGATCGAGTGGCTGCCGCCGGGCGGTCTCCCCCGAAACCCGCGCACCGGCAAGATCAAAACCGTACTCGATGAACGCCGGAACTGATGCATCCCGGAGAGGAAATCAACAAAAGAGCGTATTGTGATCACGACACGCTTTTCCCCATTTCGTAGGCCTGATTCATGGCCGGTTTCCCATCGATTTCCCCTTTCTTCCATGCGCCGGTTCCGTAGACAATACCCTCGATTCTTGCCCCGTCGAGACAATCGGTAAAGCCTCGAAATCCATCGAACGTGCGTTCCAGCAGCTTCTTGTCGGTGACGGCTGCCGTCGCGATGAAATAGAACGCCTTGTTCTGAATTTCGGTATATCGAGCGACTGTTCTGTCGATCAGTGTTTTCATCTGCGCGTCCATGGTGTAAAAATACACCGGCGTTGACATGACGATGACGTCGGCCTTGATCATTTTTTCGAGAATCCCGGCCATGTCATCCTTTTGAGGGCAGGCGCCACCGTTGTTCTGGCAATGTTCACAGGCCACGCAATACCCGATTTTCTTGTCCCGCAGAAAAATCTTTTCCGCGTGGTTGCCGGCCTCTTGTGCACCCAGGATGAACCTGTCGCACAACAGATCGGAGTTTCCGCCTTTCCGCGGACTTCCTGACAATACGAGAATGTTCTTGTTCATTTGTATTCCTCGCTATAAAATATCCCGTGAAGCGCTTTTTCATCCCTTCAGCCCTTTACTGTTCCAGGGTGGCGACGACTTCCTTGAGTTTCATGGGAATGGGGATGTGCTGGGGACACTTGACGGCGCATTTCCCGCATTCGACACATTTGCTGGCTTTTCCCTCCCCGACGAAAACGCGATATCCAACCTTTGCAGCTCCGATATCTTCGAACATGGCGGCATTGTTCAACGCGCTGAAACATCCGGGAATGTTCACGCCGGCGGGGCAGGGCATGCAGTATTTACAGGCTGTGCAGTCAACTTTCATCCGGGAGCGATACTCGTTTCTGACAGCTTCGATGGTTTTGAGTTCCGCAGTCGAAAGAGAGTTTGGAAGGCCTGTTTCTGCAATTTCCAGGTTCTCCCTTACGTGTTTTTCCTGGTTCATGCCGCTCAAAACCACACTCACGCCCGGATGATTCCAGACGGAACGGAAGGCCCAGGCGGCGGGGGAACGATGGATTTCAGCCTGATCCCAGAGGTTCTGGATTGCCGGGGGAATCTTGCCGGTGAGGCTGCCACCCCGAAGCGGTTCCATGACCGCCAACCCGAGACCCTTCCCGGCGGCATACTCCAGCCCGGCACGACCGGCCTGATACTGTTCGTCCATGAAGTTATACTGGATCTGACAGAACGACCACGGATACGAATCGACCACTTCCTTGAACAGCGGCAGTTCATCATGGAAGGAGAATCCCGCGTATCTGATGCGCCCATCCTTGATCGCAGAGTCCAGAAATTCGAAAACCCGGGCGTTCTTCAGATTACCCCAGAACTGCTTCATGACGCAGTGAACCAGGTAAAAATCGATGTGGTCAGTCTGAAGCCGGGTGAGCTGCTCATTCAGGTATTTATCGCAATCCTCACGGGTCTGAATCGCCCAGCTCGGAAGCTTCGTGGCCAGATACACCTTGTCGCGTTTTCCGCCTTTGAGATAGTTTCCGACAAACAGCTCGCTCTGCCCTGGTGTGAAGGGAACGGCCGCGTGATACGGATAGGCGGTGTCGACATAGTTGACGCCCTTCTCGATGGCGATATCCAGCAGCCTGGCGGCGGCTGTTTCGTCGATGGTTTCCGGCTTCGCCGGATCGGTCAGCGGCAGACGCATACAGCCGAAACCCAGAATGGATACGGAACGGCCCGTTTTCCCGAATGTGCGGTACAGCATGAGATGCTCCTTCCTTTCGATCCCGTCAGGTAACAGATCGATTCATCGCTTTCTTCCATTTCCTATCAGGCTTTAATCCAGCGGGACCAGTTCGTAGTTGTCGTTGCCCATGCCCATCTCTTTCATATAGGACAGTTGGCGCAGACCTTTGCGGGATTCGATGCGCTCCTTCAGATCGTGCAGCTCTGCCTCGGGCAGCTTGTACACCATATCGATCGAGGCCTGGTCAACGGCCAGTAGATCGGTGGAAGCCAGGATGCCCAGATTCCGGGCCTTGGGTGCGGCGGCCTTGACGCCGGCGCAGTCGCAATCCACCGACATGTTGCGCAGGATGTTGATGTAGACGATGCGCTTGTCGAAACGGTCTATGGTAGCTTTCGCCGACTCCACCATGTTTTCCATGAATTCTTCGCCTTTCAGCCAGGACTCATAATCCTGATTGTCCGGCGCGGCATGGATCAGCTTTTTGCCAACCGGCCCGTCGGCGCAGCCGATGGCAATATTCTTCATGGAGCCGCCGAAGCCGCCCATGGCGTGGCCCTTGAAATGAGTAAGGACCACCATTGAATCGTAATCAAGCATGTGTTTCCCGACCGACATTTCCTTGAAGTGCTTCCCGCCCTTGATGGGAAGCATGACCGCGCCATCTTCGTCCATGATATCCACCGGGCAAAAAGTCCAGCCGTTCGTTTTAATGGTTTCGCGGTGTTGTTCCGTGGTCTTTCGCGCACCGGGATAGAGTGTGTTGGTCTCAACCAGGTTGCTGTTGGGAATATGCTGCTGCAGGTTTTTCACCATGATTCGCGGCAGAATATTGGGCCCGTTCGGCTCGCCCGTGTGAATCTTGATGGCGACCTTGCCGCCGATGTCCTTGCTGATCTTGTCGTAGATCTTCACCAGGGCGCTCGGACCGATGACCTTGGTAAAATAGACGACGGCTTTCCCATTACGTGCTGGCATCTCACCACCACGAGCCGGGCTCGTTTCAGCGCAAAAGAGGGCGGTCACGGCGATCAGAGTCAGACCTAATTGCAACATTCTCACTTTATATCCTCCAGTATTTATTACGAACCGACTCATTCTCCGTCGGATCGGACAATCCACAGCGTTTCAGTAAACGGTCCGGTATGAAACTCTCGAATTCATTGGGAACATGGTGGGGATCGGAATGGCAGATCCCATAGAATAGTCAGGCACGAGGCAGATTGCCTGCTTTCTTCAGATGTTTTGTCGCGTCGCATTTCTATTGCAACTCCACCAAAGCCTTGGGAAACTGTTTCATTGCAGATGGCTCAAGGACTTTTTTGAACATGGTTTCCGTGTTTCCGCTGCGTCTAGGGCTTCCGTTGATGGCAAGAGCTTTCATGTGTTTCTCCTTCATCGCCTGTGCTCCGACCCAACGTTGCCCATCTGGCTCCTGTAGATGATAGTTCCAAGGGGAGGGAAGCGGTAGACCAATCCTGCTCGAATCTTGCCTAATCATCCGAACGACTCACCTTAACCTCTGTGCGACTATCTATCCGGGGACATGCTGATCGAGTGCTCAGCCGAAAGAATTGGAAAGAATCGAATCTTCCTTCTCGCCTGTCGCCATCATCGATGACTGGATGGTCGATCCTGTCACCCACGGGCGAGAGGACGCGGCATATATATGTAATCATTTACATCCCTGCATCTATGGTCGCCTCCAGCGCCGATCGAAGCGTATCCAGGGTCTTCGACTTCACATGATCCAGGGAACGCTCCATTCAGGGCCATCGGGGCAATCACTTCCTCGCTGCATGATGAGCCACGCATGCATACAGAAACATCATGGACAGGTAATCGGTAATGTATCCAGCAACGGAATCATCGGCTCGGAAATAGTCGAAGGAATAGTACATGATCAGCTTGGATCCGATGTTTCTGTCGAGCGAAGCCCGGATTCCAAGAAAACCGGCCAGAATGAGGATAACCCACTTTCCAACGCGAACGCCGAAGGTCTTGGGCCCATCCGCTGATGACGAAAGCCATTGTTTCACCGTTTTCCCATGGAGACCCAGATGCACCGCAACAAGCACGAACATCCACATGGCCGCCGTGATGTGAAGTTGGGCAACCCACATATCGTTGTCGATGGCGAGAAAAGCGAAGACGAATCGGGAAATCGGGACGGCGGTGATCAGGGTTGTCAGGAGTGAGATGACAAGAGCCAGATTGACCCCGGTGGCCAATAAACGTGGAAGATCATGTCTTCCCTCGAATAATGTCGTATACCACCGTCTATTCAAGATATTGTGGCCTGCGAACAGGGACAGCAAGATGATCCCTGCCGCCTCATGAACCACGCCGCCGGTCAACGGGCGCGCGAGGACCGTTATCAACAGAGCGAGCATGACGAGATCCAGTAACAGTCTTCGTCCCAAGGTGCCCTCCCGTTTCAGTCGAGCCTAGTGATTGAGTGAGATATCAGTATTTCAGTCCCTGAAGCCAGATTGGCACTTCGGTTTCCGCGGTATCCGCATCTCGTCCACGAATGGCGAGCCCATCGAGGATGGTCGATTTTGGGCACAACCGCCGGAGATCTGAAATACTTCGCCCAAAGCCACTGCCTTCATGAGTCGTGAACGGAATGATCGTCTTGCCGGAAAGATTGTGGGCTTCCAGAAAGGTGAACACGGCCATCGGCATCGTTCCCCACCAGCTCGGGTATCCCAGGAAAACCACATTGTAGGAAGCCATGGTGTCGACCTTTGTCTTCACGGCCGGGCGGGCATTGTCGTCCTGCTCTTTTCTGGCGATATCGACGGTCTGGTCGTAATCGTCAGGATAGAGAACGACTGGAACGATCTCGACCATATCTGCGCCGGTTTGCTTTTGAATGGCCATTGCCAGTTTCTTGGTGTTTCCCGTTTTCGAGAAATACACCACGAGCAGTTTCTTCTGAGACGGGGTGTTTTGCGCATACAGCGGGGAGAAGCCGGAGAACACAACGGCCAATGCCAGGGTCAGGTATGCAATACAACTTTTCATCTCTTTTCTCCATTCCTGTCAGGTGCTTCGAACGAGTTAATGAATAGTATTCAAGTAGCCACATGTTCTGGCGGCTCAGGCTGTATTTCGTCCGTTTATCAACGTGTCCCTTCGACGCTTTTCTTCTCTTCGGGGATTGTCTCGTTCAGGCATCTGATGGCATTCAGCGCCCTCGGGTAGCCGACATAGGGTATGAGCTGTGTTATTGCACTCAGCAGTAACTTCTTGTCGTTGCCGACATTTATGTTCCCTTGAATATGCCCTTTCAACTGGGGTTCGCAACCACCCAGGGAGAGAAGCATGGAGAAGGTCAACAATTCCCGCGTCCTGACATCCAGGCCCTTCCTGGTCAGGTAATCGCCGAAACAGTTTGCTGACAGGAGTTTTTGGATGTGAATCTGCCCCTCCGGCGACTCCTTATACATTTTTTCGATCATATCCCCGAAAATCGCCTTCTGCAACTCCAGCCCCTTTGCGTATCTGGTTTCCGGGGTGGTCGTGGTCTGACTTTCCAAAGGCAGTTTCACCCCTCTGTCCTCCAATACCTCATTGGTGGCATGGATGAAATCAAAAACCTTGGCGATCCCCACATAGGGGACAGCCTGATAGAGGATTTCCTTGATCTCAGCCGGAGTTACACCGACGTTGAGAGCGCCGCCAACCATAATCTTGTATTCACTCAAAGCCTGGCTGGCAATCAATGAGGCTAGGATGACCATCAGCCTGCTTTTTGTTTCCAGTTTCCCATGACGAAGCACTTCATCGAATGTGAAGTTGTCAAAGACCTCGATCAACTCCGGATCTGTCACTTTCAAGGTCGATATGTGACCGGGAAACAATTCTTCATGGTTTTTTCTGGCGGCCTCACTGATCCGGATGTTTTCTTTCCGCTCTCCGGATTTGCTCAAGGCGGTGTATTCTTCATCGGAAACGCGCTCCAGCCACATCGCATCCCCTTTCTGGATGTTGGTGCTGATGGCGATATGTGTGAACCGGCTCTTCGGAGTGGCGCCGTGCCAATGTTCCACATTCGGATGGATCTTGACCACATCTCCGGCATGAAGCACCTGAACTGGCTTGCCCCGTTCCTGGTAATACCCGATACCGCCGGTGATCAACAGAATCTGTCCGCCGGGATGCTTGTGCCAGTTGTTCCTTGCCCCCGGTTCGAACGTCACGTTGTAGGTCGGGCAGTTGAACGTGTCATCCTTGGGAACCAATGGGGAAGCCCATGCTGTTCCCGTGAAATACTCGGCCGGGGCTCTGCTTCCCGTGGAAAAAATCACACTTCCATTGCTGTTTGTCGACGTATCCATTGTTTGCGCTCCCAATCCGTTCAGAAAACACAGCAGGATGACCGTCGTGGTCAGCACTGTAGAAACGGTTCGCATCACTGAACTCCTTGCATCTATCTCCGCGGTTCATATCGAGCACGTATCTGAACTTCACCTTGCCTTCCGGGATCAGCTCCTTTACCGCCCCGGCCACGTTCCCACGCGACCGAGTCCGAGAGCCGAAACAGTCAGGCCGGTTTTTCCCAGAGTGCGTTTCTGCATATCCAGGGCCCGCTTGCCATGAACATGCGCTACCTCGCCCAAACGGGAGAGCGCCCCGGCGGCAAAAATGAGGCGAGTCGGATTCTGGAACTCGAACATCATGGTTGTTTTTCCGGTCACTGTTTTCTCGTGAAGCTTGGTGTTTTCAGTCATCGTTTGCTTCTCCTTCTGATAACCCAAATATAATTTGAAAGAGCAACGCTTGGTAGACCAATCCTATCCATTCCTTGCCTAATCGTCCGAAGTCTTCGATGAATAGGTTTTCCAATAGAGCAAAATCCGATCCTCGCACCGCTCATCCAGCGGGAAATCTGCTACCGTCTGCTTGTCGGCGATCAGGGTGCGCGTCTGCGGCAGATGGCGTCAGCGGGGAACCTGAATCGTAAGATAGCCAAGGCTATTCAATGGTTGAGGAGAAATTTTACGCAGTCGCTGCGGATTGATGACCTCGCAATGCAGGTCAGCATGAGTAAATCGGCCTTTCACCAGCACTTTCGGGCGCTGACAGCCATGAGTCCGCTGCAGTATCAGAAAAGCCTGCGATTGAATGAAGCGCGGCGATTGATGCTCATGGAGCGCCTAGATGCGACGACAGCGGCGCTTCAGGTCGGCTACGAAAGCCCTTCTCAGTTCAGCCGCGAGTACAATCGCCTGTTTGGCGCGCCGCCGTTGCGCGATATTACGAGTTTACGCCAACTGTCACCGAATGAAAGCCACTAGGGCTGTTTGTAGACCGACAAACGCGGAACCACAGACGATCTCTGTCGGGAGAGACGCTGTGGTAAACTTGTCCTCGATGAGCCTGCCAGGCTGAATAGCTGGCATGTGCCGTGGCAGTGCTGGCATGTTTGCAGAGCGCCCCTGGGCTCCTTTATACTCTCTGGGGACTTTGTAATTCGCTTTTGAGTTTGCAGAAATCAGGTGTTGATCGTGAAAAGCAAAGATAGGAACGGGAAGATGCGCGTCGTGGTGCTGACAGGTGCGGGAATCTCCAAGGAGTCCGGCCTCGATACGTTTCGCGATGCGGGTGGGGTCTGGGAAAAGTATCGTATCGAAGACGTCGCAACGCCCGAGGGATACGTGCGAAATCCTGCAAAGGTCCATAAATTCTACAACGAACAACGCATGCATCTGGCCGATGTTCAGCCAAATGCGGCTCATTATGCACTTGCCAGACTCGAAAAGGAAATCGGCGACCGGCTTCTGATCGTGACTCAGAACATTGATGATCTTCATGAACGCGCCGGTTCGACGAGACTGATCCACATGCATGGAGAGCTTCTGAAAGTGAGATGTGACCAGTGCGAACGCGTCTGGAAGGAAACCGGCGCGATCTCGGCGGAATCCGTGTGCCCGGACTGCGGAAAGAAGGGCGGGGTGAGGCCTCACATCGTCTGGTTCGGCGAAATTCCCCTGCGGATGGATGAAATATTTGATGCTATAGACAGCTGCTCCCTTTTCGTGGCGATCGGAACCTCGGGAAACGTCTACCCCGCGGCAGGCTTTGTCGAGCGCGCACGCATCTCCGGCAGCACCGGAACGCTCGAACTGAATCTCGAACCCTCGCTTGGCGCTTCCCGATTCGCGGAAAAGATCTACGGGCCGGCTTCCCAAATCGTGCCTGCCTGGATCGACCAACTTCTTGGAACCGGAGCAGACTGAATAATGAAACTCGGATATCCGAATCACCCGCGTCTTGATATCGTCGAAGAAATACAATGGATCGCTTCAGCGGGCTTCGACTTCGTCGATCTGTTTCTCGAACCCGACAAGGGAGCCGCTGAGTGTGTCGATACAGCCGCCGTGCGAGCCGCGCTCGATGCGCACGGGCTCGATGTGGTTGGTCATCTTGCCTGGTATCTCCCCATCGGCTCGGCAATGAAGGAAATGCGCAAGGCAGCTGTGGACGCGGCTCGGACGTATCTTGAGGTGTTCGCACGGATAGGAACGCCACGGGTGACGATTCACGCGAGCTGGCCGACATCGATGTTCTCCGCTGCGGAGGGACTGGCATGGCAGAACGAGTCGCTGCACGAGCTGGGGAAGGTGGCCCGGGAGTTTGGCGTTGGCCTGATGTTCGAGCCGGTAGGTTCGCCGCACGAGACGCGTGAAAACCTCGAAAAGATCATGAACGAGCATCCGGATCTCGGGTTTCATCTCGATATCGGCCATTTCAATCTGAACCAGCGCAAACCGCTCGATTTCGCGCAGGCCTTTGCAGACAGACTCGTCCACGTGCATCTCCACGACAACGATGGTAGCAAGGATCAGCACCTGCCGCCGGGCACCGGGCGGATCGACTGGGATACCTTCGTTCCCGGACTGAAAAAAATCTATGACGGAACGATAACCCTCGAAATATTCGTTCAGGAACGCGCCTATATAACCCTTGCCCGCGACCTGTTTCTGAAGCGCTGGCAGGCCGCCTGAAAACGCATGTTGAATATTCATGGGAATAATTCCCTTGTTCGGGGTGTTTTTCCGCATTAGAGAGCCCCAGCTGCTGGTGTCTGCGCCGGGAGAGAGGTTCGAGAACAGCCGTTCGGATCGCCTCCTGAACCGTTTTTGTCAGCAGCTTTGATGGGCGGTGCGAGTGACCGCAGCAGAGGTGTTTGCCGAAAATCGCTCGTATGAAACTTGCGTGGTACAAACCAGGCAGGTGAGGAGGCATGAGTAATCAGGAGCGGATTCACATTCTGGATGAGCATGAACTGCTTTCGCCGGGAACCCCGGCTGTCCAGTGTCAGTCCTGTGTCCCTTTTCCAGATGAAGTTCCGCTCGAATACCTCGAGTCAGTGGTTGCCCTGCTGAATCAGCTTGCAGACGATCTCTTGGCCGCCAGGATGATGAATTTCAGATCCCGGATCCGGGCTGCTCTGCGCCGTATTGCGGACTTTATCAGGGTCGATTCGGCGTTTCTCTGGCTGATGGATGACAATCTTCAGGGGTTCCATGATGCGCTTGTGAGCTCTCAGGACACGGAGGCCTTCCCCGAGTGGAACCATTTGCCGGCATTGCAGAAGCATCCGGCGTTGCTCCAGCGGCTCGAGGGTAACTCGGAAGCGGTGGCGGCCGTTCTTGAAGGGGCACCGAAACTTTTCAGAGGGTATCTGATGTGGCCGCTCCTGCTGGATGGCCGGATGAGAGCGGTTATCGGCTTTTCCGAACGGAACGCTCTGAAGCGCTGGACGGTCTGGGAACGCCAACTGCTGCAGATCAGCGGGACCGTTTTTCGGCAGGAGATCGTCCGCCAGCGAAGTGAGCAGGTTCGTCGCCACAGTGAGCTTCGCTACAGGCTTCTGGCGAGTCATTATCCGAATGGGATGGTCCTGCTGTTCGACAGGGATCTACGCTTTCTCGTTGCCGAGGGTGAGGCCGGCGCACGGTGGGGACTCACCCCCGAACGACTCGAAGGAAGAACTCTGAATGAAGTTTTCCCGGCAAGCATTGCTGAATCTCTTGGGGCGCTGTTTCGCAGGACTCTGGCTGACGAAACGATCACTGATGAAATGTCGTATGCCGGTGAAATCATCGAATTGAGGCTGGTACCCGTTCGTTCGGGCAACTCCTCCGTGATCGCCGGCATGCTTGTCGCTCAGATCATAACCGAACGCAAACAGGCCGAGATCTCGCTGCTCCAGGCCCGTCAGGCACTTGAACAGGCCAGGGAACAGGAGGCGGCGACCGCTGCCGAGATCCAGCGGACGCTTCTGTTCGGCAGACTTCCTTCCCATTCGCCTGCGATCAGCATGGACGTTGTTTCCATTCCATCGATGGAAGTCGACGGTGATTTTTACGACATTTACCCGATTCGCGAGCACATCTACGATCTTGTCATCGGCGACGTGATGGGCAAGGGAACCCCGGCGGCGCTGATCGGTGCCGCGGCTCGAATCGCGTTCCTTCGCTCTCTGGCGAGGCTTCTTTCGAGAGGTGGCAGGCTTCTTCCCGATCCCGAGGCGCTTCTGGGAATGGTCCATGCCGAGATGGCCGGCCGGCTTGCACAGTTGTGCTCCTTCATCACCCTTGTTTTCGCCAGAATCGATGTCCATCAGAAATCCCTTCATATCATCAACTGCGGTCATCCGCCTGTTCTGATCTACAGACAGAGCACGGGTGAATTTTCCACCGTCGAGTCGACGCGTCCGCCGCTTGGGATAGGCGATTTCATGGATTATTCGTGCGTGCGCATTCCGCTGCAGAAGTCCGATCTCATTATCTTCCTGTCGGACGGTGTGACAGAGGCCCGCAACCAGGCCGGGGAAATGTTCGGCTTTGACCGGCTCAGGGATGTGATACGCCGGCATGCTGTCAGCCCGGTTGCCATGCTTGTCACCCGCATCCGGGATGAGGTTCGGCTATTCGTCGGAGCCAGAGGACTGCAGGATGATTTTACCTGTCTTGCTGTCCGCCTTGATCCGTAATCCGTTCACCCATCCTGAAAGCCGGAAGAGGGCGGCCGTCATCAGTGTGATGCGGCACTCCGGATGACAAGCTGCTTTTCGCTCCGGGAGAGCGCTTTCAGAGCCAGTTCCCGGCGAAGTGCATCACCATGGCTGCCGCACGGCTCGGCATAGGCAAGCCTGACCGGTCTGCGCGAACAGGTGTAGCGGGCTCCGACGCCGTCGTTATGCTGCTTTACCCGGCGGACAATGTCGGTCGTGACTCCCGTATAGATGCTGCCATCTCTGCAGACAAGCATATACACATACCAGGCTGATGCGGGCTTCTGTTTTGATTTATGTTCCTGATTCAAGTTTGAAATAGACGAGCGGCTCTTTGACGTTCTTGACCGGTGCCGAGCTCGGGCCGCTGAAACTCCAGAGGCAGGCTCCAGCTGATTCAAGCTGATCCTTGACGGAGGGCGTCAGCAGAAT
>Ga0079303_10000262_pt1 | contig 12394 bp, 5 predicted proteins | sample Methanogen_OWC_FD_77073 | JGI IMG/M metagenome (GOLD analysis project Ga0079303, IMG submission 77073) | Enriched soil microbial communities from Old Woman Creek wetland in Ohio, USA - Methanogen_OWC | ecosystem: Environmental > Terrestrial > Soil > Wetlands | place: USA: Ohio | collected...
TTCCTGAAAAGTGTCGACAGCATAAATATATTCCTGGCGCTCCACGTACATCTTGCCAAGCATATACCTTACGTATTCGGTTTTTTCATATTGCGGAGACTCCTGAACGATCTGTTTGTAGTATTTCAGAGCTTCGTCTATATTTCTATCCACGCGATACATTTCCGCCAGTTTAAGCGCTACGTCGTAGTACCTCGGATATTTCGGAAAGTTATCTATGATTCGTTTGAGAGCCTCGGCCGCTTTATCAGGCTTCTGGGTTTTTTCGTACAATTTTGATACTTCGATAAGATGCATCGGCAGTTTCGGATCCTTCTCGGGCAGCGTATCTATGAGGGCCTGCAGCTTTTCGATCTTTTTTTCGGGGTCCTGCTCTTTGGCTATCTCTATCTCGGCTGACGTAAGGGATATTTCGGTAGTTCCAAAACCTATCTCAAGAGCGCTCTTTTCCTTGACGGCAACCTCCTTCGTACCCTCTTCCTCATCCTCGCCCAGGCGAAGCTCCCGAAGTGAAACGAACCTTTCTGGCGATGCCGCAATCTGGGCAATCCTGTCCTCCGCGGTCTTGGCCCAGCGCGATATAGGAAAATATAGTTTTACTCTTCTGTATTCGTCGATACATTCCGTTTTCTTGCGCAAAAGCTCATAACACTCGCCTACCTTGAACTGAAGATAAGCAAGAAAATCAGTATTCTGCGGCTTATTCTTTTTGACGAATTCGCGGTAGAGAGCTATTGATTTTTCCGGCTTTTTGAGTTTGGTCTCGTAAATCAGCCCCAGCGCGGTAATCCCCTGAATGAGGGCTTCCTCGGAAATATCCATCTCGACGAGCTGACGGTAATATTTCGCGGCGCTCTCGTAGTCCTCTGCCTCGCGTTCGTAAAGGCGGGCTATATAGTACATATAGTGCGAATTAGCCGGGTTTTTGGCGTCACTGGATATGATATCGAGGAGGTCCTTCGTCTTCTTATCGATCTCGATCTTTTTAAGGCTTTTTTCTATGTCGGGCGCCAGCGTAAGCTCGGGAACGACTTCACGGAGGCTCTGAACGGCTTCGGATTTTTCGACTATCTTATCGTCTGCATACGCTGATTGAAGAAGTATCATGGCGTCACGATAATTCTGGCCACCACGCCTGGTATCCCTTATTTTTTCCAGAAGCGCTATTCCGCGATCCTTGAGATTCAATCTGTTGATCAGAATATCCGCAGCCTCGAACCTAACCTCATTCTCCTTATCATAACCAGAGAAACGTTCCAGAATATCATTGAGTTCTTCGAAAGCCAGCTTGAAATCTTTTTTCTTTTCTTTACAGATGCGAACGATATCGAGTTTATATTTAATTTCTTCGGTTTCTCCGCTGATGTAGGAAGTACACTTGTTCAGATAAGAAACCGCATTATCGAAATCTTTGAGTTTTTCTTCATATAACTTGGAATTTTCGTACATGAGCTCGAGGCATTTTTCGTCGCCGATGTTTTTTCTTATATAATCATCGTTCTGGCGGATCTTTTTAAAAACCTTCACTACCTCGGCAAGCGAATCGGCCTGGCCGAAAAACTTCGGCAGCTTCTCCTTGATCTTTTTAACCAGGAAAAGCGCCCGTTCATAATCATTATATTCACGCGCAATGATCATCGCCAAACGTTCGTAAGCGGAGAAAACGGTTTTCGGATATTGATCGTAATCCGATATAATTTTCTGATAAGTATCGGCGGCACTGGAAAAGTCGCCCCCGTCCTCGTAGGAAATTCCAAGATAATATAAAATTATGGGCAGTTTCGGAGAAGTTGGATTATTCTCGATGTAATTGAGATATTTGACAGTCCTTGAGGAGCGAAGTGCGGGAAGCGCGAGCTCCGCCTTCATCTTCAAAGTTTCTTCGTCGGCATCGGGTTTCTTTCGTATAACGGCGACTCCGCCTCGCTTGAACCAGGACGGTTCGGTAATTCCGATGTCCGAAAGATCGACGGGTTTCTGGAACCAGGAATAATCGGAATCTGACGGCTTCACCGTTCCTTTTTTAAACCACGAACTTGCTGAATAATCAGGTCTACCCGCCTTCGAGAACCATGAAGGCTCCTCGATGAGATAATCGTCCGGATCGGCAATGGCATTCTCCGCGCTTGCATATTGATATTCCAGCTGAGTCTCAAAAGTGTCGGAAGCCATCTGAATAATTTCCACGGATAACGTTTCGGATATTACAGGTTCATCATCGCCTGACTTTTCGGCCGCGGAAGAAGTTCGCGTTTTTTTCGAAGAAGATTTCACTTCGGCGGTTTCGCCTTCGGACGGGTTTTCCCTTTTTTTATTTTTGATAACGTCAGGCGAAAGATACTTTTGAAGAATTGAAATGTCGATATTCAGCAGATTGGCTATCTTCGCGTCAAGTTTTTCCTCGCTGGCCTCCCGAGGATATTTCGCCATGATCAGGCTGTAGCAGCGAAAAGCGTTTTCATAGTCCTTGAGGTTCAGGGCGTAAATGATACCGGCCCTGAAAAGCGCGTTCATCTGAATCTTCGAGTGAAGTTCATCCATCTTGATAACGCGTTCGTAAGCCTGAATAGCGGCATTATAATCCTTTTCACGCTCCTCTAACGCTTTTCCCAGCGAATATTGAATCGCCGGCTCCGATTCGGTCCCTGAAGCCTGAGCTGCGAGTTTGCGCAGCGCCTCGATCCCCTTGGCCACTTCGTTGAGCCCTTCTATCTGGATTTCCGCCGCCTGCCTGTCGGCGTCGAAAATTTCCTCGGAATCGGCGGAAAGTTTCTTGATCTCGGTAAGGGTATTCAGAGCCTCACGATAATTTCCGACGAACTTTTCCTTTTCAAATTTTTCGTTGAGTATCGGAAGAAGGTTGGAATCTTTTTTCACCCTCGCCAGAACTATTTTTTGATTTATTTCAGCCAGGTTTTCTTTGTATACGGACGTAAGCAGTTTATCCAGCGCCTGATCGAAATATATCGAGCCGGGATATTCCTTTACGATCCTTTCATAAAGCGCGGCGGACGGATCGTCTTTCTTCTTCGCCTTCTCATATGCCTCCGCAAGCTTGAATAGCACCTCGTCTTCACGCATGGGGACACGGTCCCTGAGTTTTTCGAGAATCGCAACGCTCTCGGCTTCCTTCTTGAAAACAGGTTTGGAATAAAGCGCGCAAAGGTCCATTCCCGCCTGAAAAACCCAGAGCTGGTCGGTTCCCTCATCAAGAATCTTCCGGTAATTTTTTACAGCTTCGTTCAAGTCGAGAAGATTGATTTCGTATATCTTGGCTATCTGATATCTGACTTTGTCGGCCCTCCCCGACCTGGAAAACCGGTCCAAAAAACGTTTATACGATTCAATCGCCATTTCATAATCCTTGATATCCTCCTCATAAATACGACCGATACTGTACAGCGAGTACTCTGCTTCCGGTCCCGAACCCGAACGGGCGGCAATCTCTTCGTGAGTTTCAATGGCTTTTTTGTACTGGCTGCTTTCATAAAGCTTTTTTTCCTTCGAAAAAAGCGCGGAGTATGATTTTCCAAAAACGGAAGGAAGCTTGAGGTTTACCAGATCCTCGAAATCACGCTCGCGTCTGACTTTTTTTATTTCTTTCTTCACCCTGGAATATATGAACTCGGCCGATACGGTGTCGGAGTATCTGTCAATAAGAAGAAGCGTGGCGCGATACGCGCATTCCTCGGCAAAAAATTCATCCTTGTTGATAAGAAAGCCTAGCATATAAGCAGAAATTGCGTTATCGGCCTGGGGCCTTCGCGAGTCATTCTTAATTTCCGCAAGATAATCAGCGGCCAAAGATTTTCTGTTAAAGACTATTTCGTTGGTCGCTCTGGTAACCGTTACCGAGTAATCCTGCTCGTAATAGTAGCCAAGATAATAAGCCGCCATATTGGCGAGCGCGTCCTCGGAAGTGTCCGCGATTACTTTTTTATATGATTCCGGAGCGTTCCTTCCTGCGGAAGCCGGCGAATGGAACTGTGAAAGAAGACCGTAAATGAAAAGCCCTTTTCTCTGAGTGGCGTTATAATTTTTAGCGTATTCGGATTTTTCTGAAAAAAGTTTTTCCAGAAGTTTTTTGGCGGTATCGATGTCAGAAAGGTCGTAAGCGAATATTATCGCCATATTCAATAAGGCGTCGAATTTATAAAGCCCGTCGGGATATTCCTTCAGAATCTGCCTGTAATAAAAAGTCGCCATGTGCGCATCGAGGATGTGGAACCCTTTGAAGTAGCCCACCAGATATTCGATGGTTTTCCCCTGGGAATATTCAAAACGGGCGGCGGCCGCCATGTAGGCTTCCATAAGGCCTTCGAAGGTGGTAAGCGTCTGGTTGTAAACTCTGGCAACCCTGTAAAGGATTTCTTCGCGCTTTCCTTCCGAAACTCGCCACTTGAAATATTCGAGATAATTAGCTATGGCTTTTTCGCTGTCGCCCATCGCCAGATAACATTCTGAAATCCGTTCCTTGGAGAGATTGGCGTGCTTCGATTTCGGATAGAGGCCGATAAGTTTCTGATAAAGACCGATAGCGGCATCGTATTCACCGGACAGTTCCCTGATCAGGCCGATTACGAAAAGCGAATAGGATGGCCCCGCCTTTTTCCGGTCACGGCGATACTGCGCGATGATCTTTTTGAACTCGGCTTTCTTTTCGGCCGTAAGAGATGCGGTATAAAATTTTTTTATAACGGAAATTTCCGAAGTGGCTGGCTGTTTGGCCTTTACTTTTTTTTCGTCGGATACGTCAGGCTTCGATTTCAATGTGATTTCGGAAGTTTCCCGACCGGTTTCCGGTTCCGTTTTATCCTCGACGATCGTCAGGGCGGAATCATTCACGGCGCCGATTTCTTCGGTAGCTGAATGAGCGGGATGGAATTGAATAAAAATAATAGCGAAAAGGAGCGGTACCGTCAGTAATGCCCGGACGGAAAGGCGCGATAATACGCCAAGAAATTCTGTCGAAAAACTCATTTAATGTGCACTTCCCTGAATTTTTGATGAACCCCTGTCCTGAATTTTCATATTCTATCAGATTTTATTAATATATTCAAGAGTTTGTAAGGCGGGGTTCCAATATATTTGGAGGAAAAAACTCCCGGTAAAACACATGCCGTCCCGCAAGGCCGGACGTTCGATTGACAAGCGAAGGCGAATGGTATAAACTATGCAAAAATTTTCATGACCAGGGTGAATATTATGCCTTTCGATTTAAAAAACAGGGTAGTCATGATCACGGGAGCAACGGCCGGAATAGGCCGCTCATGCGCGGAAGCTTTCGCGGGCGCGGGCGCGACGCTCGTCCTCGCCGCCCGCAGGAAAAATCTTCTCGCGGGGTTTTCGGAGGAACTGTCCTCCCGCTTCGGAACCAATGTTTTCTCCAGCGCGCTCGATGTCACCCGCCGCGGGGACGTGGAATCGTTTTTCGCTTCGCTGCCGGAAGGTTTCAGAGAAATCGACGTGCTCGTCAATAACGCCGGGCTCGCCAGAGGAATCGACAAGCTGCAGGACGGCTCGCCCGACGACTGGGACGAAACCATTGACACAAACATCAAGGGGCTCCTTTATTGTTCGAAATGCGCTTTGAAAACCATGGTGGCGAGAAATTCCGGGCACATAATCAACATCGGCTCTCTCGCCGGCCATGAGGTTTATCCCGGCGGCAACGTATACTGCGCCACCAAGTACGCCATAAAGGGTTTGACGAAGGCCCTCAAGCTTGACCTTCTGGGGACCGCCATCCGGGTATCGAGCGTCGACCCTGGAATGGTTGAGACTGATTTCAGCAAGGTCAGGTTCAAAGGCGACCTTGAGCGCGCTAAAAAAGTTTACGCCAACCTCACCCCGCTCACGCCCGCCGACGTCGCCGACGCCGTACTTTACTGCGCGTCGAGGCCGGCCCACGTCAATATAAACGAAGTCGTCATGATGCCCGTAGACCAGTCGTCGACCACGGCCTTCAACAGAAGGTGAACCTTGAGTCGTCAAACCAGACATTTTTCGCATAACGGGAAGGACTGAGCTCGATGATACTCGGCAGGAAATTTTTCGACCGGGACACTCTCGCCGTGGCCGAAGACCTCCTCGGCAGAAAACTTTTCGTTGCGACTCCGGCCGGCGCCGAATACGGATTCGTCACAGAGACGGAGGCCTACTGCGGAACGAAAGACCTTGCTTGTCACGCGTCGAAGGGTAGGACGAAAAGAACGGAGGTCATGTTCGGCCCACCGGGGCACGCTTACGTATATATGATTTACGGAATGTACTTCTGCCTCAATCTCGTCACCGAAAAAGAGGGCAATGCCTGCGCCGTGTTGATACGCGGAGTGGAGCTCCCCTGCGGGACGAAACTCGACGGTCCCGGAAAACTCTGCAGACATTTCGGCATCACGAAGGAAATGAACGGCGCCGATCTCACAGATGGCTGCTCGATATGGATTGACGGCGCCGGAAGAAAAAAAGCCGTCTTCACGACCGGCCCCAGGGTTGGCGTCGATTACGCCGGCGAATGGAAGGACAAACCTTTCAGGTTCAGGGTATCCGGCTGGTCGCGCCGGGGAGTCATTAAATGACGCGTGCTCTCATCCTTCGGAGCGGGGAAGAAATAATAGTCCCGGAGAGATTTACCGGTTCTTGATAAGCGCCACTTTCAATTTTTCGAAATTCTTTCCTTCGGAACTCAATATGAGGCTCTTGATAATGTCGAGCTGGATCTGCACGCCGATATCGTAACGGTATTCCGGTCCGTTATATTTGCTCAGAAGATGCGCGATTACCTTATAAGCGCTGTTAAGAGTGTCCTTTTCGAACTTATCCAGGTACTTCAGAAGGAATATGACGGTCTTGCACGTGCCGATTTTGAGATAAGCTGAAACTACAAGCTTGCGTATGTCGTCGTCGCCCTCCCTGAAGGACTCGTTAAGAAGGTCCACCTTCATGGAAAGGCCGAGGTTGCAGAGTATATAGACCCCGAGTTTCCGGTCCTGCTGAGACGAATCGTCCGATATCAGTCTTTCGATGGTTTCGTATAAGTTCAACGCCGGATATTTCGCGAGCGAAGAAGATATTTCCTTCCCGATTTCCTCGCTTTCGAACTTGCAGCTTCTGCCGATGCGCTCCTTTACCTTATCGTCGGCGAGACGGACGAGGCAATCGATAGCCGCTCCGCGCACCGGAAGCGAATCGCATGCTATATACTGCTGCGAAAGAAAGTTCACGAATTTTTGCAACCCGAGATTTCCGATCTGGGTAATCGCGTAATTGCGGACGAATTCCGACTTGTCGTTCTGGAGAAGGAACATGATGCATTCCTCCGCCTTGGCCTTGAATTTCTCTATAATCAGGTCGAGCGCCATGACGCGGATTTTTTCGTCCGGGTTCTTGAGTTCCGGCATCAGATCTGTTTCCAGGCTGAGCTTTTCGATTCGCCCGAGCGCGATCATGGAGAGCTGGCAGATGATGGCGTCGCCGGATTTCAAATTCTTCTTGACGTCTTCGTATGGCAGGTTCCCCTCCACCTTATAGACCCGGAGCGGCTGACGCTTGCCCTTGAGCTCGATATTACCCATATCCATGAGAGTAAATACATATTTGGCGTACCTGGCTACGTTTTCGGAAATAATTATTTCGCCAGCCTTCGCGACCGACTGCAGCCTGGATGAGATGTTGACGTTGTCGCCGATCACGGTATATTCCATACGTTTTTCCGAGCCGACATTGCCTGTGACGACTTTTCCCGAATTTATCCCTATTCCGATTTCAAGGTTGAATCCGTATTTCTGGGTGAATTTAAGATTGAATTCCTTGAGACTCCGGTTCATCTCGAGGGCGGTTATCACGGCATAGATCTCTGAAAATTCGCAGAAATTCGGCGCGTTGTAAATGACCATTATCGCGTCGCCGATGAATTTATTGATGACGCCGTTGTATTTGAAGACGATGTCGATCATCTGGTCGAAATAGCGGTTTAGGATTTCAAAAAGGCTTTGCGGTTCGAGTTTTTCCGAAACCGTCGTAAACCCCCTGATGTCGGAAAAAAGGATCGTCACGTCGCGGTATTCGGCCAGGGACTTACCACCGAGGTCGGCGAGTATTTCGTCTGCGATATAATTGCTGATGTACCTCGAAAAAGTCGATTTCATCTTGTCTCGTTCTCGGAATACCTTCGCGAGGTTCAAAAAACTTTTCTGCAGATCGCCGATCTCGTCGTTTCTCTGCGTCTTGAACCCTATTGAAACATTGCCGCGTGAAAGTTCGCGCGCGGTGAGCGAGAGTTCCTCGATCGGCCCGGTAAGAAGTCTGGCGACAAGCGCCGTGCCGCCGGCTATGAGAAGGAGGGCCGTCCCGCAATAGATCAGAAAATATATCTGCGATCCGTCACGCGAAGGTATGAAAAAATAAGCTAAAACCGAAATCAGCGCGTATGGGAGCGCGACGGCCAATATGAAATATTTAATTATCGAGTGGATCAGACGGTCTTTTTTTATTTCCATAAGCCAATATCATAAAAACGAATGACGCCGGAACTAAAGCTCGTTGAGCAACCAGCGGGGCTCCTTGACCGAGCGGGTTTTTTTATCGTATTTGAATTCGAATTTTCCGTAGTAAGCGGACGTCGAGGAAAATTTCGACGGAAGCACGTAAGTCGAGCCGGTTTTAAAATAATTGGTCGGCTGGCTTTTCCTGAAATCGTTGCCGAGATTGACGACGACGTCGAAATTCGCTATCTTGTCGGTGAATTCACGAGTATAATCGAAATTATAATGCATCAGCCCAACGAGAAGATTATATTCGGAAGGTTTGATGTTGTCGGTGGACAGTATCTTGTCGGCCGCCTTGACGCAATCCACGAATTTGAAATTTCGCATAACGCCCTGCGGCGCCCCCGCCGCGTCGGTGAAGCCGAGAACGCAGACGTTGAAATTCGACTTGTTCAGGAAATAGAACTGCTTGATGAAGGAGGGCGGCTTCGAGTCCTTTCCGATAACGTGGGAACAGATCACCGGAAGGGCGAAGTTGGAAGGCGCCGCCTGCATATAATTGAAACAGTAATTGAGATCGCGCGCGCCAGGCACCACGGCCGAATATTTCATCTGGTTCAGGAATTCATACACCGGTTCGGTATTGACGTTGTTTTCGGCCGTGTCCGTCAGGAGGGTCCCGGCGTCCAGGCACAGCAGTATGGTGTTGTTCTTCTGGGAGGCGTCCATCTCGTTCTGGATGAGATTTTTGAGTTTGTTGACCTTGTCGTTTTTCCTGCCGTTGGGATCGGCCGACTTGAAAATCTGGTCGAGGTTGGAAGTATAGAATATCGTCATTGCAAACTCGGTCTGGCCGCGGAAAAACGATATCGAAGAAAAGAATTTTTTATATTCGAAAGATGATACGTAAGGCCATGAGAGAAACCCCGCAGAAATGACGATGAGAAGGATAAGTATATTCAGTATCGCGCTCAGATTGTCGGAAAACCAGGACCTTACGGCGGAAATGGTGTCTTCGAGCGGCTTTTTTTTTGCGGGGATGAGGTTGACGTCGGCGATGTTGTCCTTATAGGCCACATCGAGCTGGTCGAGAACCGTCTTCGAGAAAATGTATTCGGCGGATTTCGCGACGTTCTTGTTGCCGATCCCGAGTTCGTTCAAAAGTTTCTTGGCGTTGAGATCGTTAAGATCGTTGCCGAGAAAATCCAGTGCCGAAAGCGCGCGCTCCTTGATTTCTTCGTCGGTCGACTTGACCAGATCCTTGAGGAGCCCGATAGTATCTTCCTTTATCTGGATTATTGAATAAATAGCGGACGTGATCATAAGTTTTTCGCCGCTTTTGATCATCTCGCCGACGAGAGAAACATGATCGACGTTCGGATATTTTCTCAGGGCGACTATGGCGTTGGCGCGAACCCTGTTGTTCTTGTCTTTGAGAAGCGGCTTGAGTATGGAAAGGAGATCGACGCCTTCGATCGCGCCTAATACCTCGATTGTATTGGCTTTTATACGTGGATTGGAGTGGGAGAGAAATTTTTTCAGCGTCGAGATATTCTTGTTGCCGCTCTGGATCTTCGAGCACGCCGATATGGCGTAGGCGAGGACATATTCGTCCTTTTCAGTCTTGAGTATGTCGTCAAGTACGGATGAGATCTTGGGGTCGGCTGGATTGGCCAGCAGTTTTCTTATGTTCTCGATCTTCTCCTCGCCCTCGTTCTTCTCTGCCGCGGCGGCTTCGGAAATTACCTTGTCCGGAGGCGCCGGCATTTCAATATTTTTGACGAGTGTGTCTATGGAAATATCGTTCTCGCCGTCGGAGTTGATAGCCTTGAAAGCGGCGTCGGCCTTGAGGGCGATCGTCTGATTGCGGTGCGTGCGAAGCTTTTCCAGAAGGGGTAACACTCTTTTTGATTTGAATCCGGCGAGAACGAAGACGGCGGAATCGGCCATGGCGTCGGACGGAAAATCCACCATTTCCGAAAGAAGCTTCAAAGCGCTTTCGACATCGTATTTTTTAAGGTATTCTATGATATTGGCTGTAATACGGTTGTCCTTGTTGTTGAGAAGAGAAACCACGTGGGGAAAGGCTTTCGGATCATTCAGGACTCCGAGCGCCTCGATGGCGTTGGCGGCGATCCTGTAATCGGGGTTGCCAAGATATTTGAGAAGAATATCGGTAACGCGGTAATCCTCCGCATAACCCATTGACTTTATTATCGTGGCCACTACGTTCTCGTCGGTTTCCAGGATAAGACGGCGCATGAGGAATTCAAGAAAGCCGTCGATCTTGTATTTGACCGCCCCCCTCACTGCGATTATGCGTTCCTCGACTTTCTCGGAATCGCCCAGGGAGGATATTTTTTCCTGTATCGCCTTTCGCCTTACGCTCTGCTTTTCGAGCTCCGAATCGATCTCGGCCTCACGGCTCTGCTGATCGGTGATGGAATCGAGAAAAGAGCACGCCTTTCTGGCGTAATAGCGCACATTGAGGCTTTCGTCCTCGTCCGCTATCTTCTTGAGAACATCCGCGAACTCGGTACGCTTATGCTTGACTATAAAATATATGACTTTTATCCGGTCGTTCTCGAACGGTGACGACAGAAGATAATTAAGGTTCTCGCTGGCCATTTCACATCCAAATAATTATGATAAGTTTCAATGTTATTGAAACATGTATATTTTAAATATATTAAACTGTTCTGTCAAGAGAAATAATAAAAGGCGGAAAAATAAAATGCCCGGTCTTCGATAAGATGCAGAAAGCCTGAGCAATAGATATCGAAATGAAAATTTCGTCGTATTAATCGTTGTATTAATCGCGGATAAATGATAAAATTATTAATGATTATGCTTCGCGCCGTACTTCATATACTATTTTCAGGTTTCTTCTACGGAATAATGATCGCGCTTCCGATCGGCCCCGCCAACATAGAATTGATAAGGCGCGGCATGAGCGAAGGCCTTCTTCCTGCCATGAAGGTCGGCGCCGGAATAGCTCTTTCGGACGCGCTGCTTTGTCTGCTGGCTTACTTCGGGATCGTCAAATTTCTGATGGCCTCCAAGATCATTAATACCATGTTGTGGCTCTTCTGCGCCGCGATAATGATTTTTTTCGGTCTGTCGAGCTTTACCGAGATCGTCGAGGAAAGAAGTCAGGTCATGAAATACATCGACCGTCCAGCCTCGAAGCGCGATCCGCTTAAAATGGGGTTTTTCATCAACATCTCGAACCCCATGGTCATAGGTTTCTGGATCGTCTTCCTTGGCACGGTCAATTCCGGAGGCCTCTTCAGGGAAATTCCTCGCACGGGGATCTTCGTCTTCGCTTTCGCGGTCCTTTTCGGCTCGCTCGCCTGGTTCTACCTTCTTTGCAGGCTGGTCAACAAGGGGAAAAAATATATCAACAAGAATGTCTTTCAACTTATATCGTTCTTCTGCGCCACGATGTTCACCGGATTCGGACTCATTCTGATTTACGTCGCCTTCAAAACGCTTTTTTTCTAAATCCCTCTAGTGCGCTCAGATGTCGATCAAGTCACATGAAGTATATGCGCACATAACACTCGGCCTCGGGCCGGGACCCAAGAACGCGGGGGCGCTCAGATGTCGATCAAGTCACATGAAGTTTATGCGCACATAACACTCGGCCTCGGGCCGGGGCAAAAAACAAATGCGTTTCAACGCAATAACAGGAGTGAAGTATCGTGAAAAAAGCGAGTTTCGAAATCCCGAAAATTTCCTGCGACAATTGCGCAAAAATAATCAAGGCCTCGCTTTCAAAACTGCAAGGGGTCTCGGCTGTGTCGGTCGATGTCGCCGCAAAAAATATCTGCGTGGAATATGACGGCTCGGTCATCGACGAAAACAAAATTTCCGATAGATTGAAAAAGACCGGGTTCCCGCCCTCG
>Ga0079303_10000263_pt1 | contig 12378 bp, 11 predicted proteins | sample Methanogen_OWC_FD_77073 | JGI IMG/M metagenome (GOLD analysis project Ga0079303, IMG submission 77073) | Enriched soil microbial communities from Old Woman Creek wetland in Ohio, USA - Methanogen_OWC | ecosystem: Environmental > Terrestrial > Soil > Wetlands | place: USA: Ohio | collected...
CTCGGCAAAAGTCCTCGAACGCGGCTTTCCGCTCTGCATATTCCCCGAGGGCAGAATCACGGCTGACGGAAAGATCACTTCGCCCAAAAAAGGTTTCGCGATACTCGCCTGCGAGCACAAGGCGCCGGTCTATCCCGTCCATATTTTCGGCGCCTCGAATATATTCTCGCGGTCGCACCCCGGATTCAGGCGGACGAAGCTTAAGGTAATGATAGGCGATCCGATAATGCCTCCCGCCGTTTCACCGCACGGCGAGGCCGATTACGAAAAGATAATGAAATTGTGGCGCCTCTCGCTTCTGTCGCTTGAACATAAAAATACGCCCGTATCAATGGATACGTCCGAATCGAATAATTCCTCGAATGGAAGGTTTTAACACGATGAGCCCGAACGATAAATTCGAACAATTCAAATCCACGACGTCGAGTTCAGGCTTTGTATCGCTTATCACCACGCAGTTTCTGGGCGCGTTCAACGACAACAGCTTCAAGACCCTCATTACGCTTTATATATCGGCGAAGCTGCCGGAATCCGAGCGCGGCTTTTACATCGCGTTCGCGACCATCCTTCTTCTGGCGCCATTCATACTCTTTTCGACGCATTGCGGGTATTTCTGCGATAAATATTCGAAACGCACGATTATGATAATAGTCAAGCTGTGGGAAATTCTGATCACCGTTTTCGGGTTCGCAGCGTTTTATTACGACAACATTCCGATGCTGCTTATGATCATTTTCTTCCTCGGATTGCACTCGACCCTCTTCTCGCCGGCCAAATACGGCTCTCTGCCGGAAGTTTTAAGGGAGGAGGAGCTTTCGCGCGGCAACGGCATAATCGAGCTCACCACTTTCATCTCAATCATCATCGGCACGATATCGGCTTCCATTCTGTTCCGGTATTTCAAGGGCGGCATCCATCTGGCCGCAGTCTTCTTCCTGGTGGTCGCCGTGCTCGGCCTGGCCACCTGCATAACCGTTCCGCGCATCCCGGCGGCCGGCGTCAGCGGCCCGTTCAAATGGAACTTTCTCAGCGAGGTCTATTACGAGCTCAAAAGCTCTCTCTCCGACAGGCCGCTATACCTCACGATAGTCGGCATAACATATTTCTGGCTCCTCGCGACCGCCGTGAACAACAACATCATCCTGTATTCAAAGGAAATGCTTATGATCGGCGAAGACGAGATGGGTTTTCTGATGGCCGCGCTCGCCGTCGGAATCGGCTTCGGCTCCGGAATCGCCGGAAGGCTGTCCGGCGACATGGTCGAATTCGGCCTCGTTCCGTTAGGCGCCATCGGCATGACGCTCTTTCTTTTCGACCTGAATTTTTCCCACGGCGGCATCGCCCTCAGGCACGCGTTCTTCTATAACGATTCATTTTCATATTTTCCGATGGTTCGCACCGGCATCGATCTTTTCATGGTCGGCCTCTTCGGCGGTTTCTTCATCGTCCCGCTGCACGCTTTTTTGCAGCAGTGCGCGCCCAACGGCGAGACGGGCCGCATCGTCGGCCTCACCAATTTCACAGCCAACCTCTTCATGGTCGTCGCCGCCGCCCTGGTTTACGTGATGCACGATCTGGTCCGCATACCCTCTTCGAATATATTCGCCGTAGTTTCGATTTGCACTTTATTGACGACGGTTTACATCATCGTCATACTGCCCGATTTCCTTCTGCGTTTTTTCATATTCATGATTTCGAATATAATATACGCCGTTAAGGTCGCCGGCACTACACGCATCCCGATATCCGGCCCCGCCCTCATCGTCTCCAACCATGTTTCGCTCATCGACGCCATCATCATTAACACCACTTCGCACCGCCACATAAGGTTCATGATCCGCCGCGAGAACTACGAAAATTCACGCTTCAAGTGGGTCTACAGGCTCATGCGCATAATCCCCGTTACCGGCGGGAAGCTGAGCGAAGAAGAGATCGCCACGGCTCGCGGCATCATCGAAAACGGCGACGTCCTTTGCATGTTCCCCGAAGGCGACATCACCTGCGACGGCCTTATGAAGGAATTCAACTCCGATTTCGTCAAGGTGCTGAAAGGTTCCGACGCCCGAATCATCCCTGCCTATATTCACGGCATGTGGGGCTCGATCTTCAGCGTGAAGGACGGAAGGCCCATCTGGAAGATCCCGAAGAAGCCCGTCCGTTACCCGGTGACGATCGAATTTGGAGAATTCATGCCAGCGTCGTCCTCGCATGACGAAGTGAGAGCGAGCGTCGCCGGCATCGCGAAAAAATATGAATAAAAGTGAGTGGTGGCATGTTCCCGATCATCGAAACTGAAAGGCTGTTCCTTCGGAACTGGAAGGACTCCGACATTCCGGCTTTCGCGGCGATGAACGCCGATCCCGTGGTGATGGAGTATTTCCCGAAGGCGCTCGATCATAGCGGAACGCTTGAATTCGTCGGAAGGATACGCGCCAGGTTTGAAAAATCCGGATACGGCCTCTATGCCGCCGAGTTGAAGGCCGATTCGAGTTTTATCGGCTTTATCGGCTTCAGCGTCCCATCGTTCGAAAGTTTTTTCACGCCCTGCGTCGAGATCGGCTGGCGGCTTCGCCGGGAAGTCTGGGGCCGCGGCCTCGCCCCCGAGGGCGCCGGCGCCTGCCTGAAATACGGCTTCGAAGAGCTCGGCTTCGATTCGGTCTGTTCGTTCACTTCGGCGGCCAACCTTAAATCGATCCGCGTGATGGAGAAGATCGGCCTCGTAAAAGAAGGTGAATTCGACCATCCGGCGATCGCTCCGGGCAGCCCGTTGAGGCGCCACGTGCTTTACAGGATCACGCGGGAGCTGTTTGGGAAATCGGTTCCGGATAAATAGGGGAGTGTGAATTCTTTTCCGGGATTGTCGGGGCGCTCGATTGCGTCTGAAATACGTTTCGAACGGGGCGCCCCGGAAAAATCTCGGCAAATAAATCGGTTAGGCGCTTATTTCTTTCCGACTTCGACGAAAAGTTCGGTGCCTTTGTCGATATCGACGTGTTTTCCCTTGACGAAAACGCCGCCGACGAGCCCGATGGGGCCGAGCAGTAAAAAGCCGCCCGCCGAAGCGCCGATGGCGTAACCTTCCTGCTTGTTTATTTTAGCGGCTTCCTCGCCGAGCGTGACCGGGACCTGCTTGCCTTTTTTATTCATGACGAAAAGAAAATTCATCTTGAGCCTGGCGTTGCGCCCGAATTTTCCGGGGCCGCGGACTTCGGTGATCTGCGCCTGCGCGAGAGCGCCTTTTTCGATGACGGTGGTCTTTCCGATTTTGACGGGATCGACGACCGAGAATTTGACCATCTCGCCCTGTTTGGCGGTCTTCGAGGATAGCGAGCTGTTGATGCTGATTTTTACAAGCGTTCCGTCGGGAATGGTTAGGTCCGCCGCCTGGAGAAAACCGAAGGACGAGAAGAAGACGATGAAAATTATAAGGATTGAAAAAATTCTGCGTTTCATTTGAACCCTCCGCGGTTTGAATTGATTTTATCGGTCCGGATGTTTTTTCGGCGATATGTTCTTAACCGGACGATATATTGAGAATAACACATTGCGGCGGCGGTGTCAAATGGAGGAAAAAAAGCCGCCGGAGAAGTTCCGGCGGCTTTTCGCGCGTTTATGGGGAAGTTAGATCGCGTTAGATTTTGAACAGTCTGCCGATTATCCCGGTGATTTTCGACGACGCGGTTTCGGCTATCGTGCCGACGTTTTTGAGAGTATTGCCGACGCCGGTCAGGATCGTTGAGGATTGGCCGCAGGTACCGTTGGTGCACGAGCCGGTTCCGGCCGCGATGAGCTGTTCGCCCAGCTGCCTGACGGGAGTGCCCTGCAGTATTTCGACAAGCTTGGCCGGTATGGCTGAAATGGCTTTAACGGCGCCCGCCATGAATTTGACGCCGTCGATCTTGGAAATGTCGAATTTCCGGAGTTCCTGAAGGCTTTTGATGCCCGCTATCCATGACACGTCCTGATTGACAGCCATGACCATTTCCGCGACGCCCTCGGAAATTTTATCGTCGAGGGCGGTTTCCTTGCAGGTGGTGCCGGTCGGGATTTCGGTGGCGGTGCCGGCGCCGAGAGGGGCGATCATGTAGTAGCGGTATGAGGAAATTTTGTCCTTCACAAGCTGTATTTTCTGGCCTATTGGCTCTTCCCAGATTTGAAGGAAGATTTCTTTCGAAGTCTTATAGTTCGAGAACGATCCCCAGTACGCGTCGCGCATGTACAACGCGGAAACTTCGCCGGTCGCGTCCAGGTCGTAGCCGATGACGACGATCCAGTGGGGGATATTGCCGACGCCGACATAGCAGAAGACGGGATTGTTAGCGTCGATCGAAGTTTTCAGATCGCCGAGCGTCGCGTTGTTTTTGACGTTGCTGCCGATGCCGCGTGATGCCAGGTATTTGATGATCGTGTCGGGCGCCGTGAAGCAGCCGTTCGGGTTGGTGTTTTGCGCCGTAGTGGTGTATTCTTCCCTGACGCCGTAGTAATTGAGGACCGAATTGATCGCGAATTGTCCGCATGTGTTTCTGAAGTTGTAATTGTGGTTGAGCGGGCCTTTCACGTCGAGGATGAGCGACGACTGTCCGGCGGGCGCCTTGCCTTCGAGCGTGAGCATTTTGACCGGCCCGGTCTTCGCGTCGGGATCGGCGTAGGAACTCAGCAATTTGTTATAGGCCGACTGTTCTTTCTGATAGCGCTGCCTGATGGCCTCGATTTTGGCGGCCGGCGCTTTCAGGTCCTGGGCGTTTTTGAGTTCGGTGAAGACCGAGAGGCATTTGAACTGGGCGGCGAGTTTTTCTTTTTTCGTGACGGACTGTGCGTTGGCCGCGGAAGAAACCGAAAAGAATGAAATAAGAACGAGAAGGATGATAATAATGCGTGGATAATATTTCATAAAACCACCTCCTTTATATATTATACATCAAAAAAGGCGGAATTCAAAAAAATTTTATTATATTTTAAAAGCCCAATTTTTTCGGGGCGCCCAAATCCGGATAATTTCAGTCGCATTGATGCGCCCCGGAAAAGCGGGAAACAAAACCTTGCGCAATTGGCGATGCCCGGGCTCCGGCCTGAAGGCCGAGCGTCGTTTTTTTCCAGGCAAATGATATGACATAAATTTGGGCGCAATTTGTGATAGCAGGGCCCCGGCCGAAGGCCGAGCGTTATGAGCGCCAACATGGCAAATTTTTTCCTTGGCATTTGGGCGCAACTTGTGATGCCGTGGCCCCGGCCTGAAGGCCGAGCGTCGTTTTTTTCCAGGCAAATGATATGACATAAATTTGGGCGCAATTTGTGATGCAAGGCCCCGGCCGAAGGCCGAGCGTCGTTTTTTTCCAGGCAAATGATATGACATAAATTTGGGCGCAATTTGTGATGCAAGGCCCCGGCCGAAGGCCGAGCGTTATGTGCGCCAACATGGCAATTTTTTTCCTTGGCATTTGGGCGCACACAATTACCTTGACAAAGACAATATTTTTGTTAAACTTTACTTCATGAAACGCGAATGTCAGAAGGAGGCGTCGAATAATGTCACTGGATAACACTCCGAATATGGGCAACATCAACGTCGAGGATGTTTTCAACAAGTTCTTCAATACGGGGCCCGGGGCGCATGTTTCGCTGGGCCGCCCCTTAAGGTTCGTGTTATTTCTCTTTCTTGTCATGGGTTCGGCCGTACTCATCTATTACAAGATGTATACCGGCGCTCTGGACCAGCTTTTTTGCGCCGGAATATGGGTCGTGTGCGTCATCGCCTCGTTCATATTCGTGCGTACCATCAGGATTGCCGCCCAGTGGGAACGCGGGGTCGTTCTCAGGCTGGGCAAGTTCCACGAGCTGAAAGGCCCGGGCGTGATGTTCATAGCTCCTCTTGTCGATCATCTGATGTTCGTCGAGATGCGCACCCAGACTCTGAGCATTCCGGGCCAGAAGGTCATCACCAAGGACAACGTTCCCGCCCACATCGACGGCGTTCTCTATTTTCTCGTTTCCGATGCCGAAAAGGCGATCGTGCGCGTCCAGGATTACAGGTTCGCGATCTCGAATTACGCGCAGGCCGTCCTTCGCGACGTCGTCGGCGGAATGACTCTTGACGAGATACTGTCGGAACGTGAACAGATCCAGCAGCAGATAGCGCTTAACGTTGAACGCCACATCAAGGACTGGGGCCTTCACGTCGAATCGATAAGCCTTCTGGACATGGAACTGCCCGAGGACCTCAAGCGCATGATGTCGCGCCAGGCGTCGGCCGAACGCGAGAAGCGCGCGACGATCACCAAGGCTGAAGGCGACAAACTCGCCGCGGTCAACCTTGTCGAGGCCGCGCAGATGATGCAGAAATGCGCGGGCGCCATGCAGCTTCGCACGTTGCAGACGATCGACGCGCTCGGGCCGAACCCTTCGAACACGATCTTACTGTTCCCGGCGGAGCTTAGTGAAACTATCAAGGCCGTCGGCGGATCGCTCGCCGCGAAAATCGCAGAACCCGCCAAATAGAAAATAAAAAAATACCGGTCAGGCCGCCCTTTTTTCACAAAGATTTTTGCGGAAAAAGGGCGGCTTTTTTTTCTTTGATTTTATCGTATTCGTTATGTTATGATAGATTAACCAAAAAGTGGTCAAACTGATTTGAAAAAAGGAAAATATCTTGCACGAAACCGTACCGATTGCAACCGCGCATGGAAAAATGACCGAACAGGAACAGCGCGAGCTCGACCAGCTGCTCGATCTCGATCGACACAAGCTCTCGGTCGTGCCGAAAAAAAAGATGACGCCGAGCGAACGCTGGATGAAATATCTGGGATTTCCCGGCGGCATCCTGGCTTTCCTGCTGATATATTACATGGAAACGCCCGCCGGCCTTTCGGGCGCGGGTCAGTCCGTCATGGCGATTTTCGCCCTCGCCCTTATATGGTGGGTGACAGAGCCGGTCGCCACTTTCGTGACGTCGCTCGTCCTTATGATACTTCTTGTCTGTCTCGACGGCTGGGACCAGAAGAACGTTCTGGCCGTATTCGGCCTCGACGTCATCTGGCTTAACATAATGGCATTCATTTTAAGTTCGATCCTCGTCAAAACCAATCTGGCCAAGCGCATAGCGCTCAACCTCATCGTACGGTTCGGAAGCAGCGCGGGTTCCATATTGCTGGCTTTCGTTATCCTTCAGCTCGCGCTCGCGCCGCTCATTCCCGCCACCGCCGCCCGTGCAGTCATGACGCTTCCGATCATGATGGTCGTAGCGGCCATCTACGGCGCTACAAGCGATCACCCGACGAATTTCGGGCGCAACCTTTTTCTTCAAAACCTCATGGGTATAAATATATTCTCGTCCGGTTTCATGACGGGCAGTACCGCCAACCTGATCGCCATCATGTTCATCAATACAATGGCCGGCGAAAAAATCTATTACACCGACTGGATGTTCGCCTCGCTCCCGGTCATTTTAACGACGATGCTCATCTCATGGTTCATAGGCCCGCGCATTCTATTTCCGCTCAAGCCCGAGGAAACGAAGCCGAAGATACATGGCGGTATCGACACTCTCTGGCGTCAGCTCGACCGCATGGGCCCGATGACATTCTCAGAAAAAAAAGCCGCCGTACTTTTTGGTCTGGTAGTCTTTCTCTGGGTCACGGATCGTTTTCATATGTCGTGGTTCGGTTTCGAGGTCGATCCGGTCATGGCGGCGATGGCGGGCGCCGTTCTCTGTTTTATCCCGAAGATAGGGCTTCTCCAATGGAACGAAGCTGACATCCCGTGGCACCTGATGCTCTTTTCTACCGGCGCATACGCGGGCGGGATGGCCCTGGACAGTACCGGAGCCGGGCGCTGGGCGATCCAGCAGATATTCGGGATGTTCAGGATAACCCGCGACATAAACTTCTGGTACGTCTACGTCGGGGTCATAGCGATAATGATCTATTCGCACCTGGTTTTCACGAGCAAGACGATGCGCACGATGATATTGATCCCGTTTTTCATACTGCTGGCGAAACAGCTCGGATACAAGGCGACTTCGCTCGCGCTGCCGGCCGCATTCTGCATCGACTGGGTCATCGGCCTTCCGATAAGCGCCAAACCGAACGTCATCCTCTTCGGCACCGGACAGTATTCGGTGCTCGACAACCTGAAATACGGCCTGATAGTAGCCACGATCGGCCTGGTATTATTCACCGTGGCCGGCCTTACCTGGTTCCGTTTCCTGGGGATAACCCCTTAGGCGGAACGATATGAAAATGAAAGTGACGTTGATTAAAATATTCGAATTTAATAATATGATTATTGCCGGAGCTTTTTCGCCGCGGCGGAATGCGAACCTATCTCAATTCTCACGGACCGCGGCAAAGATCGCGATCTTCGTTATCGCTCTTACGCTTTCGATCGCTTCGTTCTCGCCTCCGGCGTCGGCCGATTTTCGCGCGTTTTCCGAGCGAGTCGAGCTTTCGGCCGACGGCGGGGCCGTGTCGAAGATATCCCTGGTCGGCGACGGTGCCGCCGGGGCCATGATACCGTGCTCGTTTCAGAAGGCGTCGTCCGCTTCGCTCGGAAGCGGCCCATCGGAGACGGCTCTGGAAATACGGAACCGCGGCGGCGCCAATTTCATAATAGTTCCGGCTGGCGTCGTCCAGGCTTCCGCGCCCGTCGAACTGACCTGCAAGGTTTCCGACGCTTTCGATTCGGCCGAGGCGTCCGTGACCGATTTCGGCAATATCACCGGCAAATACTCGTTCGTCAATTCCACGGGCCAGAAGATCGGTTCGTTCGAAGTTACGGTCGTAATGCCGGAAGGATTTTTAGTGAACGCCGTCGACGAATACCAGCCGAAACTGTCGAAGAACGATCCGAACGATCCGTTCACGCTTTCCGTCATCGGCGGGCGCAGGGCGATAACGCTTAAATGCTCCAACCTCAAATACGGCGACAGGGCGTCTCTGAAATGGAGGATGAAGAGCGGGAAGCGTTCCTGGGGGCTTTTGCTGCTCTTTCTGATCGCCGCAGCCTGGTACCTGGTCGTTTTCCGCGACATAATCAATCCGCGCGATCACAGGGAACACGGCCATGAAAAAGACGCTCGCGCGAAAGACTTGCCGGATGGCGGGCGCTCCGGGGCGAATGACGGCGCCGCCGCCGAAAAAAAGTGAGGTCGGTGGCATCCGGGCGCGCCGAAAAAAGAAACGAAAAAAGGAAAAAATTATAAAATTCGGGAGGAAATAAAATGGCAGACGTGAAGCCCAGGTTCGAATTCAGGACATTTGCCCAGAATTTCGGAATCGTGATACCGAAGATGAGAAAGCTGTCGCCGATCGACAAGATACGCGAAAGCGCCGAGATCTATATAATGTCGGCCGGCAACAGCGAGAACAACACGAAGGTCCGCGACGACCTCATGGACATCAAGGTCTTCGTCACGAAAGACCGCGGCCTCGAGCAGTGGAACCCCCGCATGAAGGGCGGATTTCCGATGAAGGCCGAGACGATCGCGAAGGAGGTATTCCCCGCTTTCGGCGTGGCGCTTCCGGAATTCAAGCGCGAGGAATACACGCTCGAACAATTCATAAAAGAAATAATCAGGCCCCACAAGGACCTGGTTCCGGTCAGCGTTTTCAAGCGCAGGTACGGTTTCATGGTCAATAACTGCATCACGGAGTACGCCGAGCTTCTCATAAACGGCGCGGCGATCCAGACGGTCGCCGTCGAATCGACCAGCGTCGAGGACATTCTGAAGGCGAAGGAAATGCTCGGATTGAACGAATACGAGAACATCAATTACCTTCTTGCGATCAAGCGTATTATAGGAATGGAGCCGATGGCGGAGTGACGAAATAGCGCGCTCTCTCGCGCCGCGGGAGATGAAGGCGCCCGGTTAAATTTATCGATAATATTAGAATATTCGGAGAGTGGAATATGGGTAAAGAGATCGAAAAAAAGTTCCTCATGACCGGCGACGAATGGCGTAAACTGGCAAAGGGCAAAGCATTCCGCCAGGGTTATCTTTCGACCGTCAAGGAGCGCACGGTGCGTGTCAGGACTGTCGGAGACCAGGGATTTCTCACGATAAAAGGAATTACCGTAGGCGCGACGCGCGCCGAATACGAGTACAAGATACCGGCGGCCGAGGCGGACGAGATGCTTACCAACCTTTGCGAGAAGCCGCTCGTCGAGAAGAACCGCTACAAGATCCCGCAGGGCGAACTCATGTGGGAGATCGACGAATTCCTGGGCGACAACCTCGGACTTATCGTCGCCGAGATCGAATTGACCGACGAGAACCAGAAATTCGACAGGCCGGCCTGGATCGGAAAAGAGGTCACGGGCGATCCGAAATATTTCAACTCGAACCTGACGAAGCACCCTTATTCGAAGTGGGACGCGAGGGACCGTCAGTAATCGCCGAATAACCTGGACAGGAGATGATTTATGAGAACGCTGACTCGTATTTCACTTTTAACATTTCTGGCGGCCCTTGTTTTTTTATCGTCGCCTCATCCGGCTCCGGCGTTTGCTCAGGACGATCAGGGCTCGGATTCGTTCGAATACAAGATGCTTCTTCTGCCGGCGCTGTTCGCCGATCGCGAGGCGGGAATGCAAAAATTCTGGAGCGAAGTCGAAAAATGCGCGGCCGGCATGAATTTGAGGGTTAAGGAATTCGACGCCAAGCCCGCTTCGGAACGTTCCGTTCGATTCATCGACACCAAAAAATTCGATATATTCAAAACCGGTTATATACTTCGAGACCGGTCGGCGAAACGCGGTTCGCTGGAATTGACGCTGAAATTCAGAAGTTCCGACGCGGCTGTTACCTCGTCCAAGGACGTTTCCCCGGCCGCCGGCCTGGGCGGCGAAGTTTTGTTCGACGAGGACATCGTCGCCAGGGAGAATTCGATCGACAGGATTTATTCAAAAAGCGGAAAGGTGGTCGTTGATTCGGAGCCGGTAATGACCGTCGAAGGGGCCGCGAAAATATTTCCGGCGGTCGCCGGACTTGGAATAGCGGCGAAGGAAGAGCTTTTCACGGTAAACGGCATCAGGGTCGGGGAGACTTCCGTCGATTACGGCCGTATTTATTTCGGTTCCTCCGCCAAGGCGAAAGCTTCTTTCGCGGCCTGGTTCGTTAACGGCAGGCTTCTGATCGTCGAATTTTCATTCAGGCTCAAATTGGGCGAATCGAAGCCGGAAGCGGTCAAAAATCGGATCAGCCGTAACGCGGACGTGTTCTTCAAGTCGCTTCGCGACAGGGTAAAACCCTGGATGGCCGTGGGGCAGACCAAGACGGGGCTGATCTACAAAATGGATGGCGGGAATCAGGAATAGGAGAATGCGATGGACGAGAAGGGCAAGAGCGGAAATCCTGAAAATCCTGAAAGCGTGAAAAACGGGGGAAATGAGTCCCGCGAAGAAGTAAGCGTTTCCGAAAAGAAGACGGAGGCTAACGCGAAATCGCCTTTCGCTCCTCGTGAAGCGGAAGGAAGTGCCGCGCCGGAAGACGGGCAGGAAGAGAGTTTTTCGGATTACGTCGAATATTTCAAGGAATGGGTTTATAAAAACAATCCGTTTTACCTTCTGAGCGTCTTTTTGATGTTCTGGGGGCTGTATCTTGTCAGCGTGGACAACACGACCGGACGCGGCCCCGATTCGTTGAAAAACCTCGTTCTTTTCTACGGCGTCCAGAATCTCTACGAACTTATGATGCTCGGCATGGCCCTGTATCTGATGCTTCGGAAGATCAATCTGTCGCACGGCCGGCTCCTTTTGTTTTTCATATTTTTATTTCTGGTGGATTCCACGATGTATCAGGCGGCGATCGCCAACGCTTGCGGCCCTTCCGACAACACGATGTGGATCGGAATGATGGTCTCGTTTTTTTACCTTATACTCGCCATTCTCAAGGTCGGTCTGGTCGTTTACCTGTTGAAGATCACTCCGAGGGCGTCGATGATTTTTTATGCGATCGCCGCTTTCGCGATTATCTATTTTTCACGTCAGTACTCGAGTTTCCTGATTACCCTCAAGACTTCCGACGTCAGGCTATTCGGCTGGTGGGAATTATACGTCATCTGGCTTTTCGCCGCGCTCATACAGATCCCCGTAATTTTAAATTCATGGTGGAAGCCGGCATTCACCGACGATGTCCACAACGAGTTCATGGGAAGCGAAAACCATTTCTATACGTTGCTTCTCACTATGCCGTTCATTGCCCTTCCGCTTCAGATCGTGCTGAATATCCATCCCGACCTGGCGTCGAAAAATTCCGATCTGGCGATGAAGCTGACGTACTGTTACGTGCCGTATTTATATTTCGGGGTTTATTTCGTCGAAACTATATGGCTGAAGGTAATGAGGGAATATATCGGGATTGACATCAACGTTTATGACGTTCTG
>Ga0079303_10000265_pt1 | contig 12342 bp, 10 predicted proteins | sample Methanogen_OWC_FD_77073 | JGI IMG/M metagenome (GOLD analysis project Ga0079303, IMG submission 77073) | Enriched soil microbial communities from Old Woman Creek wetland in Ohio, USA - Methanogen_OWC | ecosystem: Environmental > Terrestrial > Soil > Wetlands | place: USA: Ohio | collected...
GCCCTCTCGACGCGACTCTGGGGGGTTCCCAGGATGCTTTTGTGGCGAAGTTGAACGCAAGCGGGACGGCCCTCATCTACTCCACGTACCTTGGCGCAAGCAACACCGAGGCAGGCAATGGGATTGCGGTAGATTCCACAGGAGATGCGTACGTCACTGGGACGACGACTTCCAACGACTTCCCGGTGGCTCCCATCCCGGGCCCTCTCGACGCGACTCTGGGGGGTTCCCAGGATGCCTTCGTCGTCAAGATCACCGAGTCCGCGGTTCCCCCCGGGGGGAATGGCGTATCGGATAGCGGCGGCGGAGGTGGTTGTTTCATCGCCACCGCATCTGCCTTCGAGCCACGGAAGTGATCGGCAGGTTGAGCGGGCGGGCGTAAAGCCTGCCCCCTACACCAAGAGCATCCGTTGGCGTCACAAGAAGAACGAGGTGGGACAAGTACAAGCAGAGTGAGTCGATCGGGGAATTCTGGAGAGGGGGGAGGAGCTCGCCCCTCCCCGACATGTGTTTACTGCTGCGGTGGGTTCGGTCCCATGCCTGGACCACCGGGCATGCCGTGATGGTGTCCGGGACCGGGTCCCATTCCCATACCAGGGCCCATCCCCATCCCAGGCTCCATTCCCATGCCATGGTGATACCCGCCACCTCGACCGCAACCAAATCCAGTCTCAGCCATTTGGGCCAGCTGTTCCTTCGTCAGGATATTCCGCATCTTCGCCTGATTGGCGATACGCTTCTCCCCGAACTGAGTTCTGAGCTGGAGAATCTCCCTCTGCTTGGCGCTGATCTGCTCGGACTTAACATCAGGGTTGGTCAAGAGCGCCTGGAGCTCCGCATGCTTGGCGGCAAGCTGCCCCCGGAGCGCGGCCGTATCGTTGTAAAACTCACTCCGCAGCTTGGTCATCTGAGTCACCTGCTCCGGGGTGAGATTCTGAACATGGCAGTACCCCATTCCCATGCCGTGTCCCCAGCCGGGACCGCCCATGTACCCCTGCGCTAAGGCGAGAGATGCGACCAGAAGCACGCTCGCTGCAACTCCTCCCAGCGTGATCATCGTCTTTCGACTCATTGCCAGACCTCCTTTTCATCGTGTCGATTTTCAGGTCTCTCTGATCTGTTCTCTTGTCGCCCCGTCACTTCAGCGAAAAGCGTGCCACAAATACATGTGAAGCGATTACAAATAGTTACTGATAACGGCCTCCGTTTCACCCCTTCTTTTTCGACAACTCCGTCGAATCTTTTCGACAATCCTGTCGAAAAGGCGCTGCCAACCTCTAGCCCGCATTGTGCACGAGCCACCTGCTGCGATCGCGGATCTGGCTGTCCTTCCGGGCGTCCTCGGGTCTCGAACCTTGCGACGTACTGAGAGGTACGCCTCAGGTCCGAGTCCCGCGGTGCCGCGGGATGGTGGCCCGGTGGCACGGCATCTCCGTGATCTCGCCACGGCGTCTCGTGCACAATGCGGGCTAGGCAACTCAACTAACCACTGAGGAAAGGTACAGCCGATCCTTCAGCCGGCCCGGAACCACTTGCGCAACGTCAGGAAAGTCAGTATTGTTCGTAGGCAAATCGCGTATCTTCCCCGTGGCCCCACTCGAGAACATTTGACCGTTGACCGAATCTCCGGGGGGCAGGCTATGCTTGACGCATCCAAGACACGAGAACAGCTTCTGGAGGAATTGGCAGACCTTCGTCGCCAGAATGCTGCCTTGGAGAGGTCGGCAGCCGCGCTTCAGGAAGCGGAGGCGGCGCTCCGTGAAAGTGAGAAACGATATCGAAATATCTTCGAAAATGCTGTGGAGGGCATCTTTCAGGCGACGGCGGACGGCAAGTATCTCAGAGTGAATCCCGCCTTTGCCCGGATGTGCGGTTTTGGCTCCCCGGAGGAGATGATCGATGAGATCACCGATATAGCCCGGCAGCTTTATCTGGATGCCAGAGATCGATCCCGCATCAAACGTCTATACGAGCATCGTGGGGTAGTGCGAGGATTTGAGACCAGATTCCGGCGGAAAGATGGAGGGGTCATCTGGGTCTCTATTACCGCGCGAGCGGTCAAGGACGAGAGCGCCAACGTCCTCTACTACGAAGGCACTATCGAAGATATTACCGAGCGCAAGCTCGCTGAAGAGGGGCTAAGAGGCTCGGAACGACGGCTGGCCGACATCATCAACTTCCTCCCCGATGCGACCTTTGTGATTGACACGGCAGGTACTATCATCGCTTGGAACCGGGCGTTGGAGGAGATGACGGGACTCGAGGCCAAGCGGATGGTGGGCAAGGGCGGTTACGAGTATGCCATCCCCTTCTACGGGACGAGAAGGCCCCTCCTGATCGACTTGGCGCTGGCCCGTGACGAGGAGGCAGAGAAGTTCTACCCATATATCACGAGAGACCACGACATCCTCGTCTCCGAGGTGTACGTGCCCCGGTTAAAGGGCGGCCTTCACCTGTGGCTGAAGGCGAGCCCTCTCTATGACTCTTCGGGTAACGTGGTGGGCGCCATCGAGTCCATTCGTGATGTCACCGCGCGGAAGCGAGCCGAGGAGGCTCTCCGGGAGAGCGAGGAGCGGTACCGACAGCTCTTTGAGATGGAGTCCGACGCGATCTTCCTCGTGGATAACGCGAGGGGGGCGATTCTGGAGGTCAACGCGTCGGCTTCCGGCCTCTACGGGTACAGCCGAGAAGAGATGCTCCGCATGAAGAATACCGACCTATCCGCAGAACCTGAAGAGACAGTGGCGGCAACCCGGCAACGACGACCACGGGTCCCGATCCGTTACCACCGGAAGAAGGACGGCACCGCGTTCCCGGTGGAGATCACGGCTCGCCACTTCAACTCGCGTGGGCGTGAAGTGCATGTGGCGGCGATTCGGGACATCAGCTTCCGCATGGAGGTGGAGGAGGAGAAACGGAGGCTTCAGGCCCAGTTACTCCAGGCGCAGAAGATGGAGGCAATCGGCACCCTGGCGGGGGGGCTGGCCCACGACTTCAACAACCTCCTCCAGGCGGTCCAGGGGTATGCCGAGCTCGTCCTTCTTCGCCCAAAGCAGGACGAACCCCGAAGTCGTGAACTCCACGAGATCATTCGAGCCGCGAAGAGGGGTGCGGAGCTCACCCGACAGCTCCTCACCTTCAGCCGCAAGGTGGAGAGCAAACCCCAGCCGATGGAACTCAATCGCCGCGTCGAGCAGGTCAAGGAGCTGCTCGCCAGGACTATCCCCAAGATGATCGAGATCGAGCTTCGCCTTGCCGACGACCTGAAGATGATCAACGCTGACTCGACCCAGATTGAACAGGTGCTCATGAACCTCGCGGTCAATGCCAAGGATGCCATGCCTGAAGGAGGACGACTGTTCATCGAGACCAGAAATGTCAGCCTGGACAAAGCGTACTGTGACACCCATCTGGGCGCCAGGCCGGGAGACTACGTGCTCCTCATGGTCTCTGACACGGGCTATGGCATGGATCAAGAGACCCTGGAGCACATCTTCGAGCCCTTTTTTACGACCAAGGGAGTGGGTCGGGGCACGGGTCTGGGACTTGCCATGGTCTATGGAATTGTGAAGAGCCACAATGGCTACATCACGTGCTACAGCGAAGTTGGGCACGGCACCACATTCAAGATCTACCTTCCCACCGTCGAGGAGGCTCCGGAGGTGCCGAGGGACCGCGTGGAGCGCCTTCCGGAAGGCGGCACCGAAACGATCCTGCTCGTGGACGACGAGGAGTCGGTGCGGCAGCTCGGCAAGGAGATGCTCGAGACCGTCGGCTACCGCGTTCTGATCGCTTCAGATGGCGAGGAGGCGATGGGGCTATGCACTCAACGGATGGGAGATATCCATCTCGTCATCCTTGATCTCATCATGCCCGGGATAGGAGGCAAGTCCTGCCTCGAAGCGCTGCTTCGACTGGACCCGCGGGTGAAGGTGCTCATCGCCAGCGGCTATTCGGTAAACGGCCGGCTGGAGGAGACATTGAGATCAGGAGCCCGCGCTTTCATCAGTAAACCCTACGAGCTTCGAGATCTGCTGAAACGGGTCCGGGATATCCTGGACGAGGATCGAAAGACAACCGCCGTGACATAGCCCCAACCGACGGCTCTCTCGTTGCTCTGAACGAGCCCTTCCTCTTGTTCTTTAGCTCCCCCTTTGAAAGATCATCCCCCCGGCTTCACGACTCCGCATAGGACATCTGCTCCGGGGCGTGTTTCGTCGGAAAATGTCCGTGACCCCGGCGGTCCCAGCGTCCTCCAGCAGTTTGACTCCCCGGTACCCGCTGGTTATCGTTTCAACGTGACTGCGTTTAAACCCAGCAACCAAGGAGGCTACGATGTTCACGCTTCCCAATCTACCATATGATTTCGGTGCCCTTGAACCGTACATCGATGCTAGGACCATGGAGATTCACCATGGCAAGCATCACAAGGCGTACGTCGACAACCTGAACAAGGCCCTCGAGGGGGCCCCTGCACTTCAGGGCAGGAACATCGAGGAGATCGCCCGTAATCTGGCCAGTGCACCGGAAGAGGTGCGGACGGCGATTCGCAATAACGGTGGTGGTCATTACAACCACAGCCTCTTTTGGAAGATCATGTCTCCCAAAGGCGGCGGGGAGCCCACGGGGATGCTCCTCGACAAGATCAACAAAGCTTTCGGGAGTTTTACCTCATTCAAAGAAAAGTTCTCGAAAGCGGCGCTGACGCGCTTCGGAAGCGGTTGGTCCTGGTTGAGTGTGGACGTTGCCGGGGGCTTGGTGGTCACCAGCACGCCCAACCAGGACAATCCCGCCATGGAAGGCCTGAGACCCATCTTCGGTCTCGACGTGTGGGAGCATGCATACTACCTCCAGTACCAGAACCGCCGGGCCGATTACGTGGAGGCCTTCTGGAATGTGGTGAACTGGGAGGAGGTCAATAGGAACCTGAAGGCTGTGGCCTGATATTCGACCGACGACCCCGAGAGGTCCCCTTTCGGGGTCACCTTTTCTCTCCCTACGCCCACCGGGGGGAGAACCCGTACGGAAGGTAGTGAAACTCCCCAGAGGACGTCTCCGAAGTCCCTATGGTTGGTCAGGATTTTCGTCTGCGAAAATCGGTCTTTCTCCGATAGACAGAGATAGCGGCGGTCCTTTACGATACAGAGCGAACAAGGAGAAACCGATGGGCCCGCGGGAGCAAGGGCGGGGACCCTCTTGCGGATTTCCCGACACGGTGGAGATTCATTCATGCAGAACCTAGGCGCATGCGCAGACGTGGATCGGATCATGGACCGGTTAATGATCGATCTCTACAAAGGGCAGATTCGGAAAACCAAACTCGATCCTCGAACCCTCACGGGTTCCTGGAACGAGGCCTGCACAATCCTCAAGGTTCACTTCGGCAGAATTGACACCGTCATCCAGAGCAACGAGGGGAGACTGCTCTCCCTCTATCGCGTCGCCATACAGGAACTGCGAACTGGATCCCCTCCTCGACGGGCGTAACAGACTCCTTCTGCCGCCCCTCTTAGCCCCAATACGGTTCATTTAAGGGTCGAAAATGCCGCACGGCCAACAATCCCCCAACAGGCTGTGCGACAACCCCAAGAACGTTCTCCTCTCCCCCTCACCCTCGCCCTCTCCCCAGCGGGGGAGAGGGAGCTAAGAAGGGCGGTTGGTGGCACGTGTGGAGCCATCGCCTCGCTCGGGCTTCACTTCATGAGGGGAAGAGTGTATCCTTTGCCCGGCTAGCCTGCATTATGCACGGGGCGCCGTCGCGAGATCGTGGAGATGGCCATGACACCGGGCAACCGTCCCGCGGTACCGCGGGACTCGGATCTGAGGCGTACTTGTTCAGTACGTCGCAAGGTTCGAGCCCCGAGGACGCCCGGAAGGACGGCCATACCCACGATCGCAGCAGGTGGTTCGTGCATAATGCAGGCTAGGGGATGGGCGGGATCCTTCACCCCCCTGGCCCCATGAGCACGGTTCTTGAATATGTCGAGGTGGGAACGGGGGACCGGCGTTTTTGCCCGAGAGGTGAGTGCTCGGGCAAGGGCTGTGCCGGTCGGGACCCGAATTGCAAGGGGCCAGCCCAGTACGCTCGTGAGGGATTTTTCGGAGAACGGAAGGGTGCTCACTGGCGCCCGTGATTTGGCGGAATCAATGCGCTTCGACTTTCAACTCGGGACACTTTTGCTGGGGATCGTAATCTTCTTGGCCCGGGTGGTGGATGTCAGCATGGGAACCATGAGGACCATCAGCATCGTCCAGGGCAGGACCAAGATCGCCTTCGTTCTGGGATTTCTTGAGGTGAGCATCTGGCTGATGGTCATCTCCGCCGTGGTAAATGACGTGATGACCAAGCCGCTCCTCGGAATATTCTATGCCCTCGGGTTCTCCACGGGGAATGTCGTGGGCATCAAACTCGAGAGGCGGCTCGCCTTCGGCCACATTATCTTCCGGGTCATCAGCACCTGCAACGGCAGGAAGATCGCCGACAAGGTGCGGGACTCCGGATACGCGGTGACCACCTTCGAGGGCGAGGGGAAGTGCGGTGCCGTGACCATGCTCTACGTGGTGTGCAGGAGGCGGGATCTGAACGAGATTATTCCCCTCGTAAAGAGCATCGAGCCGGATGCCTTCTACATTACCGAGCAGGCAGGAAGTGTCAGCAAGATCTTCCGGCCGGCCCTGCAGCCCCTCACCGGCTGGCGGGCGATCTTCAAGAAGAAGTAGGAACCTTCCGTTCCCCCATCAGCGGACCTCGGGCCCGGCGGGCCGAAGCGAGGGGAGAGAGCCATGCGCTGTGCGGTGATCAAGAGGTTCGGCAAGGAGCTCAGTAACCTGGTGATCGAGGAGCGCGAGGACCTGGCGGCGACGGGCGAATACGTCCGGGTGCGGGTCGCGGCGACCGCCCTCAACCGGGCGGATCTCCTCCAGCGTCGGGGACTCTATCCTGCGCCGCCGGATGCGCCCCAGGATGTCCCCGGATTGGAGTTCGTCGGGTACATCGACCGAGTCGGCGAGGCGGTGACCGAGTGGCGGGGCGGCGAGAGGGTCTTCGGGGTGGTGGCAGGGGGCTCCTACGCCGAGCAACTCATCACGCACCAACAGCTTGTGGTTGCTGTTCCCGAAAGGCTTTCGGAGCACGAGGCGGCCGCCGTTCCCGAGGCCTTCATGGTTGCCCACGATGCTCTCGTTACCCAGGGGGAGATGCAGCCGGGTGATCTCGTGCTTGTCCACAGTGTCGCCGGCGGGGTCGGATCGGCGGCGGTGCAGCTGGTGCACGTCTCCGGCGGCCGAGCCGTCGGCACCGCCGGGACTCCTCAGAAGTTGGCTGCGGTATCAAGACTCGCCCCTGTCGTCGCTGTCAACTACCGCGAAGAAGATTTCCACGACAAGATCGTCGATCTCTTCGGCAAGAACGCCGTCGCCGTGATCCTCGATACCGTCGGCGCACCCTACTGGAAGCGCAACCTCGATCTCCTCAAAGTGCAGGGGAGGCTCATCCTTCTGGGCATGATGGGCGGCGCCCAGGCGGAGACGCCGCTCGCGACCCTCCTCTCCAAGCGGCTACGCATCATGGGGAGCACCCTCAGACAACGGCCGCTCGCGGAGAAGATCGCCGTTACGCGGGCCTTCGCCAATGGGGTCCTCCCACTCCTCGAGCAGGGGAAAGTAAGACCGGTGGTCGATTCCATACTTTCCTTCGCCAATCTCCATGAGGCAACGGCCCGAATGGAGAACAACGAGAACATCGGCAAGATCGTTCTCTCACTCATGTGAAGCCGGCGGGGGTCGCCGGCTGTCCCTGCACTCAATAGCTCCAACGTGCCCTGGCATGGAATTGCATCCTGCGGTATAGTAGGGCACCCCGGAAGCGATCTCGACACCACGGCGAGTTTCACCATTCCCACGATAGTTTCCTGATCAACGGAGTGGGAGGTCTTGCGATGGCCTTTGAGCTTCCCTCATATTGTCCGCCTGACTTCACCTTAGAACCACTTCGATCCGCCCCCGATGTGAGAGTGGAAGCGGTTATGCAACAGGGCGTGGCGCCTGCGGACTTCCACGCCACGACCATCTATCCAGAGTACTTCAAGGTCAAGGGTGATTGGCTTCTGGCGGAGCAGAGCCGAATGGATTGCGCTGTGGTGGCGCGGACCCAGTCCGTCGAGGTGGTAGAACAGAGACGGCTCTCTCCCGGTGACCAGGTCGTTGTCGGGAGGACGGAGAACGGCGAGGGGGGGATCTACGTCCATACCGGGGGATTTCAGGGCTCCGTTCCGCTGCGTGAGAAGTTCGCCTTTCGCCTCGGGCGAACTCGGGAGACATCGTATTCCCGTGACTACGACGTCCTCTACGAACTGCTCAGTCATGAGCGGCTTCACGGCTACGTGGTCTGGGTGCTGGGGCCGGCCGTTGTCTTTGACTCGGATTCGAGGGCGGCCATGGTCTCTTTGATCAGGGGTGGCTACGTCCATGCCATCTTTGCGGGAAACGCCCTGGCAACTCACGATCTTGAGGCTGCCATTTTCGGCACCGCCCTCGGGCAGGATATTTACTCTCAGGTGCCCAAGCCGAACGGACACTATCACCACCTCGACGTGCTCAACCGGGCAAGGGCGGTCGGATCTGTCGAAGCCCTTATTCAGCGGGAGGGGATTACCAACGGAGTGGTTCACGCCTGCCTGGAGCGAAAGATCCCCTTGGTTCTTGCCGGATCCATTCGCGACGACGGACCCTTGCCAGGAGTGATCGTGGATGCCACTGCGGCGCAGGACGCCATGCGCGAGCACACCAAGCGCGCGACGACTCTCATCGGGCTTGCGACTCAGCTCCACTCTATCGCGGCCGGCAATCTCACTCCTTCCTACCAGTTGGTGAAGGGCAGACTCCGGCCAGTCTACATCTACGCCGTAGATGTATCCGAGTTCGCCGTGGACAAGCTGCGGGACCGGGGAACGCTGGGGGTCACATCCATCGTCACGAACATTCAGGATTTTCTTGTCATCCTGAGGAAAAAGCTTGTTACCTAGCCCCAATACGGCTCATTCAAGGGTCGAGAATGCCCCAGGGCCCGAAGTAGCCCACCCCCAACTCCCCTTTTCGTAAAGGGGGGCGAGGGGGGATTTTTGCGCACCGACGGCCTAAGTGGACAAGATTGGGGTTATCAGGTTGATGAAAGATCCCGATTCATGAACCGGCTCTCTCCTCATCTTTGCAGGGCGGTGGGAGCAAGAACCAAGAGGTGCGGCCATGCAAGTCTTCACCAGCGACAGCTTCTTTGAGTGCTACACCTGGGACCCTGCCGCTGCTCCCGGCAGAATCGAGGCGATCCTGGAGGAGATCCGGGACGAACACACCCTGGTCGAGGCTCGGCCGGCAGAGCACGGGGATATCGCCGCCATCCACACACCAGGCCACATTCAGGATGTGCGTCACGAAGGGCTCTACAACATCGCGTCTCTGGCGGCTGGCGCCACTATCCAGGCGGCAACGCTCGGGCTGCAGGAACCAGCCTTCGCCCTGGTTCGGCCACCGGGCCATCACGCCTCCGCCGAGCACGCGTGGGGATTCTGTTTCTTTAACAACATGGCGATCGCCCTGGATCACCTGAAGCGAGCCGGGAAAATCCAAACTGCCCACGTGCTCGACTTCGACCTCCATTATGGCGACGGCACGGTGAACATCCTGAAACCGAGAGGGTACGTCACTATCCACAACCCCCAGGGCAGCGATCGGAAACATTACCTGGGAGACGTGTCCGGGAATCTTGCCGCTGCAAAGGTGGACATGATTGCCGTTTCCGCCGGCTTTGACAATCATCGCGAGGACTGGGGAGGATTGCTCCTCACCGAGGATTACTACGCCATGGGACAGATGGTGAGGGAGGCAAGCAAGCGGCTGGGCTGTGGATGCTTTGCCGTGCTGGAGGGCGGCTACAACCACCGTGTCTTGGGCCAGGCTGTGCGAGCGTTCTTGCGGGGGCTGGAGGGAAAGGAAAGCCTCTGAACTGAGGGAATTGCCTAGAGTGGCCTAAAGGTGGTTTCGTTCTCGGGCAGTTGAAGCGTAAAGGCAGACGCTGGCGAGCGGGCACTCTCCGCACTTTGGGCTTCTCGGCCTGCAGATGGTCTGGCCGTGCTTCACCATGAGCTCGTTGCACGACATGAGGTGTCTCTCCGGGAGGACCTCACAAAGAGCGCGCTCGGTTTCTTCCGGTACTCTGGTCCGGACCAGGCCGATTCGGTTGGCGATGCGGTGAACGTGGGTGTCCACGGGAAGGGCCGGCCTCCCGAAGCCATAGACCATGACGCAGCTGGCCGTCTTCCGGCCCACTCCGGGAAGCTTCATGAGCTCGGCGATCGTGTCGGGCGTCCTCCCCTTATAGCGGGCGAGGAGAATGATGCCGATGTCGTGGATCCGTTTCGCCTTGGTGCGGTAGTAGTTCACCGGTCGGATCAGCGCTTCGATCTCCTCCACCCTGGCGACGGCGAGCGCTTCGGGGGACGGATATCGAGAAAAGAGGGCCCTCGCTGCAGCGTCGGTCTTCTCGTCACGGGTTCTCTGAGAGAGGACGGTCCCGATGAGGACCTGAAAGGGCGTCTGCTGGGTGTGCCAGTTCCAAGGATCATTGCCATGGCGGGCGGCAAGCAGCCGAAGAGTCTTGACGGCCGGATGTTCTGTCGCCTCTGGGACGGCACGGTTAGGCCGGCCTCCGGATTCGGATGGTCGCCGGCCTGATTCTGTGTCCAAAGAAGGCAATCGCTGCTTCATCATCGACTCCGGCACAGGGAGATAAAGTTCCCGAAGAAGAGCTCGAACTGCGCGCCCATGAGTTCCTGAAGCCTTTCCGCGTCTCTCAACACGAGAGCAGGATCCACCTCCGGCGGCTGAGAGAGCCAGTCGCGATCCCCGTCGAGCCAGACTGCGGCGTCCATCCGACAGGCGGCATGGTTGTCGAATTGGAGGCCGATGATGTAGGGTTTCCCCTTCAAGGAAATGGCCTCCATCTCGCAGTCGGCGGAGGTCACCAGAACCTCGAGATGTTCCGGAAGCGGTCTCAACACGGCCTGGCCGTGCCACTTGAAGAGGGGAAAGGAGTCGGGAAGGCCTTGGAAGAGGGGGTGGCCTCTACCCGCCGCGGTCAAACGACCTTCCGTGAACCCGACGCTGCGACGGAAGTTGGGCCCCACCTGGGCGCCGAGGACATGGCCGAGGAGCTGGTGGCCAAGACAGAAGCCTAGGAATGGTTTTCCCGCCCGGATGACCCGCCGGATCGCTTCTTTCTCCGCTGTCAGGAAGGGGTACTCAACCTCCTGATCCACGTTGGGGCTGCCGCCGAGGATGACCATCCCATCAAAGCGGAGAGGATCCGGGATGGATCTGTGCCAGATTTCTACGCCCTGAAATTGGACATCAAATCGAGCTGCGGCCCGAAGAAGATGGACCCCCGGTCCTTCCCAGGGCATATGTTGGACAACGAGAAAACGTAACGACTCCGACATGACGGTAACCCCCAGGTTCTCAAAAGACCTCACCCTCGTCAGTGGAAACGAGAATGTCCTTACCGTGCTCCATGTCCCTTGCCCTCTGCCTCTAAAAGGTGCCTCACATACGTCTCACGTACCCGTTGTGTGCAGGCCTCCAGCTTCTCCTTAAAACTCGAGCCTTCTTCGTCGGGCCCGAGGACCCGTTTGGCCAGGGCGGTTAGCTCGGCACTATCATCGGGGACGGCGTGGATCTGCCGGTCTTCAAGGATCTGAAGGTAGTGTTCTACAACGCGGAGGAAGAGGTAGTCGTGCCGGAGTTGCTCCGAAACTGAATCCTGGAGCAGACCGGCATCGCAGAGCCTCTTCAGAGCCGCCAGGGTGTTCCCCTCTAGGACTTCGGGTTGATCAGCGGCATGGATCAACTGGAGACCCTGGACTAGAAATTCCACATCCCGTAGGCCGCCCGCTCCGCTCTTCACGTCCAACCCGGCGGCCCCCACGGCACGACTTCCCTGCTTGATAGCTGCACTCCGCATCTTTTCGATGGACTGCACGATCTCCTCCGGCCGCCGTCGTCGGAGCAGGATGGGACGAAGTCGGTCAAGGAAGGCAAAGCCGAGACCGAAACTTCCGGCAATGGGGCGAAGTTTGAGGGCAGCCTGTAGCTCCCAGAGGGATGCGGTCTCATCGTAGTAGGCCACGAGCCCGGCGAAGGAGGGAACCAGTTCGCCCGCGCCGCCGTAGGGTCGCAGGCGTAAGTCCACCCGATAGGCATGGCCTTCTTCAGTGTGCATGGAGAGGTCGAGGGTCACCCGCTCCATGACCCAGGTGAAGAGGTATTTGAGCATGCTCGAGTCAAGGCCGA
>Ga0079303_10000267_pt1 | contig 12303 bp, 15 predicted proteins | sample Methanogen_OWC_FD_77073 | JGI IMG/M metagenome (GOLD analysis project Ga0079303, IMG submission 77073) | Enriched soil microbial communities from Old Woman Creek wetland in Ohio, USA - Methanogen_OWC | ecosystem: Environmental > Terrestrial > Soil > Wetlands | place: USA: Ohio | collected...
AGCTTGACTTATCAAATGCAGAAGTTATACCCTCAACACTTCCTTCTGGAGTTTCGACAGTAACTGTTATCTGAGTGAATGATTCCGTTATGTCTGGCAAAAAGGATATATTAACTGGCATAGTCAAAGACTTAGCCTTCTTTGTTACCGCATCAAATGTAATCATAGGGCTGATTTCATTTGGAGTAATAAGATATGCTTCTTGGGGAATTGCACCCTTAAAGCATACAAAATTTTTAATTTTTATCATAGAACGTATAGGTTAAAATATATTACCAGATTCTCTGGATAGTCGCTACTCTCATCGTAAGACTATTAGCAGCATCTGCAGCAGCCCATTGATATGTCATATCTAATGCAAGAGCAGAAGTTGTGTCTACAGTAATGGTACTTGTACTTAGAAGTGGTCGTATTGATGCTGTCGTTAATCCAACACCACCCTCGATTATTGTTCGTCCGTGTACAATAACTGTTCCTGTTGCACCAGTAGTTCTACACTCTATATCTAATTCTACTTCTACATAAGAATTGCTAAGAGTATTAGGAAGCAATGATGGTCAAGATGTAATAACAGTTGTACCACCAATATTAAACCTAACTGTAGAGCTTTGAGATGTTCCAGTAGATATTGTCCCTCGAGACTTCAATCGAACAACCCTACCAGGAATCAAGAAGTTTGCGGGAAGTGTTGCCGTGCCAACACCAGTACCAAGCATACTTGTTTCTGTTGTAGTATTAGCTACTGTAACATCAGATGTCTGTGAGAATATAGCTGTATCAACAACCTCTCGAACACCAGTTCTAAGAGAAATATTTGAGGTGTTATACCAAAGTGTTCCAGCAGTAGTTGGTTCAGTAGTCGGAACATAAGAGTTGAATAGTATGTGTCCACCTGTCGAAATGTTCCCCTGCACTAATGACAGACATACTACAGAGTTTGTTTGAGTTCCGCTTGTTTGTGTTGCAGTGTTTGTAATCTTTACAGCAGACCCAAGTGAAGATACTAATCAGACTGATGTTAGTCATCTATTAAAATGTATGTAGTCATAATTGTGTATACCGCCAGAACTTGTTATAGTCTCTCGAATTATACCAGAAACACCATTCTTTCCAGTATTATTTGTATATGCTACATCAATATTAAATGGGACAATTACAGCCCCCAACTGAAAATTTGTAAGATCCGCTGAAAACAAACTAAAAACATAATTTCAAATAGTTTTTGAGGCTGATATTGAAAAACACCCCGATGTAATAGAGCCAGCTGTGGCTCATTTTACATCTACTTGAAATCACGAATCAGTATTTGAAGCTCTAAGTCAACCAGTACCATTTATTGTTGTAATTGTTGATTGTATAACGCCATTTGTTGCGACAATAGCGTTTGTTCCACCAGATATATCAATACCTGTACCCGTAGACGATGTAAGGTCTATTTTAACAGCCCTAGCATTTGCGCTCACATTACGCAATACGAGGTCGATAAGTTTATGTGGCTGTGCAGATGTTCCACTATTTAAAGACATAAGCGTGCTTGCGCCAGTTTGAGTATTAGATATAACTCCACTATATGCAACCGTTCCAGCTGTAGCACTATCTCCAATAGTTGCTGTCAACCCAGTACCACTTGTACCTGTGATTGTCGCCCCCCAAGACAATCCACCACCACTAGATGTTGCCCATACTGGGACACCACTAGCTACAGTCAATACCTGTCCTTCTGTTCCTATACCTAGTCGTGCCATATTACCGCTTGCATTTCGATACAGTACATCTCCTGTGGAATCACTTCCAGTATTTATTTGGAGCGTTCCATCAGCGTTAAGTATAAGAGGAAATGTAGCCCCAATAAGTGTTCCAAGAGAAAGTTTTTGATAAGTAGTACCGTCATATGCCAGCAATCGCGCACCATATGTACCGCTTACATAGGCAGCCACATATGTTCCAACACCTGTTGGGAATGGAGATACTGCACCGTAGAAGATACCACCTTTAGCGGCGGCAATTCCACCTTTGAATAAAGCATCACCAGTTCGTTCAATCTTTAGGACTTCGCCAGTAATTGTAGAACCATTATATAAGTCGAGAACAAAACCTCCACCTGTTCCAGGAGAACGAAGTGTCCACTCAATATCGGTACTGCTACCCATACCGAGTCCTGTTCCTACTATATCGCTTCGGTTTACTACATAACATTGTGTTAATGGATTTGCAGTAGAACCAAAAGCAACATAATTAGAAAAAATCTTTTTTCCTGCAGCAGTTTCGTTTCCCGTTAAATGCATAACATTAGAATCATTTGCAGCAGTATACCCAAGAGCATCTTGCTTTGAGTTAAAAGTCAACCAGTCTGTATTAGATAACAGACCAGTTAGTGTGCCAGAAGATAACTGAGTTGCAAGTGTGTGTTCTGCGGAAGTAAGGTGGTAGTATTCATTTGTCGTACCGCCCTGTTTTCCAGTTGTGCTATTGTGCACAACACTACCTGTACTACCTCAGTCGTCCTTTAAGCGCAGTTTGTTTAACACATAGTCAAACCTTGTTGCCATATTACAAGTAGGTTAAAGAGGCTCTATCGCTCCAAGTAAAGGCGTAATCATCTTTCGCATCAGGAAAGTACACTACCGTTGTAGTAGTTGTATCAACCGTCGTTGCAACTATTTTTCGTATCTGCCATCGTGGGGCATTCTCAGGCGTCCCGACAGTGGCATCACCAATATAGGTGGTAGTAACTCCTCCAGAAATAATTTCTTCTACTCGCAAAGCATTTTGCGGTACAAAGACTTTTCTGAAGTATTGGTCTCCTACATTCATAAATGTAAATTGTATTACGAAATATCTTGTAAATTATACGTGTTCCTTATTTTATTGCAACAGCAAAAAATGTAATGTTACCTGTATATATTGCGCTTGTCCCTATCTGTGGATGTTTAGAAGAACAGGTAAAAGTAAACACCCCATTAGAAAATGACACTGGTTTAAATGTGAAGTATTGCCCCAAGGAAGCAATACCACTTGTTGCAGTAGTGGTTAAATCTATGCCCCCCGTAATCGTAAAATTAAGTTGTGGATTCGCTGGCGCATAACTTTCTTTATAGGTATACATATATGCTCACTGTCGAGACATTACTTCAATTCCAGAACCATTATCCTGTCTTGTAAATATCATATGCGAAGCAGCTTGAGCGAATTGTGGAAGACTATTGTCAGTACATAATTTATTTTTACCATCATACACCATATAAATTTCTACAATTCTCGGCGTAAAATTAAATGGTCATATCATAAAATTTTGTCCAACAGTTATCGTGGTGATGTCATAAGTGGCTGTTCCAGTCATTACATATTCACCAAATGATTCTCCAGGAATAGTTACATCAGTAGAATCAGTAAGTGAATTATTTACGATAGTTGCACCATTAAATTTTAGAAACGGCTCCACAGGGAAGGTGGTCGTAGCGTCTTGTATCGTATGTCCATATTGTTGTACTGCTCCGTTCTGATAGATGGTATTAACATATACATCAGTTACAGATACAATAGAACCATTAGCAGTTTCAATTTCATATAATGGTATACCCTTTATTTGTGCCCCCTTAGTCGTTACACGAACTTCAGGAAATTCACTATAGTTGGCATAACCAAACTCTACACTCATATATACAAGATTTGCAGTAGTGTTAGATAACCCATCCTTCAATGTAACCGTACTATACTGTGGCGATACAAACGTATTAAATGAGATGCGTGGAGGATATACTGTTATAGAAAGTGGGTCATCTATATTAAACAATATAGAATTAGCATCTACTTGTAATGCTAAATCATTAACACATTCAGCTAGATTTCGAATTTCAACCTTAGCACCTATAGCGTGGGCGACTGCAGAATTTGTTCTATGATTAAAATCAACCAAAACATTTTGCCCACCACCTGAAGAAACTTTGTTTACCGTTAACACATCTTGTGTTGGTAGTCCGTAGTCTATTACCAAATACATTTGGTATGTGCCTTCTGGAATAAAGAACGAATTAGCAGTATTTCAAACAATACTAAATGAAGTCGCACTCATTTGCCCAGCGGATATAGCAGCGCCCAATGTTCCTGTATATAGATTGACAGCCCGTATTGCTCTTTTTTTCATTATCCAAATAGGTTATAGTCTATAAATGCTCCGTGTGAGTTATTTGAAAATGTAAGAGTAAAACCATCACTTGTCATAGAAGTAAGTACAGCAGATACATTTGTGACTGGTGCTGTAGTTGTGTCATATGCGTATAAAATCTCAGACGTACGCACACCAGTAGATGTTGCAAATGTACTATCATTACGCATCCAGTATGTACATTGTCCAGCTTTCCCATCTGTACTCGAGCCCCAAACAATCCATCTACTTCCTATCATTACCTGAACTCTTATCATCTTTGGTTTAAAAGGGCAACCAGTTACGGTTAGTGTAGTTACCCCAGAAGATACATCTACAGTACCGCAATAGAACTTCTGCTGTGGAGCAGATACATCAATAACCGTAGTGTCATTAGAAAAATCATCTGAGACAGTTACTGTAGACCCTATAACCTTTAACTTAGACCGATATGGATAAGTTGTTGTAGAATCCTGAATAATATGTCCTTCAAGTGGTCATCCAGAAGACGAACCAAAAATGAAAGCTCGTTGGTCTAAAATATTTGTAACGACACCAGCAGAGCAGGTAATTCTAGCTAGAGAATATGAACCAGACGGAACAGATGCGCCATAAGCGATAACAGACGTTGATGGATTAAAGTAAACATAACCATCAGCGAGCGTACAAGTAAGGACTACATCGTCTCGAGCATACTGTGTTGCGTTCCAAAGATAAACACCACCTCGAACATTAACCGTTCCAGCAGTAGTCCCTTTCTCTACAAATCCAAAGTCATCCACATTTGCGGATAGATAGTTTATGAACTCAGCTATTTCGTTTATCTGCACCTTAGCTCCAGAGTTATGCTGGAACTTTCCAGTAGGTGTACCTCGTTGGTCAAAGTATACAGTATTACCATCAACTCTATATATTCGGAATATCTCTTTCGAATATTTATTAAAGTCTACACATACCCAAGTAAGATAGGTCCCTGTTTCAAGAGTGAACCCATTTACTGTGTTCGTATCTAGCACAAAGCTACCTGTCTCAGAGGTAGCATCGATGCTAGATGTAGAAGCTATTGAAGTAGTAAATTGGTTTACTGCTTTAACTCGTCATCTCATATTAGTCTAAGGTTAAAACATTAAACGTTTGTCCATCAAGTGTGATGGTTCGCTTTTTTATTTGAGAAAATGCTGTAACCCCACCAGCTTGCACTGTATCTACTGAGATTACAATAGGATTAAACAATCCAGTTGCTGCATCATATGCATAAACAGCGCCATCTACTAATGGGATTGCTTTGTTGGCATCATCCATCTCTTTAAAATTTGTTACTCCACGATAGTTGACGTACATATTTCCACCCATACTTCGTGCAGTCATTGTCTTTAGTCCCATAAAAGTGTTAGCTTAAAAATTATTTTCCTAATTGCGCACGCTTTTTGTTGTAGGCATCAACAAAAGATTTTAATCTGGTAGGATTATTTTTAAGTGATGCACCTTGTTCTGAATTAAGCAATGCTCGAGCAAACTCTGTACCACTCAATCTAGCGTTAAGCGAGTTGTTAAAGATTTGTGTCACAGTTGAAGCAGATTTTTGTCCAGCAGTTGCTTCCATTCTTTCTTTCCCAGACAATGCTGTATCAAGTAACGACTTTCCAGTTTTTAGATTCTGAATAACTCCACTACCTGATGCTCCAGAAGTCTTCTTAACAGAAGCATTCTGTTTATAGATATCTGAAACTTGCTGAAACGCACCAACATTTTGAAGATATGACATATCGTTGGGATACTTTTTATAGTACTGGTCAAGTGACATACCTTCATTCAGCGCAGCTTGCATTCTTGAATTTATCTTATCCATCTCTGCAGCAACTTGGTCAGAGCTTTGAGCGCTTGTTGTCCCAGCTGATGTGGTTTTACCAGCAGTACCACCAGTAGGTGTAGTTCTTGGAGAACTAGGAGCTCCAGTACCGCCAGTGCCACCAGCACTACCCGAATAAGATGGACTTGAATATGAAGTTCCACCTGATGTGGTTCCACCACTTCGTTGTGAAATTACATTAGCAAGGTACTGTCGAGCTTTAACAAAATCATTTCCATAAGTAGATATAGCTTTATCAATATCTTCAGTTGATAATTTAGAGCGCTGCAAGTTCTGGTCGTAGTTGTAAAGACCATCCATAAGATATCGAGACTTCTCTTCATTCGAAGCAGAAGCATATTGCTTAATAGTATCTTCAATATCTTTTTGCTTAGCTTCATTAGCAGATAACGTTTTAAGACTTTCTGTGTTGATAGCTGTAATCATATCGTAGATAGCCTTATTTCCATCTTGCTTAAGTGTGCTGATAGCATTCTGGTTATCAATCAATTGCTTATTGTAAGACTCAAGCAAAGCTTTTTCACTATCTGTAAGAGAAGCCTGCTGATTCAAGATAGACTGCTTAGCAGTATTAAGTTTATCATTCTGGTTAACCAGAGCATTGTAGTAGTTCTGTTTCACATCAGAGATTCTTTTTAAGAAATCTGGTGAAGATGCTATCTCTGCCATTGCAGATGCGACAGAACCAGCTGACAAGCCTTTACCAGTAAGCATTGCTCCTGTCTTGGCTTGGCTTCGAGCATTCGCTTCAGTCGCAGCTTTGGTACTTTGGTCTAGGATTTCTCCAGCCAAAGCTCGGATATCTTTATCTTGTGTGTCAATCTGAACAGACATAGCATCAATAGCTTTTTGTTGTGCTCCATATTTAGTTTCAAGCTCGCTCTTGTATTTGTCCCAGATATCTTGGGTAGCCCTATTACTCTCTTGCTGCAGGAGGACAGCATTTGCTGTCTTGCTTTGGAGATTTGCCTTTTCTGCTTCAAGTGCTTTATTAAATGTTTCAGTTCCACCAATGTCTTTAACAGAAGCACTAGCAGATTCTCCTGGAGCAGACTCAGTTTTAACCTTCATCTTATCAAGAATGATTCCATTAGTATAATCTTTACTAAAAGCCTCTGGGTCAAACTTACCAATACCTCCAGCCTGTTGCCACAACTTTTGCTTGTAAGCATTAAGTTTGCTTTCAGCAGCTGATTTTTGCACATCATTCATCCCACCCTGGTCTCGGAGCTGAGCAATAAGAGTCATCTTCTCATTCTCATTCAATGTACCAGCAGCTCGCTTAGCATTAAGCGCAGGAGTTGAATATGGAAGGTCAGGTATTGCGCTCTTTGCTACAGTGGGCTCCGCCACAGCAGCAGGCTTTGGCATTGCAGCGGGTGTAGCCACAACATTTGAAACAGCGGGTGGGTTAGTATATGTAGTTTTGTAATAGTCTTCTAATGCTTTAGATGCAGCTGTCTGTTCTGTTGGATTCAGTCCAGCAAACTTTGTCTTAAAAGCATTATAGACCTGCTGAGGAGTATATCCACTTCCAGTATACTTTGAGAAAGAACTAGAAATTGTATCTCCATAGTTTGTCGCCATAAAAATATAGATTATTAAATAACGTTCTGCGCAGGTGTGATAGCTGGTTCATACAAATCATATCCAATAAGGCACCCACCAAACTGGATTCTTTCTGATTCGGATGCTGTCAAGTTAATTATACATACATCGTAAAAAAATCAAGTTGGTATTTCTAACTGAGCATATGGCGCCAACTCATAACTTGTCTCAAAAGAGTTTAAGAAGAGTGTGCCACCATTAAGACTATCCATAAACAAACCTTCAGTTGAACCATTCTTTATTTTTTCAAAGTACTCAGCGCTACCAAGAACCTTATTGTATGTCTCAGATGTACCGTTCAAGAAAGATTGGAAACTAAGCATAGCATTTTCAGTTGTGTCCTCACCGATATTCATCTTTAAGAATAACAAACGCTTCAACTGGTTGTAAGCATCTTCACCAACCACCAAAGATATCTTTTGTTTAAATGATTCCTTACCAATATCTTTATTAGATGCTGCAGGTTGTAGCACGGTGTACCCCAAGAATTTTCCGCTAGGTAGCATTCGAGAAATCTTCGTACCAAATTCCCAACGATGCCATCATTGATAGAATATATCATAGATGAACATCTTTGTTTCCTGGTTATCAGACACAACTAAGAAGATGGACATATCCGTAATGGTAATACCTATCTGGTCATAGTCCGCATCCAGATTGTCCAGGAACTTCTGAATAAAGATTCCTTGGTTTTGTTCTTGAACAACATACTTGTTGATACCGACCGACTGGATTGTTACTGCAACGAACTGTTTATTGCGAGACACTATATACAATCCTTGGTTATACACAGTGAATGAACCTTGTTTAAAGAGTGAAGTACTTCGAGTTACTAGACTAAGCGAGAATCGAGTCTCGGTAACTGTAGTACCATCAACACTATATGTATAATCCACAGATGTTATACACTTTAATTGGGAAGTTCCAAGAACAAGAACATATTGCTGGAACTCAACCAGATTAACTGCATCAGACTGCGAACCAATATAACCTTTTCCAGAAACATAAAGCGAATTAAACCCACCATAGGTAGCAAATATGTTTTTCTTTCTATTAAGAATAATAAGTCGTCCATCAGAAGCAATGGCATCTATAGGATTCTCTACAGCTTTAACAGGAAGTGGCATATCTGGCATTGCTTCTTCATATCCATTGATAGTATAGATGTAATCGCCAGCAACATACGACAAAACCTCGGAGAAATCTGAGTAAATTTTTCCAGTTGCTGCAACAGGCGATACTGCCCATCCAGATGACGTAACTGTTACTCTATTATTTGTGATTGCATCGATACTAAATGACTGTCCTACACCAACAGATGTACTATCACCATCATTCAAGTAAATATAGCTCCAGGTTTCTAGGTCAAACCCAGTGAACCCAGCAGTTCTATCCAGATAAAGCTCGCCAGCGCTAGTGGAACCATTGATTCCAACAACAGTCGCAAGAGCATTGCCCTTACACGCATTAGTGTAGAAGAATTTATACTGGACACCTGACTGATATTCGTGCTCTGCAAGAAGAATATTGTTTTTATAGACACGAACAACCTGAGCAACTCGTCCGATAACGAATATGTCATCTCCGATTTCTTCACAATCGAAGAGTGTGTCAAAGTTATAGTTATTACTGGTAGCCTCAACCAGCGCTCTCCGTTTAGAAAGCCAAAATAGATACGGAACTTTACCTTGATAGTATGGTGGTCTAACAAGTTCACAGTTTACCACATCCGCATACAGCTTATTGAACTCTTGAGCTAGGCTGAATGAAAGATTTTGCATACTATTTTATGTTAGAGACTAAAGTAGAAGACGGAACAACATCTGATTTAGCAAGTGTTGCCAACTTATTTTGTCCTCGAGTATACAAGTTCAACTCTTTACCGTCTCCATATTGTCCATATAGTGGAACAACATATGACAACGCTATATCGTAGAGAGGTGGCATAAATGAAACTGGCAATTGAATCACATCTGTCTCGGCACTAACAGATGGAGCGTGTCGAAAGTATGTAACTTTGTATGACTTTCCATTTTGGTTCTTCATATGTATTTCACTACCAAATCGTTCATAGTAAAACAGATAATGGTCGACAATCATAGACGGTGTTCGTACCAGGTTGTATGTAGTAGTGACATTATCTGGGTCAATGATAGCCACAATCTTAGAAATACTTTCATTAAGGTCTGCGCTAAATACCGCACCTTCTTCAGTTCCAACTGGAGGCGTTATAGTTATATCAGTTCTTAAAGCGAATGACCAATTACGACCTTCAAACGAATAGATTTCGTTTATTGCGTAGTTGATGAATCCAATGAGTTGCTCTTTGGAAACCATCAAGGTTATACCTCGTTGTGTCAACCCACAGTATAACTGTTTCAAGACATCTTCTACAGTAGTAGTAAACATAGAATAGAAAAGGATAATAGATAATAAACACAATTATAGAACAATGCTTGAATAAGTCAAAAAAAATACAGCCCGTGTGGACTGTATTTTTAGTGAATAGCTTTTTAAGACTAGACGTGGAAGTTTTTAATCATTCGGAATGGACAATCAGTAGCAGAGAGACCTCCAGCGATGATACCCATTTCAAATTCGATGTCGTACATTTTCTTTTCACGCAAGTTGTGGATAACCTCGTACAATCGAATTGATTGGTCAGCTCGGTTGATACCACCTTGTGGGTTGTAATCTTGATTTTCACGAACCCAAAGTTTAATAAGACTTCGTGGCAAGACAAATGCAACTGGGTAGTTATACAATTTGTTGAGCATTGGGTCTCGAACGATATCTACATTACCATAAATGGTGTTGATAGATGGGATTGTATAGTTAAGTACTTCAACAAATTTGTCGTAACGTACTAAATCTCGGTTAGCTCGTGAGAGTTGAGTAAGGTGTTTATCGTTACACAACATCATCATTGGTTCCTCACCAGCGATTGCTCCACTTCGGAATGATTTCTCAAGTTCATTGTAGAAGTCAAGAAGTGGTTGAGTAGATGCAGACAAATCTTTGATTGAACCTGCTTGTTCACAGATGAACTCAAGTCCCATCATTTCCATTTTATCATTTGCCCCAGCTCCTGGCATTCGGTTGATACCTTTGTAAATTGCTTTGTTAAGCTCTTGTACAAGGATAGCAATTTGGTAAGAGAATTTTTTAGCTGCAAGAGATTTAGCATCACCCTCATATCGGTACTCTTGGTTCAATTCAGCTTTTGTAAATTCAATACGTCGTGAGAAGTGTTGAATAACTGATTTGTACTCAGTATAGTTGTAGAGGTTTGATGGTCGTAGGATTTCGTCGTTATCATTACGAGCCCAGAAAGCACGTTCAATAACTTGTCCAGCTTTTACAACGATTGCTTGAGTAGCACTTACTGTAGTCGAACCATTGTAACGAGTAACAGTAACTACCATAGTAGTCGCGTTTGTAATAGATGTAACGATTCCTTCGAACTCGTCAGAAGTTCCATCATCACTTTTAACTCCAACGATTCGGTCATTAACTGCAAATCCAGATGTGTCTCCAACAGTGAATGTTCCAGATGTAGAACTCAATGTTACAGTAGCATTAGATGCAATTTTTGTGTTGAAGTCAAACAATGCGTAGTCGAGCCATTTCAATGACGTACCATCTACAGTAAGAGCAGACTCGATTCCATTGATTTCTTTTGGTTTCAATGAAAGTCCACCTTCACCCGCCAATGTTTGCACATCGAAGAATGCGTAGTTGATATGTTTAAACTGTTTGAACAAGATTGGGAACAATCGCAAGTTCTTATCCATTACTTCCTGTACCACTCCTCCGAGTGTATATGTTTGTCCTGTTGCAGGAGAAGCCATAATTCTTAGAATAATTTAGTAAAAGCACTTTACTAAATAGATGTCACTACCATAGGTCAAAAGTTTTTTCTTCTGCTGTTTTTTCTTTACTGGAATCAGCATCCATTTTAAGGTCACTTCCAGATTGAGCTTTAGAAGAAAGCGCCGAAACTTTTTCTCGTCGAGAATTGTCCAACTCTTTGCTAATATCAATACCTGTGATAGATTGAAACATATCAGCTAGAACATTCTCTAGTTTCTGTTTCGATTTATCATCCTCATTACCAGATAGTTTTACTAGAATCTTGAGAGATGGGTCAGCATCAAGCTTATCAATCAGTGGTTGATAAATCTTGTACTCCTCATTCGCTCCAGTTTGTTCTAGCAACTTCTCATTAGATACTTGGTTTCGTCGAGTGAGCATTGCAATCTCTTCATCTCTTTCAGAAATCTTGTTTTGCAAGTCACGAACGATAGTAGCTAACTCAGAATTACCATCTCTCTTAGCAGAGTCTTCCGCATCTTTCAGAAGTTTCTCAATATCTTCGTCAAGAATTTCAATCTTTTCCTCAGAATCTGCAACATCAGCTGATTTATCTTCAGCATCAGAAGATTCTCCTTCGGATTCTTGTTTACCTGTATCTGTATCAGGTTGTGTCTCTGTATCAGATTCTTTATCAGAATCATCATCGCTAGCTTTTGAGTCACTACCTTTATCAGACGAAGTGTCTTTAGTAGATTCTTGTTCATTTTTAGAAGTACTAACTCCAAAAATGTCCATATCATCTACATTACCCATATTTTGCTCTTCGTCACTTGCCCCGAATATATCGAGGTCTCGTGAAAAATTC
>Ga0079303_10000269_pt1 | contig 12246 bp, 7 predicted proteins | sample Methanogen_OWC_FD_77073 | JGI IMG/M metagenome (GOLD analysis project Ga0079303, IMG submission 77073) | Enriched soil microbial communities from Old Woman Creek wetland in Ohio, USA - Methanogen_OWC | ecosystem: Environmental > Terrestrial > Soil > Wetlands | place: USA: Ohio | collected...
AAGTATTGAAAATGGTAGCGGAAAGCCCCTGAATGTAATGTCTGAGGTCGGTGTTGCCCGAATCGTCGGCGAACTGCATCTGATCGTAGAGCATCGACATGGAACGGATGCGCGACTGGGCGTCGGCGAATGTTTTTTTCGTTTCTTCGTTTTGCAATTTATCCATTTCGAGCTGAAGCAGGAAAACTATCACGTTAAGATTGTTTTTGACCCTGTGCCGAAGCTCGTGCAGAAGGGTTTTATTTTCTTTTAACGATTTGCTTAAAGAATTGACGGCCATGATACGCTCCGAAATGTCGATCACATTTCCGACAAGCGTTGGTTTTCCGTTGAAACTGATTTTTGTGCCGAATTGTTCGACGTGGACGACATGGCCGTCTTTATGGACGAACCTGAAGTTGAATATGGGAGTTATCGGCTCGCCGGCCATTTTTTTTATAATCCGGTCTTTTACCGATTCGATATCGTCGGGATGGATGTATTTGTAAGGGTCGATGCACTCGAAACTGGTGCCGGCCAGACCCACCATATTAAGAAGAGCGGGATTGAAATATCTGAATTTTCCGTCATAAAAAAAATAAATGCCGGCCATGGAGTTTTCCGTCATGGTCCGGAAGTTCGATTCGCTTTCTTTCAGCGCGGCTGTTGCGCGGATGCGCGCGATGGTGTCTCCGACCTGAGAGGCGATGGTTTCTAACGCTATTCTGGCGTTAATATGAATCGTGTCGCAGACGTGGGACGCGATATTTAACGAGGCGATGATTTTGTCAGCGTGAAAAATTGGAATGACCGCCAGCGATCTCAGTTTTTCGGTCTGTATGAAGGAAATTTCCTGCTGGATCAGATCGCCATATTCAAGATAAACAGGCTTTCCGGCATAGGCGATTTTGGCGCTTTTAGAATCTTGATCGAAATGGGAAGTCTGAGCGATGAAATTTTCCTGAAGCCCTTTGGCGCATGTGAGGTCGAAACCGTTGGTGTTGGGGTCAAGCAGATAGATTCCGCCGCCGTCGATTCCTTCGATCTGTAATGCCGAATCGAGTATGGTATTCAGCGCGACTGAAAGGTCTGATGTCGAACTGAGTTTCAGGCTCAGGTCGTGTTGAATGCGCAGCAGAATTTCAGATTTTTTTCGCGCGTCGATATTGCGCCCGACGCCGAGATATCCGGAAGGCAATCCTTCCTTGGTGCGGATGAGCGTTAATGAAAAATCACACCAGAATTTTCCGCCATTTTTATTGATGAATTCGAGTTCCAGGTTTATCGATATTTCGCGTGATGAATTATATATGTTTTCATGGGAAAAATTGTCACGAAAACATTTTCTCGCGATTTCAAGCGATTCCGGAGCAATGATTTTTTCCGGAGGGGCGTCGAGGAGCTCTTCAAAAGTGAACCCCATGGTTGTGGTTACAGCGGGATTGACCCAGGTGAGCTTGAAATTCGTGTCGAATATCCAGAAGGCGTCATGAAGATTATCGTTGATTAACTTGTAAATTCTTTCGCTTTCTGAATCGGTCTTGATATTTTTTTTGAGTTCTTTCTGGGTCGTGTGAAGATTGAGAGCCATTCTGATCGACGCGGCTAATACATCGATTCCGGCGTTTTTGGTGATGTAGCCGTATGAACGAATCTTCGAGACTTTATCTACGATCTTTTTTTCGGTGAAAGAGGAAAGAAAAATTGTGGGAATGTCGTGATCTTTATTGATCAGGGAAGCGGTTTCGGTTCCGTCCATGCCCGGACCGAGATCGATGTCCAGGAGTATTAAATCGATGTCGCGTTCACGAGAATTGACGACGTCAATCGCTTCTCTGCCGCTGGTGACATGAATTATTGTGAAACCTTCTTTTTCGAGCGAAATTTTTTCGACCGTGGCCGATACGATGTTGTCTTCGACAAGCAGTATCGTTCTAGGTGCAGACGTCATATTCACTCCCGAAAATTGATTTCAAAGCACAAAAAAACAAAATGTCAACTAAAAATACATTTTAATTATAAAATAAATTTTTAGTTATGTCAAGGCGAAACGTCATTTAAATTAAGGAAAAATAAAAAATAAATATGCGAAATCTTGAATTATGTTTCCTTATCCATTATAATTAATGTGTGCGCTAAATTGTCAACCCAGAATTATGTTTTTTCATGCGCACGGGACGCTCGTCCTTCGGACGGTGCCTCCAGGTACATGTGCGCTAAATTGTCAACCCAGAATTATGTTTTTTCATGCGCACGGGACGCCCGTATTTTGTTTTTGCTTTTGACCTTGATTTATATACCACTATTTCCTCAATAAGGTTTGAAATTATTTTTATAAATGAAGGAAGTGAAGAAATAATGAAAAAATCGTCGATCAGGGCGGCTTTAATCGCATCGTGCATCATGGCCGCCGTTTTCTTCGGCTCCGTCGTTTGCGCCGGAGATGTTCCCGTCTCCAATTATGAACCGGTATCGCTTTATTCTCTGGGCCTGGCCTGGGATTATCCGCCCTATCTGCTTGTCGATATCCCGCCGACTCCGGGCGACGCGATATTGAGCCAGGGGCCGTTCCCCTATATAGCTCCGATAATGCAGAAAAGCGGCTGGATAACCGGTCATTCCGGGCTTTATGCGGGACGCAAAGACCATAACAACGATGGCGTCGAAGAATACGTTACCGCCGAAGCCGCCAGGTTTGGCGTCTGGTACGGTTATTTTTATCCGATGCACCGTTTCGAAAAAGGCCATGGCAAAATGGAGGATTATCTCAAAAAAGATACTACGTTCGTCGGTTTCCTGAAAAAAACATTCGGCTCCGACGTCGCCGAGTCCGCCGCCATAAAAAAATACGATCTACTACTGGATGGCACTTACATGGGCGCGCGCAACGTCGATATGCTTACCGACAGCCCCGACGAGTTCGTTTACAGGCGCAAAATTCTCGAATTCGCGCATAATTATGTCCTCAAAAATTCCGATTACGGTTACGACGGCTTCAAACAGCCAATTCTTTCGTTGTTTTCAAACAAAAATACCAACGGCTCGGGCGGCTATGGCATGGGCCACGAAGAAAAATTCACATGCGTCGGCCTCGTTGAGGCGAGCTTTCAATACGCCGGAATCGATCTGGTTCCAAAGTATATAGAAGAAACGAATATCGGCCTGACTCCCCTGAAGCAATTCCTCTACACCAAGCCGATTTCGAAGCTTTACATGAAAAAAGGCGAAAAGGTGAGCTTCAATGTATGGCATGTCATTCACGGCCATCGTACCTACGATCCCGTTGTAAAGTGCGAAAACGTTCCGGCCGGATGTTCGTTCGACGGAAAAACTTTCATCGCCGATTCGGCGGCGCTTGCCGTCGGAAAATATACGGTCGAGTTCAAGTCCGTCGATTATCCCGACCAGCATCAGAAGATTACGATTATCGTTTCAGACACGAACCGCCTTCCGAATTTCGATTTCAAGGATGTCGCGAAGGACTATAAAGGCATCACGCACGAAAGCGATAGCGTGAAAACCGCCGTTGATCAGATTAACGCAGCCACCGGCGACAACAAAAAAGAACACGACCAGAAGCTTCTCAAGCTCGTCGCATCCAGCAAAACCGTCGATGACGTGGTCTACGCCGTGCGCAATATGAAAAACGGCGCGGTCCGCGACATAGCGCTTTTATACAGCCTCGACAAGGCAAGTTCGATAAACGATCTTTACAAGCTTTCGATGTTTACCGATTCCAAGACGGCTATAAATAAAATCCTCTATTCACCAATCGGCTACAAGATCCAGGGCGCCGACGCGGCTTTCAACAAGGCGCTGAACTCCGATTCAATGAGCCTTCTTTTTAACATGCGCGCCGGCAAGATGCTCAAAGACGCTCTCAAAGGCGACTATGTTTTCTCGCGCACCGTCAATCTTCCGCTTAAAATTTCCTACTACGATATCAGCAGCATGAATTCGGCCAAGATACTCGGTTTTATGAAATTTTTGTGCGCCAACCCTAAGGAAATCAACAGGCTCGAAAACGGCTATCTTATAAGCCTTATCCAGAAACGCATCTATTTCGGAATTTCTTCCAAGGACCCCGCGGCTTCGGCGCTTCGCGACCAGATCGGCGAGCTTTACAAAAATCAGGCTGCCACGCTGGCTCCCGATAAAAATGCCAATACGTCCAACATCGTAGACGACAAACTCGTGGTTACGCGCTTTCTCTATACGATGGCCCAGAGCCTCGACGTGGACAAAAAATGGCTCGATACCTCCTTCGAGGCCGAAAAAACATTCATGAAGGCCCTCGCGCCGGCTCTCCAGGTCCCCGGAATATCTCTGGCCGTCAATTCGGCCATGACCGAGGCCGCGGTCAGTCCGTTCAATGAAATGAAGATACAGGGCCAGGTTTCGCCCCAGCTCGCAGCCGTCATAGCCAGCGGCGGCCCCGAAACGGCGATTGCTCCGGGGCGTATCGACGCATCTGAAATAAGCGAAGCCGATCTTCCGGCCGCCGATGGATCGAGCGCCGAAATTCCTTCGGCGGGAATTACCGCGCCGGCCGCGCCTCCCGCTTCGGGAACGGGCGCCGCTTACGAGCGTTACAAGGCCGCTTACCGCAAATACGTCGATTCGCTCGGTAATCCAGATATGCCGAAGGAACAGGTGGACAGGCTGATCGAGGAGCTCAGCGTAAGTTCGGGCGAATATCAGAAGTTATCGGCGCCGGCGATCCGGCAGGGAAATTAATTCCGGCGCGTTATAAGGCAAAAAAATTTATTATATATCATAGGAGTGATTAGTATGAGAAAAAGATTGATGCTTCTGATCCTGATTCTGGCGATATTTTCACTGCCACTGTCGTCCGGCGCGGCCTCAAGCGATTCCGCCGCTTACGCCATATACAGCGCGTCCTACAAGAACTATATCGACGCCCTGAACAATGACGCCCCTAAAGAGACTCTCGACAGGCTTTACGAAGAGTACTCCAAAAACCTCGAGCGATACAAGAAGTTAGGCGGCGTTCCAGACCAGCAGGCTTCTCCGCCTGACGTCGCCGCCAGGGACTCCAAAAGAATCGTGTCCGACGACGAAGTTTCAAACGACACCGCCGCTCTCGCCGAGAGCGAAGGCCAGAAAAAATACGACGCGATAATCCGCGAACTCGAGCAGAAAATCGCGGCCGCCGGGAACGCCGGTGAGGCCGACAAATACAAGATCCAGCTCGCGCAGGAACTCGGGCGCCTCAAGGGCGAATGGAAGAAGGCGACGGCCCTTTTCAACGAAGTCGCCGCCTCCACCAACGACGCGCAAACCCGTAAAAAAGCGAAGGAACTCGCCGACGACGCGAAAAACCGCGTTACGAAATCGGCCCTCATCCGCGCAGTCAACGACCGCCGAAACGCATCTAAGGAGCTCTACAAAAAATATTCAGGTTTTTCGTGGACCTCGCCCCTCAAAAAAACCAGCGCTCTGTTTACTTACTGGAAGGGCCTCATTAAATACAGAAAAGCCGCCGGCGAATACAAGTCGTTCAAGGAGAAAACCGAAAAATCATCCCAGAAGCTCGCGGTTACCGATTCGACTTTTGACAATATAACCGATTCAGAGACGATTCCGGGTAACGATATCACGCTTCTGATAAACGGCAAATGCTCGTTCGAAAAACGTTTTGAACTCGGCAGAAACGCGAAGAACTACATTTACCTAGAATATCTTTCCTACAAGAACGATCCGACCGGCAACAAACTCGCCGATATTCTCATCGCGAAGGCGAAGGCGGGCGTAGATGTCCGAGTCATCATAGACTACTGGACCACGTTCGATTATAAAAAAGACATCGTTTACAGGCTCAAGGCAGGCGGCGTAAAAGTATCGCTATATAACTGCCCGTTCAAGACTCCGGCCCGCGTCAATAACCGCAACCATCAGAAACTCTTCATCGTCGACGATACTTACGCGATTACCGGCGGAATGAATATCGGCGACGATTACGCGAAGGGCTCCATAACGGTTGAAGGCTGGCGCGATACCGATATAATGCTTGCAGGCCCGATCGTAATGGACATGAAGGACCTTTTCCTCACCAACTGGGAAGACTCGGAGCTTCAGAACCTGATCGTGCGCGACGACGCCACCCAGAAATACCGCGACGAACAGGAATTCCTTTCGCGCGATTTCAAGGTCGATGAGTCTTCCATGTATAAGCCTTCGACCAATCCCGATCTCATTAAAGAGGTCCTGCGCGAATATTTCGCGGTTCCGCCGACCGTTAAGAACGTCGACCTGCGCTTCATATCGCATTTTCCGCTGAACAAGGACGACCATATCCTCGAAGCCATGGTGTGGTACATCGATCGCGCTTCGCGTGAAGTCATTCTCGAGACGCCTTACTTCCTGCCTTCGCAGAAACTGGAAACCGCCCTCATCAACGCGTCGAATCGCGGCGTCAGCGTTTCCATCATCACCAATTCGATGTATTCCAACGATATGGGTAAATACATCGTCTGGGCGAGCCATTACTTCTTCCAGACGCTTATCGAGAAAAAGATCAGGATCTTCGAATGGTACGGCAGCCAGACCCTTCACGCAAAAGTCAATTACTTCGACGGAGTGGCGGTAACGGTCGGTTCCTATAACCTCAATTCGCGTAGCCACGGCCTCGACGCCGAAGAACTCGTCCTCGTCGAGAACGCCGAATTCGCGCAGATCATGCGCGGAGTATTCGCCGAAGATTTAAAATATTGCCGCGAGGTCACCCTCGAAGACGCCAAAGCGTGGCGCGAAAGCTTCTCCGAAAAGATGAAAATGAACATATTCCACCTCGTGGACGGAATATTCTAAAGAGATAATCCGATAAATAACGGATAAAATCAAGCCCGGCCGATCATCGATCGGCCGGGCTTTTTATTTCAGATAATTGTCCGCTTTGGAAAATTCGCCACCCGTTGACGGATTAAGCCGCCGACGTTTGAGGGTTTAGTAGAGGTCGCAGGAAGGGAAGGATTCGCCTTTTTTCTGAAGCGTCGAAGGCATCGAGATGTGCATATGGGCGAACTGCCAGTTATCGTCTTTTTTTTCGAGCATGGCTGTGAGCCTGGTGAATATGTCCATTTTGCGTCCGACGATTCTGGTGTGGACCTCGACTTCGGAAGCCACCCACGCGGTGTCGCCTTTGGCTTCGATCTGGTGCCACTTTATTTCCATTTTAAGTTTCTCGGACTGGTTGAAATCGCGCATGAACTGGTCCTTGATTTTTTTGTATCCGATGCATTGCTCGTCGAGGCCGGTTCCGATGAAAACCGTCGAAGGCGAAGACACGAACGTTTCCATTATCGTTTCTATGTCCTGGCGGCCGTAAGCCTCGCAAAAATTATTAAATACGCCAAAAACTTCCTTTTGCTCTTTAGATTCTTTTTTCATATGATCATACCCTTTATAATAATTTTTACCCCGATGTGCATACTTGTTTCTTTATACAGCTGAATCAGCTTCGATATAATTTTACCCGTCCGGGGCAATAAAATCAAGAAAAATTTTATTTTTACGTTTAATTTGCTTTAGTAACTTCCGCGGTGCCCGCAGTGTCGGCGCCGGCGGCGGAATTGACGATGGCGTATTTCAATTTATTGGTGGAATATGACGAGATTTTTCCACGCAGAGTGAATGCATTCTGACCGGGGAACCGGTAGAAGGCGGAAATGTCGCCAGCGGCATTTGATATACCCGTGAGAGCGGTATTCTGACCGGTAGCGGTGTTGAATATTGTGCCGCTAATATTTCCGGCCGGCGAGATCTGCATTGAAATGGTGCCGGACTGGGCGAGAGACCAGGTCCCGCTCCACGTTCCGGAGTACTGAGTCATGACCAGCAGCGTCGGAGCGAGCGTTTCGGCCGCGCGATTGAGAGTGACGGAGCCGTTGCATTCATAATCGTTGAGCGTGATTACGCTGTTCGTAACCGGCTTGTTGAAGACTTCGGCGCCGTTCGCGTCGAGCGGCCTGTTTCCGCCCGGACTGTTGGAGAAGACGAGACTGCCCTGTTCGTCTCCGTTTTTGCTTATGGTTCCGGCAGCCATGCTGCCTTCGTAATTTATGACGACGACCCAGCCGTCGGGAAAGGTAAGAGTTGAAGTGCCGGTGATGGTACGGCTTTTGGTCAGCGATGCATAATTTATATAATACGAAACGCTGAGGTCGGACGAAAAAGTGATCGACGCGGAACCGGCCGTAAAATTGCCGGTAGTTTTTTCGGCGCAGGCGTAATCGAGATAGCTTCCCTGCAGGTACCTGCTTACGCTGATTCCGCTTACAGTGCAGGCGAGATTGAAGGTGACGTTTCCCGCGTAGCCGGTGAGATTTTCGGTATATTTTGAAAGGTCATTCGGAGTGTTGACGGCGCCGACGACGGCGTTATTTTTATCGTAAAGCTGCAGCGCGCGGTTGATCGCGAATTGCTGCCCGCCGTAAGTGCCGGTGTCGGAGGCCGACGGCGAGGCAGGGTCGTAGTTGTTGTCTGCGATGGTCATCATGGCGTTGACTGTCTGTATAACGTCGAGGTTGTCAGTGACATAAATGCGGTCATAGAGCCCGGCGGTGTTTCCCGAATTGCCGTTAATGTTGCTGCCGGTGCATGCGGCGAGAGTCGCCAGAGCCAGGAACAGAAATGAAAGAAGTAATATTCGGCCGATGGAAGAATTTGTTTTCATAATTTCCCCTTTATAAAAATTAAAAAATTTACCGGGACGGGATAAAGGCCGGCCGGCGAATAATAATATAATTTATCATCGCGTGAATTGTCAACCCGGATTGTGATATAATATAACAGTTTTATTTATCAGAAAAATAAGAAGCGGTTTTAAGAATGATTGAGCAATTCGGCAGATTGGATTTCCCGCGCTTCAGTGTTTCGCAAAAGGCCAGAGCGCGGGGCATAATAATCGACGAACTTCAGAAAGCGGGTTATGAAGCAGTTGCGCTTAATGATCGGACCCGCAACCGGACCGGCCTTATGCGGGACAATTTCAACGTCGTCACGAAATGTGAATATCCCGAATATATAGTATCCGCGCATTATGATACCGCCGGTAATATCAGGCTGAAACCACTCGATAAATTGCTCAAAAGGCTCGCGGTATATGATATCAGGACTTTTAATTTATTTCTGGCCTTACTCGCCATTACGCTGTATAAAATATCAGATATCATCGTTTTTAACTTCAACAGAAATATCGACACCTTCAGCCACATAATAACATGCTTGATATCGCTGGTTCTTATGGTTCCGCTTTTCAAGGTGAATTTGCGGCCCGCGGCCATGTTCGACGACAACACCAGCGGCGTCGTCGGTGCGCTTGCTCTGGCGAGAAAATTCAAGGCGGCCGGTTATCGTAACGTCCAGTTCGTGTTTTTCGATAACGAGGAAAATGGCCGGCACGGTTCGCGCGCTTTTGCCGCGCGCATAAAAAATGATCCGGCTTACTCAGGCGTTCGCGTTATAAATCTCGATTGCATCGGCCGCGGCGAAAAACTGTACATCGAGTATGAAAAAAAATTCGCCGATAAACTCGGCGAATTCAAATTACTGGATGAGGTGCGGGAGCGGAACACGCAAAGAAAGTTTCCCATGGTTTTGAGCTCGACCAGCGATTGCAGGCAATTCATGGAACTGGGTATCGAGGCCCTGACCCTCATCCGCTATGACGAAACGGTATTTATGGGCAGACGGCAGCATGACATTTCCTGGATCCACACATTTGATGACGTCCTGGAAAAAATCGATTCAGCCAGACTGGAGGAAGTCGTCACGGTGGTCGAGGTCTTTTTCATGTCCGCCGGCCGTACCGCCGTCAGATGATTGCAGTTAGGTTCGAATATCTGTCTCCGAACCCCGCTTTCATGAATTTCTCCAGTATTAACGCCGTCTGCGAATGATCGTTTTCTTTCGCTCTGGTGAGAGCGTCACGGCCTTCGTTGTCGCGAACCGTTATATCGGCTCCGTTATAAAGCAGCATCTTGATTTCGTCGATTCGCCCGAAATGAGCCGCCCGAATGAGTGGCGTCTCGGCTGAATTGTTCGCCAGGTTGACATTCGCTCCCGATTTGATCAACAGCTTTGCGAGTTCAGAGTGGCCGTTGTTTATGGCAATCAGTAATGCCGTGTTGCCTTCGTTGTTTTTATGGTTGATGTCAGCGCCGTGATTTAACAACCATGAAGCGATCTCGTAATGACAATAGCCCGCGGCAATCATCAAAGCGGTGTTTCCTTCATTGTCGTGATCGTCCACACAGGCCCCTTTGTCAGCCAGATATTTTGCAGTTTCAACGTCGTCGCGGGAGGCGGCTATCATAAGCGGTGTCATTCCTTCATTGTCACGAACCGAAATGTTGGCTCCGCTTTGCGTAAGTATTTTCGCGATCTTGAAGTTGCCTTCCCTGATGGCGATCATAATCGCCGGTTGCCCTGCGTTGTTGCGAAATTCAATGTCCGCGCCTTTACTTAGAATATAGCGCGTGGTATCGACGTAATTATTACGCGCGGCTATCATCAGGGGCGTACATTCGTTTCGGCATTTTAAATTGACATCGGCGGATTTGTCGACCAGGAACTTGATAATCTTGATGTGGTTCTTGCGTGCCGCTTCGACAAGAGCGGTCTGACCTATTTCATTTTTTGTGTTGACATCGGCGCCCCTGGCCACTAGCAGTTTGGCAACCTCGATATGTCCTCCGCCCGCCGCTTCCATAAGCGCGTCGCATCCGTCATTGCTTCTGGCGTTGACGTCGGCATCCCTGTCGATCAAAAGGCGGACTATGTTCGTGTGGCCGTTTGCCGCAGCATGCATCAGGGCCGTTTTCCCATGATGGTTGGTCGCGTTCACATCGGCTTCGGCTTCAACCAGCATTTTTACGATTTCGAAATGCCCTTCGTGCGCGGCTATCATAAGCGCGTTTTCACCGTAGATTCGTTCGGCGGCGTTTATGTCGGCACCCTTGAAGATGAGATGAAGGGCGACTTCAGTATGGCCGTACCATGACGCGAACATCAGGGCGTTTTTCCCGAATTTGTCGACCGCGTTTATGTCCGCCCCTTTGGCGATCAATAAAATTACTGACTTATAGTGGCCGTGGCCCGCGGCGTGCATCAGCACGGTTCGCCCGTGGTCGTCGCAGGCGTTCACGTCGTCTCCCATCGACAGAAGAAGTCTCAGGATTTCCGATCTTCCGTGATCGGCCGATTTGATTACGGCCTTGTGGTTGATTTTCTCATTTTCTTTGAGTTCCTGAAAACTGCCGAAGAGCATTTTCGTGACGCCGAAATAACCATGTGACGCCGCCTGGATCAATGCATTTTTGCCGAACTTGTCCCTGGTGTCGATTTCGGCGCAGTTGGCGATCAAAAGCTGGACGATTTTTTCATTTCCGTGTCCCGCCGCCTGGATCAGGACCGAACGTCCATAATTGTCGCGGGCGTTCACATCCGCGCCCTTCTGTATCAACAGATCCACGGTATCCAGATGGCCGTGCGCTACCGCGAATGTAAGGGCCGTCTGTCCGACTTTGCTGCGTGCATTGACATTCGCGCCCGCTTTCAGCAATAATTCGATCGCCTCGTTCTGACCTCGGCTTGCCGCCAGCATGAGAGCCGTAATGCCGTGCGAATCTTCGGCATCGACCCTGAGGTTTCTTTCAAGAATGGCTTTGACTTCGAGTACCGCTCCCTTTTCGGAGGCTAGCATCAATGGTGTCCGTTCTTCAGGGATTTTTTCTTTTTTTTTCTTTGTCATAATCATGCCACCTCCTTTTTTTTGCACTTCATCCTAATCTGAGTCGTTAATTGAAAATGTTGATAAAACCTTTCCGGCGAAGGAACGGCTATAATTGTAATAGACTGTTTCGGTTAGTTTTTCAGGATAAAGAATGTCGAAATTTGACGTGCTGATAGAATCACTCGAGATCGTCCTGATATCCTCACGGGGTATCCGGCGAGTCTGACGACGGGAAAAATAAGAAGTTGTGAACGGGGTTATCTCATGCATTGAGATTCCGCCTTTCGCCATAAAGGCAAACAGCTACCCCACACAGGCCCAGGCCAAAGACCGAGTGTCTCGTGCGCGTGCGGCGCATATGAATTAATTCGATAATTCAGCGCACAGATATCCTATTTACAGTATAGCACACTGTATGGAATATATCTATCTTTATTATTTGACACATCGCGGTACATGTATTAAAATATAAAAGGACGCACGGAAAATATGTGCGCTATAATGTCGAACTC
>Ga0079303_10000270_pt1 | contig 12216 bp, 12 predicted proteins | sample Methanogen_OWC_FD_77073 | JGI IMG/M metagenome (GOLD analysis project Ga0079303, IMG submission 77073) | Enriched soil microbial communities from Old Woman Creek wetland in Ohio, USA - Methanogen_OWC | ecosystem: Environmental > Terrestrial > Soil > Wetlands | place: USA: Ohio | collected...
ACCCAACGGGTGGGCCGCCCTCTCGTAGGGGCGGGCTTTACGCCCGCCCGGATAGGCTGGCGAAAGGTGTAGGTCGCTCAATTTAGGGACAAGAAAAACTCTCGCTTTTAGGTAAAGACTTTAGTATTTTAACTTGTTGCCCTCATGCATTTCCGCCGCGTATACTGAGGATACGGAGCAGCAAAGGGAGAGATATGGGTTTCAAGGGGTTTCCGTTCTTCTGGAGAAAGAAGGCCAAGAAGGGTCTATCGCGGGAAGAGCTGATGGAGACCTTCGTGGTGAAGTACGACAACTTCAAGCTGCTGCTCGAGTCCAACACTGAGCTCCTCAAGATCATCGCCGACATAGAGTCGAAGCTCCGCGGCCAATCCGCTTTCGGTCTTTCCTTCATCGAGGCTCAAACCATACGCTCCGTCTTCCACTGCGCCCGCATGATCCAGTGCCAGGAGAAAATGTCCGGCCGCCCCTATCCGTTTCTGAAAAAGGCTCTGGAGGACATACAGCAGGGCATCAAGGGAGACCCAGGTGTAGCGGGGCGATCGGTCTGCAAGGACCTGATTTTGAAATACGAGCACGTAGGCCGCGAGACGGTGGACGCCGTGGGCGAGAAGAACGCCAACCTTGCCGAGGTGCGAAACCGAGTGGGCCTGAACGTGCCCCGGGGGTTCGCCATCACCACGGCGGCCTTCGACCGCTTCATCGCCGCCAACAATCTGGCGGAGGCGATTCAGAGGCTGAAGGCCAAGGCGGACATCATCGAGACCGAGACCATTCTCGAGGTGAGTGAGGAGATCCAGGGCCTCATCGCTCAGGCCGAGATCCCGGCGGACCTGGCTCAAACCATCCTGGAGGCCTACGGCGAACTGAATGCAGCAACGCCGGAGGATCGCAAACCCCTCAAGGTCTCCATCCGCAGCAGCGCCATCGGTGAGGACAGCGCCCTCTCCTTCGCCGGGCAGTATCTCACCGTTCTCAATGTGCCGCCGGAAAACATTCTCGCCGAATACAAGAAGATCCTGGCCAGTCTCTTTACACCACGGGCCATCGCCTACCGACTCCACATGGGGGTTCCCTTTCAGGAGGCAGCCATGGCGGTGGCCTGCATGGAGATGATCCGGGCCGTGGCGAGCGGCGTCATGTATACGCGTAATCCGATAAACCCCGTGGAGAACCGGATCATCATCAACGCCGTGTGGGGGCTCGGCCCATACGCCGTGGACGGCATCGTGCCGCCCGATAGCTGCGTGCTCAGCAAAGACCCGGAACCGGTCTTGCTCAAGTCACGGATCGAGGAAAAAACCGTACAGCTCGTGGCCCGGGCCGACGGTTATCTCGTGGAATCGACGGTGTCGGAAGATTTCCGGACCCGCGCCTGCCTGAGCGAGGATCAGGCCCGGGAGCTCGCCACCTTTGGTCTCAAGCTGGAGAAGCATTTCGGGAGCCCTCAGGACATCGAATGGGCTCTCGATGAGGAAGGACGCTTTGTCATCCTTCAGGCTCGACCGTTGCGCCTCGAAGGTCGCGACCTGGACCGAAAGGCGGTTCGCACCGAAATACCGGACGGCACCAGGGTCCTGGTGGATGGCGGAGAAGTGGCCTGCCCGGGGATCGGATTCGGCCCGGCGGTCCATGTGAGAAATGAAGCCGACCTGGTCTCCTTCCCCGATGGGGGAGTGCTTGTCGCCATGAACGCCTCGCCCCAGTACGTCATGGTCATGAGCAAGGCCCAGGGCATTATCACGGACTTCGGCAGCCTGGTGAGCCACATGGCCTCTCTGGCCCGGGAGTATATGATTCCGACGATCATGAACACCCGTGAGGCCACCTCCCTCATACCTCCGGGAACGGCGGTGACGGTCGATGCCTACAACGGCAGGGTCTATCTCGGCCGGGTTGAGGAGATCCTCGACTCCGGGCTGCAGTTCGGCGGCTTCGTTGTGCGGGGCCCGGCGTACCAAGCCCTCCGCCGGCGAGCAGATATGATCGTCCCGCTCCACCTCACCGATCCCAAGTCCCCGGCGTTTTCCGAGGAGAACTGTCGAACGATTCATGACATTATGCGGTTCATCCACGAGAAGTCCTATACCGTGATCTTTCAGCTCGGGGACCTGGTCACCGACCGGGCGAGCATCTCGGCGCGACTGAAGGCCCTTCTCCCCATCGATCTTTACGTGATCGATCTCGGCGGCGGCCTGAGCGTGGATGCCACCCAGGTGACAACCGTCGTCCCGAAAGAGGTTCTCTCCGGTCCCTTCAAGGCCCTGCTCAAGGGGATGCTCCGTGAAGACCTAGGGGCGATGCAACCACGCGCGGTGAACCTGAGCGGCTTCTTCTCGGTCATGTCCGAACAGATGCTCTCCTCACCGGGGGTGGGCACCGAGCGGTTCGGGGACCGGAGCTACGCCATCATCTCGGACAGGTACCTCAATTTCAGCTCCCGGGTCGGCTACCACTACAGCGTGCTGGATTGCTACTGCGGCAAGACTGTGGCCAAGAACTACATCAACTTCCAGTTCAAAGGCGGGGCGGCGGACGACGTGCGCCGCAGCCGGCGGGCGCGGATGATCGAAAAGGTGCTCGGCGGCCTGGGGTTCTTGGTGGAGACTACCGCAGACCGGGTCACGGCGCGCATGGCCAAGCAGGAGGCTCCCTACCTGGAGGAGAAGCTGGACCTCCTCGGCAGGCTTCTCATCTATACGCGGCAGATGGACATGATGATGCACACCGAAGCCCATGTCGACCATCTCACCCAGTGCTTCCTCGATGGAAACTATACTCTCGACACCTGTCCGGCCCCGAGGCGAGCAGCCGACGCCGCGGGTTGATTACCAGCCTGCAAGACAGAAGAGTGCCCTTCGTGTACCTCTGAGTATCGGCCTTTCCGAGACAGGGTGTTTCAGCTGGCAGACCCGCATCATGGAAACCTACGTTCTTTCTTTTTCGGTTTTGAGCCACGCCGGTGACGGACAATTCGAAACACTTGAATGATTACGACCACGGTGCCTCCGATGCAAAGCAAAAGACGCATGGCCAGGGTGTCTGGTAGCATATCAGCCAGTTGCTCTCGCCAAAAGAATATTGCGGCGCCGGCGATCATAATCACCAAAGCGACGATACGCTCCCAAACCATGGTGCCTCCTCGCAACTACTTGGAAGCCACCAGTACTGAATACAATATTTCCCGACCTTAACGTTTCCGGTTTTTTCAAATCCGCATGCTCTCGTGCAAAAACCGCCAGGAAGAAAGTTATCAAGCCACTACGGCCCCACGAGAACGTTGCGACGTAGTCTGCCGCTGTGACGACGAGGACTCAGGTTCTGTTGCGCCTCAGACCATGCACTCCGAGCCGTCCCGATGCAAACTGCTCGACAATGATTTGATGGAATTTCCTCTGCTGCGGGGCCGACAGAATCTCCTTTTCCTCCAGGATATGCGCGATCCCCTCACGTTCCAGCTCTGACTGATGTTCGATGATCTTTTCGGCAGCAACGTGGATGGCTGCCCGGTCCGTCCGCTCATGGAAAAGGAGGTCTGTAAGTTCGGCCCTCCTTGATCGCAAGTTCTGCCTGATCCCTGCTACCTTGGGCAGAAACCCTCTCCGGATCTCCTGTACGAGAGCACGCTGTTGCTCCGTCAAATCCGGAATAACGTCAAGATATCCTCTTATGTCGGCTCTCCTGTTCCTCGACCGCTTCAGGTAGAAGTAGGCTGCGACCGCCGTGATCGCCACGAACACAAGACCAAATACAAAGCCCAGCAGAAAAGCAGGAAGACTCATCTCCTAAACCTCACCTCGACCTGCACAGCAGTCTGGGAAAGGGCACCACCCAGCGCATTAAACTTTCACCCATCCTCTTCTCAGTGCATTGTCCAAGACGACCCCTACAAGGAAAGCCGCACCCATGTTCCACATGGCAAATGCGGCGACGATGAGCATCACGTAGAAATCCATCTTCTTGTCCCCAATGTCTTTTACGACGATAGCCAGCTCCGAACCTGCAAAGAACAAGATCACACCCAGGATCGCATTGGGAAATATCTTGAAGATAATAGAAACCGACTCACTGAAAAACAGGGCAACAAGAACGAGAATGCTTCCAAGTATAACCAGCGCCCCGCCGGTCCTTGCCCCAAAGCGAACGTGCCCGGCCATCCCGCCGGCTCCATGACACATGGGAATGCCGCCAAAGAGAGGTGAAACCAGATTCATGATCCCTTGCGAAATGGCGATCTTCTTCTCAGTTACCTGCCTGTCAGGAAACAATTCATTGTTCTCTGCGACGATTGCAATCACCGCGTTGCCCAACGTTAACGGTATTTGGGGGAGTGTGAAAAGCAATGTACCGACAACGACATCATTCCACGTAATCATGGGGAGACTGAAAACAGGCAACTTGAAGCCGATATGAATCTTGGCCAATTCCGAGAGCATTGAAGGGTTCATGATAACTGCTGCTACAACCCCGATGATCAAGAGTATGAACATGGCGGGAATCTTGGGGTTCGTCAAAAGAAGGTAGGTCACCACCAAGGCGATACCCGCCAGAACCGGCGCTGTCTTCATGCGGTTGACACCATCCACCATGAAGGAGAGACCCAGACCCAACATGATACCGCGCACAACAGGTTTGGTTGCAACTTTGGCTATTGGTCTGAGAGCGCCCGTAATGCCCGCAACGAACCAGAAAATCCCTGTCGTGATGCCTGATCCGAAAAGGGCCGCAGGGCTTATACCCCCTGCAATGGCTGCCGCTCCGATGGCTTTCATGGGTTGGATCGGGAGGGGCGTCCTGTAATAGAATCCGGCCGCCAGCAGACAAATGCCAAACATGAAGAGAAGCCCCAGAGGGTCTATCTTCACTATAGTGATATAGGCCACCACAAAAGGAATCAAAGTGCCCACATCGCCAAACGCCCCCGCCCATTCCATCCGGTTGTAAAGATTCTTTGACCTTGCCTGGACTGCACCCTCGGCAGCCTTGGCTTCAACAACCTTGACACCCGCTTCCATGATGAAGATACCTCCTTATGACGAATGTCACGTTTTACGGTTTACCTGATGATCCCAAAGTTTCTCCAACGGGATAGTCCGCAAGGACGTCCTTGGGAAGGCGAGGGCTCATCCCGATTGTTAGCATGGTCAACCCCGTCCCAGCAGATCCATCAGTCTGAAATAGATGTAGCCCATGGAAAGGGGCTGAGAGTGCCCGAACTCGTCGAGGGTGCTGGTGCTCGGAGGCCGTGCCGATTCCACCGGAGCAATGAGATTCTCCCGCAGAATAGTCGGAGCAAAGCATTCACCTTACCTTAGCCACCAGGACTGCAATGTTCCCGTGGCTAATGACGCGTTCCGTCACGCTGCCCATGAGAAGACTCATGAGTCCGGTTCTCCCGTGGCTTCCCATGACGATCAGACCAGCACCCTTTTCCTTTGCGGCTTTCACGATCGTCTCCTCTGCTTTGCCGGGCAGAGTCAGCCCTTCCGTCTTGATGCCTTCTTTGCCTGCGATCTCCAGGGCGCGCTTCACGCACTCTTTTGCAGTTGCAAACTCCGCATCCGAAGAAGCGGTGGAGACAACGATAAGTGAACTGTTGCATCTCTTGGCAATGGCAACGGCTTCCAACACGGCCGCCTCGCTATGTCTCGACCCGTCCGTCGCGACGAGAACAGTCCTGTAGTCGACTGTGGCATCAGGGGGAACCACGAGGACTTTGCACGGGGCATGTCCTATGACATGTTCCGTAACGCTCCCCACGATGAACCGTTTGATTCCTGTGCGGCTGTGGGTGCCCATAACGATCATGTCAACCTTGTGCCCTACCGCCTCAGCAACGATCTCCTCATAAGGATCTTCTCCCCTGCGTACAATGATCTCGCAATGAACGCCTGCCTCTTCCGCCATGTCCTTGACGGCTTCGAGCCTGTGCCGCATCTCCTTTTCAGCCTGCTCGATGACCCAAGGTACGGCACCCTCGTATTCGAGGTTGGTCAAAACCTGCGCCACAGCGATCAGCTCAACCGAGTATCTCTTCGCGAACTGCAGAGCTGCAGCAACCGCCCCCCGGCTCACTTCGGACCCGTCCGTTGCGACGAGCAGCCTCTCCATCGGGTCGAGCGGGCAGATGTTTGCGTTCATAAAAGCCTCCTCTTGAAGTCACATCTCCCTGAGCAGCCGCCAATGATTGAGCTTGACATAAGTGACACGATAGTTTTATATTTCGTGTCACTATACCAAGAGGGAAGAAACGTGTCAAGGAAATTGGTGTCGCCTTGCGAAAATCCCCAGATGTGGTAAATGTACAGGGAAATCAGTCCTCCACGACGGGTTGGGCGCGACTTTCTGAGACGGTGATATGGATAGCAGAAACAAGGAAATAGAGGCGAAGGAGCGGCACGTTGGGCCTTTGCCGGTGCCGGAACGCACCAGCCACGCTCGCATTGTTTCCATACCGAATGAGGGCCGGTGCCTGGACGCGGTCCAGCTCAACCAGTTGGAGCAATCATTTCGTGACTGGGCGAAGGGTGCCTTACGGTCGGACGTGCGATTGTCCCGGAAGCGCATACTGCTCATATTCCTGTTGATACGCTACACAGGAGCCAAGTTGAACGAGGTTTTGACCCTCAATCCGTTTCGGGACATCGACCACAAGCGCCAAAGGGTTGTCTTCGGCAAAGCGGACGCCAACCTTGATCGACCGCCCCGGGAAGTCCAGATATCGGAAGCCCTTTCTCTTGAGATCCAGGCGGCGATGGATGATCCTGCTTTCAAGAAATCCCTAGGTAATCTGTTTAACGTCGACCCTGGCCACGTCCGCCGCAAGTTCTATGAACGTGCGGTCGCTTGCGGCTTCCCGAAACCGCTGGGGGCTCCGGATGTGATTCGCAGATCGCGGGCCGTGGAGTTGATGCAGAACAACATGCCGCTGCCGGTCGTTCAGAGAATTCTAGGGCATTCAACACCCAACCTAGCCGCTTCGTATGTTTCGTTTTCCGAGGATGAGATTCGACACGTGACCAAGTTATTCATGGAGAAAGAATCCTCCAGGAAGACCAGCGCTCGCAACACCTTTTTCGGTAAAATCCGCACCATTCAGCAGGGCGACATCCAGACCAGAGTGGAGCTGGTCACACTAGGAGGCGACCCGGTAACCACGGTGATTACCAATGACAGTGTCGCGGGACTCGGTCTCAAAGAAGGGTCACTGATCACGGCCGAAGTCAAAGCCCCGTGGGTGATTTTGCAGAAAAGGGATGATGAACCCCAATGTACGGCGGAAAACCGGTTTCGCGGAACCATTACCCGAGTTACGAAAGGCAAGATCACCACAGAGTATGTGGCGCGCATTTCAGATGGTACAGAACTATGTTCCGTGGTGACCAGCGAAAGCAGCAACCGACTCGACCTACGAGAAAACGATGCGGTCTGGGCCATATTCAATTGTTTTTCCGTGGTGCTGCATATTGACTAGCGCAGATAGTCGCGGGGCGTATGGCGATTTGCTCTTCCACAACCTGCTGACACAGATAAGGGCCTCGTTCTGATTGGAATTTTCCCACGTACGAATACAGCCAAGATTCTGCTCCCCGTAATAGACTCCGCGATCCAGCTCAACTGATATTTGGCGTTAATGTTGTGCCACCGAGACCCTCAATTCGTTGGCAGCCATAGTTTCTTGAAACCCCCTGGGGGTCGCAGAAGCTGATGAGAATCACATATCGTCCAATTGGCGTGATCCACAGCCCGTTCACGGACCTGAAGGACATGCCGATCCAGCCTACCGGCGAGGCGAGTGCCCCGGGGATTGCAGAGGTCCTACCCGAGTACGCCGAAGGACTGAAGGATGTCGAAGGGTTCTCGCACCTTATCCTCCTGTATCATCTCCACGAAGTCAGAAGGCAGGATCTGACCGTCAGGCCGTCCCTGGGATCAGAGCCGAGAGGCGTGTTCGCCACGAGAGCGCCGACGCGACCGAATCCCATTGGTTTGTCCGTTGTGAAGCTGCTTCGCAGAGAGGGGACAAAGCTTCATCTCGCCAAGGTGGACGTCCTTGATGGCACGCCCCTGCTGGACATCAAGCCGTATGTGCCAGAGTTTGACGAGTCGAAAGATGTTCGCATTGGCTGGCTGGAGGACGTGATAGGGAATGTGCGCTCGGCCAAGTCCGACGACCGTTTTCGATGAGCTTGACCGGTGCGCTCCTGGCCATTTTGGCGTTTTCATGTGAATGGCGGGAGGGACGGTGCAAAACGGGGAACCGCATCCTATACTGCCCGTGCTTGCTTACTCGAGGTGGAGGTAAAGGTATGAACGTCGCGAAGCTCAGAGCGCTTGTAACGCAAGTGGCCGCAAGAGGCGGGGTAATCCTCTTCTTCATCATCGCCCTTGAGGTCATGATCATGATCAGCCCTTTTGCCTTTTTCTTCTATTCCGTGTTCAACCCTGTGTTCAAGTGGCTCGATCACTATGCTGCCACCCGGTGGTTGACCGCATTCTTTCTCCCGCACATGATTCTGCCCCCGACTCTGTTTCTCAAGTCGCTCCGCATACTTGGTTCAGCACTGTTCATCGTTGGCATGGCGACGTTCGTTCTATGCGCTTTGCAGGTCTACCTCGGCAAGATATTCAAGCCCGGAGTGGCGACCAAAGGATTATACAGGTTCGTTCGCCATCCCCAGTATCTTGCGCTCGGGATTTGGGGCGTTGGCATGAGCGTCTTGTGGCCACGCTTCATCGTGTTGGCGTCCCTGTCAATCATGTTCATCCTTTACTCCTTCCTCGCACGAGATGAGGAGGCGCGAATGCGGCTCCTGTACGGGGAAGCTTACGAACAGTACGCGCGTAACACTGGGCGGTTCTTTCCGCAAACTGTGGAGCGGGGCTTTGCCTTCATTGGGCGAGTGATGCCAAAGCCATTGGCAGGTGGAGTGCTCATTCCTCTACAGATCATCTGCGTCGTCATTGGAACAGGGTTCGTGTGCCGTGCCGTGACCTTGTCTTCGCTTCCTTTCGAATCGAAAGGCAATGTCACGCTTTTGCCGATTCTCCCCGAAGACCAAACTTTGAGCGCGAACGTGTTGAGTGGTATTTCCCGGAGTGCGGTGAACGGCAAGATGGGTTATCTGGACGAGGGCAAAGACTATCTAGGATATCTAATGCCGGCGGATTACATCATGCAGGGTATGATTGCCGATACGGGCGGCGATACGCATCTGTTCAAACAGCACCAGACCTTCGCGATGATTACCGACTGGGTCCTTCATCCCTTTGAACACTTGAGGCGGTCACCGTCCATGCATATGGCCAAAGCGCACGGGGTTGACCCAGACGTTGCCCGAAGACACCATTGCCCTCTTGGTATCAACGATGAAAATCTCGACTGCAAAAGTTGCCCTTACCGGCGTGTCATTGTCTTGGAAGTTGAGCGCCCTCCCGAAAAGCACGTGTCAGGGAGCAAGTTATTATCGCTTGACTCGGTTCGGGTGCCGATTGAAGTAATTGATCTAAACGCCCAGACTGGCGAAATCGTGCAGATAACGAAACTCGGGAGATCGACGGCCTGGAAGGATGTTCCGACTCCAGCCATGTGAATCCATCCGAAGCAAAAATGTCCAGGTACTCACCCTAGCTTTCAGCGGTTCAGGTCGCACCGACTTCTCCGCTTCGAGCAATAGATTTCAGCAGTAGCAGGTGTCAGGAGTTGATTCGTTCTGGGGGCGTGCGCACCATGCGTTTGGCGAGAAAGCCCAGGATCAGGGTGGGGATGAGCATGCCGAAGAAGGTCTTCATGAAAACGGGGGTAAAGTCATCCGGAGAGGCCGCCGCCATGTACATGGCCACCACCACCTCCGCCAGGATCAGGACATCCAGGATGATCACAAGAAGCCAATGTCTGGGATTTAGCTTCGCAGCGTGGACGTCTCCCACCGGATCCATTGCCATTCTCCTACAGGGCTCGGCAGCGTCGGCGCGGCCGGTCCGATGACCGGCCGCGCCCTCATGGTTATTTCTTGAAGATATCGGTCTTGCTGATGTTCATGTAGCGAATGGCCTTGCCTTCCTGTTTGTAGTAGATACGCACCTCATCGCCGGCATCCCACGCGGAGTCGGGCATGGCGAAGTACTCATCCGGCATGGTGAAGACAACGAAAAGCTTCTGGCGGCCGGAGTAGAGGGTGACAGCCTTCTTCTCCCTGTCCACCACAGGGAATTTCTTGGCCGCTTTCGCCGCCGCGTCATAGACGAGTGGATCCTGCCTGTCCACGTTCTCCCGTTTTTCGGTGACCTTGATGTCGATGGTCTTGAAATCCTGGGTCGATGGATCGAAGATGATGATCTGGCTCTTCTGCGTGTCGAGCTTCATGCGGCCGCCGGCCTTGGGCTCCGGACCCGTTTCCATCGGATCGGTGGGCAACGAGTAGGCGAACGGCGGCAAATGCGAATAATCCGGGTTCATCGGATCGTGCTTTACGTCCCGGATGATGGTAACAATTCGTTTCTCTTTGTCGTACCGGACCACTCTGCCCTGGTCCACCTTGCCGAAATCCGAACAGCCGAACAGGAACACGAGCGGCAAAGCGACCAGCAGGTTCAGCCAAAACCCTTTCCTCAACATGATATCCTCCTTCACTTCCTCGATTTCCCGTTCGGACATCAAACCTTGGCCTTCTTTGCCGCGACCTCCCTCTGAGCCCCCTGGACCATCTTGACCGTGATGTAGATGGACAAGGCCGTAACCAATCCCAGAATGAGAACCGTGGCGCTCACGTCGCAGATCTGGTTTACGGCAGGATAGTAAACCGGGATGAGCTTAAGAAGCACTGAAACGAAGCAGCCCACGACCGCCAGACCGAAGGCGATGCGAATGCCGTAGCCCTTGATGTACTTGGTGGCGACGGAGCCGATCTGGGCGCCGACGGAAGCCCCAACCAGCATGATGATGGCGGCCACGAGCTCGGTGCGTCCCTTGTAGGTGTACGTACCCGCGCCGTAGAGGCCGGAGATCATCACCTCGAAAAGGTCAGTCCCCACAGCCACGTGGGTCGGGCAGCCGACGAGATAGATCAGGGCGGGCATCCGGATCAGACCCCCGCCGATGCCGAGGATCCCCGCGAGCCACCCGGTGAAAAAGGAAACGCCGATCGGCAGCCAGGCCGAGCAGTAAATGCCGGCGGTCTTGAGGTGCACCATCGGGGGGATCTTGATCTTGTGAAAGGTCTTGTGCCACTCGAGACCGGTGGCAAGCTTGTCCAGCTCCTTGCCGGCCATTTTTGCCTCGCGTTCCTTCCTGAGCCGCTTGGCCACGTCGGCAAACACCATCCAGGCGATGAGCGCCAGCAGGACCAAGTAGAGCCAGCGGACCACCCGGTCCACGGCCCCGAGCTTTTCCAGCCACATGATCATCTGGGCGCCGACTTCGAAACCGGCCACGGTACCGACGATCATGATGCAGCCGAGCTTGTAATCCACGTTCCCGAATTTCCCGTGCCGCATGGTGGAGATGAGAGATTTCCCCGCCATGTGGGCAATGTCGGTGCCGATGGCAAAGGCCATGGGAAAGCCGAGGATGTTCAGGCCGGGGGTCACCATCCAGGCGCCGCCCATGCCGAAAAATCCGCCGATGACGCCCACGCCGATGCCCAGGATGATGAGTCCCGGCCAGAAAATTTTCACGCCCGCGATGGGCATGAGAACATACAACCAATCCATGCCGACTCTCCTTTCTTAAATGTAAAATGGCCTGATGAGGGGTGAGTTCGCAGGACTCCGCATCAATGCTCCGCCAATTCGCGCGACGAGAGATCGATGCCGATGAAGTGCATGATGAAGTCGGCGATCACCCCGAAAATGACCCCGATGAGGGGGATCAGGACTACTGTCAGGAGCATGAAGTACAGATGGCTCTCGTTGTAGAGATTCGCCCACCAGGCCATGATCCCCGTGAGTTTTCGGGAGTCGGCCACGATGACGATAAGTTCTCCGCCTCCGCCAGCCGCCAAAGCCGTCTGCGCGGTCAGCCAGAGAGTGGCCAGGATCAGTGCAAGTCTTTTTACCACCGGCATTTGTTGATTCCTCCTTTCTAATCTAAATTGACGTTTAGTCTTTGCAAAAAGCGCTTATTTTGGTCAATTCGTTCCCAGCAAGTCGCATGCCATATCATCTGGCAAATCTTTTTTATCTTTTTTTCACATGATTTCAGTTGATTTATAAATTAAG
>Ga0079303_10000271_pt1 | contig 12213 bp, 5 predicted proteins | sample Methanogen_OWC_FD_77073 | JGI IMG/M metagenome (GOLD analysis project Ga0079303, IMG submission 77073) | Enriched soil microbial communities from Old Woman Creek wetland in Ohio, USA - Methanogen_OWC | ecosystem: Environmental > Terrestrial > Soil > Wetlands | place: USA: Ohio | collected...
CTGTTGTTCCAAATACTGCCGGACCTGTAGACAGGCAGCTTCGTCATACGGTGGTCTGCTGCAGCTATATCACCAAGGTTTCCGGCAGTTCCAGGGTTGATCCATATGTCTGCTTCGGTTGCCCGTCTGAAGACAGCCTCTACCGAGAAAGGCACTGAATTTGGTTCACGGAGGTCATCAAAGAGATATTTCCCCCCGGCGTCTGAAATAAGCCTGCCGATATATGAGTTGCCAGGTGAAATATACCATACATCCTCCCACGGCGAACCCAGCAACACTGCAGGAAAATCTTTCACCTTCGCTCTGACCATGTCAGCAAGACTGATGTAAGCCGCGGAAACCGCCCTGAAAAGGCTGTCGGCCATGTCTTCTTTTCCTGTCAGCAGCCCGAAAACCCTGATCCATTCGCACCTGGCAAGCGGGTGTTCCTCAAGGTAATCAGCATTATACATGACCTTTACCCCCATTTCTTCAAGCTTGCGCAGATATTCCGCCGATGAAGCCCCCACTCCATAAGCCATTAGAAGGTCAGGTCTCAGCGAAACGACAAGCTCCTTGTCAATATTGCTTTCATAACCCACATCAGGTATCATGCCGCGATGAACAGCATCCAGAACAAGAGAGTCATAAACCAGGTCAGTACCTGAAATGCCGACAATGATATCAGCAGCATCCAGAGCTCTCAGCATCGCTGTGTGGGTTGTTGACATGCATACAATCCTCTTCACCGGGACCCTTATAACTGACGATTCCGGGATTGTGTCAGGCAGCTTCGTACCCTGACTGACCAGGTAATAGACCAGCTCGGTGCCGCTTGTGTTTTGCCACGGGTTTGTGATGACAAGCCTCCTGTAACCTTTATAATCATCAATACGGAAATGCGATGCAGTATACTTTGCAGTTATGCCGGCGTTATTCAGGTTTACTGCAGGGCGATTGCCACTGTGACAGGAAGCAAACAACAGGGTCACCGCAAAAAAAAATGTGCCAGTTCTCATCACCTCTGAGCAATTTTAATCAGTGTGCCCGTATAAGAAAGGCTGTCATTGATCAGACTGTAATGATATATTCCCTGTACAAGTGACGGGAGCTCCACGGTCAGGACCCCGGGGAAGATGTTCCTGTACTCAGAAACACTGACCACATGTCCTACATGATCGTAGATAGTCAGTTTTGATGAGGCAGAACCTGTGTCCGTGATGCTGAATGAAACGCTGCTGCTGAAGGGGTTCGGAAAGACATTCAGAGGCGATGGATCGGATGAGGGATTATACACTCCGTTAAGAACAGAGTTTTCGACCATTATGACGCTTATTGCCAGTGAGACCGGGGCAGGAAATGAAGGATGGACCGTGAAAGGCTTCCAGCCTGTGCCGTCGTGGAACCATGCCGTGTTCTGGCTTGACAACGGATATGGTGCTGAGTGTTTTACGGCAAACTGCGGCTGGTTGTCAGTAAGTTTATTCTTATAGTACAAACCATAACCAACATAATATGAGCCTGATAAGGCAACAGTCCTGCCGAAATCCACTTCCAGGTCATAATCATTCTTCACTTCCCGAAGTTTGATAAGCCTTGACGCAATTACTGCGCCCGGCTGCGCTCCGTCACTCCAGATGTAAACCCTTATTGAATCGGTCTCTGACAGGTACCATGTTGCAGCCACGCTAAGATGTACCCAGGCTATCTCACCGGTCCCTGAAAAGGTGATGTGCTCAGCATATTTAACAAGACTGTCCGAATTATGTCCTGTTGAATAGCCGAACTCCGGCAACAGGTATGCATCTGTTGTTCCTGCATCAGCCGCCGGGATGTTATGCAGTGTATCTGACCTGGAGAGGTTGTATGCGTACGGGTCACGCCCGCTGACGATCGTCGCACCGGTTGACACGGGGTCAAGCCATGGCTTGAGGTTTGAGTCAGTGATGTTAGTTATGCTGAACATTTTACTCAGCTTGGCGAAGTAGTCATTCTGGGGGCTTGTACATGTCGCAGCACCTCCGGTGAGAGTGCCGCGCAGGCGGCCGTTCTGATCAAAGAGAGGACCTCCGGAAGAGCCGTGTTCCGTTGTACCAATATCCCATTTAAGTATCCGCCAGAAACCGTCGGTTGCATAACCGGTCACAGGATATGAGGCAGTTACGGGTGCGTTATCGTCAATGGATATCTTCATCACATCACCTTCCGGGTGATGCAGGGTATATGTATTTGAAGGAGAGATGGCTGTTATGTTCCACCCTGCAAAGTAAGGTTTGAACACCAGTGAAGGAAACTTGTTGAGCTCCACCAGGGTGAAGTCTATGTCAGGATTGGAAGCTCTCAGCAACGAACCGCTCATAGAGTGCAGATTGGTAAGATCAGGACCGTCGCACCAGGGACTTTCGTAGTTAAAGACAAATATCGTGTTGGAAGCATCGGAGGCATTCTCAATGCAATGCTGTGCCGTGAGAACATATGCTTTGTAATCGCTGCCCGTATTGTTTACAAGTACACCTGTGCAGAGTTCGGCACCTGCTACCAGGAGCCGGACTACGGAGTGTGAAGCTTTCAGGTAATTGGAATTGGAAGAGCAGTTGATGTCTACCTCGCAAACATCTGAACGGCCATAATAGGCATCCTTTGTGCCGGCAAGTCCGAAAAATCCGGCGAAATCATATGCGATCTGCTTCACACCTATTGTCCCTTTTGGTATGGATTTCCCTGGGAAATGGCACTCAAGAACCATCCTGTCACCGGGCACAGGCAGCAGAGGCATGGTAATTTTATTTGTGCCGCTCTCGTTTGTAAATGCGCCCCTAACAACCTGACGTCCGTAGTCATAGACATAGACATAGGCTCCGTCAGGAAGGTCAAACGGTGACAGTATAATGTTAAGTGAAAGAGCTCCCCTGGATGAGACGGGCATTACCCAGACAGTCTCGTTTCCGTCTCTGACGGTATATCCCGCATTCTCAGGTGTCAGATTAACCTGTACCGGTATGGCGAACTGATATGGCTGGTCCTTTGGCTTGTCAATCGAGCGCATTATCTCAATCTGGGCAGGGTCAACCTTTAACTCGTACCATGACGTCACATCCTGAAAGAGCGGTTCCCCTGCAGTAAACTCTGTCTGACCGTATGCCGTCACGGATGACAGTAAAACCACGATTGAAATAATATGTCTGCCCTTCAATCTCTTATCGTTACCGCCTTAAATTTAGTCAAAAAGTGCTTCAGATCAGAAATGAATTGAATTTGACAACCAGTCTGCCCCTGTCTTCATAAACCTTTTATCCTGTTTGAAAACGTAAGATTCATTTTCAGAGTATATGTCCTCAGAGGCATCGGGTAATATTGGACACTTTCAGCCGGCGTGTTGAAAATGTTGTTCACCTTCAGGTCCAAAGAGGCGGTTGAGTTCCTGATTTTTAATACTGCGCCCGCGTTGACGTCGGCAATAAATGAAGGTGGAAGCCATTCACTGTTATCTGATGTCGTATATCTCGTGCTCTCGTACACCCCGGTCACACCAGCTCTCAGAAATCTCCAGGTTCCATTCATGTTGATATTAAGAATGTGAAGCGGAGCATATGGCAGTTGTTTCCCTACTGATACATCGTCGGGAATATCTGAAGAAGCGACTTCCGAGCGTGTAAAGGCATAGTTTATATAAGCATTTATATTTCCTTCGTTAACAGGTAGTTCAATACCTGTCCTGGCCTCTATTCCTCTGACATTTACACTGCTGATATTTTCTGCAGACCAGATCCCGTTTTCAGCGGGTACCCACTGAATAAGGTCGTTTACCCTGGAGGCATGAATGGTGATGTCAACGCTGTTACGCAAACCTGAGGCAGCAACATTCAGGAAAGAGTAGGCTGCCTCCCCTCCCAGCGAATTTTCGGTCAAAAGATCAGGATTTCCTCCAGGGATCCAGTAAAGGTCATTCAGGCAGGGCAGCTTCGTATTACGGCTCATACTGGATTTAATTACATGCCTTCCATCGCCTGAGAGCACGTATGTTGCACCGACCGTAAATTCAGGCATGGAGGTCGTTGCGGTAACGACCGTCTGTCTTGCCTCCATAATGAGCTTCAGCCTTTTGACGGGATTATATCTGGCAGCCAGCGATGAAGAAAAGACATTTCGCAGGTAAGTTGTCTCATAGCTGATCGCCCGCGCTCTCTGGAACTCATCCCCGGCGATGAAAATGATCTCTGCCTTGTCATTAATTCTGTATCCCAGCCGCGTTTTCAGCATGTATATTTCTGACCTGTTGTCCCCTGATACTGCAAATGCTTCATTGTTGTACAGGTTAATATCGTATGATTCGCCTGCAGTAATTTCCGCTTTCAGTCTTCCCGGTGCGACGGAATATTTTATCACGCTTCTGAACGACCTGTCTTTCTGGGTCTCCCCATAATCCTGCTGTTCTGTCGTCACCGGTCCCGGCAGTTCGCGGTCAGAGTCATTATACCAGAAGTGCGCAGTAAGCGCCGATTTCCTGAAACGAAATGCAAGGTCGGTCATTATACCACCTGATGCTGAGGCGGAATTGGTCCTCCTCTCTTCGTCAGAGCCGTCGGGGCCATTATTGTTGACAAAAAGAAAATCATTTGTCGCTTTACTGCCCCAAAGGCTCAAATTCGCGGAGAACTTTTCGTTTCCCGACCGTAAAATCAACGATGAAGCATAATCATCGTAGCTGCCTGCGCTGAGGGTCAGCGATCCTTCCGTGCCTCCCCTAAAGGATGGTTCAGACAGCAATTCTATCTTGCCTCCGATTGATCCTGTGATGTCCTGCAGGTCTGATCCGCCTTCGGTTATCAGCATAGACGATGCTGCAAAGACAGGTACAATTGACAGGTCAATCTGCCCCGGGCCGGGAGCTGTAACAGACAGTCCGTTCCACGTTACCAGTGTATGATTGCCGGACATGCCGCGCATTGATACCGAGGCCAGTCCGTTGGTGCCGTATCGCTTGACGGAGATTGAGCTTACTGACTTAAGGAGGGTGGCAACATCATCTTCCTGGTAACGCATCAGGGTGACAGAATCGATCCTGGTGACGCTGAAGGGAGAGTGTCTCACCGGAGCCGGAGCAGTTACGGTAACAGCCGAAATATTCACGGTATCATCAATGAACATATCCTGTGATTCAACGGGTGTCGGAAGACAGAAAAGCAATGCGAACATTGCCACCGGAATAATATACCGGCGCAATACGGGCGGGTTGATATAGGTTAATGACCTCTTAAACATAACTTTTCTTCCCGAAAGCTCCTTCAACAGGACACGTTCTGGCAGGTCTTCTGACTCATCCCTACTCGCCGGGCCTTCCCGCCCGCCGTATGGCGGACAGTGGCGGGATTTCCGGCTGTAATGATCCGCCGAAAGGGCGGAACAGGCTTCACAGCAGCGGGTACTGTCCCTGATTTTAACAGGGTTCCCTTTTCACTGCCGGTAAAAAAACCGGCAGCACCAGAATGAAACAAAGGTAACAATAATAGATTAAAAGGCTGATGATAATTATTAACATGCTGGGGGAAGAATGTTCATTTCATAGTGAACCTGAGCTCCCCTCCTGCCATTATCTCACTATAGGTTATATAATTACGGTCAAGTTTCTGTCCGTTAAGTAATACCCCGCTGACATTTACCTTATCCGGCGAGTTGTTTTCTGCGATGATTTTAAAGGTCTTTCCTCCCGGCAAATTTATCTCAGCCCTGTCAAGCGAAGGACTGCCCAGGATGAACCTGCCGTCTGCAGGGTTCACCGGATAAAAGCCCATGGCAGAGAAGACATACCATGCCGACATCTGTCCGCAATCCTCGTTCCCGCACAGGCCATCCTTTTCCGCCGTGTACATCTCACTCATGATCCTTCTCACCATTGTCTCCGTTTTTTCAGGTGCCCCGGCCATTGAAAAGAGATATGCGATGTGATGCGAGGGCTCGTTGCCATGAGCATACTGCCCTATCAGCCCGCTTATGTCTGCTGAAGCGTTTTCGCCTTTCACGGCTTCCTTAACCCTGAAAAGAGAGTCAAGGCGCTGTATGAAGAATTCCCTGCTGCCGAACAGAGATATAAGTCCTTCAACATCATGGGGTACGAGCCATGTGTATTGCCAACCGTTTCCTTCGGTGAAATCGGAGTTGGTATGATGGGAATACAGCGGGTCAAAGCCCGGCCGCCAGCTGCCGTCGCTCATCCTTCCGCGGACGAAAAAAATCGAAGTGTCAAAGAGGTTACGGTAGTTTTTCGATCTCTTAAGGAAGTCAACGGCAATGTCATCCTTACCCATATCCGCAGCCATCTGCGATATGCACCAGTCGTCAATGGCATACTCAAGGGTCTTGGAAACTGATTCATTCTCCAGATCAGAGGGGATATAGCCGTATTTCCTGTACAGCCCGAGCCCCCTGAAATCAAGACCGGCAGAGTGTAATGAGGCGCTCAGGGCGGTATCATAATCAAATCCCCGGAAATGCTTGTGTATCGCATCGGCTATCACCGGTACCGAATGATAACCTATCATGCAGTTGGTCTCGTTGCCAACCAGGGACCAAACCGGCAGTTTGCCCTGCTCCTTCCTGATTGAAAGCATCGTATTAATAAAGTCAGGCACCATGTCAGGCACCGTTATCGTGAATAGCGGATGGGCGGCACGGTAAGTGTCCCACAGCGAAAAGACGCTGTAATTGACAAAGCTAACTGCAGTGTGTATTCCGTGATCCGTACCGCGATACCTGTTGTCGGCATCCATGAAAAGATTAGGCGCTATCATGGAGTGGTAGAGAGCAGTATAAAAAATGTTCAGGACAGAAGTGTCAGCTGAGGCGGCTTTAATAACACTGAGCTTGTCCTGCCATGCCTTGCTGGCCCGTGCGGCTGCAGCGTTGAAATCCCAGTCCGGCATTTCTTCCGCCAGATTATTTGCAGCACCGGCTTCATCGACAGCGGAAATACCTGTTTTAACGATCAGCTCATCCCCTTTCCTGAGATTAAATCCCAGAACACAGGCAATGTTTGTGCCCTCAACGGAACTGCCTTCGGCTTTCTTACCTGACTTTATCATAATGATACTGGCAGGCCTGACCGAAAAGAGAGAGTTAAAGTACAAGTACTGTTTTTCAGCCCACCCGGAAGAGATACGTCTGCCGGAGAGGGAGTTGCCGTCCCATGCCAGACTGCAGTCAGTTGGCCTGTCCCAGTTAATCGCGAACCCGAGGTCGACAAGTACACCCATAACGCCATCAGCAGCAGCAGTATACCTCTGAATGCCGCAGCGGGGTGCAGCGGTAAGCTCCACATCAACTCCGTTAGCCAGGGCAACTGCGTAGTAACCGGGCCTTGCCTGCTCGGCATCATGTGAGAAATAACTCCGGTTAAGCTTTGCCAGCGACGATGTGCTGTCAGGCAATGCAAGACTGAATTCCACCATTGAAGGGAGGAAGAGGATATCGCAAAGATCACCTATCCCGGTGCCGCTCAGATGTGTATGACTGAAGCCGGCAATGACAGAGTCAGAATAGTTATAACCTGAACACCAGTCCCACCCGGAGGTGCCGTTATCCGGACTGAGCTGCACCATCCCGAAGGGTGTTGTTGCACCGGGGAACACATGACCGTGAGAAGCTGTCCCGATGAAAGGATCGACAAAACATGTCACGTCTCTTTCACCGGGTGTGCTGCAGGAGATGGCTATTGCCGCCAGTACCGCAGTGACAAGTATTATATTCCTCATTACCGATGGTTATCTGATGTTCTTCAGTATCTGGTCTCCCGTGCCGATCCTGTATCCCTCCGAAAGGAACAGAATATTACCGGTGCTGTCACAGCACACCACCACCGGAAGAGGATGATCTGCCATACTGCCATTGAGTGACGACAGCATTAAAGCCAGTTCATTGTCAGGAGCGTAAATGCTGTTTCCGGGTAATCCTTTAATATCATCAGGTTTAAAAGATTCAGAGGTTGTCGAGGGATTGTACATGAAAATGAAATTCCCTCCCCATTCATCAAACTCTTTTTTCAGCTGCGGTAGATCATTGAGTAAATGACGCGTAGGTTCTTTCCCTGGTTCGATCCAGATCAGAACGAGTCCGTTGTGCGCAAGGGATTTAAACGTAATATTATTGCCGTTTTGGGGTGTAATAGCCTTCCCGAAGTCGATTTTCTTCCCTGTCAGGATCCTGTTTTCCTTGTGGCGCAGCTTAACCTCCACTCTTGCATCTTCACCTGCAGACAGCTCAAAGAAGTCAAGCGAGGCAAGCACATTGCCGTTTTCATCCCTGTTGCCTGTTGTGAGCATGTACCGGCCCGGAACAAGAGGCAGTTTTTCAGGTATATCTCCCAGTTTTACTCCCTCTCCGTAATCAAGGGTTTTATAACGGCCGTTTTCAAGAACTGCCAGGGTGAAATGGATTGCATATTGGGGCACAGGTGACTTCTCATCGGAAAAGAAAGTGACAGATCCCTTTTCGCCTGAAAAGCTTTTCTCGCCCTTAAACCAGACCTCATGCCATTCGCCGTCCCCATAATACTGAGGTTTTCCGCTGCCTGGCGCCAGTCGTGCGGGATATCCCAGGGTACGGCAAAGAGCCACAAAGAATATATCACGCGAGTGCCTGTCGGCAGTGCGTAGTCTTAAAACGCCTTCAGGCGTCAATGGTGTGCCATAGTAATTATCAGTTTCAGTGATCGTTATGGCAGTGTCAATCCAGCCGGCTATTGCTGACGGATTGGCGGCTAAACTGCCGTAAAGGTCTCCTGGCATATTTTTGAGCGAGCTTCTGAAGGGGCTGAGTATTTCGTTGTCGACTCTCGGAGAAAGTATCCATTTATCGTAGAATTGCTCTTCCATTGCTTCAGGCCTCGGGATAACATTCGTCAGATGGTCATCGAGGATGTCATGCGGAGTGTCACGAAGATCCTTCTCTGAAATATTCTCAAGGAGTCTTAATGCCAGATCAGCTTTGTTACCGGCTCCTGCTATGAAAGATGCAATTTCCCTGTAATTGCCCATGGATGAGCGCAGCAACCTGGTTATGCGGTTTGTGTCTGTCCCGCTGAATGAAGCCAGTTCAGTTGCCGATACGCCGGTCATCCATGAATTAATGTACGACTGCCTGATGCTGTCTTCCTTTTTCAACAGGAGGTTGTTCTGCCACACAAGATCTTCTTCAATACCGGGATATGGTGTCAGCGCTGGCGGGGCAAACAGGTCTGCATTTACGGTGAGGGAAGGATGAACTGATGATATGGTAACAGTTACCGCAGTATCAGAGGGTGAAGCAAAAGTAAACCCGTACCGTGACCCGTCATCAGCCCATATCAGCAGTGATCCCTTGCCTGTAGTAAAACGACTGCTACCCTTATCATCGCAAACAAGTGTGGATAGCGGATAAAATTCAGCATAATTGTATAATAAATATCTTACGGAAGCTTTAGGCACAGATACTCCGGCGGTATCGATGACTGTCACCTCAAGATCTTTTGTGATTGCATAACTGTTGAGCGTGTTTATCTCGGCGAAGAGCTTCTCTCTTCTTATAAGAGGCTCATTGCCTGCATATCTGCCAAAAGCTCTCGTGTGAACCAGCATTGCCCGCCTGGCGGGTTCGGTGAACCAACCCCTGTCAAGCACGGGCTCAGGTTCGCATGCTCCCATATAATGCCAATTGCCATCTATCCAAACCTCAACCCACGCATGATTGTCATCGGAGTGAGCCCAGCGGGGGGTATAGACCTGTCTTGCCGGCAGACCTGCTGTGCGAAGGGCAGACACGGTAAGAGTCGATTCCTCACCGCAGCGTCCTCTGGCTGAGAGTATTGTTGCCAAAGGTGATGATGTGCGGATGTCAGCAGGCTGATACGCAACTTTTTCATGGCACCAGTGATTGATCTCAAGCGCCGCCGCGGATGCATCAAGACCTTTGATGCGCGACTTCAGTTCCTCGTAATAAACGATCCTGAAGCTGTCCGGGTTTTCATTATTGACTCTGGGCGGAAGCACAAAGTTCAGAAAAACATTATCAGGTACCGAAGGGCCCCAGGGCATTTCTTTCCTTGTCCTAAGGGCCCCGTCAATCTCAGCGAGAAGAGATTCGGGCTGATAAACCGCCAGGTCACTCAGCGGCATATATGCCAGGAGGAACTCTGTAGCTTCGCGGCGCGCATTGTCTTTTAAAGTATCGGCAATGCCAAAGAGATCGCCTCTGAACTGAGAATAAAGTTCCACCCTCGCCTGGTAGTCTTCCCTGATCTCGTTTCTGAGTTTTTTGTCAACAATAAGATGGCTGTTGCTGCATGAGAGCAACGCTGCCAAAAGAGTCACCGCAGGCAGTCGTAAAATCCGTGTCATTAAAAAATTATTTTAAGTAAGAGCCGCAGCTGCTCCTGATAACAAGTTCAGGTGTCATGTTAACCTGGCGCTTATACTTGCTCTTACCCTGGTTTTTCACTTCAGACCATATGATATTGGCCACCTTGAGAGACATGGCGGAAAGTGGCTTGCGCAGTCTTGTCACAGGTGTCGTAAGCAGGTCGAACCCTATTCCGTCTTCCATGGAGACAAGAGCCACATCCTGCGGAATGCGGATGTTCTTTTCCTGAAGAGCAAGATACAGCGGGAAGACCAGTGGCGAGTTTATGACAATGATTGCGTCGCTTCTGTGAGGCGGCCTCAGGAAATTCTCTATCTGAGCGAAATCAAACTTCTCTCCTGCCTTGGGCAGTTTCCCGACCGCAAAATGGACAGAGTCAAATCCTTTTGATTTTTTAGTTGCCGCTTTAAGTTCCTCAAGCATTTCCTGGTCATATGAAGCTGTGTCTTCGCCTGAAATTATAAGCAGGTTTCTAAGCCCCAGTGACATAAGGTGTTCGGTCATGATAGCCGCGCCGGCAATTCTGTCTGTACAAACGGTGTTCAGCCGCATTCTCCTGATACATTTCTCAAGGAGCACAAGCGGATAAGAATCCCTGTTCAGGGCTCTTACCACACTGTCATCAGCAGCGCTGCCCACCAGGATCATACCGCTGAAGAACTTCTTCAGGGAGGTGGTGAGCCTGTTGAAACGCAAATCATCAGGGTCTCTCGTAAAGACGGAAAATCCCAGGCCAATGCTCGAAAAGGCCTTCTGAAGATAAGGAGTGATCTCATAAATAAATGGATCATTCATTGATGGCACCACCATGCCTATTACACCAGGCTTCTCTTCTGACGGAGCAATTGTCTCACCCTTTTCGCTCACGGCATTGAAATATCCCATCTGTCTTGCCGCTGCGAGAACCCTCTCCTGCGTCTCCTTTTTTATACCGTGCTGATCAGCCTTATTGTTCAGCACCAGTGATACTAAAGTACCCGAAAGACCTAGTCTTGCAGCAATGTCTTTGTTTTTAACTTTCTTCCCCATATTTAAAAATTTAGATAGCTAATTTAGACAATATAATATTAGATAACCTGGCCGTTAAACATTTTTAACCAAAAAAAAAGTGCTCTGCAGCACTTCTCTTAAAATTATTTTTTCAGGGATTTATAGCCGCTCTGCTTCGTTGCAGCATCAAGTCTCTGCTGCCACTTTGATTTCGTGACAGGTTTCTTACGGTTTTCCTCTATCTTTCTCAGGATATCTTCTTCGCTGACAAAACGCTTCGAGATCTGGGTCTGGATGATCGAGATGACGTTTGCAAGGAAATAATAATAAGTCAGTCCCGCCGAAAAATTATTCAGTATTAACATGAACATAACAGGCATCATATACATCATCGTCTTCATGCCCGGCATCTGTTCCTGCCCACCTGACGGACTGCTGATCTTTGTGGTGATGATGGTCGATACTGTCATAAGCAGCGTAAAGAGACTGACATGGTCGCCGTATATCGGTATCGTGAAAGGCAGGTGCAATATGGAGTCATAGGTAGAAAGGTCTTTAGCCCATAGGAACGGCTGATGCCTGAGTTCAATCGATGCCGGGAAAAAGCGAAACATGGCAAAAAGGATAGGCATCTGAAGCAGCATCGGGAGGCAACCTCCCATGGGACTGACTCCGGCCTTCTTGTAGAGTTCCATTGTAGCCTGCTGCTTCTTCATGGCATCTTCCTTCTTCGGATATTTTTTTGCCAGTTCATCCACCATGGGCTTCATGACCTTCATCTTCGCCTGTGAAAGGAAAGATTTATGTGTCAGAGGAAAGAGCACTATCTTGATAAGCAGCGTCATAATGAGAATT
>Ga0079303_10000272_pt1 | contig 12155 bp, 6 predicted proteins | sample Methanogen_OWC_FD_77073 | JGI IMG/M metagenome (GOLD analysis project Ga0079303, IMG submission 77073) | Enriched soil microbial communities from Old Woman Creek wetland in Ohio, USA - Methanogen_OWC | ecosystem: Environmental > Terrestrial > Soil > Wetlands | place: USA: Ohio | collected...
AAAATTTTCCAGCGATAAGTCCGACGGGAAGAATTCAAAATTACAAGGGCTCGCCGAAATTATCGGACGGGGCCTTCGCTCGAATGTGCTCTCTCCTGCATTCGGCCGCGGCTAACGTAGAGCGTTTCGATAAAAAGCACGGAAACGATTTTTCTCGCGGAGATTTTACCATAGCGGCGATTTTATGCATGGCGTCTTTTTCGATCGACGAAATCGCTTCCGAAAATGGTCCCGAATTACTTGAAAGATCGCTCGACTCCATCTGACGAATTCCCGAAAGCGCCTTGACAATAATTTTTTATTGTTGTAATATGCCCCTACCATAAATCGGGGGCGGGGTATTGAATTGATATGATAATTGGACTATACTTAAGAAGAATATTCATAGTCATCTTTTTTTGTCTCTCGATAATCGCGCCGTTGCCTTCCATCGCAGCCGATTCTTCGACTGGCGCCACGAACGAAATAAGGATCATGGACGTCGTTCGAACGGCCCTGGAGAAAGACGCGACGGTTAGGATTTACAAAAGCCAGCAGACTGTCGCGGCGGCGAACGAACAATCGACGAAGGCGCAGTTCGATCCTCAATTGAAGGCGTCAGTGGCTCGTTCTACCGAATATTCTCCGATAAGCCAGGAACAGCAGAATATTTTCAGAAGGCTGGGCGCTCCCGACGTCACAAAATCAAAACAGAGCGCATTTTCATATAACGTCGGCTACGAAAAACGTTACAGAAGCGGACTCGCCATTTCGCCTTCGATAACCGTCTCTACGAGCGAGTCCAACAATCCGTCAAGCAGGGTCCCGCTCACGAGCGGAAAAGTCCAGTTCGCCGTTATCAAACCGCTGAGCCGCGGCAAAAACTCCGATGCGAACACCGTTTATGAAAAAACCTCGAAGATCGAATCCGAAAGCGCTTCGCTCGACTGCCTTCACACCATTTCACAAACTGCTCGCGGCGCCATCCTGGCCTACTGGAATTACGCGTATTCCTACAAGGCGCTCAAAATAGCCCAAGAATCGAAGGCGCGTTCCGAAAAACTTTATAACGATACCAAAACGCTCGTCGAAAGCTCCGAGGTCCCCCCCGCCGAACTCGATCAACTCCAGGCCAGTCTCAACCAGAAACTGGCCGACTGCGAGAAAGCTTCCCAGTCGCTTCTGCAAACGAAAAACGACCTGAAGATCGCCATGGGAATAACCGGAGACTCGTCATTCGAAATCGGGCCCCCGGCCGATTTTTTTCCGACCGAAAAAATAGTTAACGGCACCGTCGAAGTGGCGTCTCTCACGAAAAAGCTCATGGATTTCGCGCTGGCCAACAGAAACGATTATCTGGCGGCCAAAAAACGCCTCGAGTCCTTCAAATTCACAATAACGGCCGCCAGAGACTCTTTAAAACCCCAGATCGACCTCCAGATCGCCGCCGGCTACAACGGCAGGCAGGACGACAAGGGCGCCGCGGCCATCATTTCTGCGTTACACGACAACGTTCCGGGAACGAATGTCAGCGCGACGGTCAATTACTCGATTCCGATAGGCCGGAGGTCGGCCAGAGCCGACGTAGTCAAACAGGAAGAACAATACATGCAGGCCAGAATCAAAGCCGACGAGATAGTCAGACTGATAAACTTTACGCTCGAAACCCGCGTAAATGCTGTCTCATCCATCATCAACCGCTACAAAAGCATGATCGAATCAGGCCGGCTCTACGATAAAGCGCTTCAAAACGAAAGGGAAAAAAACAGAATGGGCGTTTCGACCCTTCTGGACGTAGTCAACCTCGAAGACCGCCTCGGGCAGGCTGAACTCAGCCTGGAATCGGCCGTTCTCGAATACGCTTCCGCCATCGTGAACCTTAGATACGAAGCGGGTTGCCTGGGGACCATGACGACATCCGAATGTGAAATAAAATTCGAAGACATAATGGCATTGCCGGAAGTGAAGAACCTTGAAAAATAATTCATACGCCAGTTCTTTTTTTACCGTCCAGTCTTTTTTAAAATGCCTTTTATTGCTTACGCTTTTAACGTTGACGCCGGGCTGCTACGGCTCCGGCGACAAAGCCGCGCTGAGGAAGGAAAAATCGCAGACGGCGCAGACGATAAACATTGGCGTCGTCTGGCCTTTCGCCTCGGACTACAAGTCGTTCATCAACGGTATCGTCATGGCCTCCGACGAGATCAACCTTTCAGGAGGCGTTCTCGGCAAAAAGATCAGCCTGCGTTTGAAGGACGACGAGTCCAACGTCTCGCGGGGCATGATCATAGCCGACCAGCTGGCCGCCGATCCTGAAGTCTGCGCCGCGATCGGCTTCTGCAATTCATACGTCACTCTTCCGGTTTCTTATATATACGAAGCCGCCGGAATTCTCATGGTCACGACGGCGTCCACCGCCCCCGGCTTCAATCCGGTCAGGAGCCCTCTTCTTTTCAGGACTGTCGCCAACGGAAGCGATATCGCGAAAAAAATAGCCGACGTTATTAACAGGCTCGGCTATAAAAAAGCCGTTTTATGCTATGTAAAAAACGATTACGGCCTGACCGCCGCTAACGCCTGCGAGGACGAATTGAAAAACCTTCTGATCTCCGTGATCGACAGAAGGCCTTACATATCCGGCAGCGTCGCCGAGTTCAATCAGATCACTGACTGCTGGAAGCTCCTTAAATTCGACTGCGTCATATTGTTCGGCGATGACGTGGGCGGCCCCGAATTTATCAAAGCCATCAGGAAGGAAAAAATAGCCGTTCCCGTTTTCTGCGGCGACGCCATGAATTCGCCTGAGCTGATAAACATCGCGGGCGGCGACGCTGAAGGCGCCATCGTATCGTCGTTTTTCAATCCTTCCGCCGTATCCGCAAAAGGCTCGAAGTTCGTAACTGATTATAAAAACAGATTCGGCGTTCTACCCGACAGCTTCGCCACGGGCGCGTACGACACATTAAAACTCGTCGCCGAAGCCATTAAACGAGCTCAGAATACGAACCCTCAAAAAATAGCCGAGGCCCTTCGCTCGCTCAAAAACGAGGAGGGCGTTGCGAATTCTTATAGCTTCGACGAGCGCGGCGAGGTAATAAATAAAAAAGTTTTCCTCAAAATAGTGAGCGGAAAAAAATTCATATACCTCGATTCATCCAACGAAGTGGAATATATTAAAAAATCGCTCGAAAAATAGTGAAAATGGAGTGAAATAATGTCTGGCAGCCTTTTCAGAAAAGCGGCGCTCGAAAAATTATCGACGCCCGACCAGCTCGACCGGCTCATAGTGATAACCGGCCCGCGCGGCTGGCTGGCGTTACTGGCCATCGCGATAGCTCTCGCCACTGCCCTTTTTTGGGGTATTTTCGGGACCATTTCCTACAAGGTCAACGGCACGGGAATGCTCATTAAAACCGGCGGGCTTTTCAACGTCTGCCATAATTTCAGCGGCAAGCTCGTCGACATACGTGTTCACGAGGGCGATTTCATAAGGGAAGGCGACGTCGTCGCCAGGATAGACCAGAGCAATACTCTCAGCCAGATCGTCGACCTTCAGGATAAAATAAAAGAGCTCAACCTGCAGAAGGAAAAAACGCTGTCGTTCAATTCCGAAAGCAACAGAAACAACCTCCAGTACATCGAGAACGAATCGAAAAAACTCAGCGATACGATCAGAAGCAGCACGGAGAATTTGAACCTTCTGAACGAAAAACTGGCCAACCAGAAGACGCTTCTTGAAAAAGGGCTTTTGACAAAGGATTCCGCGCTCGCGACAAAACAGCAGATAAACAGCATCGAGGAATCGATAGCTTCGGCCAATAACCAGCTCAAGTCGCTGGACCAGAAAAAGGTGGATAACCAGAAGAACCAGAATTCTGAAATATTCAATATCGACAGCCAGATAAAAGACCTCAAGGACAACATGAATTCTCTTTTGAAAAAATATGAGGACTCGTCCAAGATCGTGAGCCCTTACGCCGGAAAAGTCGTTCTGGTCGCCGCGTCCATCGGAAAAACCGTCAATCCAGGCGAACCAATCGTCACCCTCGAGCTCACGGGCAAAAATATAAAGGACATCGAGGCCATCGTTTACGTTCCCATAAGCGAAGGCAAGCTTGTGAAAACCGGCATGGACATAAGAATTTCGCCCACGATAGTCAAGAAGGAAGAATACGGCTTCATCCTCGGCAAGGTGACCGAGGTTTCAGAATATCCCGTCACCTCGGCCAAGATGATGGAGCTTCTGGCCAACGATCAGGTCGTCTCGTCAATCACGAAAATGGGAGCGGTAATCGAAGTCAAGGCCGATCTGATAAACGACAATACGACCGTGAGCGGCTTTAAGTGGTCGACCGAAAAAGGGCCGCCGCTGAAAATCCAGAGCGGCACTTTCTGCGAAACCCTCGTGACGTATAAAGTCGAAAGACCGATCAATCTGGTAATCCCCATATTGAGAAAATGGACAGGCATCTATTATTAACTTGTATTAACTTGAAGCAATAGAATTTTTAAAAAAGGCCGTCGAATGCCCGAGGATGAAGTAAAAAAAATATATAAAAGGGTCAAGACCCCGACGCTGATTCAAATGGAGGCCGTCGAATGCGGCGCCGCCGCGCTGGGAATAATCCTTAGCTATTACGGGCTTTTCATAACGCTCGAAGAACTGCGCGAAAAATGCGGGATTTCACGCGACGGAAGCAAGGCCATCAACGTCCTCAAGGCGGCGAGGGGCTATAACCTCGTGGCCAAGGGCTACAAGTACGAGCCGGCCGAGCTCAAATACGTGAGGTTTCCGGCGATAATCCACTGGAACTTCAATCATTTTCTGGTGCTCGAGGGATTTTCCGGAAAGAACGTTTATCTGAACGATCCCGCCGAAGGACCGCGCGTCGTATCATACGACGAATTCAACGAGTCATATACGGGCGTAGTGCTGACTTTCGAAACGACGCCCGAATTCAAGACCGGCGGCCATAAAAAGAGCATGTTCAAGGCGCTGCTCAAAAGGCTCCCGGGCACGAGGCTGGCTCTATCCTACTCGATTCTGGCCGGACTTTTCCTCGTAATTCCAGGTCTCGTGGTCCCGACTTTCTCTAAAGTTTTCATCGACAACATCCTGATCGGAAAAACGACCGACTGGCTTAGGCCGCTTCTGATCGGCATGACCATCACCGCGATATTGCGCGCGGCCCTAACCGCGCTTCAGCAGCACCATCTGGCGATGCTCGAAATAAAGATCGCCGTAACGAGTTCGGCGAAATTTTTCCGCCATTTGCTGCACCTTCCTATCGAATTTTTCTCGCAGCGCTTCGCTGGCGACTTAAGCGCCAGACTGCAATCCAACGATCAGGTCGCCAGCCTTTTCTCCGGCGAACTGGCCACGAACGCCCTCAATTGCCTCCTGATAGTTTTTTATGCATTCTTGATGTTCCAGTACGACGTTTTTCTCACCGCGGTGGGAATTTCCATAGCGCTTTTGAATATAATTATCTTGAGGGCGGTTTCCCGCCGCAAAGTCGACCAGAACCAGAAACTGCTCCAGATAAGGGGCAAGTTCATGGGCGACGCCGTGAGCGGGCTTTCGATAATCGAAACGCTGAAGGCGTCGGGGGCGGAATCTGATTTCTTCGCCAAGATCGGCGGGCTTCACGCGAACGTCGTCTGCGCTTCGCAGGAAATGGATGTGACCAATCAATTCCTCGCCGGCGTCCCCACTTTTTTGAGCGCGCTCAACAACGCCCTGATTCTCGGTTTCGGCGGATTTCTCGTCATGGACGGCAAGCTCACGCTTGGCATGCTCGTGGCTTTTCAAAGCCTGATGTCGAGTTTCATAGATCCTGTAAACAGGCTCGTCCAGCTCGGTTCTTCGCTTCAGGAGCTGGAAGGCAGCATGAACAGAATAGACGACGTCATGAATTACCATGAAGACAGGCGTTTCGAGGTGACTCCCGCCGTCGATGAAAACATATCGAAGCTATCCGGGTTCGTCGAATTGAAAAACGTCACCTTCGGCTACAGCAAACTCGAGCCGCCTCTTATCGAAGGCTTCAACCTCAAGCTCAAGCCCGGAATGCGCGTCGCGCTGGTCGGAAGCTCGGGCTCTGGAAAATCTACCGTCGCCAAACTCGTCTCCGGGCTCTATTCCCCGTGGTCTGGCGAAATACTTTTCGACGGCCGGCGGCGTTCTGAAATTTCCAACCAGATAATCACGAATTCGGTCGCCATAGTCGATCAGGACATTTCCATGTTCGAAGGCACAATCAAGGAAAATATCATCCTGTGGGACCATTCGATCCCGGACACGTCGGTTTTCTCGGCCACCATAGACGCCGCCATTCACGAAGACGTATCGCACAGGCCGTCGGCGTATGACGCGAAAATCGAAGAGGGCGGAAAGAATTTCAGCGGCGGCCAGCGCCAGAGGCTCGAAATAGCGAGGGCGCTCGCCATCAGGCCGACCGTCATGATCCTCGACGAGGCCACCAGCGCCCTTGATCCTCAGACGGAAAAGATCATTGACGAAAGCCTCAGGCGCCGCGGATGCACGTGCATCATCGTCGCGCACAGGCTCAGTACCGTTCGCGACTGCGACGAAATAATAGTCATGGAATACGGAAAAATAGTCTGCCGCGGAACGCACGAGGAACTCACAGCCGACCCTGACAGCGCCTATTCACAATTAATCAAGATGCATTGAACGAATTCCCGGAGAAAGGCTTATGGAAACTATTCTGAAATCGAAAGACATATTCCCGCTCGAAGGCAGTAAACGCGCATGGATCGTCATGGACGGCGCCGTGAACGTTTTTCTCACCAGGCTGGCCGACGACGGTTCATACGGAAGGCGGACATGGCTTTTCACCGCCGAAAAAGACGATATGCTGGCCGGTTTCGATTTCGGCGCCAAAAGCCCTTACAGAATAATCGCCAGCGCCGCGCCCCTTGCGAAGCTCGAAGAAAAGAACATCGATTTTCTCGGCGCTCACTCCGGAAACGCCGAAACGATAGCTTCGTACGTGAAGTGTCTCAACAAGTGGACCGACAATCTCACATTCGCGCTCGTCGGTTTCAAGCTTCCGCCCAAAAACCTCAAATTAATAGAGCCCGGCGAAACGATCGCGCTGCTCGACGGTTTTTCATACGGCACGAAACAGGGCGAAATCCTCTGGGTAAAGCTTCTCGAAGGGGAAGTGGAAACCCTTGCCAGCTATATGGCATTTTTCAAGGGGCACGCCGGATATTTTCCCGTTACGAACCGTTTCTGGTTTAAAATTCACGCAGAAAACCCGGGTTCGGAAGTTACGCCTTCGGTTTTTGCCTGCACCAGCGCAAAATTCCTCGCTCTTCAGGACGTTGCCGGCAGCATGGCGGCTTTTCACGCTATCGTCCTCTGGCTGCTGATTGAAAAAAGCGAAAACACGGATATAGACGAAAAATCCAGGCTTGAAAGAAAAACGGCTCGCGACGAGAGCATATTGGAACGCTCCCTGGCCGGTTTCGCCTCGATAATCGACGACAAATTCGGCGAAGCGACTATCAAAGCCGAAGACAGCGAAGAATTTTCATCGGCGTGTCTTCTCGTGGGCAAGGCCGCAGGAATCGAAATAATAATACCGCCGGCGATAAAAAAAGGCGAAAAAATAGCGGACCCGGTTTCCGAAGTGGCGCGTTATTCGATGATCCGGCATCGCAGGATCCTCCTGCGCGACGACTGGTGGACCAAAGATTCAGGCCCGCTCCTGGCGTTCCTTGAAAACGGGCAGCCGGTAGCTCTTATTCCGGAATCGACATCGCGATATAAAATGCACATTCCGGGAAGCGGCAAAATCCTGAAGGTCGGGCGCAAAGAAGGCGCCATGCTTTCGGGAGTCGGCTACATGTTTTACCGGCCTCTTCCGGCGCGGCCGCTTCAGATACGCGATATAAGCTTATACGCCCTGAACGCAGGCATATTGCCCGACGTCATAATGATGGTCCTCGCCGGTCTGGTTCTAAGCGGCGTGAATATGCTTATTCCCATGGCGACCGGAATAGCTTTCGATTCAATCATACCCGAGATAGAGCGTTCACAGATGGTCCAGATGACCGCCATTTTAATTTCCTCGGCCTTCTGCGTCCTGCTCTTTCAATTTTTCCGCTCCATCGCGACCATGCGTTTCGAAAATAAAATCGACGCCTCGCTGCAGGCCGCCGTCTGGGACAGGCTTCTGGCCCTGCCGGTGCCTTTTTTCAGGAAATTTTCCACCGGCGATCTCGCGATGCGGGCGATGAGCATCAACACGATACGCCAGACGATTTCCGGAACCGTTTTCAGCGCTTTTTTAACGGGCACGTTTTCGGTTTTCAATTTTTTCCTTCTATTTTATTACAATATGAAGCTGGCCTTGATTTCAGTCGGGCTGACGGCCGTCGCCGTTATCATCTACCTGGTAATCATGCTGCTTCAATACAAATATTCGAAAATGACGATGGACCTGGACGGAAAACTTTCGGGGCTCGTTTTCGGGTTGATCAACGGCGTGGCGAAGTTCCGCGTAGCCGGAGCCGAAAGCAGAGCGTTCGGCCTGTGGGCGAAGCTTTTCAAAGAAAAGAAAGAAATCCCGGTTTACATTCTTGCCAACGTGATGGCCGTTTTCAATTCGGCCTATATGATGATATGCTCCGGGATATTTTTCTGGTGCATCATAAACTATTCCGAAACGGACAAGTCCATGACTGCGGGGTCCTTCGTGGCCTTCAATTCGGCTTTCGGGACTTTCTTCTCAGGCATGATCGAGATTTCGTCCTCGATGATGTCCTTTCTCAACGTATTCACTCTTTATGAAAGGGCGAAACCCATCCTGGAAACAGTACCCGAATTCGATGAAGCCAAGGAAGATCCGGGCGAATTGAACGGCGCGGTCGAAATAAGCGGAGTCACTTTTAAATACGAGGGCGGCAGCGCTCCGGCGTTGAACGATGTGTCGCTGAGCGTCAAGCCTGGTGAATTCGCTGCTATCGTCGGGCCGTCGGGCAGCGGCAAATCAACTCTCATAAGGCTTTTGCTTGGTTTCGACAAGCCCCTGTACGGAACGATATTATACGACGGTCACGACCTGGCCAGCGTCGACGTCAGGGCCGTCAGGCGGCAGATCGGCGTTGTACTGCAAAACGGCCAGCTCATGTCCGGCAATATAATGTCGAACATAACGGGGTCTTCGACTCTGACTATCGACGACGCATGGGAAGCCGCGCGCAACGCCGGCCTCGCCGAAGACATAGAAATGATGCCGATGGGAATGCACACCATGATAAGCGAAGGCGCATCCACGATATCGGGCGGCCAGAAGCAGAGGATCCTGATAGCGCGAGCGCTGGTGAAAAAGCCGCGCATAATAATTTTCGACGAAGCGACGAGCGCGCTGGATAACAAGACTCAGGCGATAGTGTCCGAGAGCCTGGAAAATCTTCAGTCGACGCGAATCGTTATAGCTCACAGGCTCAGCACTATCATAAAAGCCGACCGCATTTTCGTCATAGAAAGCGGCCGAGTGGTAGAATCCGGGACCTATGACGAATTGATGAAGCAAAACGGCCTTTTCAAAAAACTCGCGGAACGGCAGATCGCCTGACGGATAACTCTCCGGAGCGCCGGCTTGAAGTCTCTCCGTGACGCTTGCATTTTGTCCATATCTGTGATAAAAGATTTAAGTTACGAATTTAAACCGGGATGGCTGTCGATTAAGATGAAATACATAATCAGGTGCGCGATATCGGTCCTGCTGCTAATAATGATAGCGCCTAACGCTCTGGGCGCCGGGGAGCGCAAGCTCAAAAAAGTCACGTTCATGCCGCAATGGCTTCCGCAGTCGCAGTTCGCCGGATATTACGTCGCCAAGGAACTCGGGATTTTCGAGAAATACGGGCTCGACGTCACGATACTGGCCGGAGGGCCGGATTCCCCACCGGCGCAGGCCCTAGATGAAAAGAAAACCGATTTCGCCACCATGCAGCTTTCGGCCGCGATCGAAAAACGGTCTGAAGGCATGAAAATTATAAATATAACCCAGATAATGTGCCGGTCGGCGCTTCTTTTCGTCGCGAAAAGAAAAAGCGGGATTTTAACGCCGAAGGACATGAACGGCAAGAAGATAGGCTACTGGAGAAACGACTTCCAGGGCATGCCGAAGGCATTTTTGAAGAGGTACGACATCAACGCGCAGTTCTTCCCGATCGACTCTTCGGTCGAAATGTTCCTGGCCGACGGGATCGACGCCATGACCGTCATGTGGTACAACGAATATCACAAGATCATCAACTCCGGCATCAACCCGGACGAACTTACGACTTTCTTCTTTTTCGACCACGACCTCAACTTCCCCGAAGACGGAATATACTGCCGCGAAGAATTATACGACAGCGACCCCGAGACCTGCAAAAATTTCGTCAGGGCGGCCATCGAAGGATGGCGGTATGCTTTTGAAAACGAAGATAAAACCCTGGACATCGTCATCGAATATATAAAGCGCAGCCACATGGCGGCGAACAGGGCTCATCAGCGCTGGATGCTCAAGCGCATGCGCGACCTTATCGCCCCCGAAGGCTCTAATCAAAAAAACGGCGAACTGCTCGAAAGCGATTATCAAAAAACGGTCAAGGTTTTATTCGAATCCGGTTCGATTAAATCCCGGCCCGAATATAAATCCATCTTTAAAAGTTGTGTAAAAGATGTTTCAAAATAGAGGACTTGCGTTCAAACTCACTTTTTTCATACTCTCCTGCTGCACCGCGATCTTCGCGGTGATTTTCCTGTATAATTATGAGACTTCGAGGCAGATCATTCTCGACAAGGTCATGGAAAACGCCAAAAACCTCACCACCTCGAAAACCCATCAGATAGAAAAAGTCCTTCTCGCCGCCGGAAAAATTTCCGAAAACATCGCCACCTGCATCGAAAGCGGCGCCGTATCGACCGAAGAAGGCATACGGGAACTGCTCAGATCGTCGCTCGCCGCCAACAGGGAGATATGCGGCGTCTGCGCCGCTTACGAGCCGTACACATTCAAAAAGGACGAAAAGTATTTTTCCATATATTGCTTCAACGCCAACAATACAATCGAGACGGTATTCATCGAAAAAAAGACTTATCAGTATTTCTTTCTTGACTGGTATCAGATCCCCCGCGAATTAGGCCGCTCTCACTGGAGCGCGCCTTACTACGACGAAAAGGGCGGCAATACGATCATTACGACTTATTCCGTTCCGTTCTTCGAAAATAAAGACGGAAAGAAGATCGTCAGGGGCGTCGTGTCGATAGATATTTCCCTTTCTTGGCTCGATAAAATAGTGTCCTCGATAAATATTTTCAATTCCGGATACGGATTCCTCATTTCCAATAACGGCATGATAGTCACCCATCCGCAGAAAGAATTCATAATGAATGAAAGCATTTTCAGCATCGCCGAGGAAGGCCGCGATCCGCAGCTTCGCGAGACCGGCCGGAAAATGATCGCCGGGGAAAGCGGTTTTTTCCGGAGCCAGGGCGTCGGCGGAGACAGGAACCGCTGGTTTTTTTTCGCGCCCCTGTCTTCATGCGGCTGGTCGCTCGCCGCCATCTTCCTCGAAGACGAGCTGTTCTCCGATCTCAACCGCCTTTTCACGAAGCTGGCGATTATCGCTCTGGCCGGATTCATAGCGCTTTTCACGTTCATCATATTCTTTTCGAAAAGATTCACGCGGCCCCTGCGCGAACTCGCGGAAGCCACTAAATTCATAGGCGGCGGCGATTTCGACGTAACGCTACCGGTTCAATATTCCAACGACGAGATCGGAAAGCTCAACGGCGCGTTCGCGACGATGCAAAAAGCGCTGAAGGAATACATCATCAACCTCAAAAATACCACTTTGGTCAAGGAACGCATCGAAAGCGAGCTCAAGGTCGCCCACGACATCCAGATGGGCATTATCCCCAAATCATTTCCGCCGTACCCCGACAGGTCCGAATTCGATATTTACGCCATTCTGGAACCGGCCAAGGAGGTAGGCGGCGACCTTTACGATTTCTTCCTGATCGACGACACCCGTTTCTGCTTCGCCGTCGGCGATGTCGCCGGCAAAGGCGTTCCCGCTTCGCTATTTATGGCCATAACCAGAACGCTTCTTCACGCCAAGTTCTCACGGTCCCTGAAACTCGCGCG
>Ga0079303_10000273_pt1 | contig 12155 bp, 20 predicted proteins | sample Methanogen_OWC_FD_77073 | JGI IMG/M metagenome (GOLD analysis project Ga0079303, IMG submission 77073) | Enriched soil microbial communities from Old Woman Creek wetland in Ohio, USA - Methanogen_OWC | ecosystem: Environmental > Terrestrial > Soil > Wetlands | place: USA: Ohio | collected...
TCCACTAAATATATATTATATAATTAATAAAGAATAGATGTAATACTTAAATAGCTAATAAGTATTAAAATTTTATCTATTCTACGAGGAGAGTAGTAATATGAAAAAAAATTTTCATGATTCATTATTGGAAGAGTTTGTATTGGTAGTTAATTCATCTAGAAATTTCTATAAAGAAATAGATGAAGATGTTTGTCAGGTGATGAGAGTTACAATTGAAAGAGATAAAACTACATTAGAATTAGAAGATGTTTTTAAAGATTTAGATGAATCTTTAACTTTAACTGAAAATATTTTCATTATAGTTAAAGAAAATGAATTTAATCTTTCTAATTTAGCTGTATTGGAAAAGATTTGGGTAGTATTTTTTAACAGAGAAGGTAATGAAGATTTATATAATAAATTCTTTAAATATTTCTATCTTCTTAATAATTCATTCAATACTAGCATTTGTTTTGATTTACATTCAATTGCATCTATTATTCTTATGAATGAAGATAGAACTATTTGGAATCCGGAAACTTTGGTAGATGAAATTGAAAAATTTATGAGGTCCATATTGAAAGGAAGAAGAGGTTTAAAATAATGGTAAAATTATGTGTTATTAAAGATTCAAAAAAAGATATTGTTGTTGATGCTGCCATTGATACTATTGATAATAGAAAGATATTATTAAATATTTATGATTTTAAAAATAATTGTGAAGAAGGATATGAAAGATTCTATTTAGATGAAATCGAATTACCTTTCATTAAAAAATATCTTTCTTACATTCGATTATATAAAGGATATGATATTGATTGGGGGTTTGGTTCCGGTGGAAGTTCATTTACAGATGTAATCTATTTTTCAGATATCTATCCAACTGCAACTAATGCTAAAGAAGATGAAATTTGGAAAATGTTTGAAAAGAAAGCATTAGACTCTCCTGATAGATTTAATTTTTATCATGAACGAATATGTTCTAAAGATATATTTGATGAAGATTTCTGTCATGGAGATGTTATGGAAGGTAAATTCAATATGGAAATTAAGAAAATAAGAATTAGAAAGGAATTAAATTAATTATGGACCCAATCATTATTACTCAAGAGGGTGTTCAAAGAGGAATATTCTTTGAATCCCCTATTCAAAAAAGGTATTTGGAAACAGTATATTTTTCAGTTATAGATTCAAAATATTTATCAGCTGAAGAATATAATGATAAACTTAATGAAAGTAAACTTTATCGAATGTTTCATTATATTCTTGGAAATGGGAAAATTATCAAAAATATTCATGAATGGATTGAAAAAGATAATTTTGCAGGAGTTACAATCAATGTAATTACTTTCCCAATAAGATTTTCAAGAAAATATCGAAGACTAATTGCAATTGATGAAGAAAAAAATATTAAAATTTCTTCATTTGGATATGAAGGAAAATTTGAAAATGTTGGAGGTGGATGTAAAAAAGAAATTACTAAAATAAAGGTTAAAGGACATAAAAGAATAAAAAATAAAGAAACTGGAAGTTACAAATACACTTATGAACATATAATAAAAAATCAATATTTTTAAATAATAAGGGGATTTAATTCCCCTTATTATTTTTATATTTTTTTTATTAATATATTATATTAATAATACAAAGGAGGAAAGACAATGTTAATTTTACCAATTTTAATCTCTATTTCAGTTGTAACAATATTTTTATATCATTTAATAAAATGGATATTTATAAATATTGATGATCTAGTGGATTAGGAAATACTTTGGAGGAGGGTATTTATTAAAACTGATTTTATAACAACTATTAAACTAAAAGGAGAAGGAAAAATGACACCTGATTTATTTGATTTTAATACTGACCAAGAAATAGAAGATTTTATTAATAAATTTATTGAAGAAGAGGATATTAAAAAACAAGATGAAAAGGAATTTAAAAAATTTGCCATAAATTCTATTAAAAAAGAAAAAATATGTGGATATACAAAAGAAGGATATAAAGAGTATCAAGAGCCTAATGAAAAAATTAAAGCTGAAAAAGAATTTAAAAGACAAGAACAAGAAGCAAAGGATAAATTATATTTTAGAAGAAATAAAATAAATAAAGATATTTTTCTAATATTAGCATTTCATATTCCACTTATGCTTACAGTCTTTTTATTTCCAACTTCAATCCTTTTTTCAATTTTTAGATTAATAACGAGTATTATTTTATTATATGTAGTATATTCAAATTTTAAATTTCTTAAAATATATGAAAAAATTATGAATCATGATTTCTTTGATAATTTTTTAGAATCTAAGAAAATAAATTTTTTGAATGAATATAGACTTGAAAAAATGACAGATGATTTAATTTTTGTTTATAAAGATACTAATAAAATAGAAAAAAGAAAAAGTTATATTGGTTTAAAATGGAATCTTAATGATCAAGAATATAAAGCAATGAAGCAATATTATACTGAAGAAAAAGATGAAGTTAAAAAAGAATCATCTAAAATTATTTTCAATGAAGAACAAATTAAAGATCCATTAATAAAGGCATTAATTAAAAAGATTATTAAAATTTTAGAAGAAATTGATGATAAATCTGGTTCAAGTTTACAAAGTATCAAGAGAATATATATTCCATCCATTCAAGAATTAATTAGTAAATATCTAGAATTAGAAAATAAAAAGTTTTTAGATATTACTTACAAAGAAAATGTTAAAAATGATTTGCAAGAAATCATCAAAGAATTAGAAAATTTAATTAATAATGATAGAGTGTATGAAACAATTGAAGTAGAATCAATTTCTAAAATGATGTTAATGAAAGTAAAAGAATTGAAGAATGATTTCAAATAAGAAAGGATTAAAATATGAAAATTACTGCTAGTCCAGATATTACTTTTTGTTCGAGAAATTTTTGTGAGAATAAAGAATGTGAGAGGAATTTAAAATTTATAAATGTTTCTTATCCTAAAAATTTATCTTTTGGATTATTTGAAGATTGTCAAGAATTTAAAGGAAATAAAGAAATTATAGAACCCGACCAAGATTTTATAGAACTTGGAAAGCAGATATTAGAAGCTGCTAAGATACCTAAAGAATAATATGGGAATTTTATTAATTGTTATTCTTTTAATTGGTTTCATTGGTATATTTGGAGACATTAAAAATGATCGATCTATTCAAGATATAGAAGACGATAAATAAAGAAAGAAGGTATATATGATTTGGTTTATTATCCCAATAATAATTAGTATCATCATGGTAGTTAGAATGTTTATAAGTAAAGGAAGAAAAAATCTATCTGTTGGAAATTATATTATATTTTTAATGAATTTAAGTTTAGGAGTGATGATAGGATTCTTGTTATATATCATAATTGGAGGGATAATTGCTTATTCATTGCCTTCTGAAAAAATAATAATTACATCTTATCCAATCTATTCTATTGATGAATCTGAATTCATATTAAATATTGATAAGAATGATGATTACTATATTTCAAACGGTCAAGAAATTAAGACATTTGATAGAGAAACAACGGAATTAAAAACTACCGACAGTAACCCTAAATATGAATTAACTAGATATAAATTTTATAAAGATGATATTGTTGCTTTTTTATTTGGAAGTGATACATCATTAAACATTCAAAAAACACTTTACATTCCAAGAAATACTATTTTTAAATAATTATAAGGAGGATATTAATATCCTCCTTATTTTTTTTTTTTATAAAATATATTAATTTTTAAGTATATATTATATAGTTGTATCATCCATTGTAAAAAATTTAAGGAGGAAGTATGAAAAAATTTATTTATTTAGTAGTTGAAGAAGGGTTTAGTGTTTACTTTCCAACTCCGATGACAACTACAATTATTAAAGCAACTGAAGATTTAAGAAAGGCTAACAGATTCAAAAGAAAAACTCAAAAGAAAAATCAGATTGATAATATGATTTCTAAAAAATGTTTTGATTGTTATGGTGTTAATAATAAAAATAAAGATATTAATGGAAATTATATTTGTAAAGATTATTTAAAAGATGAAAATGAAATCGATTCATGTTCTAATTATAAAGATGTTGAAATTTATTTTAGAGTAAGAGTAAGAAAGATTGAGGTAGATAATGAATCTTAGTTTTTCAATTAGTGGAGAATTTATTACAAACCGAATAAGAGAAATGTTTTGGTATGATGATGAGTCTTTAACAACTATAGAAGAATATGTAGGAAGTCTTTTTTCAGGAAATAATTTAGATGAAGATAAAATTAGAACTCTCACTCAAGAAATAATTGAAGGAAGAAAAAAATTTGAAGGAACTAATTCTTTTGAATTATTAGATGATAATGAAAAGATTAAACCGATTGGTTTAAAATTAGATGAATTTAAAAAACAAATAAAAATTTATCAAATAAAAGAAGATATGATTCAAAATCCCATTAATTATATTGATATTTATGCAAATAAAAGAGATATTGATGATGTTGATGTTGAGTTCTTTAATGATGAAACATATTATGATCGTTATACAAGAGTTATTAAACATTTCTTAACTGATTCAATGGGAAGATATTTAGATGGATATTATGAGGATACAATGCTTGGAACTTGGTTGATTTATGAACCAGAATTAATTTATAAATTAAACGGTGGACCACTTCATGATTATGATTTAGATGAATTTTATGAAAAACTTTATAATTATGTCAAAGAATTTAAATTCAGTGAATTTTCTGATAATAAAGATTTTAAAAGAAGACAGAATAAATATGAAGCATATCTTCGATCATTAGAACCTAAAGAAATAATTGTCAAAGAATTTATTCCAATTGATGAAAATAAATATCATAATATAAATGATATGTCTTTTGAAGAATATGCAAATTATTTGAAAAACTGTGATCCATCAAATTTATCATATAATTTATTTCCAGATGACATTATATATTGGGATGGGTTAATAAGTCCTAAAGGAGAATTTTTTAGCTGTGAATTTGGTGGACATAACATGAAAGCATTTTTTATTATCAAAACTTACTATAATAAATTTAAATATAAAACTGCTGATAAAATATATTCAATATTTTCTAATAGAGAAGAAGTGATGGAAAAAATTGATTATGATCGAGCTTTAGATTTATTATTAGAAAATGGATGGGTTTCAACTCATTTATCACCTATGGGAGCACTTCTTCAATTTAAAGAATATAATTTTTGGTTAACCAAGGATCAAAAGAATTGTATATGGGATGCAATTTTTAAACATAATGTAACATTAAAGGATGACGATTTAGAAAAAATTTTATAAAGAAAGGAAATAAAAAATGGAAATTACAAGAAATCAAATTATTGGAACTTCTCTTAATAATTATTTTAAAATAAGTAATGGTTTTGTTGTTCAAATTACTTATGAGAATTGTGAAAACATAATTGTTGGAATGATTCTAGATATTGATGTTGAAAATCAAATTATAACTCTTAAAAATATTTTAAAAACCAATGATTTCCCAAATTTATTAGATAGAATTTATATAAAATCTGATAAAATTAATGAGTTAGTTATATTTGATGATAAATTGAGTGATTTCATAAAACATGCAAAAGTAGTTGATGGAAAAGCTGGTTGCTTAGAAGCATATGACTATTGCTTAAAAAATGAAAAATTGGTTATTCGAGAAAATTATTTTTTACCTCCATTAAAAAAAGAAGAAAACAGATGGCAAATATCAGATGAATTAAAAAATAAATATCTGAATATTGTTAAGAATTATTTAGATAATATTACTGAAGATAATTGTGAACCATTATTTTTAAGCGATACTGAATTAAATCCTGCTAAATTAGAAACAATATTAGAAGAATTGGGGTATGATTTATTTGATAATGATATGAATGGATGGGAAATGGATTTCTCTAAATATTATAAAAATGAAGATGATCGTGAAATTATGATTTCTGGTTGTGGTATGACGTTTGAATTAATCTTACAAGATGAAATATATTATAAAAATTAGAAGAGGTGAATAAAAATGTTTATGATTAAAGTTGATATTTATACTGATGACGATTTTGGGTATGATAATCAAAATATTGTTTTTCAAACTGTAAATGGTTCATTTAAAGAAGCATTAGAAGTTATGTTAATAAGACTGGAAGAAATTTTTAATACAATTCATGGAAAAGATTGGGTGGTTGAAAAATTCAAATTTGATTTAAAATATGTAATTAATAATTTAAAAGAAACAATCAATGTCTCAACTATTAATTCAGCTAATTATTATAATAACTATATTGATTTAGGTAATCAATATGGTGAATTTGAAGTATCTGAATTGTCCTTAATAAGAAAAGATAATATAATTACATATTTTGAAAAAGGAGATAATATATGATAGAAATACAAGGAAAATATAATAATGCTTTAGTTTTTAATGATTATGTAGAACCTGAAGCATATAATCAAATTCTTCAAATGTGTAACTTAGAAGAATTAAAAGATACTAAGATAAGAATAATGAGTGATGTTCATGCTGGTGCAGGATGTACCATTGGTACGACTATTAAAATGAATTATGATAGTCTAATTAATCCATATTTTGTTGGGGTTGATATTGGATGTGGAATAAGTGCTTCAATACTTCCTAAATTTAATATTGAATTGGAAGTTTTTGATAAAATAATTAAAGAAAGTGTTCCTTCTGGATTTAGTATTCATAATTCATTAAGTAAAGAAGCGGATTTTATAAGAGATCTAAATTGCTATAAATTTCTTAATAATATTGATAGATTAAAATCAAGTTTAGGTACTCTTGGAGGAGGAAATCATTTCATAGAAATTAATGAAAATTCAAAAGGTGTTAAATATTTAATGATTCATTCCGGTTCAAGAAATCTAGGTTTTCAAGTTGCAAATTATTATAATACTTTAACAAATGATAATGGGTTCCTTAATCAAGAAGATTCTAAACTATATTTACATGATATGAAAATTAGTCAAGAATTTGCTTTTAAAAATAGAAAAAACATCTTAAATATAATACTAAAAAATTCTGGATTGAAATTAACATCATCAATTGAAACAATTCATAATTATATTGAATTTAATAATGATAATATAATTCTTAGAAAAGGCGCTATTAATTCAGATGAAGGAAATTTATTAGTAATTCCTCTTAATATGAGAGATGGTTGTATAATTGGTGAAGGAAAAGGAAATGAATTATGGAATTCTTCAGCTCCTCATGGAGCAGGTAGAATTATGAGTAGATCAAAGGCTAAAAAAGAATTAGATCTAGAAGAATTTAAAATGGAAATGGAAGGAATATATTCTTCTTGTATAAGTCAAAGTACATTAGATGAATCTCCAATGGCTTATAAAAATAAAGAAGAAATTCTTAATTATATTGGAGATACAATTAAAATCATTGAAATTGTTAAACCAATCTATAATTTTAAAGCATAGGAGAATAAAATGGGGAAACTTAAATTAAATGAATGTGGATATTTAGTAGATTTAAATCATCAACTAAAAATAAGAAATTTTAAAGATTTTTATTTAGATATTTTTAAATATTCACTGCCTAAAGAACAATATGAAATTCGTAATACTTCTTTTTATGATGAAACAGTTAATAATAAATTATTTAAAGATATGAAATTTAAAAATATTTCGTTTCAAGAAATGATATTTAATAATTGTATATTTGATAAGGTAAAATTTCATTCAGTTAATTTTACAAATTGTTTTTTTGATAATTGTTTATTTATTAATTCAAATTTTAAAAAGGTTAATATAGATTTTGAAGCAGTAGACACAATCTTTAGTTTGAATAATTTTGTAAAATCTTCAGTAGGATTGGATAATTTTGTAAATTGTGAATTAATGGGTAATAATTTTAAAGGAGATTATAAATAAAATGAAAAAGAAAATTTTAGCAATCCTATTGGTATTTTGTTTAGTATTTTCAAGTACTTCTATAGTATTTGCAAAAGGATCAAGTTCTGTTTCCAAACCAGCTTCAGTTTCTAAACCATCAACTATGTCTAAACCATCGACTTCATTAAAACCAACTACTACATCTAAACCATCCACAACTACTTCCAAGCCGAGTACTACTACAACTACTACCAATTCAACTACAAATAGTAGTACTACAAGTACAACTACCTCTAAACCATCAACCACTACTACAACTACTACCAATTCGACCACTTCTACAAAACCATCAACAAGTGAAACAACTACGACAAAACCAACCACTACTACAAATAGTTCATCTATAATGAGTAAACCTGCAAGTGGAAAGAATACTACTTCATCTACCTCTAAACCATCCACAACTACATCTTCATCTAAAAATACATATGGTGGGTTTAATTCAACTACATCTTATACTAATAACTATTATAGAGGTTATGGAAGTTATGGATATGATAATCATTATTATCCATATAGTTATTCATCATATTCAACTACAGATTTTCTATTCAATTATATGTTAATTTCTGAAATTTCAGATAGAAATAATATGATTAGAGATTCTAAATATACTGAATATGAAATGAGTAGTATAAGAGAATTAATCAATAATGGTAAACAATTTTCAAATAATGATGCTTTTCTTTATACATTAAATGGTAAAATTATGGTAGAAGATGAAACAAATCTAATTTATCAGAAAAAATTTCTGAGTACCGATTTAATTAAAGATATAAATGGACAATCTTTGATGCATGTAGATAATTAAAAAAAATATTAATAAGGAGAATTTAATGACTAGAAAAAATAAACTAATTAATTGCTTTTATAAAGCAATTGATCGTGAGAAAAAATATATTGGGGTTAAAATTAAACTTCCTAATTTAAATGATACTGAAACGATTATAAATCCTCAAAATAATTTTGAAGAAAAATTGAAATATTATAAAGATAATTATGATGATGATCTTAAATTAAAACATAATCCAGAAGTAGAAATTTTAGATTTCTACCATTCTGATTCTTATCAAGAAATAGAACAACAATTTTCGGTTTAAATTCTCAAAGAAGGTATTATATAATACCTTCTTTTTTTTTTATTTATTTTTCTAATATATATTATATAAATAGAAAGATTTCAAAATTTTTCTAAATATAAAAAAGAAAGTAGGAAGTATATGATTAATGAAAAAATGCAAAAGGAATTAGAAAGTTTGAAGGGGTTCTATTTAGAACTGAAAAAAATGGTAACTACTGATACCGTTGAAGATGAAAAAGAAAAATTAAGTAATATGGAAAAACTTTTGATTCAAAGAAGTGATGATTTTCTTAAGTTTAGTGAATTATGTTTAGATCTAATAAAAGAATATAGAACTTATGTTGGTGATGGAAATATTAAATTTAAATCAGATATTACTAAGATTCTTGCAAATTTAGGTGGTTTAATTGAACCTGATGAAGAAGGTTCTTTTTCAATTACAATTCCATCTAGTGAAACTCCTACCTATCATTTCAATTCTCCAGTATTAAAATCTGAATTGGAATTATTAAAAGAAATGAATAATAAAAAGGTAGATAGAGAACTAAGTACTCTGTCAAGTTATAAAAATTTAATGCTATTATTTGAAAATTTAAAATTAAATAATTTTGATTGTGGTCAATTAATTGAAGATGAAACATTTGAACTTACCAAACAAAAAGAAATTATTAAAGAACTTTATGAAAATCCAAATACAACTATTGAAAATTTAATGAAAAAATTTGGATTAAGTAAAACTTCTACTGAAAAATATATCTATCGTGGTTATACATATTTTAATAAAGTATGTAAAAATAAAGTAGGTTGATATATGGGAGATGGAAAAACAGTTATTATTAATTTATTTGGTGGTCCGGGATCTGGTAAAAGTACAACCGCTTATCATTTAGCTTCTGAATTTAAAATGAGAGGTTATAATTGTGAATTAGTAACTGAATTCGCCAAAGATAAAACATATGAAGAAAATTTTACAGCATTAGGCGATCAAATTTATGTATTTGGCAAGCAGCATTTTAAATTATCTAGAATTGCTGATAAAGTTGATATTATTATTACAGATTCACCTTTATTACATTCTTTAATTTATAATACTGATGAAGATTATAAAGAACCTTTTGAAAATTTGGTTTGGAAAGCACATAATAAAACTCATTCTATCAATGTATTTATTTCACGAACTGGCAATTATTTAAAAGTTGGTAGAACACAAACTCCTGAAGAATCTGATGAAATTTCTAAAGAAATTTTCAATAAATTTTCTTCAATTTTCGATTTCATTGTTGATAAAAATGTCTCAACTAAAGAATTATTTTTCGATAAATTAGTTGATAGAATAAATTATATTTATAAATACTATATCGGAGTTTCTCCAGAATTATATAGACAAAATGTAAAAACAGAAGATCTTAAACCTTCATCTGAAATTGAAAAATTAGATGAATTGAATGGAATATTTGGAAATGGCGAATCATGTTATTATATTAAAGAAGATGGTTCTATTGAAATTAATAAAAAATTTCTAAAAGGTAAAATTCTATTTAATGGGAATAAAATTAAAAGTGAATCATATGCTAAAATAAAACGATTTGGTTATATTGATAGTGAAGAATTTGGTAGAAAATATTATTTTTCTGTTAAATCTTTAGGTACAGGTGAAATTATGAGATGGTTTCCAATGTCATCTTATGTTAATATAAGATTGGCTCTTCCTGAAAAAATATTAGAACTTATTAAAAAATAAAAATTTTGGGTAATATAGAGAATGATCTCTATATTAGATCATTCTCTTTTAACTAAGGAATTATTATTTAATTTTTAACTCAAGAACTCTTTCATAAAGTTCTTTACAAGTTCCATTACCACCTAATTTAGTATAACCTTCATATAATACGGTTAAATTTTGTAAATCATCTGTGGAAATTTCACCTTCTGAAATGAAATATTTACATGATTGATATAATCTGTCTCTTACTAAGGACATTAGTGCCATCATACCTAATAGCTGTGCTTCATCAGATTGGTCTAATTTTTGATGAAGATCTTCATAAGGTTTACATAATTTCTGATACAATAGTTTTTTAACCGGTTTAACTAATAATGTTATTAGAGTGGCTAGAGTGATTAATCCTCCTGCTATCATGGCTAATTTTTCAAAAGTGTCAAGCATACTTGGTTTTTCCTCCTTATATAATTTTTAAGTCAGTCACTCTTTCATAAAGTTCTTTACAGGTTCCATTACCGCCTAAATTTGTATAACTATCATACATGATAGAGAGTTCTTTAAGCTCCATAAGAGAGATCTCTCCTTTTTCTATGTAGAATTTACAACCTTCATAAAGTCTATCTTTTAATATAAATAACATCAAGGTCATAGTGGTATCATGTATAATGCTTCGTTCCTTTAATCGTTTCTCTATTATCAATCTAGGTTTTATATATTTAGCTATCAAGTGTTTTCTATATAATTCACATGTAATTAAAAATAAAAAAAAAATTGGTAATGATATAATTGATAATATTTGTAATAACACTGGAACCCTCCTTTAATGTAAAGTAATATTTATTTTAATGTCAAAATATTCATATAAATATTTGTTATTGAAAATTCATAAAAGTTTACATTAAAACTACTAAAATACGTTAAAATAAAAAAATAAAATTTATAGGAGAATTATAATTATGGATAAAATTTTAATTAAAACATTAATCATTGAAGAAGAAGGTCTTGAAAATACCTTAGAATATTTAGAAACAATTGATGAGTTGCCATTAACTGAAGTTTCTATTGTTGATGAATATTTAGAATATAATGAATCTGATACTAAAAGTGCATTAGGTTTAATTTCAACAGATGAAAATATTTTTGTTCCTAAAAGTTTCATTTGTGCAGTAGAAGGATTTTTAAATCCTTCTGGAGTATTAAGACTTGATGATGAAATTATCTACTTAGAAATTAATAAAGATGCTCTTCAATTTTATAAACGTTGTCCTTTTAAACTACAAAGTATTTAAATAAATTAATGAGGTATGAACTAGATGTAATATTCTAGTTCATACCTCTTATATATTTTTTTTTTAAATCGTATTAAACTAAATAAATGAATATATATTATATTAGTAATATAAAAGAATATATTATTTTAGAAAGGAGAAAA
>Ga0079303_10000274_pt1 | contig 12129 bp, 7 predicted proteins | sample Methanogen_OWC_FD_77073 | JGI IMG/M metagenome (GOLD analysis project Ga0079303, IMG submission 77073) | Enriched soil microbial communities from Old Woman Creek wetland in Ohio, USA - Methanogen_OWC | ecosystem: Environmental > Terrestrial > Soil > Wetlands | place: USA: Ohio | collected...
CTGCCCACCGACATGTTCTACAACACCGGCATCAGCACCTACATCTGGATCGTCAGCAACCGCAAGCCCGCCCCCCGCAAGGGAAAGGTCCAGCTCATCGACGCCTCCGGCTTCTGGCAGAAGATGCGCAAGAGCCTCGGCAGCAAGCGGAAGGAACTGAGCCCCGAACACATCGACGAGATCACGCGGCTCTTCGGCGAGTTCAGAGAAGTCACCCGCGACGGCGCCCCGATCAGCCGTATTTTCAAGAACGAGGAGTTCGGCTACCGCACCATCACGGTCGAACGCCCCCAGCGCGACGAGAGTGGCGAGATCGTTCTCGGCACGAAGGGCAAGATGAAGGACAAACCCCTGCCGAACACCGATCTGCGCGACACCGAGAACGTGCCCCTGAGCGAGGATGTGCAGGAATACTTCGAGCGCGAGGTTCTTCCGCACGCCTCCGACGCCTGGATCGACGAGGACAAGACGAAGGTCGGCTACGAAATCCCCTTCAACCGCCACTTCTACGTCTTCAAGTCGCCCCGCCCCCTGGCTGCGATCGACGCCGACCTGAAACTCGTCACGGATCGCATTCTGACAATGATTGGCGACCTGTCGAAATGAGCAACAGCCTTCAATCCCTTCCGCCTGATTATGCCGACTGGCTTTCGAATCTCAAGCAGCGGATTCGCGGTGCTCGACAGCGGGCTCTGTTATCGGCCAATGCGGAGCAGATTCGGCTGTATCACGACATTGGCCGCGAGATCCTGGAACGCCAAGGGCGCCAAGGCTGGGGAGCCCGGGTTATCGACCGGCTCTCTGCCGACCTGCGAGCCGCCTTTCCGGACATGAAGGGGTTCTCCGTTCGTAACCTTCTCTACATGAGACTCTTCGCGGAGCAATGCCCCGGTCTTCTATTTACGCAGCAGACTGCTGCACAAATTGGTCAGCAGTCTGCTGACCAATTGCCCTGGTTCCACATTGTCGCAATCATCACGAAGCTGACGGATCCGGCTTTGCGTGACTGGTATGCCCGCGAGGCACTCCAGCAGTCATGGCCTCGGGAGACGCTTCTCGTCCAGATCAGAAACCAGCTCCACCTCAGGAAGGGCGCCGCCGTGACCAATTTCGACAAGCGGCTTGCGGCGCCCCAGGCGGGCCTCGCAACTCAGATCCTGAAGGATCCCTACCATTTCGATTTTCTCGGCATCGGCGACGAGGCTCACGAGCGGGATATCGAAAGCGCCCTTGTTCGTCACATCACCCGGTTCCTGCTGGAGCTGGGAGCCGGCTTTGCCTTCGTGGGACGGCAGTTCCGTCTCGAAGTCGCCGGGGATGAGTTTTTCATCGACCTGCTGTTTTACCACACCCGGTTGAAATGCTATGTCGTCGTCGAGTTGAAAGCCCACGCGTTCAAGCCTGAACACGCCGGCCAGCTGAACTTCTATCTCAGCGCCGTGGATGCCCAGATCAAGGCGCCTGACGACAAGCCCACCATCGGACTGCTGCTCTGCCGGTCGCAGAACCGTCTCGTGGCTGAGTATGCCCTGTCCGGCATCGACAAGCCCATCGGCGTGGCCGAATACCAGCTTGTCAGGGCTTTGCCCACCCCGCTCGACACGAACCTCCCGAGCATCGAGGAGATCGAAGAGGAACTCTCCCGGGAACTTTCCGCCTCGGAGCCATCGAAAGGCGGCCAGGAATGAGCTTCTCGCGTTATCCGAAATACAAGGACAGCGGCGTCGCCTGGCTGGGCGAAGTGCCCGAACATTGGGAAGTGAAAAGACTTCGCTTTGTTGCAGAGCTGAATCCATCGAAATCAGAGATTCGTGATCTGGACAGAGATACGAAGGTATCGTTTCTTCCGATGGAAGCCATCGGAGATGCTGGTTCACTGAATTTGGAAAGGGAAAAGGCAGTCGGAGAGGTCGAGGCGGGATACACCTATTTCCGTGACGGCGATGTCGTCGTAGCGAAGATCACACCCTGCTATGAAAATGGCAAAGGTGCCTTGATGAAGGGACTGCTGAATGGCATCGGCTTTGGAACGACAGAATTGATTGTTGCAAGACCAAAGCGTGATCAAATAACTGGAGCATATCTGCACTGCCTTTTTATATCACCTGATTTTCGAAAGATTGGTGAATCTTACATGTATGGCGCAGGTGGCCAGAAACGTGTTCCCGACGCATTCGTCAGAGATTTCGCAACTGTGTTTCCGCCATTGTCTGAGCAGCTCTGTATTACAGATTTCCTCGACCGGGAGACGGCGAAGATCGATGGGTTGGTGGCTGAGCAGCGGCGGCTGATCGAGCTGCTGAAGGAAAAACGCCAGGCTGTCATCTCCCACGCCGTCACCAAGGGCCTGAACCCCAACGCCACCATGAAACCCTCTGGTATCGAATGGTTGGGCGACGTGCCGGCGCATTGGAGCATCGTGCCCATAGGCTTACGCTACAGTGTTCAACTGGGAAAAATGTTAGATACGTCGAAGATTACTGGGGACCATTTGAGGCCGTATCTCCGCGTATTTGATGTTCAATGGGGGAAAATCACCACAGAAGACCTGCCCCAAATGGATTTTGATGAGAATGCACGAGTAAAATACCGGCTTTCCCCCGGAGATTTGTTAGTCAATGAGGGTGGCAGCTATCCTGGGCGTTCTGCAATTTGGAATGGTGAAATTGACGAGTGTTATTACCAAAAAGCTCTTCATCGAATGAGGGCTTATAACGCGAACGAAGATACCACGCTGTTCCTGTTCTATCTTATGTTCTGGGCAGCAAATCAAGGCGTGTTTGTCGCTGGGGGAAATGAAACCACGATTGAGCATCTTCCCGCTGAAAAGCTTCGAAGATATCGTTTTGCATTTCCTCCAATCAATGAGCAACAAGCGATAGCATCATATCTCAGTATTGAAACAGCTAAATTCGACGCACTTACAACTGAGGCCCAACGCGCAATCGATCTGTTACAAGAACGTCGAAACACATTGATCTCTGCTGCCGTTACCGGCCAGATCGATGTTCGAAAACTCTCTGAAAAGGCTATTGGATGAGCATCACACCCAAGACCATTCAGATTTTCCTTCCCGGGGGCGATCCCCGGGGCATCCGCGTGGCGGAGATCACGACCCGTATCGTGCAGGTCATCGAGGTTCCACGCAGCCTGCTCCAGGAATTCCTGAAAATGCCCGAGAGTGGCCAGGTTGCGGTGTATTTCCTGTTTGGTGAAACGGAGGACGGTTCGGAACGGAAGGTCTACGTCGGGCAGACCGGCGATCTGCGTGCCCGCCTGGTGAATCACAACCAGAAGAAAGACTTCTGGCAACGAGCCCTGGTGCTGATCTCCCGGACGAACAGCCTGACGCAGACTCACGCGCTGTTTCTGGAATGGCATTGCCTACAAGCTGCCCGCAAGGCCAGTCGTTACGCCGACGAGAACGGGAACAGCGGCAGCAAGCCTCACACGCCGGCACCCCTTGCCGCTGACTGCCTGGAGATCTTCGAAACGGGCCGCACCCTCCTCGCCACCCTCGGCTACCCGATCTTCGACCTGGTCGTCACATCCGACGACACGTCCACGCCGGAGGAGACGCTCTACTGCAAGGTCACGGGTGGTGAGGGGCGAGGGCTGTATACTCCCGAGGGCTTTGTCGTATTGAAGGGATCGGTGGGCCGGCGAGCGAACCATCCCTCGATCATCGGCTCCAGCGATGAGCGTTTCCGGAAGAAGCTCGTGGAGCAGGGGGTGATGAAGGAGAAGGGCGACACCGTCGTGTTCCCGAAGGATCACCTCTTCAATTCCCCCAGCATGGCCGCCGTAGCCCTCCTGGGACGCACCGCCAACGGGTGGAAAGAGTGGAAGAACAAGGCCGGCAAAACGCTTCACGAATTGAAACGCCTGGCCACCGAGGAAGAATCATGAACCTGCACAAGGAAATCAGCTTCGAGACGGAGATCTGTCAGCACCTCGCCGATCACGGGTGGTTGTATAGCGATGGCGATGCAGCGAAGTATGACCGGGCGCGAACGCTGTTTCCGGCAGATGTGACGGCCTGGGTGCAGGAGACGCAGCCTCAGGCCTGGGAGATCCTGGTCAAGAACCACGGGGCGAAGGCCGAAGAGACGCTTCTGGGGCGTCTGCGTGACCAGATCAATCAACGCGGCACACTCGATGTGCTGCGCCACGGCATCGAACTGTTAGGCCTGAAGAAACCGCTTCTGATGGCCCAGTTCAAACCTGCCCTGGCGATCAATGCCGACATCATGACCCGGTATCAGGCGAACAGGCTCCGGGTGGTGCGGCAGGTGAAGTATTCGCTGAACAATGAGAACTGCCTCGACCTCGTGCTGTTCCTGAACGGCGTGCCGGTGGCGACGGCGGAGTTGAAGACGGATTTCACCCAGAGCGTCGGCGACGCCATCGACCAGTATCGGTTCGACCGGCATCCCCACCCGAAAGGCCAGCCTGCGGAACCGCTCCTGTCCTTCCCGAACGGGGCGCTGGTGCATTTCGCCGTGAGCAACAGCGAAGTCCACATGGTGACGAGGCTGGAAGGCCCGGCAACAACCTTCCTGCCCTTCAACCAGGGCAATGACGGCGCCGCCGGCAATCCTGTGAATCCATCCGGCGGCCATCGCACCGCCTATTTGTGGGACCAGGTCTGGGCGCGGGAGAGCTGGCTGGAGATCCTCGGTCGATACATCATCGCCCAGCGGAACAAGAAGAAGCAGATCGAGAAGATCATCTTCCCCCGGTATCACCAGCTCGATGTGACGAGGAAACTCCAGGCCGCCGTCCTCGCCGACGGGGCCGGCGCCAAGTATCTGATCCAGCACTCGGCGGGATCGGGCAAGACGAACTCGATCGCCTGGTCGGCGCACTTTCTGGCCGAGTTACACGATTCCGAGCACAAGAAGGTCTTCGACACCGTGCTCGTGGTATCCGACCGCAACGTGATCGATTCCCAGCTTCAGGAGGCGCTGTTCGACTTCCAGCGCACGACCGGCGTGGTGGCGACGATCACGAACAAAGACGGCAGCAAGAGCGGAAAACTCGCGGAAGCCCTTTCCGGCGACAAGAAGATTGTTGTCTGCACGATCCAGACCTTCCCCTTCGCCATCGAAGCCGTTCGGAAGCTGGCCGCCACCCAGAACAAACGCTTCGCCGTCATCGCCGACGAGGCGCACAGTTCCCAGAGCGGCGAGGCAGCGGCAAAGCTGAAGGCAGTGCTTTCCCCCGAAGAGATCGCCGAACTGGACGACGGAGGAGAAGTAAGCACGGAAGACCTCCTGGCCGCGCAGATGACGGCCCGGGCGGACGATAGGGGGATCACCTTCGTGGCGTTCACCGCGACGCCCAAGGCGAAGACGATGGAGCTGTTTGGCACGCGGCCTGACCCGACACAGCCGGCCGGGCCGGGGAATCTTCCGGCGCCGTTCCATGTCTATTCTATGCGGCAGGCTATAGAAGAGGGGTTCATCCTCGACGTCCTGCAGAACTACACGACCTACAAGCTGGCCTTCAAGCTGGCGCACGAGGGCGAGGAATACGACGAGAAGACCGTCGAGCGCAGCACGGCGGTGAAGAGCATCATGGGCTGGGTGAAACTGCATTCCTACAACATCGCGCAGAAGGTGCAGGTCGTCGTCGAACACTTCCGCGAATACGTGGCGCCTTTGCTGAACGGGAAAGCCAAGGGGATGGTGGTCGTCGGAAGCCGCGTCGAGGCCGTGCGTTGGAAGCTGGCGATCGAGAAATATATCAAGGACTCCGGTTATCAGATCGGGACCGTGGTCGCCTTCTCGGGCGAGGTGAACGACAAGGAAACCGGCTCGGATGGCTTCACGGAGAACAGTCACATTCTCAATCCGAACCTGCGGGGCCGCGACATCCGCGAGGCGTTCAAAGGCGACGAGTATCAGATCCTTCTCGTGGCGAACAAGTTCCAGACGGGATTCGATCAGCCGTTGCTCTGTGGCATGTATGTGGACAAGAGGCTGGCCGGGATTCAGGCCGTGCAGACGCTTTCCCGACTGAACCGAGCCCACCCCGGCAAGGACACCACCTACGTTCTGGACTTCATGAACGAAGCCAAGGACGTCCTCACCGCCTTCCGGATGTATCACACCACCGCCGAACTCGCCGCCGCCACTGACCCGCACCTCGTTTTCAACCTGCGGGCCAAGTTAGATGCCGCCGGCCATTACGACGAGTTCGAGGTGGATCGGGTCGTGGAGGCGGAACTGAAAGGGGCCAAACAGAGCGAACTCGTCGCAGCGATTACCCCCGTGGCAGACCGTCTGATGAAGCGCTACAAGGCCGCGCAGAACGCCCTGAACATCGCGAAGGCGATCTCGGATGACAAGGGCGAACAGGCGGCCCAGGACGAGATGAATGCCCTGATTCTTTTCAAGACCGACATGGGGTCATATATTCGTCTTTATACATTCTTGTCGCAGATATTCGATTACGGCAACACCGCGCTGGAAAAGCGTTCGATCTTCTTCCGACGCCTGATGCCTCTGCTGGAGTTCGGACGTGAGCGGGAGGGAATCGACCTCTCGAAGGTGGTGATGACCCATCATCATCTGAAGAAGATCGCCCAGCCCGACATGATTCCCGGCAAGGGAAAAAAGCCGTTGCTGAAACCGGCTACCGAGCTTGGAGGCGGGACGGTTCAGGAGAAGGCGCGGGCGTATCTGGCCGAGATCATCGAGAAAGTGAATGACCTTTTCGAGGGCGAACTGACCGACCAAGACAAGCTCGTCTACGTGAACAACGTCATCAAGGGCAAGCTGATGGAGTCGGAGATCCTGCGTCAGCAGGCCGCGAATAACACCAAGGAACAGTTTGCGAACTCCCCCGACCTGAAGAACGAGCTGATGAACGCCATCATGGCCGCTCTGGACGCGCATAACCTCATGAGCACCCAGGCTTTGAACTCGCCGAGAATCCAGAACGGCATGAAGGACATCCTGCTCAACCACGCAAGGCTGTGGGAAAGTTTGCGAGAATCAACGGACACCAGTCAGGGCGAGCCATAACAGTGTGTCAGACGAGAAGCGCCCCGGTCGATCCAACTGGCCGGGGCGCTTCTTTTACCTAAATCTGATCTATGAGTTGAATCTGGCGATGTCTGGGATTGTTGTCTCGCCCGCCGCAGCCCTTTCAGGGTATGCCTCAAAAGGTTCCGTGGCAACACCCACCCCCATTGCTTGTGCAGGCGATTGTTGCAGTAAGAGCTGATCTATTTCGCCGAGCACGCGAACCATACCGGGAGTATCACCACGACGTTCGCAATCATCCGACTGATCAAACAACCGATAAAGCTGCTTCCATAGCCCGGGGTTATTCTCTGATACTTCGCCGGCACGTCGAGCACGCCAGTCAATGACCTTGGGATTCAATATCATTTGGTCAGTTACATTTGCAGGCGGGGAGAATGGGGAGGGCTGGGAGTTTGCATCATTACAGATTTCCGTCGGGTTTGGCGGCTGGGGAGGCATTGGGGAGTATGGGGAGACATCTCTATCCTGCATAATAGTGTCCCCCGAACTTTCCACCCTCTCGCGGGCGACTGGGGAGACGGAATGTGGCATAAACACAGGCGCTCCCCGGTCTTCCCGCTCTCCCCAGTCTGTTTCAGCAGTTTCGTAAAGAATGGAGAAGTCAATTTTCATCATCGTCCTTCCACATCCTTTCTGAGAAAATATATACTCGGCAATTTTTGAAGCCTGCAATATACGTTTTCTGAGTAGGTCGGTCCTCGTGATCAGGAACGATCCATCCGCGGGCAACAAGGGTTTTACCAGCCCATGTCGAATTGAATCCCTTGGCAATCTCATTTTTGAAGGATTCAGGAAGGACGAGGTATTGTCGCTCCCCAACAGCAGTATCTCTCCAGAAACCGACTCGATTGATGATTTTTGTATCGTCGTATAATTTATCATTTTTTGCTGGCTGAAAGCGGCTGGAGCCATGATGTTCAAAGAATTCTCTTACTTGATTGAGAAGCTTTCGCTCCTCTTGATTCTCGATACCACCGAATTCCTGAAGCCAAGCTCCAAACAATGCCTTAGCAGCCTTCAGTGCTTCGTTTTCTGGCCAGTCCGTCAACCCGAAATGAGTAGCCAGCTCCCCGGCGAATCCAATAAGAGCGAAGCGCCTCGCGACCCGCTCGATCTGACCGGAGGCACCTGGCGGAACGACATCAGCGACAAACTGTTTCAGCGCTTCACGGATCAATTTTGAAAGGTTTGTCCTGTGGGCAACAAGGCGCCTCAGCCATTCAATTCCGACTGCGCCATAGAAGCGTCCTGCCATGGCGACAACCTCTTCGGCGAATTGTGCCGAGGTTGGGATGCCGTGCAGTTCCTCAAAGGCCCCCATTCCCATGCCAGCATCAGCAGGAATATCAGCGAGTCTGATCTCTTGTCCGGCGTTCGGAGATTTCCCTGCCCGCCGCATTATGTCGGCAAGGGAATGTTCTCCATTCGACAAGAAGAGCAACCGCCATGAAACCGACTTTCGAGCGGCCCCATTGCGATCGGCCCTATTTTTGCTTGATTCGTTTGCGATCATATAGGCCGAATCCCCGACATCTTTTTCACTTGCCTGGTCGATGTCGTCGAGCACTAAGAAGCCATCGTTATGGAGGTGGCACAAGCCTTCCAGACCGTTTATTGTGGCTCTCCATTGGCGTTTATACCCATCGTGATGCCCCCAAACGGAACATGCGCCTTTTGCCGAGATGGTTTTCCCTATAGAGGACATGCCTCGGTAGTGGATGCCACCGGAATCAATACCGGCATCACGAAGAAGCGCCCCACCAAAAGCCATCGAAATCGAGAAGATCAGTCGTGAATTGCCGATGGCAAGCCGTGCAACAGAAGATTTCCATTCATCAACAGTTCCCCGCACCTTGAAAGCAGGCTCAAGAGAGCATGTCGATTGGAACACGACGACTTCCTTTGATTTACCAACGGCGGCATTTGGCAACACGAAAACATCATCCTGCCACCCAAGACGATCAACGCACCGTGCACGTTGTTCGACAGGCCAGACCTGCAGATAAGCGGAAAGTAAATTGCGACTCGTAATGTTAGGAGCAATATACAATCCTGACCTGGCCAGTTCCCGCCGAAATTCGGTTCCGTCACCCTGTAAGAGTTCGAGCGGCATTGCCCAGCGATGCAAAACGCCATCGGCATCCTTCCATTCGAGCAAGCGGCCCCAGGCCTTTGAAGATGCATCACGAGTTTTTGCGATAACTCGCAGGCTTGAACAGATGAACCGAGCAGGCTTCGGTGGCTGATCTTCAATACATGCCGGAACGAAATATACACCCTTGCCTGAAACCTCGAATACGCCACCATCGTGTTCACACCGTGCCACATCGCATGGCGACTGATCGACACCTGAACCCGAAGTGCCCGTCGATGCTTCGATACATGACCCGACTCCTTCGAGACCTCGAAGGTCTGCAAGGTCATTGAAATCAGTTGGTTTTTTACCAACATGAGATTTCTGGAACTTCTCTTGTTCTTCCTGGGTGAAATCAGGGGCAACAAACGTCCCGTTTGCAACCCGGGCAGCATGCTCGGCGTCTTGCTGCCCGTTTCCGATGTCGGCGAGGACCGTGATTTGAGCTGCAGGAAAGCGTTTCCTCAATGTGGCAGCCACTTTGGGAAGATTTGAGCAACAGAGAGCGGCCACAACATGATGTCCGGTAGCCTCTTTTGCTGAGAGAACGGTCGCCACGCCTTCTCCGATAAGGATCCGTGAATCGGCCCCATCCCCCGCCGGCAGGGGCTGAGCGGCCCAGTAGCCACCAGCCTTTGCCCCGCCGGCGAGAGCGGTCTTCCTGCCGTCTTCATCGATCAGTTCGAGCGTGGATACCTTGTCCTCAGCCTTCATCGGAACGACTAATAGGCGCCCTCGGAGCGTTTCGCCACTCGACTTCGGGAAATATTTAATGATATCCCTGATTTGTTCGACGGCGATTTCCCGAAGCGTAATGACTGGTTTGACGTTCTTGCGGATGAGATACGGATGATCGGCCTCGGCCTGATGTGCAACATTCCAGATCGCAGCTGCCTTCTCGGCGGCGTCGGAATGTCGACGATCTTCTTCGGCCTTTCGTGCAGCCATTATGGCCACCATGCGCTCATGGTGGCCATGCTCTTCTTCCTGGGTCAGTTTACGCCCAATGTCGGCACGCCATTTTTCGGTTGGGTTTGCCCCCCATACACCGAAGGCGCCGGCCGGAACGCCGTCGCCGTAAAGCACATACCATCCGCTATCACCGTGAGAGTTGTCATTCACAGAAAATCGGTGGATCTTTCCGTCGGGAAAGACAGACTCCGGCGGTCTTATACCAGACGCGGCCATTGCATCCTTGAATTGTCTGATGACTTCGTTCATGTTCATGCTCTCACCCCCTTCTTGCAGCACCAGATCAGGGGTTGAGCGCGATAGGCGAACCTGATATAATGACTTTTGTATAGTTGAGTCGTGCGCTTCGGCGTGCGGCTTCTTTTTTTCATTCCGACACCCCCGACAATTTTGCTACAAGCGCGCGAATGTCTGAGGATCGCCAGAACGTGAGCTTGTCACCGAGTTTGACGGGCTTCGGGAATCGACCGTTTGCCACGCCAGCCCACCACGTGGAACGCGACACGGGCACGATTGGCGGGATACCGCGCTTCCGATCACCGCAGATCTGGCTGATTCTCAAGAGCCCTTCAGCGGGGAGTGGATTGTTCGAAAACATATTTGAACCTCCAAGGTGAAAAATATGAAGCATCGCGCTTCACCTTGGGCCGGTGCCGTTGCAACAAACTTTCTTGGTCCAAACTGGTCCGAAAGCCTCTTCGGATCAGGCACTGGGCAAATCGACGAATAAAGAATTATTTATCCTAGCAACTGATGAGGATGAAGAACATATGCCAAAACACAAAGCCGGGGGTTATCTCCCCCGGCTTTTACGATTCGTTCAGCTTTGCAGTATGTCATGTTGGCAGTTTTTCAGATTTTTGAGCCGTTCGAGTAAGGCGCTCAATTTGCTCTCATACAAAGAACATGGGCATCTTGAACGCCTTCCCGTTCACGCCACCTTACCAAGTCGGATGTTGCCGCTTTTCAGACCGTCCAGATAATCGGCCCATTCCTGCATCATCTTCCGGCGTTCAGCGAGTTTCGTGGTTCGGTTATAGGCCCGGCCCAATGGATCGCGGACGGCGTGTGCGAGCTGATGCTCAATCACATCTGCGGGGTAATTCAGAACCTCGTCAAGAAGAGTTCGCGCCATAGCCCGGAAGCCGTGTCCGCACATTTCTTCCTTCGCAATGTCCATACGGCGCATCGCTGCAAGTATTGCGTTGTCGCTCATCGGTCGATCCGCAGACCGGGCGCTCGGGAAAACGTATCTGCCACCACCCGTCAAGGGGTGAAGTTCTCGAAGGATTTCGACGGCCTGACGGGCGAGTGGAACGATATGTTCTGTATTCGTTTTCGTGACAAGAAATTTCCATTCCGCCGTTTCGAGGTTTATATCCTTCCATTCGGCTTGCCGAAGCTCACCAGGGCGAACAAAAACGAGAGGGGCAAGGCGAAGGGCGCAACGGACGATTAGATTACCATGATAACCATCCATGATCCGGAGAAGATCGCTCACCTTGTCGGGCTCCGTGACGGCTGCAAGGTGTTCTTTTTTCGCCGGTGGAATCGCCCCTCGAAGATCGGCACACGGATCCCGATCAGCTCTTCCCGTCTGTATAGCATAACAAAACACCTTGCTGCATTGTGACCGTGCCCGGTGAGCCGTTTCGATGGCTCCGCGTCCCTCGATCCGCTGAAATACCTGGAGCAGTTCGCGGGGTTGCGTTGCGAGGTCGACAATGGGTTTGCCGCCGATCCACGGGAAGATGTCCCGCTCAAAGAGCTGCAAGAGCCGGGTTGAATGGCTTGCAGACAGGGTGGGGGAATACTTGGCGAGCCTTTCCCGCGTCACAGCCTCGAAGGTGTTCGCGGCGTTCTCAATCTTGGAATTCTTTTCAGCCTTGCGCTTTTCTTGGGGGTCGACACCGGAAGAGAGAAGCTGCTTTGCTTCATCTCGGAGCCGGCGGGCGTCCATCGGAGAAA
>Ga0079303_10000275_pt1 | contig 12114 bp, 10 predicted proteins | sample Methanogen_OWC_FD_77073 | JGI IMG/M metagenome (GOLD analysis project Ga0079303, IMG submission 77073) | Enriched soil microbial communities from Old Woman Creek wetland in Ohio, USA - Methanogen_OWC | ecosystem: Environmental > Terrestrial > Soil > Wetlands | place: USA: Ohio | collected...
AAAGATCCTGGCCAGCTCAATCGAAACCGCCGTCTTACCGGAAGCGGTAGGACCGATCAAAGCGAAAACAGGTTTTCTTTCGTGCCCGGAATTGTTCAATTTCAGTTCACTTCCTGTAAAGATTTTTTTTGATCTGGTCTATGATCTTTCTTGCCATTACGGCGAATTCGGAATCCGTATCGATCCTGTTGACCGTTTCCAGCTCTTCAACCGCCTCCTGGTTTCTGTTCATCATTCCGAATACGATACCCAGATAGAGATGGCCGGGAGCGTAATCAGGAGAAATTTCAATCGCCTTTCTGAAATAATTCGAGGCCTTTTCAAAATATCCCTTTTCTTCCAGAATAAGGCCGATTTTACAATATGCCTGAACAAAAAACGGATCGCTGGCGATGGCATTCTGATAACAATTGAGGGCTTTTTCGTATTCGCCGTTTTTCGAATGGAAGAGGCCCGTTTGATAATATTGTTCTGCCGCGCTCATTACCTGTTCGTCCGATTTCAAGGCCTCGGCCTTGAATGGTTTAACAACGTCTTCCTTCCTCTCGGCGCTCCTTCCGTTAATCTGGTTGATGGCGAAAAGGGCCGCTGTCCTGACCACGATGAATTCGTCATTAAGAAGAGCGGTAAGCCCTGGAATATTCGATTTGTTGCCGCACGCCCCCAGAGCGTATGCCGCCTTGACGCGAATATTTTTTTCACGGTTTTTCAGATAGCCGACGATAACGTCACGACTTTTAAACGAAGAATTTTTTGCCAGCGCGTCGAGAATAATTTCCTCGAAACGCCTTTCCTTCAACAGCCTGATCACGTTAATCTGGGCTTTTTCAAGTCTCATGGAAGCCAGGAGCCGCGCCACGCCTTCGGCCACGGGCTGAACATCATCGTTAAGAAGCGGAACGATCTTTTCAAGGTCGGTTTCCTGACATAATTTGTCCGATATATTCGAGAACGCCCTCACGGCGTTGAGCCTTGTCACCCATTTGGGCGAACGAAGCATTTTATAAAGAAAATCCAGGGTTTTTTCGGATTCTATTCTCGATATGGATTCGATAAGGATCGGAGCGATACATTCCTCGCTCTGCTCGTTCTTTTCGTAAAAATCGATCAGATCGTCCAGAACATCGTGGCTGCGGCTGAATCCCGCCCACTGCGCGGCGCATTTTCTGACATCGAAGCTTTCGTCCTGCAGGGCGTCTTTAATGATGGCGGCCGATTCGGGATGAGAAGGATTTTTCCCAATGACTGAAACCGCGAGAATTCTCATATTCTCGTTCGAGTTATGCAGGAAATTGCTAAGGAACCTGACCGAAGGCTCGCCTATTCTTGTGAGAAGATAATCCGACCAGTAAAAAAGATTGGATTCGCGAAGGGACTGAGCCTTCGCCAGATGAGAAATAAGGGGTTTTATGACGGGTTCGCCTATCTCGACAAGCGAATCCGCGGCATTTTTCCTGACCTGCCAGGAATTGTCGTTGAGAAAATGAAGAAGAGGCTCGCATGCTTCAATACCGATGTAACCCATGGCGCGGATGGCCCAGTATCTAGAATCTTCGTCGCCCGATTGCAGCACCTTCAAAAGGTGAGGAATCGATTCCCGGCCGATTTTTCCGAGAGCGATTGCAGTATTTTTACGGATTATCCAGTTTTCGTGATTGAAAGAGCCAATCAACGCCGGAATGGATTCCTTTGGCATCCCGATAAGGTTGTCCATGGCCTTTTCTCTGATTTCCTCGTGTATGTCCGAAAGAAGCTCAATAAGGATGCTCACTACCTTGGAGCTCTTGAAATTTTTAAGGGCACAGGCGGCGGCGTATCTGATAATGATATCGTTCGACTTCAACGCTTCGACAATGTATGGTAAAACCTTGTGACCCGCCCCCCCCGGCTCGATCTGCCCGAAAATATATATTATCCAGTGCCGTACCTGCAGGGAAGAACTCTCCTTGCGGTAAACCGCGAGAAGCTGGTCGATGACTGAAGGCCCTATCTTGATTATTGCATCGGCCGCTTTATGGCAAATGGGTTCGTATTTATCCGCGAGCGCCTTTATCAGTTGGCTCATGGCATCGCTTCCGATGGCGGCAAGCGCCTTGATCGCGGAAATTCTGATGTCCTCGTTTCCGGTGGAATAGACGTTCTCAAGATAAGGAATAACTTTTTTCCCGAGGCGGGCGAGCGCCTGGCAGGCCGCGTCACGCACGTACCAGTAATCGTCGCTTAACGATTCAACGAGCGATTCAACGATCTCCTCGCCGAATTTCCCGAGCACTTCGACGGATCTGTGACGAACCTCCTTTTTGGGGCTTTTAAGGGATTTTTTCAGGAATTCAATGGCCTGATTGTTGCCGATCTCACCCAGTGCAGTCGTCACGGCGCTTCTCACGTCACGATCGGGATCGTCGACGTATTTAATAAGTTCCTCGACGGCGCGGTTGCCTCCGACCTTGCCGAGTATTGTAGCGCACCAGAATCGCTTGTCAACATTTTCGTCGCAAAGGCCGTTGATGAGCGTCTGCTCGCATTCGGAGCCCATCCCGACAAGGGCGTCGCCTAATATTCTTCTTCTTGTCCACGAGCTGGTGTCGAGAAGGTCGACAAGCAGAGGTATGGAATCCCGCCCTATCTTGAAAAGGGTTTGAGTAAGCCAGTAAAATATTCTGTCGCTTTTTTCATCCTGCGCCTTCATGAGTTCGCCAATTTTTTTAACAAGTTCGGCGCTTTTGATCTGGGCGAGTGATTGCGAAGCGAAATAAGCGACTTCCTCGGATCCCGAAGAAACGGCGTCAAGAAGAACGTCGGCCGCCTCGGAGATTCCGAGAGTGCCGATGGCCTTGGCAGTGAGCGATCTGATGGATTCGTCGCGTTCCTTCTCCATTATGCCGATAAGGTTTTTAGAGGCTGCGCGGGAACCGGATTTTTCTATACCGGTGATGGCCTTCTTCCTGTCCGAAACCTTGGTGGAATTCAGCAGCAGTAAAAGATAATCCATGTCTTCAGGCATTTCAAACCTCTCAAAAAACATTTATAAATTGTGAAAATGGTCAATATATTATACCATAACTCATCTCAATAATGATACTCGGCCCAGCATCTTTTTCAGGACCGTGATCATGCCTTTTTTGTAAAGCAGTAAAAGGCATGCGAGAGCGGCGGCCGACTCGGGAAACGCGTAAGAAGCGTTATACGTCAATGACGCCCACGCCGAATTCGAAAAGAAATAATAACCCGATATAAAATGACAGATGAATTTCATGGCGAGAGCGACGGCCGAAAATAGAACAACGGGTAACAAACCCGGCCCGGAAGCGAAACCGGCGATCGCCAGACTTGAATATGCGACGGGATAATCGAGGACGGCCTGAACGATGCCGTATACGTGACCGGCGAGAATGATTTTCATCACGCCCAGAAGCAGGCCCGTGGCCAGTCCGTAGAGCGGACCGGCGGCCAGTGAAACGACCAGGACCGGAAGCGCGACCAGAGTAACAGATCCTCCCTGAGGCATCGTGAACAATTTTACGTTGGAAAGAAGGAACGCCATTCCGGCCATGATTCCGCAAAGCGCCACCATCCGCGTTCTCATATCCTGTCAGGCACTTCCTTCAAAAACGCCATCCGCAGGCCGAACGGTTCGTGCGCTTCCCGTGACGATATCTTAATTAACGACCCGGCGCGCTCACTTGCCCTGAGAGTATTTTTCAATTTTTTTCTCCAGAATATCGATCTTGTCCTGAATGGTCCCCAGAAATCTGGTGTCCTTTTTCTCGTTGAGAAGAAGGAGAGCTTCCCTGTATTTCTCTATCGCCTCCCGGTACTTGAAGCCGTTTTCGTATAGCAGGGCCAGGGCCAGGACAATCTCGAAATTGCCCGAATCGAGTTTGTATGCCTCCAGAAGATTCTTCAGGGCGAGATTATCGTTTTTGAATCCCGAATATATAATACCTGCCATATAATACAGCCTGGCGTTCCCGGGAAATTTCTTTTGAGTGCTCTTGATAATCTCCAGGGCATCCTCGAATTTTTTGTCGTCCACGAATATATTGACAAGGCTTTCGTATGCCGTTTGCGAATTCGGGTCAAGGGATATGGCTCTTCTGTAATTTTCCACGGCGCCCTTGACGTCCTTGGCTTTATAGGCAAGAAAGCCGGACATCTCGTACACCTGCGACGCGTTAGGCGCAAGCTCTTTAGCCTTGGTTATTACCGCTTTCGCTTCATTGAACTGCCCGTTTCCGATCAGGATCCTGGAAAGCCCCAGATAGGCGGAATATTCCGTGGGAAAATTCGTGATTATATATGCGTAAGTACTCGCGGCCTCATCGGCGTTTCCCTCGTTGTAAAAACAATCCGCCATCCCGAGATGGGCCTCGACGAGCTTCATATTCGATTTTAAAGCCTGTTCGTAATATCCGCGGGCGATCTTGAAGTTTTTTCTGAATCTCCAGATATTCCCGAGATTGAGATTAGCCAGTTCGTGCCTGGGGTTCATTCTTATGGCTATATCAAAATGAATTATGGCGTTGTCCTGATCGCCGGTATTTTTATAGCAAAGGCCGGTCTTGTAATTGAGTTCCGGATCGCGTCTGGCTTCCAGCGCTTTTTTATAGAAAGTCAGGGCCTCCGCGTAATTCTTCTTTGCCAGATAAAGATCGCCGAGAAGGGTCGCCGCCTCGTAATATCTCGGCTCGGCATTCAAGATCTCACGCAGTTTCATCATTGCCTGTATTTCGTCGCCGCGGGCGATGAGTTCGTAAACATAGCGAAGCCTGCCGCGGGCGATTTCAGCGTTTTTTTCCGCCACTCCCGGCGGCAGGTCCGAATCATCGGTAACAACCGAAGGCGGGTTCTTCTGGAATTGCTTTTTTACCGACGCTTCACCCGCGGATGACTGCTTCGGGGCGGCGGTTTCGCGCGGCGGCTCGATTGCGGCGCGTACGGCCGCGGCGCCGCCGCGATTGAATTCGGTCCTGAGAAGTTCCTCGTACTTCCTGTATTCCGGATTGTTGGGCGCGATCTGCTGGAGACGCTTAAGCTCAACGAGCGCCCTCTCGATATCGCCGTTCTTCGCGAAGAATTTGACCATATTCAAAAACAGGTTATCCGTCATGACCATATTCTGGGCGAATGCCGTATCGGCGCCATACGAAAAAATTACCGTAAAAACAATAGCGGCAAAGAACAATACACAGATTTCTTTTAAGCAATTAACTTTTTTTTGTTTCATCCTTGAAAGCCGAGTCAAATGCCCATAGCGGCGAGAAATTTCGCCGCTATTCCGTTCATAACGAGAAAGCCCTTGGACGTCAGCTTTATATTCCCCTCCCCGGTAACCGCGAGCCCTTCGGCGGCGATTTTTTTGATATATTCCGATAAATTGTTTTCGATTTTTTCAAAATAGCCGGCTCCAAGCGATTCTCGCGAGATACCCGCGCGAGTTCTGAGCCCAAGCATTAATCTCTCGGTCGCCTTTTCCCTTTCGCCGAGCTTTTCGGTCGAATAGTAAGCGGAACTGGAAAAATCCGCATTCAAATATAAACCGAGATCACCGGTATTCGATCGTCGTTCATCACCTATCGTCGATACCGCGGCGGCTCCGACACCCAGATAATCGGCTCCGGACCAGTAGGCGGAATTATGCCGCGAAACCATAAGCTCCCCGCGTGCGAAATTCGATATTTCATAGTGAATGAAGCCCATTTTTTCAAGCTCGGCCGCCGACTCGAGATATTCGTCCGCCGCTTCGCCTTCGGCTGGCTGAACCAGAATTCCGGACTCCACCATTTCCCGGGCCTTCGTACCTTCGCATAACGTAAATTGATAAACCGATGCATGCCCGATGCGGCGGTCTTTAAGGAGCGAAAGGTCGGTCATCGTTCCGCGCGAAAGATAGTGGCGCGGAACCGCCGACATAAAATCGACGCAGATGGACCTGAATCCCGCCGAATGGGCCGACTCTATGGCTCTCAACGATTCGGAAGGCCCGTGAGCCCTGCCAAGGGCCTCCAGAACCCTGGAGTCCATGCTCTGCACGCCGATTGAAACCCTGTCGAAACCGGCTTCGCGAAGCCGGGCGAAACCCGAAATATCCAGAACGGCCGGATTGGTTTCGAAAGTAATTTCCGCGTTATTCGAAACCCGATAACTGTCACGGAGCGCGGCGAGGATCGAGCAGAGCCTTTCAGGCGCCAGGACCGACGGAGTCCCGCCGCCGAAATAAATGGTTTCAACGGTCCTGTCTTTAAACAAAAGCGAGGCGCGAACCAGTTCTTCGATAACGCGCGAAGCGTATTTATCCAAAACCGTTTCACCGCCGGCGCTTTCAACCGGAAAAGAAACGAAATCGCAGTAATTGCATTTCTTGAGGCAAAATGGAATGTGTATGTATACATGCAGGAATTCGTTCAGGACCGGGTGCGCCTTTCCCTGAAAAAAGCCCGCTTGAAGCGGGCCTCTTTCTGATTATTTTCCCATTATCATGTTCTTCAGCGAATCGAAAAAATTTCCTTCCACTTTCGGCACCGCGAGGTTCTGATTGGCGACCTTGTTGATCATCTCGAGCAGCTTCGCGGAAACATTCGACCCGGGCGCCATCTTGATGAACGGAACGCCCGAATCCGTAGATTTTCTCATCGTCATATATTCGTTGGGAATAGTGTAGGAAATTTTTATCTTGATGAAATTTTCCATGTCGGGAACCGGCATGGGTGAAATATTGTCGTCTCTGTTGAGCATGACGATTATCTTGTTTTCAGGATATTCCAGGCTCTTCATGACTTCGAGGCTCTTTCTCATATTTCTCAGGCAAATCGTGTCGGAATTCATTACCATCACGATCCTGTATGAAATATCCATCGCCATGAGCGAAAGGTCGGTAAACGAGGAAGGAGTGTCGATAATAATATAATCGAAGTAACCTTTCAGAACCTCGATAACCTCCTTGACCTCCTTGACCTTGACGAGTTCGGCCTCCTCGGGTTTTCTGGGCGCCAGAAGCACCTTGAGGTTATCTGCGACCTGGGCGAGGAATGGGCCTATATTTTCAAAGGTTTTGATCTGAACTTCCTTGCAAACGTCGGCGACCGTCTTGTCGTATTTCGCATCCAGCATCATGTCCATGGCGCCGAACTCCACGTCGAGGTCCACTACAAGGACGCGAAGGTCGCGGTTGAGCGAAAGTCCGTACGCGAAATTTGCGGCCATAGATGAGCAGCCGGAACCGCCCTTGGGCGAGAAGAACGTAAATACCTTCGCCTCTTTTTCGGCGATGGTGCCCGTGGCGGCTGATTTTCTGACGCGATCGCTCATATACCTCATGATCTTGAGGGATATGGCTGGATTCAGAAGCATTATATAGCCGAAATTTTTCTGGGTTATTTTATAAAGTTTGCAATCTTCGGAGGCCGACGCGGTCGCGGACCGGGGCGCTTCCTCAAGGAGCGCCATTTCACCGAAGAAATCTCCGTCCTTTAAAACGGCGATCGTCTTTTCTTCGGAATCTTCCTTTTTCGAAATTTTGACCTTGCCATTGATAACGATGTAGAATGCATCGCCAAAATCGCCCTGCTTGAAGATATTGCTCCCTTTGGGAATGTTAATCTCTTCAACAATTTCGCGAATCTTCTCAACATGATTATCGTTAAGGCTCGAAAAAATCGGGATTTGTTTAAGATCCATAAGGTAACTCCTTGATAATATAATGTAATTATTACTTTCAATCGTTAACTAACAATTTTCAAAATTAAGCGTTTCGCCCTCGGCGATCATGTTCGAGCCGCAATGGCCGGCCGGAACTTCGATAACATAGTGAGATTCGGCGACGATGCCAGAGACCCGCCATGGTTTAAAATCTTTCAATATTTTCAAAACCCGCCTTTCGCGGTCCAGAAAAATGCAATCCAGGCTCATTTTCATAAAAAACATATGTATCGAGGAACACGGCCAGAGCATTATTCCGTCACATTCCCCGACGCCGCTTCTGAACATTAATCCTGCGAGCCTTTTCAAAAACGTGTCGCACTCGCGGATCCTTCCAAAGATTAATGCGCCATCCCGCCCCGTTACCCTTATCATTTCGGCGCCTAAGACGGAAAGTTCTTGATGAACTCGAACACGACGCCGCCAAGAAGTACAACCATGATGGTCGGAAAGATGCATCCGACCATCGGAAAAAGCATTTTGACCGGCGCCTGCATCGCCATTTCTTCGGCGCGCTGCCTCTTCTTAAGGCGCGCCTGGGCTGATTGTATCTTGAGGACCTTGGAAACCGAAACACCGAGCTGGTCCGCCTGAACGATCGCCGAAACGAAAGCCGAAAGATCGGGAACGTCCATCTTGTCGGCCATCGACTTCAGCGCTTCCTTTCTTGTCCTGCCCATCTGCATTTCAGACAGTACGATTTTAAGTTCCTCGGCAATCGCGCCCTTGAACTTGGTGACGAGCTTTGACAGCGCAATATCGAAACCAAGCCCGGCTTCAACGGAAACGCAAAGCAGATCGAGACAATCGGGAAGGCCCTTCTGAATGGAATATTTCCGGCCTTCAACGAGTCTTTGAAGATATATTCGCGGTCCCAGAAAACATAATACGAAAATGATCAATGAACCCATTCCAAGCACTTTGATGGGAACTCCGAATACGGTGCAAAGCCCGGCGAAAACCGGAGCAGGAACTACGATGAGAATAACCTTGAGTATCGAAAATTCGGTCGCCGTTAGTCCGCCCGGATTTCCCGCCTGCGCGAGTTCTTTTTTGAGCTGCGAGGCCGTGTCGGTTTTGCTGCGTTTGCTCAAAAGATTGGCCATTCCGGTAAGGACCGGTTTTATGATACGCTCGAAGAATGACTTCTGAAGCTCCTCGTCCTCGATCGTCTTCATCGCGGACTGCGTCTTGTTTTTTTCGTCCTTCTTCTGACCTGAAAATTCCTCGAGGCGCGACAGCGGATTGTCTTTCTTTTCGGGAACGAAAAGCATTATTCCGGCGCCGATTATGGCCACAATTAAAATTATAGAAGTAATATCCAAAGCGCGTAACCTCCCTGTATCCTTACACGTCTATGTCGGTTATCTTTTTGATTATAAGTCCACCGATGGCCATCGTGATAAGGCATCCTATTATAAGATACCATCCTTTGATTCCACCGGCTTCGGCAAGCAAAAACTTGTTGACGAAATAATCCGGATTGAGCGCAAAGATACAAAAACCCAATCCGACCGGCAGACCGGTTATAACGTATCCGCCCATTCGTGCCTGAGACGTGAGAGCCCTTATCTGGCCCTTTATTTTGATGCGTTCCCTGATCGTTTCGGCTATTTGATCGAGGACATCGGCAAGATTGCCGCCGACCTCGCGCTGAATGAGGACTACCGTGACCAGCAGATCGAAATCGTCATTGCACAAGCCGTCGGACATTTTCTGAAGAGAGTCCTCGATAGGCACGCCAAGAGAGTTTTCGCGGACGACTTTCTTGAATTCGGTAGACATTGGCGGCGCAGCTTCTCTGGTAATCAGTTCGAGCGCCTGCATGAATGAATAACCCGCTTTAAGGGAGTTTGATATCAAGCCGAGAGTGTCGAGAAGCTGATCGGCGAACATCTTGCGCTTGCCCGACAATTTCATTGAAACCCAGAGAAAAGGCAGATAACCGCAGGCCGCGGATATGATAAGCCCGAGGGCGAGTCTTTTCAGAAGAAGGCATACGACGATCATCGGAATGGTGGAAAAGAAAAAAACCATCGCCATGAATTCCGTGGGCCTCAGTGGAATATCCGCGGCGGAAAGCATTAAAGCTATTTTTTCCTTGATTTTTTCGGGAGTGATTATCGTTCCGATGTTCTGTAATAAATCGCTTTTTTTCGCAAGATCGCCGGCGGCATCGAGCGTAGCGCTGGATTCAGCCAGGGGAGCTCCGCCGGGTCCCTTTTGATTGGTGACGAACCTGTCGAGCCTGTCCTTGACGCTCTCCTGTTTTTTCACGACGACCTGATAGGAGGTCAGCAGCAGAAGAAAAACCACGACGAGGAAAATCAGGACCCCGAACATCGTAAAAAAATATGCCATTTTTATCTCCCTGATTCTCTGAAATCGATAAATTAATCGTTATTTATCAATAAAGGAAACCTGTTTTTCCGTTTCCTCCGCCCGAAGCACAGGCATCCTTTCCTGTAATCCCCGGGTCATTTGGCTTTATTGACGCAACCTGACGCACCAGCCACCGTCCGAAGGACGAGCGTCTTGTGCGCTTCCGAAAGAGTATTCTTCGAATAATATCTGAGCGCACCCGCCCGTCCAATTATCGGAAAAAAAATCATTATTGCCAGTAAATAGTTTTCGCGATTTTTTATTTCCCTACCAGCCGCGCTTGGTGTCCATAAAGATATCGGCGGGCAGTTTTATGCCTTCTTCCTCGAACTTAGTCATGAATTTCGGCCTGATACCGGTAGGCTTCAGGCGGCCTATTATTTTTCCCTTTTCGTCGATTCCGTATTGTTCGAAAACGAAGACGTCCTGCAGAGTTATCGTTTCGCCTTCCATTCCCTGGACCTCCGTGACGGCGATGACTTTACGCGAGCCGTCCTTGAGACGGGACTGCTGGACTATTACGTTGACGGCGCCGGCGATCTGTTCGCGGATGGCGCGCACGGGAAGGTCCATTCCGGCCATCATGACCATCGTTTCGAGACGGGCTATCATGTCGCGCGGAGTGTTGGCGTGGCCGGTGGTCAGCGAACCGTCGTGACCGGTGTTCATTGCCTGAAGCATGTCGAGGGCCTCGCCGCCGCGGCATTCTCCGATAACGACTCTTTCAGGCCTCATACGAAGGGAGTTTTTGACCAGGTCGCGTATCGTGATCGAGCCTTTGCCTTCGATATTCGGAGGCCTTGTTTCAAGCCTGACTACGTGAGGCTGTTTAAGCTGGAGCTCGGCGGAATCTTCGATCGTAACGATGCGTTCGTCCTCGGGAATAAATCCTGAAAGAACGTTGAGCAGCGTGGTTTTTCCTGAGCCCGTGCCTCCGGAGACGACCATGTTCAGCCTTGCCAGAACGCACGCCTCGAGGAAATTGGCCATTTCGCGGGTCATGGAACCATAATTGATCAAACTATCTATAGTCAATGCGTCTTTTTTAAACTTACGAATAGTGATCGTCGGCCCGTTGAGGGCGAGCGGCGGGATAATGGCGTTGACGCGGGAGCCGTCGGCGGGACCGCCCTTGATACGGGCGTCGACGATCGGCGAGGACTCGTCGCAACGCCTGCCGAGAGGGGCGACGATCTTTTCGATTATCCTCATGACGTGGGCGTTATCCCTGAACTTGATATCGGTCATTATAAGCTTGCCCTTTTTTTCTATGTAAGTTTGATTAGGGCCGTTGACCATGATTTCAGAAATGTTCTCGTCCTCAAGGAGCGGCTGGATCGGGCCGAACCCTATAACGTCATTGATTACAGTCGAGATAATGGTGGCCTTTTCGTTTGACGGCAGAGCGAATCCTCTTTCGGCCGCGATCTGGATGTAGTATTCTTCGAGGATGGGTTTCAGCTTGGCTTTTTTCTCTTCCTCGGATTTTATTTTCAGAAAATCCTCGTCCAGCTTTTCGACGAGCTTGTTCTGCATTTCGGTTTTCAGAATTTCAGCGGGACTTTCCTTGTCGGTTTCGCCGGAAGATTTCCCTAACTTTTTATCGGAAGCGTCATCCGCCCCGTCAGTGGATATCCTTTTCAAAAGACTCATCGTTGAATCCCCCTCAATCGATCATTATTTATTACTTTTTCATGAATTTTTTAAAGAAATCGAACATATTCCCGCCCGGCTTGGCGCTTGCGGCGGCGGTAAGTTCCTCAGGCTTGAATAATTTTTTATCTTCTTCTTCCGCCACGAAATAGGCGAGATCGTAAATAGCCTTGATAATCGGAACATTAAGATCCATCGGCATCACGAAAGGCGCCCCGTTATTAAGCGAAGGCACGACCCGGTCACCGTCCGAAGGAATGTGGCAGCTGATCTTCATCAGTTTGCTTTCGACCGTCGTTTCGTCGATTCCCATTTTCTGGAATGCCCTGTTGAGCAGCAGATGGATATTGTCTTTAGGAAATTGAAGATCTTTCAATATGT
>Ga0079303_10000276_pt1 | contig 12101 bp, 7 predicted proteins | sample Methanogen_OWC_FD_77073 | JGI IMG/M metagenome (GOLD analysis project Ga0079303, IMG submission 77073) | Enriched soil microbial communities from Old Woman Creek wetland in Ohio, USA - Methanogen_OWC | ecosystem: Environmental > Terrestrial > Soil > Wetlands | place: USA: Ohio | collected...
GACATCGCCCCTTCAGGATACGCGTTGGCTCGATTCTTCCTTGTCCGCCGGCCGAAAGGTCTTTTATCGCGTAACCAAACTTGCCGGAACCGGCGAAGAAAGCACGCCGACGTCGCCCGTTGCATTCCTGGTGCCTGGAATCACCACGACAAGCCTGGTCTGGACTCCCGAGCGCGGCCCATACATTCTGACCGGCGACCTGACGATCGGCGCCGGAACAGAACTCAGAGTTCTTGCCGGAACCGAAATCCAGGTCGAGTCCTCCGACCTGTGGAATCTCGATCCGCTCTCAGACGGGAAAATCGAGCTCAGCGTTCTCGGCACGCTCGTCATTGACGGCGCTTCCGATAAGCAGGTGACTTTTGCTTCCAGAGCGACGGCTCCGCAGGCCGGCGACTGGGTTGGCATCAGCTTCTCCGGCACGAGTAATCTGTCCGCATCGGCGATTACAGGCTTGAGGCTCTCCTTCGCCAAAGACGGCATCCGAGGCGATCGGGGGCTTCCGCGTGTCGTCAGGGACTGCATCATTCAAAACTGCAGCGAGTCGGGGATCGAGTGCCGTGAAGCCCGGCAGCAGGTTGTGGTTAACAATATAACTGTTGATACATGTTCCTCCGGCATCTATATCGCTTCGAACAGCCAGTCGGTCGGGATTGCTTCATGCACGATCAAGCGTTGTTACTACGGCATCATTGCCCGGGATAACAACAGTGCTGATGTGCTCGACAACGTCATTCAGTTCTGGTCGGTCAGCGGTCTTGACCTGGGAAACCGCAGCGGCGCATCGATTGCGAGAGGGAATCTCATCGCGCCCGGGTCGAACGGCACGGCCATCGTTCTGCGCGGCAAGGATATGCTGCGCCGCAATACACTCCAGGGCCAGATCGGCATCGAGATCACCGGCGCCGCCGAGGCAACGATCTACAGCAATCTGATTCTGGCGGATAAGGCTCGCAGCTCGATCGGAATCCTGTATCGCGGCAATGCCGTGTTCAGCAGCCTGGTGCAGCTGATTTCGGGCAACTGTATCTGGGATGTCACGGATGCAGCTCTGCGATATCGCGGCTCTGACGGCCTGATGCTGCCAACAGGCGGAATCGATGTCGTTCTGACCGAGATCGGTCTGCAGGGCGGAAACCCCTTCCAGGAACTGCCCAGCGCGAACTTCAGCTACAGGCCGTCATCCGGCAGTCAGCTGGAAAATCGTGGGTTTGGTGGCGAGGATGTCGGAGCATACGATGTTCCATGATCGGTTTTTTGTAAAACTCGTTGTGCTGGCGCTTCTTGCGTTCATCACAACGGGCACGGGCTGCGGACTTCGCGAAGCTCAGACCGGCGCCGTCTCGGGCCGGCTCGTCGATACGGCGGGAAACATTGTCACAGGAGCCCTTGTTTACTCGATTTTTAACGAAGCGGAAAAAGTGTATTCAGGGAATGATGGCTCTTTTTACATTTCGGAACTGCCCGCAGGCCACAACCGGATTGTTTTCCAGCACTCTGATTTCGAGGTGTCTGAACTTGGTGTCGATATTTCCTCGAACAAGCTGACGGATCTCAGCATCGTGAAACTCGGAAAAAGTGGCCAGCAGAAGCGAATCAGTGATCTGCGGGTCGAAAGCGTCGGTTCCACGAGCGCGGTGATCGTGTGGAATACGTATCGGTCTGTTACGTGTTTCATCGAATACGGGACGGGCGACGGCTATACGGATACACTCGAAGAAGCGGGACCAGCCGAAAGCCATCGATTCACAATTCCCGGCCTGGTGCCCGAAACTCTGTATCATGCGCGCATACGGTTCACTGAAGACGACGCGACACCTCGGATATCTGTTGATATGCCATTTAAAACGGTTGCCGGCGTGACGCCCGAACCCCCGGCTGCGGTTCGAATCAGGGCCCTCGAAACATATGGAGCAATAAGCGTCGAGTGGGATGCTTCGATCTCGGGCTCCACGGCCGGTTACCGGGTGAATCGGCGTGAAAACGGCGGCGACTGGGTCGTCCTGACGACCGATACGCTTCCTGGCGATGCGCGATCATTCAGAGATCTGGGCGTGAACGGCGGCAGATTTTATGAATATGCCGTTTCAGCCGTCAGCGGAGTTGGCGCTGCATCGGCCTGGGTGGCGTCTGAACGCGTATTCATGCCCGGCTTCATCAGCCAGGATCTTACGATCACCGCGTCCGATTCGCCGCTGGTGCTGGTCAGCGACCTGATCGTCGGGGTCGGCGCAAATCTGTATGTGGAGCCCGGCGTCGAATTCAGAATTGCGGACAGGGATGCATTCGGCATTGGTGAGGATCGTGCGCGGGTCGAGATTCTTGTGAATGGACGCGCTGTCATCGCCGGAAAAAGTGGCGCCCCGGTCAGATTCACTCCGCTGAACGGGGCCGGGGCACGCGACCACTGGGCCGGTATCCGCTTCAGAAAGGGCGGGTCGGGGACATCGGAAGTGAGCTGGGCTGAGATGTTCGGCTGTGCCGGGCCTGCCGTGCTTGTGGACCGCATCGAAGCCAATGTTCATGACCTGACGGTGCGTTACAGTGAAGGCGGATACCGCATCGAAGGGGTGAGACTCGTCCCGACTCTCGCCGACTGCAGCTTTACCGACATCGCATCCGCCGCGGTCGAGGTGATCGGCTGCCGACGATTCGATATGAAGCGCATCACCGTCAGCAGCGCCAGAATCGGCTGCCGCTTCGTGAAAGAGAGTTCAGAAGACAGCATAACCCTGCGGGAATGCAGGATCGATGCGTTCGAAATCGGCATCCTGGCTGATTTTGCCAGGTCGGTGATTGCCAATACCCTGATTGTCACGCCCAACGGCACGGGGGTTCGATACGAAGATACGGGCTCTTCCGTCAATGATCTCGACCACTGCACCATCGATGCGGATATCGGGGTCGTGATCGCATCGGGACTGCCGCGAATAGAGAATAATATTATATGCAGCACCGCGGAAAACGGCACGGCCGGGATCTCCTATCAGAATACGGGCAATCCGCTCTTCCATTATAACGATCTCCATGGTTTTGACACAGCCTATGAAAACTGCACGCAGGGGCTTGGCGCCCAGTCGATGCAGCCCGATTTCGTCGGTGGCAACCCGTATGACTACAATCTTCTTCCCGTATCGCCCCTCAGGCTCCTTGACAGCATCGGTCTCCAGCTCGGTCGTTACGGCCGCTCCTACCGCTGACGGAAGGGTTCATCTTTGTCGTGTCCCCCTCCGCAGAACGAAGCGGTTAATGTTTTTGGCGGGTTATTCCGACATATTGAATGAATCATGTTTCACGACAATGCTCCTGCGGGCCGGAAAGGCCCTCATATGAACCGGCGCCGCCTGATCGCGCGTGCGCTGCGCGGTCGTGTCGATTTGAAAAACCGCTCTGCTGGGTTGGCAGACCGTGATTGCCTAAAGGGAAGCCAGGGCGCCAGGTCACGTCGATGGCGCGAACGCCTGGCAGCCGTCTTTGTTATCTGCGTTCTCGCCCTTGTCTCGTTCGGATTGATCGGCTGCGAGAATGAGCAGAAGATTCAGCGCGGCGTTGTTTCCGGCGGGATCACGGATACCGCGGGCAACAGAATTGCCGATGCGACGGTGACATCTCACCGATCGCTGTTTACGGCCGTTTCCGATAAAGAAGGCCGGTATGCCTTCACTTCGCTCGATGCTGGAAGCCAGCGTCTGACGGTCACCCGGCCCGGCTTTAAAACGGCTTCGTTGACCATGGCTCTCGAGGCCGGATTGGTGTATGACAATGTCAACTTCCGCCTCGAACCGCTCGCGAATAAAATAAACTATGCAGTATTCAAACGTGAGCGGGAAGCGGTTACATTCGATGTGTTTCCGGCCGAGCCAATGAAATGCACCTTCGTCTACCAGGGCGAGCACCAGCCCCAGATTCGCACAGAGCCAACGGCACTGGGGAACGATCACCGATTCGTCATCAGGCCTCCCGTCCAGGGAATTGTCTACACCTGTTTCATCGAAGGAATCACCTCCGACGATCGCAGGTATCTTTCGGACACGGCAACATTCACGACTCTGCCTGCCGGTGATATTCCGGGTGCTCCGCCGGCACCCGTCGTGCCTGCGGTCGTTCAGACGCGTGACGGCCCGAAGGTTACCTGGGCATATGACGGAATAGACCCGCTCAAGGGCTTTCGGATCTGGCGCGGCGTAAACGATGCGGCGCTCACCCTGTGGCAGGATGAAAACAACCTGTTTTCCGCCGAGCGTTTCGCGGTTGATGACCAGCCGAATCCCGGCCTCAGAACGAAGTATGCGATCGAAGCGGTCGATCTCGACGGCAACGTCTCGTCACGCACCGCTGAAGTCGCGATCGTTCCGGCCGGAGTGCTCAAACAAAGCGTGAAATGGCTCAATGCCTGGAGCCCGATCGATCTTACGGGGGATATCCAGGTGCCGGAACTGACCACCCTGACCATCGAGCCGGGGGTCGTCGTGAGAGTGAAGCCCGAAGATCTTTCCCAGAGCGGAATGGATCCCCTCCGGTGCGAGGTGATCATCGATGGTCGGCTTGTTGTCGCGGCATCCGGAACATCGCCGGTCAGATTCATCTCGGCCGCATCGCTTCCTGGCCGTGAAGACTGGGACGGCATCAGGCTCCGCACGCAGGCCGGGCAGCCCTCTGGATCGGAAATAGCGAATCTCGAGGTCGTGAATGCCCGCAACGGTCTGAATATAACCGCCGGGCCGCTGCAACTGACCGGGTTCGGCGCGCGCATGTGCGAGACGGGAGTCCATATCGAGGGTGCAAGCGGAACCGTTCTTTCGACGCTGAGTTTCAAGGATTGCACAACCGGTCTTCTCGCCGAAGGCACGTCGAACGTCAGAGTGAAATATGTGACGGCACGCGGTGGCGGGAGCGGAGTGCATCTGCGCGGCAATCGCGACTTTTTCCTGGCGGGCGTCGATGTGCGCGCGGTCATGGATACGGCGCTGATCGTCGATGATAATGCGAGCCCGACCATTCGTGGGGCACTGCTCGAAGCGGCACGGCTCGGTATGACCGTTCAGGGCGCAGCCGGCGATCTGCAGTTCATCACGATCGATGCGCCGAACGGCGTGTATGTGGACGGTGCCGACAAGCCCGTGCTGAAAAACAACATCATCGTGAACAGGCGGGCGCCCGGTACCGGAACCGGCGTCGAGGAACGAACGGCCGGCCGTAGCTATATCTATAATAATATATATGGTTTTAAATATGAAACAGCCGGCTGTGACCAGTCGGGTGCGCCGGTGCTCAATATCGACCCTCTTTTTACGGGCTCGGCATCAGGCGAATACAATTACCGTCTGCGAGGCGACTCGATGCTGCTGACATCCTCCGACACCGGCGGCCAGATGGGCGCCTACGGCTGGACCGACCCCGACGCAATCGCTTCAGAATAAACCTTGGACCGAGCCGCGGGTCAGGCATGAGATTCCATTAAAAAAGAGATGATGGGTGCCGATAAGTGAGCGGTGCGGAGCGGCTGCTTCGCAAGTTCGTGATTCAGGGTTGATCGAGGAGAAAACCATGCGCCGATCGTCATTTGTCATGCTGATGCTTGTTCTTGGTACTCAGGCCGGAATGCCTGCCGTCGTCAGAGCTGATAGTGATATTCACTCCATCACGCAGCGCATCAACGAGTTGAGAACCAGGCTCGACTCGTTTCGAGGCGTTGCCGAAAAAACCGTTGCTTGTCCGGCGAATGAGACCGCTAAGGCAAAACTGGCTATTCAACCCGTAAAAGACAAATCCCTCGACGGTGAAAAAATCGTGCTGCTTCCGCCCGCCGGAGAAGTTACAAAAAAAACGGAAAATGCCACGCCCGAAGGCGAATCGACAGCCCTTGAACACCGTCAGGACGTGAAAGTAACCGTTTTGTTCCACGATGCAGGTGCATCGCCCGTAAGGGCTCCATCCGGCATGGCCGACAAAAAAAACTCGCGCGAGCCCACCGGCAAGGCCGCCAGTTCCCCCGCTGCATCAGCTAAAAAACCCTGAATATCCGGCGGAAGCAGATCGCATCTGCTGACCCAGACCGTTGGGCCTGGGTGTGGGTGTGAGCCTCCATGCTGGTATCCCGCCAGCCACGTTTGAAAGCTGAGCCTTCGACATGGGCGATCGACTCGGCGATTGTGGGGTATTTGCTGTTTTCTCTCGTTTTTCCCGTCGAGGGATTCCGTTAAAGAGTCTCATGATGCCTGTGGGGCGGATCCGGGTATCGCGAAGAACCCTTTCACGTCCTCATGCCCGGGTTCATGTGCGAAATTATGTTGGGCTTTGCGCCTGGGCGGTGTATAATCGTGCCTCACATAATGACCTCATGAGGGAGGGTCCTGTTCATGCCCCGGTTGCAGTACAAAGACATTCGGCGCATCGTGTTGGTTATCAATGATATCTTCTGCATTTCGCTGGCATTTCTTTCAGCCATCATGCTTCGGTTCGAGTCACTCGAGCCACACCATTTCAGCTTCTTTCTCTGGATGCTGCCTCTGACGTTGCCGTTCGCCCTCGCGGTTTTTTCGCTTTTGGGTCTGTACCGGCGCTCAGTGCGGTATGCCTCGATTCCCGATCTGTTTGCGGTCGTCATCGGCGTGACACTGGTAACGATGCTGAAAATTGCCTTTACCATCATGACGCCAGGCATGTGGTATTCCAGAGCCGTTATCGTCATGGACTGGATGCTTGGTACCGTGTTTCTGGGGGTCTCGCGAATGCTGCCCAGAATTCTGCTTAACTTTGCGGAGATCGAACCGCTCCGGACGGTTATCTACGGAAAATCGAAAAACCCCCCCCGTCGTGTTCTGATCTATGGTGCGGGCCGCGCTGGCGAGAGTGTTGTTCGAGAGATCCGGCGTAACGAAAATCTGCCCTACGAGATCCTGGGCTTTCTTGATGATGATCCTCAGAAACTGGGCAAAATCATCCATGGCATCGAGGTGCTCGGGAACAGAAAGCTGCTCAAGAGCATTACGGAAGGCCAGAAAATCGAAGAGATTTTCATTGCGTTGCCATCCGCCCCGGGTGAGGAAATCCGGGAAATCATGCGTCTGTGTCGCGGTTCAAAGGTAAGGTTCAAGACCCTCCCCGGAATGCAGGAGCTGATCGAAGGGAAGCTGCTGAGCATGCAGTTGCGTGACATCTCGGTCGAAGACCTGCTTCGCCGTCCGCCGTCCGATATCAATCTGGCTGAAATTGCGGCTTATATAACCGGCAAGTCCGTTTTGGTGACCGGCGCTGGCGGAAGCATCGGCAGCGAGATCTGCCGCCAGATTCTGCCGTTTCAGCCGACGGCCCTGTTGTTGCTGGGGCACGGGGAAAACAGTATATACAACATCCATCAGGAACTCAGGGACCGTTCCGATCTTGGCCATACCAAACTCGTGCCGATCATCGCCGATGTTCAGCACGAGGCGAAGGTGAGGGCTGTTTTCCGGGACCATCAGCCGAATATCATTTTCCACGCGGCTGCCCACAAACATGTTCCTCTCATGGAGTCGAATCCTGAAGAAGCAATAAAAAACAATGTTCTGGGTACGTACAATCTCGTTCATGCGGCGCACGATGCCCAGGCGGAACGATTTGTCATGATTTCGACTGACAAAGCCGTGAATCCCACTTCGGTCATGGGTGCCACGAAGCGGTTCGCCGAAATGCTGATGAAATCGGTAGCGAAGAAAAGCGCAACCAGATTTTGCGCTGTCAGGTTCGGGAACGTTTTGGGAAGCCGCGGCAGTGTCGTTCCGCTTTTCAAGAAGCAGATCGAGCGCGGCGGGCCGGTGACGGTAACACATCCGAATATGATTCGCTATTTTATGACGATTCCCGAGGCCAGCAAGCTCGTTATCCAGGCCGGGTCATACGGGAAGGGCGGGGAGGTGTTTCTCCTCGATATGGGTGACCCCGTGAAGATCGCCGACTTGGCCGCCGACCTGATCAGGCTTTCCGGCCTTGAAGAGGGCAAGGACATCAAGATCGAGTATTCCGGCCTGCGTCCCGGCGAGAAGTTGTTCGAAGAACTCCTGACCGCCGAGGAGGGGGTATCCGCGACCCGGAATAAAAAGATCTTCATCGCCCGCCCCGAAGCCGTCGATGAGGAATTCATCAATTCACGCATGGTTGCCCTTCTCGAAGCTGCCACCGCTGGTAATCGGGCCTCCATCATCAATCTGCTGCGCGAAGCTATTCCTGCTTTCGCTCCCGACCGCGACCAGATCTTCAACCAGCCCAAAATACGCACCGACATGCGCCAGGGCTCTGGCAAGGAAAAATCACGACTCCGCGTTGTCTGATCCCGAAAATACGGAACAAGCAACGGACGTTCGGCGTCGGCTCGTCGGTGAAATCGGCTGTTTCATTTTGTTGACTTCCCCAGCTCTTTAGTGATAAAAGAGATGGCTTTGAAGGGAACTATTTTGCAGGAGGAGGAGAGAAAATGGCTGGCAAAACACCATTCAAGCTCGATTATATCGTAGAAGAACCACTCCCGATCGCTCGGCATGTCTTCATTATTGCTGAGGTCGGAATCAATCATAATGGCGATCTCGCTATCGCAAAGAAACTGATTGATATGGCTAAAAGCGCAGGTTGCGACGCAGTCAAGTTTCAGAAACGAACGTTAGACATCGTTTATACCAAGGATGTATTGGATGCTCCCCGCGAAAGTCCTTGGGGAAAGACCCAGCGGGCCCAGAAGGAAGGGCTCGAGTTTGGGAAAAAAGAATATGATGCTATCGATAAATACTGCCGGGAAGTGGGTATCGAGTGGTTTGCGTCGGCCTGGGACGTCGAAAGCCAGAAATTTCTTCGCCAATATAAACTGAATTATAATAAGATCGCTTCGGCGATGCTTACTCATCTTGATTTTGTGTCTGCCGTTGCCGAAGAGAAAAAGTTGACCTTCGTGTCCACCGGCATGAGCAGCTACGAAGATGTCGAGCGTGCCATGGCGATCCTGAAAAAGCATTCGTGTCCCACCATCCTCCTTCATACAGTTTCCGAATATCCGGCCGATGAATCCGTGCTGAATCTGCGACTGATGCATGATTTGCGCAAGCGGTTCAACTGCCCGGTCGGCTACAGCGGACACGAGGTTTCGGTTTCTCCTTCTGTCATCGCAGCAGCTCTCGGCGCCGTGGCCGTTGAACGCCACATTACGCTGGATCGCGCAATGTACGGAAGTGATCAGTCGGCTTCTCTCGAAAAAGCAGGGCTTGAAGCGATGGTCGCACAGATCCGCAAGCTGCCGCTGGTTCTTGGCGATGGTGTCAAGCGAACCTCTGAAAACGAGAAGAAAAATGCTGCAAAGCTTCGATACTGGAGATCAGCACACGAAAGCTGACTGATTCGTAGCCGCTTGTCTACAGTCATTAACCGATAAGGTGCCAGGGAATTTTCGATAAATGGTTCTTTTAACGCAAAATTCCCTGGCCCCTTGTTTTATTTATGACATATTTAATGGGGAGCTGAGCCTTTGCTCAGTAATCTATCTTGAATTATTGTATTGATATCGATGGTACGATCTGCACAAACACTGACGGCGAATATGAAAGTGCAAAACCATATGCTGATGTAATCAGGCAGGTCAATTCCCTGTATGATGCCGGCCATCGCATTGTGTTTTTCACGGCGCGCGGGTCAACAACAGGAATTGACTGGCGGGAAGTCACAGAGAGGCAGTTGTCCAGCTGGGAAGTGAAATATCACGAATTGATCCTTGGCAAGCCCCATGCGGACATCTATATCGATGACAAAGCCGTCAATCCCTGGCAATATGGGGATAACCCGAATTTTACAACATTGCGTCCGAGCAGCAGGAAGGAAAGTCTCGCGCATGGTGCCGCTCACAGCGAATCATATCTCAGCGTGACGTATGCCGCTTCGCGTGCCCCGAAAAGCGATTATCCCGAACATCTGGCCAAATGGCTCTATGATCAGTTTTTCAAGCGATCAGGCCGTCTCCTGGATGTTGGGTGCGGGCTTGGGGATTATTTAAGGGCATTTCACAGACTGGGCTGTGATGTTGCAGGCGTCGATGTTTCGCCGAGAGCTTCGGAATATGCCGCTCCGCATGAGGTATGTGTTGCCGATTTCGAAAACCAGGCACTGCCGTATCCTCATGAAAGTTTTGACTTCATCTTCTCAAAATCCGTGATCGAACATTTGAAAAATCCGATGAATGTCATGACGAACTCGTATCGCATGTTGCGTCAGGGGGGCGTCGCTATTTTCATGACTCCAAGTTGGGCAGATAATTACTGGGGTCCGTTTTATATTGATCATACGCACGTAACGCCTTTTACAAAACCATCTCTTGAAGATGCTCTTCAACTGGCCGGCTTTTCTCATAACCAGGTTTTTCACTTCCATCAGCTGCCGTTCCTGTGGAAATACCCCTTCCTGAGTCCTTTCATTCAATTGTTCGCGAAGCTTCCGCTTCCATATCGCCCGATGTATGAGGCACCCTGGCCTGAGGCAGTGAATAAATTCATCCGGTTTGCCCGGGAAGTCATGCTTGTAGGGGTTGCCTGGAAGTAATATTCAATCAGGAGCGAAAGGAATATGAAAATACTTGGTTTGATTCCTGCGCGAGGGGGGTCGAAATCGATCCCGAAAAAGAGCATTTTGAATCTTGCCGGCTTTCCGATGCTGGCATATTCTGTCGCTGCGGGAAAGACCTCGAAGTTGATTGACCGGGTTATCGTTTCGACGGATTCCCCTGAAATTGCCGAAGTGGGGAGGAAATATGGGGCAGATGTCCCGTTTCTGCGCCCTTCCGAATATGCCCGGGATAACTCTCCGGATATCGAATATGTCCGGCATGTCATCGAATGGTTGCGGGACAACGAACACTCCGTCCCGGACCTGATCGTTCAGTTACGACCGACAACGCCGTTCCGTGATCCGACGGTCATCGACAGCGCGATCAGCCGGTTGTGCAGACATTCGGATGCAAGCTCCCTACGCTCGGCACATCCAGCTTCTGAATCCCCGTTCAAATGGTTTTTGCTGGGCGAAGACGGCCTCTTCAGAAGTCTGAAAGACGGTTGCTCGAACGATGCCGCAAATCTTCCACGGCAATCATTTCCGGATGTCTACATCCCCAACGGATATGTGGACATTATCCGGACAAAGAATGTCCTGGAACAGAACGTCCTCTATGGAGACACCATGCTGGGCTTTGTGACACCCCCTTGCCATGAGGTGGACCGGCCTGAGGATGTTTCATTCCTGGAATTCCAGCTTGCGAGTGGCAAAACACCGCTCGTCGAGTATTTGAATTCGACTTATCGGAAATAATTCATTCGAAATGATCTGCTGAGTATTTAAAGGAATAGTATGATTCAGAAATCGAAATATCGGATGGTTAACAGCTCTTTCAAGCTGGGCACATCGGTCGAAGCCCAGGAAATTGCTGGTATGGAGCCTCTTGCCGTTGCCAATAGCATTCAGATTCCATGGGCGAAAGCGGATGATTTTTTGGTGTTTGATGACCAGGGAAATCAATGGATTGACATGACATCCGGCATCTTTGTGACAAACGCCGGTCATGGGAATCCGATGATCAAAGATGCCATTCGCAAGGAACTTGATGCCGGGTTGCTGTTCTCATACAACTATCCGACGGAAGTGAAGCATCGCTTTTTGAAGAAACTCCTTGATATTTCACCAGAATATTTTGACCGCGTAGCGCTTCTTATGACAGGCTCTGAAACGGTTGATTTGGCGTATAAGCTGGTCAAGTTCTGGGCCAACAAAAACAAGCGCCGGCATATTGTCGTCATGAGAGGAAGCTATCACGGGCGGGGTCTGGCAAATGACCTTATCTGTGGGAACCCTGAAAAGGCCAGCTGGTCGGGGGTCGCTGATCCGAATGTGGTTTTCATCGATTTCCCGTACGATGAATGTGAGTTTTCCCCTGCGATGTTGCCCCCGGCAGACGAGATCGCGGCTTTTTTCCTCGAAACCTTCCAGGGATGGGGCGCCTGGCTTTATCCGAAGCGTTTCATCCAGGGATTATACGAATATGCCCGGAAAATCGGCGCCCTGGTCTGTTTTGATGAGATGCAGGCCGGGTTCTATCG